>VFQO010001976.1_pt1 | contig 13796 bp, 9 predicted proteins | sample 3512331 | NCBI WGS metagenome assembly VFQO01 (sample SAMN10412371, study PRJNA504923) | tailings metagenome | isolation source: Replicate 3 from Balatoc abandoned mine | place: Philippines: Itogon, Benguet | collected 2017-08-28
TAAGGCCGCAGCTCTCGGGTCCTTGGGTTTCTGTGTTCATCGGCGGTGGGCGACTACCCCCCTGATTTGTGTTGGCCATATCGCGGAACTTTTCAGATTTATTCAATCTATGTCAACTGCGGTAGTAATGACACTTGCTCCGGAGCGCGACGTGCGCGCGCAGTGGCTTTCCCGAGCTGTTTTACCGATCCCGGCTAGCGCGGCCAAGCGCGCCAAACTTCTAGAAAGCATCGACGACGACGACGACAGCACCGCGGCGGAGGAGGAGGACAGTGCGTGGATAAATCCGCGCGCGGGCACTCCCGTCGAATTATCGTCGCCTTCCGAAAACAAGCCACTGCGCACGGTCGCCGTGGATAAGACCGCGGCGCATCCGTTTACGGCGCTTGCAGCGACGCGCGAGCGCATCTTGGCACTTGCGGATCGCGTGCGCGCGGGCATCGCGGGCGGACCCACTGCGACGAAGGCGACGATTGACGCGTGGTGGAGTGTCGCGGCGCGGTACATTTCAAACCGCCCCGATATGGCGCGCGTTTCGAGCGACGGCCTGCGGGCACACGCGCTGGCGGCACACGCTGCGATTCGCGGCATCTGCGAGTCCGGTCACGTGGCCGATATCTGCGCGTTTATCGTAACGTGTGTGGCGGAGCCCGCGACGCGCGAGCCCGACGCCAAGCGCTATCGATCCATATCAACGCTGCAATTGATCGCGGAGGCAATCTCTGACGCGCGCTGGCTCGACGCGGTATGCTGGCTCGTGATAGGCATCTACGAGAGCGCGTCGCATTACGCATTCATCGAAACGCGGCATGTCGATGTATGTCGCGACTTTCCAGGATTTGCATCCTGGCTCCGCGCGTGTGGGCAGAAGCAGCCGAGTTGGTTATTAGCGCGCCTCTTCTTTTGCGGCGGTAGCAACCTTGGAGCATTGACGGGCATGGCATACGCCTGGAGTTCCTACGGAACGCGCGCGCGATATCGGCCCCTGGTCGCGCGCGATGCGATACTCAAGCTGCGCGGTGCCGTGCCACGAGAAGACATTGGCGTCAAGTCGCGGCTTGCGCAGCTCCACGGAACGGTATTTGAGCCGATGGGTAGGTGTATATTCGAGAATTTGTTCAAGCAGCCGACGTACGAGGCCGGCATGGCGGTGCTTCCGTATCTGGCGATGAACCAGTCGCCCGACGGTCTCGTGTTGCGCACGGGGGTGCCCGAGGCGCTGGGCTTGCCCGCGCTGGAATATTCGCATCGCCAGCGCCCGGCGCTGACGCAGGAGCAACTTGACGTGGCGTGCGCGACTCGCGTCGATGGGCCTGCTAGCGACGAAGTCGCCGCACTGTGGCGCGGTGGCGGCGGCGCCGCGGATGTGCCCTGGCCTACAGTGCGCCCTCGCGCCGTCTATGCCGAGGCAATGCTGGAGATCAAGTGCCATTACATGGCAACGTCGGCGTATTCGACATGCCCTCCGGGGTATCTGCCGCAGGTACTGCTGGGCATGATGGCACACGGGGTTGATACGGCATACTTTATATCTCTCTACTACGCGCCGCACCGGCACGACGCGCGCCAACTCAAAGTTTTGGCGGACGGAAGCGTATCGGGCGGCGCGCCGTCGGCAGAGTTCCTTACCGTGACCGTCGAAAAGATTCAGATCAGCTCCGTTGGTCAGGCGCTTTTTTACGACGTACTCCGCGATGTCATGCAGCACATGGACGGCACGTTTGATTCGGACACGGCGGGTATCCGATTCGACACCCGTCTTATGCGTGTATTAGAGGGCCTGGAGGCGCGCTTGGAGGCGCACGTGACCCGTTCGCATCCGACGGTCAAGATCCGCGGTCACGCCGTCGTATTGAACGGTGCCAAGTTGTCGCTAGCGGACGCACTGGGGTCGACCGAGGAGGCCGAATATTGGAAAGATACGTCGGTTGCATTTGGCAGGGACACCGAGCACTTTATCGACGAGATTCGGCGCGAGACGGAAGCATTTTGGGCGTCCCGGTCGGCTGAGGCGACGCCTCGGCAGGGGCCGACGCACGACGAGCAACTCGCGGCGCTCGCGGCCAAAGGAGGCATCGTTGCGGCAACGTCCGCGCCGCCGCGGCAGCGCCGCATCTCGGAGATGTTCCCGCCGCCGCCGGGCATCCGGTCGGTCGCTACCCGTAAACCCGGTACAATCGTTGAGTGGAATGGGATGATTGATGACGTGTGCGATTGAAAAAAAAAACCCAAAATGGATGTACAGATTAAAAAAAAGGTATAAGGTCGCGAATGGCTTTATTCTACTGCATTTGCACTGGCGGCGAACAAAAAAAGAGAGCACGCGGGCGTTTTTTTACTATTATTTTGTACACGCGCCCAAGCAGAACTTCACGATCCGCGTACGCATACAAACCACGGCCACATGTACATGTCAAGTACGTATTGCTCGGGATCCCCGACATTCGAGGGAGCGCGGTACGCGTAATGACGACAGCGGCCGTCTGGGGCTACGATGGGATGGTCAATCGCAAAGTAGGCCGACGGGGCGTTTAAAGTACCCTTGTGCAGCTGAGTAGAATAGATAGACGCGCCAATAATAGTCAGTCGGATCGGATGGGCGAATTTCAACGTGGCGTGGTGGCAGTGGGGGGAAAGGGGCGAATCGAAGGTCACGGGAATCTGTGGCTGAGTTTGGCGGAGATGCGCGACCCAAGGACGCTCCGCTGCCCACGCCGCGTCGAGGCTATGCCGATCAGGGAGCATCGCGGCGTGCAAGAGGTGCCTGCGACGCACGGATCCTCCGTCTAACATACGTAGCTGGTCCAAGTCGATGGGCGCCGTTGCGGTAGCATAGTCCAAGAATCGCGCGCCCGCGGATAGACGTCGTATATTCCCGGGTAGCGTCTGCAACACGTGACGCAGTTCGGCGGAGTAGCCGGGTTTGCTGATCTGGATAGGGACCGGGTCGATGGCTGTCACGACAAGCGTGTGCAAAAGTGGCATCGCCGCGAGTATCGCGGTGTGCGACTCGCCCTCGGTCGCGTGGGCCATGTAGAGTAGGTCGACGACGCACAGCTGCAGCGTGTTCACAGAGCGGAATAGACACGGGAGGAACTCGTCGGGACGAGGCGGACTCCGTCCGCGCGCGTTTAGCCACGTGTCAAGGACGGCTTTGCTGATGTTTAATGCGCCCTCCCCGCCCGTGATGCATATACGCGTCACGTCGTGCAGCGCCATCGGCGCGACAGAATCGGCGAGCAGCGCAATCTTTTGCAGCATTTCTTGCGCGTACGTCGCAGCGCGATCTCCCTCGTGCACATATCGGAAATACGCTGCTGTATACGGGATTTCGAGACAGAATTGCGCCGGCATGCCCAGCGCCACCTGCCGGGCAAACTGAAACGGCGCGCTGGGCCGAGCTGAATAAGGTCGCATTGTGACTTCTGTCAGCGCAGGGATCCCACTGTGGGCGCGGAGACCCAACAACTCGGGCAGAGTGACACCGTCGTGCAGTAAAAGTTCACTTAGCGGCGTGATTGTCAACGAGGCCTTCGCGGCGGCGGCGCGCGCGCGTTCTTCATTTAGACGCAGGAGGGCGCGTAAATCTCGGTCGTCGAGCCCGCGGTATTCCAGCCGTAGATTGGGGCGGTACCCCGTCGGCAATGGCTCCGCGCGCACGCAATACGTGATCGCAACGGGGCATGGAAATGACTTGGGCGCGCGGCCCTTCTCAAGTGCAATGCGCCGCTCGACAGCACGGCGACGCACGTATCGGCGCATGGCATGGGAGGTAGTCGCCAGCTTTAGGATCCACTTGGCCCCGTGGCCATGTCGGTCATCGCATACGAGCGGCAGGATCGCGTGTTCGAAAATGTCGACGGTGATCGAGACGCGGGAGCCAAAGACCCGGCTTCCGTCCGAATCTTGAGATGCGCGGGCGAGGACGTCGCGTTCGCGCGCGCCGAGGCGTGGGTCGATCCAGCCAGCGGGCGTGTCGCTGCTGTTAAAGGAGCGTTCGTTCCACACTAGCGCGCCCGCGCGCTTTCCCTTCGAAGACGTAAAGCGCTTTTGCAGCGCGCCGGTTTCCGGCAAAATATCATCGGCGAGCATGTGTGGTATTCCGCGACGCCGCGTTGAAAGCGACAAGGCGGGGAAAGGAGGACCTGGCTTAAAACCCGGAGGGGAATAAAAGTGACCCGTCCAACGCGATATTTTTGTGTGTGTTGTTTGAGTAGAGTCTCTGTTTATATTTTTTTTTTGATTCTCTCGGCGCGCGCACGCGGCATGTCCGAAAGAGAGGACACCAAGCGCCGTAGGCTAGGCGGGAGCGGAGGCAACGACGATGACGCAGCATCGCAAGGTATCGATGCCTTTTTGCGCCTGCCGCGGGAGATGCGCGACGAGATACAGGCAAGAACTGCCCCAGGAGACTCGCTCGCGGCGCGATTTACGCGCGTGTCGCGCGATAGCCACGTTGTCTTTCCGGTGGAGCAATACGATAAATATGTAGCGCTGGCGACGGAAGCCGCCGTGCGATCGTTTTTCTTGCGTCGCGCGTCGGAGCGCCAGCGGGGACGGTTTAGCCGCGAGGTCGATACGCTGTACATATGCCTACCCGTGAAAGGCGAAGCTTGCGCTCCGGAGAGCGCTTACTTGAGCCTCAAGGTGCCGCCGGAGGTCGGCCTACTTCGCGAACTGACGGGTATACGGCGCCTTTTCGTGCGCGGCGCGGCGAACAAGGACTTGGGGTTTCTGTTCGAGGCGCTGGTCGCGGGTAATCTTACCGAGACGCTGGAAGAGCTGGTCATGGACGCGGGGTCCTATAGCGAGCTTCATTGGCATTACACTCAATCGGTCGATCGTTATGTGCCAATGGCGTTTCCGAGATTAAAAACGATGCATTTTGGCGTGGAAAGCATCAAAGGCGCACTACGTACGCTCGTGTGGATCGACGCTCCTGCAGTTCGCTACGTGACAGTGGCACTGACCCTATGGGAGCACATACGCCGCTCAACCGCGGACTCTCGCGAACCGGCCTGGCCGGTGGGCCCGGAGGCAGCGGAAACGCTGAACGGCGAACTTGATCGTCACTTTCCGTCCGCCAGAAATCGCTATTGCTGGGGCGACAGCGGAGGCGTTCCGTTGATTGCCGCGCCCGCCATGCTTGCTGCCGCGGAAGCAATTCTTGCAAAGAATGACAATATTACCGCCTTGCTGCCGATGGCATCCGCGGAACTGATTTCGGCAATGTCTATTCCGACCCGAGCTGCCGGTGCGCCGCTGACGCCCGTCGAAGATGCTCTGAGGGAGGCATTTGCAGAGATCCCATGGGGTCTTATCGGGTTTCCATACCATCCCGGCGGGCGGCGCCCCTTACTATTTTCTGAGGAGGCCGGTCTGCCCGAGTACGCGCGAGACGCGGTGCGCGGCGCCTACCTCCGCAATCCCCTTCGGGTGGTGGAATACGCGCTGCTGCGCGATCGGTACTTCAGTGTCAGAGAGAACCACTATTTGAGCTTTATTTTACAGGCCGGCAATGCGGACACACTCGGCCCCGGGGATCCGCGCCGCGCGGCAGTTAACTTTGCAGCGACGTATCTCTGCGACTCATCTAACGCGCATCTTGCCAGAGCCGCGCATGCGATATTTCAGACCCCGGGCGCAGGACACCAGACGCCCCAGTGGTTTGTCAAACTGGCGCCACTGATGGCTTCGTGCTCTCGATGGGGTGGCGCGGCATTGCGCGAGGCACTGAAGTCGCTGGGGATCGAGGGGCTGTTAGACGCCCAAGGGCCCTCCATAGGGCCTTATGCAGACCCAGGCGACAACAGGAGTCTCACGGGGTGGGAGGAGACATATATCCGACTTGTATTGGTGCGCGGAATTTGGGGCGGGGCGCGGCTGAGCGCGTGGCGCCAGGTAAGTGGTTACGCGATGGGCGCACTGCGGATGTTTACGCGGGCGCGTGTACCCGAGCTCCTGGCGGAGGACGAACGGCTGGCGCGACGCGCGTGGCGATATTTTATGCGGCAATCCGGCTCGCCGCTCGACGACGCGCTCATGGCGATTCTTTTGCACCTGAGTGGCACGTATCCTAGTGTGTCGGCACTTGTGTTGCGCGGCAACACGGGCGGCGGCATGTACGACGAAGCAGAACAGGATGCTCGATCTGACGAACTTGCCGCGATTACAGCACGGCACCCGGGCGCTATTCAGGATTCACTGCAAAAGCTACACTCGGCGATCGCGTTGATTGCGCCCATGGCCGACCCTGCCACTGGATCAGATCACATTCTCGCCGCGGTGCGGCAGCGCGAGGAAATGTACCGCAGCCAATTCGGCATCAGTGTTGTGTGATAAGAAAAAAAAAGAGAAAATCGACTGTAAAAAAAAAATAATGACCCGCGGAAGTGTGCGCGGACGCGGCGGTCTAAAAAAGGAGAAATTGCGTTCCGTGTACAAATGTGAATGTACACTCGCGGGCCATGGCAGCCCGGCGGGAGGCTCGCTTGCCGCGCGCAGCGTGGCGAAATCCCGATGGGAGACAGGCAAAAAAGACAGGGCGCGCGCCAAACGCCGGGTACAATCCCACGACGACGACGACTTTTTGCGTGTCGCGCCTCAGGGGGTTCTTGTGTTGATCGTCGCCGTCGCGTCGCGCAGATGCCACGCCGGAAGGTCGCGCTGCCACAGCGGCAGAAGAGCCGCCGACGTGAACAACGACGACAGCAGCAGCAGCAGACGGCCCCGATATTAACGCTTCCCGTCGATGTGCTGCGGTACCACATATGCCCGCTTTTGTCGCGCGCCGACATCGCAGCGTTGTTCAATGCGACGTGCAAGCAGATGCGCGCGGCGCACCGCTTGTCGCTCTACGCCAACTGCCAGGATCCACCGCACTTACTGGTTTGGTACTCTTATTCCGACGACACGTGGCGAACAGATTATACGCGATCGCGACTGGTGCCGCATCGGCGGGATGACAACGACGTCAACGACGGGGGATACGAGACAAATGAAGTGGCCACGATGTGCGTGATAGACTGTCAGCTTCACAGCTATGGCCGGAAAACGGAAGCGAGCCTGATGAGATTGCTGAAGCGCGCCTTTGACGTCGGATATCGCATACGGCACGTAAGGATCTGCCGCGCCAGTGCTTTGTGGATAATCGGCGCGCTCGACGCGGTCCTGCATGCGCGGCACAAGCCCACCGCTGTGGAACTAACAGCCCCGGGAATTCGAAGTGGTGCCGACGGCGATGGCCTCGTCTACGTGGATGCAGACGCGGCAGAGGATCCACTGGATCCGCAGCCGAGCGCGGGCGAGCTGCTGTTTAAGGGCGGCGAGTTCTTAATGGACCGCATCACGCGCCTACCGCAGCATGCGCGCGACTATTTGAGGAGTTCGGTTCATACGGTGCTTATTGAACGACCGTCGCTTGTGGCTCCCTTGCTGGTGGTCCGCGAGTTGTTTGACCCCGACCGCGTGTGGCACGTGGCCCTTGGGAGGGTAGTTCACGGAGTTGCGCACCGGGCCCGGGTATTGTTCGCCAGCGGCAGCGCGATAACGGATATAGACGCGCAGTTTCAGTCGACAAGGCGCCTGACGGGGGTGCCGCCGATACTTATCGGGGTCACGGGCCCTCCGAGGGAATTTCTGGCGTACGGGCAAGATCACAACGTCCCAGACGACTATCGCGGATTTGCGCGAGAGCTTCTCGCGAATAGCAGCGTGCCCGTCTCCGAGCACGAGAGCGTAGTGCGCGAACTTCGATGGGCGGCGCACGTTGTCGCGGTCGACAGGCCGCTTGTCCCGCGGGGCATTCAGCACCTCGTCGGTGTGCGCGAGGGTCTGGCGCACATTACACTGGAATCCCTAGAATGCGGTTTTGCGCTACCTCGGCTGACGCGCGCTGCCTGGGAGCACCTGACCGACCTGCGGTCAATCTGGGTTCATATCGAGTGCGATTGCGTGCCGGCCGATAACGATCGCCGCCTTGATCCGTTTCGCGCGCGCCAGTTTGAGGCCCTTGTCGAGCAGGCGCGGTCTCGGCGACCCGCGGACGTGACGGTCGTGCGGTTTCGGCGCGTGGCGACCGAAATTCTATGGGACTTCTCGGTCGTGGTAAAGTGGACCGACGCCGCGGATGGGGATGTACGGGAGACGGTATGTCGCGCGGTGAACTTGCTTGGCATATGCGCGCGACCACCGGGCGCGCCGCCGAGACGGAGTGGGCGCATTCTACAAAAAGCGGCGGCGGCGGCAAAAGATCGCCGGCGCGAATCGATGCGAGGATGAACAATGCAAAGGGTCTGGTTATCCCGCGCGCATGTAAACCACTTACGGGTGGACAGCATTTTTTTTTTGTATAATACATAAGGTATTTGACACGGGTTACGCAGATACGGCGGCGGCGGCGGCGACGATGGTAAAGTCGGCATATTTCCCCAGGACTCGTAACAATATGTGTCGATAAAACCGCGTCTGAATAACGGAGAACACGCGGCGCGTTCGGCCGTGGGATTTGCAAGCTCGGCCCGTATCGGCGTGGACCGGCGACGTCAAACCAGACCCCGGCACGGCCCGCCAGCCAGAGTCTTTATGCAGTCGGACGCAGGAGGCCGCGTCAAAGAGCAGATCGCATCCGAGCAATACGGCCATCCCGCCGGGGTCCTTGCGGCGTGCACGACACCGAGAGCGTATGCCCAGCGCGCCTCGGCGGCCGATGCCGCCGGGATTAATTAAGTGCGCCGGCCACCCGGGGTGAGCGGCACAGAGGTGTTCGATTATCCGGGTACCGAATCTTACCCCGCCGTCCGCGCCGCTCTCCTTGCTTGCCGGAAATGAGCCGGCGCGCTCGACCAGCGCATGCACAACATCGGTGTCCAGTGACGCGCGGCGAGCTACACATGTCGACGAAACCGCGCGGGGCGCGGGCGCCGCGGTGTCTGTTTGACGCCTTTACACGGAGACCCGCGATAGTGCACCCGCCTCGTCTCCCTGTCCCACGTGTGGCGTCGAACGGGCCATATACGCGCCTTTCGCACTGCGATGTTGGCTTTTTTCGGCGAATACTTTTAAACACGCGCATCCGGATCGATAATGCGTATATACGACTGTAATTTACATAACTGTGTATACAACTGAAACCAAAGGCAAAGACCCCGCACTGTCCGATTTCACTTTGCGCGCTTGGCGGCAAACGCGTTTCAGGCCGGCGAGGACGATATCACAGGGGCCGTGGCATCCGAGCGTCGGTAAAACACGACGGTCTGTTCGCGCGACAGGTGCCACGACACGACGCGCTTGAATGCGTCCTTGTAGGCGATGATGTCGTATCGAGAGTCGCGGCGGAATCCGGTCTCATCGGCCGCAAGGCGCGTAGACGCGTCATCGGGTACAAAAACGACATTCGCAATGGATGCATTTTTCAACGCACTGGGTTCGTCCGGGAGCGCCGGGGCCGCGCGAGCTTGCGCCAAGGTAGCACTCGCGGCCTGGATGTCCTCCGCGCAGTCGTACACAGCCCACGTCGCATCCGTTGTCACGCTGTCGCGGGCGTCCATGAGGCCATGTAACATGTACACATCCGGGGGTTTTGTCGTGTAGACGACGCGGGGCGCCGCGGTACGCGCCGAGGCGCGGGCGCGGATGCGCTCTTCGACGGCAGCGGCGGTGTCGTACGTGCCCCAGGGCAACACGACAACCTTCTGACCAGCGCCATTCGATGCCAATCCAATCATGGCATTGAAGTGGAGATCATCCAGCGTGCGGTAGTAGTCCTCGGGGATGCCCACTTCGCTGGCATTCCCGCGCACTTCCTCGACCCGGCGCTTGCATACAGCCGGATCGTCTTCCAGGAACACAAAGTAATCAATCGTCTTTGCCCATGAAGCATTGTACGGCGTCGTGATCGAGGAGCCGTACTCGCTTTCATACACGGCAAGTTCGTCGTGCGAGATGTTGCCGCGCAAGTAGTTCGCCAGTGCAAAAATGCCATCGCCGAGCATCGAGCGGTCCCAGAGCAACGTCGGAGGCCGCCGGCTGTAGCGGCGAGACACCATCGCACCCCCGGCGTCGCCGGGTTGCTCACTCAGACGAGCCAGGTGTTCTTGCACTTCGGCCACGACGCGGCGTCGTTCGGCCAAGCGCATTTGGTAGAGACGCGACATGAGCATGCCCCATTGCATGGCCCAGCCATACTTGGACGGATCTGCGTAAAAAAGCGCAAGAAATAACGGGTTCGCCTGCTCTCTCAAAGGCTCCCATAACGCGGGGTTTGCGGCTGCTAGCTTCTCACACAAAGTACTTTTTCCAGCGCCGATGAGCCCCTCGACCGCGACGACGCTTGGCCATGGATACCGAGGTCCCGCGGGGGCCGCGTATGCATCGTCGCCGAACTCGCCCGACTGCCAGACATTTAGCGGAGCCGCTGGCGCGCTGACGAGATGGGGTGTAGAAAGCGCCATCGTAGCTCGCGTGGCAGTTTTAAGTCGCCGCGGTCAAAAAAAAACCGCGGGTAGGGGGGGGGGAGGGGAACAGGGTTTATATCGGCGCTGGTCAACGACGCTTAGCCAAAAAAAAATCGGCCTCCTTTTTTCTCCGTCTTTTTTGTTTCTGTAAAAGCAAAGAAGTCGGTCAAAGGACAGGAGGAGAAAAAAAAACAAAAGCGGGGTCGCGGAGAGCAGGGCCGCTGGGGGTAGCATTTAAAAAAAAAATCTGGGACCGCCCACTCTTGTTTGCTACGCTCCCGTGCAGGCCACAGCAGGCGATAAACAGCCCCCGCTCGAGCGCAAACTCCCCCGTTATATCCGCGTTGCACGATGACCGCCGAGTGGGATCCGCTTGCGATTATTCGTATCCGAATTACCGGCGGCACGTACTTTTCATTGGCAGAGGCGCTTTGCCGCTCCGACACGGAAGGGCGATCGGTTGACGTTGCGGTGTGCAAGACGACGGCCGCGCCGGCGCCCGGGCCCGCTGCACTCCGTCGGATTGCTGAGGCTCTCGGATGCGCTCTTGCTAAAGTACGGCGGGTTTATGAATTTTCAGTCGGCGGCACTTGCGCGGAGCTGTGGGCCGGGGTCCTGGATGCGCTCGTAGCGCTGCACCGGGAGCCTCAATCGGTCATATTCGAGTCTGGCCCATACGACGTGCCGGTTCTATATCGGCCGCCTGGCGCGGAGCCGGGGGCAGGGGCTCCACTGGCTTTTCCGAGCGTCCGCTCGGTGCACGCCGCGACGTGCCTGGACGCTCAAGATACCTCGTTTGTCCATCTCCTAAACTACTTCCCAAACGCCCGCCTGTGGTTTCGGGAAGTATATGCCTACTCCGTGATTGATATCGCGCTGTTGTCTTGCACCGGGCGCGTCGCTGTGCATTGTCTGATTTTCGACCCGACTGAGCATGCGGACGCGTGCGACATCGTCGCGGGCACGCTGAACGAGTCAGATGGTCTGGGCGGGCCGTCTCCGGCGCTGCGCTCCTTTCTGGCGGATATTCGCAAGATCTACTGGGTCACCGACTCGGCGCAGGTGCGCCCTGGCGCCCCGGGACCGTCCGCGGCGTCTACGCGCGCCGCGGCAAGTGCGCTTGCCGCGCACCTGCGCCCCAGCTGCGCCTTCACCGCGCAGCTTGCCCGCCCTGCTGACATAGAGTACATCATGGCCTTGGGCCCGCATATCACCAATCTGGCGATTGCCGACAGCGTGTCAGATGCAATGTACAGGAAACGACCCGTGCTGTGCATCCCGATCGGCGCGCTGAGGGACATGCCAAAACTCGCGTGCATACGCTACATGAATGGCGCCTCGCGCGGCGCCGATATCGAAGAACTACAACGGCGACTCGCGTGGGCAGGAGACAGCGTATCCGTGATCATCGGCGCAATAATAGTCCGGATCCCTTCGGGCGAGGACAAGCACGACTTTGCAATGCGTCTCTACGGATCGCTTGATTTTACCGAGGACATCATTGAGCCTCTCGCCCCCGCGGCATACACCGTGCATTAAAGGGCCTCCTCCCCAGGGTGGTCTTTATCGCCGCGCTCGGCTCTGTATAATATTTGTTTTTTCCTATTATAAAAACCGTCAAAAAGGTACCTACCGTTACGCGAACTATCGGCGCCTGTCCGAGCGGGCATTTTTTTCCTGCCGCCGGAACAAAAAGAAAACAAAACAAAAAAAAAAGAAAGGCGCGTCGCGAAGCCGGAGAAAGGCAGCCTGAGCGCGCGCGCGGGGGTTTGATGCAGTCTTCCGGCGCCGAGTGCGCTGCACAAGTCAGTGTCTGGTAATTTGGCAGTCTCGCGCAGGTCGCACGCCGGGACGCGAAAAAAAAGAGACATTCAAACAAACTCCGTTCGCTGGCTAACTGATGTCGACGTTCGGATGGGATCCAGTTGGCGCAATACGCATGCGGCCTGCCGGTGGCACGTGGCGTCCCCCGTTTGAGGCACTTCGCGGCCGCGATCCATCGCGAGAGTGTGTCGACGTCGCGGTGTACTGGGATCTGTCTCGTCCGAACGTGTCAGTTGCAGATGCGCTGCAGCGCGTAACCCCGATGCTACGTCGCGCGCTTTCGGGCGTGCAGCAGGTCTCCGAGCTCGTGGCGGACGCGTCCTGCCCGGAGTTCTGGCTCGGGGTACTCGATATAATGGCGACGCTTGGACAGCTGCCTCGGTGCGTCGTTTTCCGAACTGGGCCGTTTCACGTGCCGAGTCTGTATCACCCGCCCGGCGCGCACGCAGAGGTAGGAACCCCGCTTGTCTTTCCTGGCGTCTGCGCGGTTCGCGCGGCGACGTGCCTGGATGCGACGGATCCCACGCTCGTGCATCTGCTTAACTACTTCCCAGCCGCGCGCATTCTCTACGACGAATTCTACGCGCATACAGCATCCGATCTTGCGATTCTGGCACACAGCGGGCGCGTCAGCGCGCGCACTGTCATATTCGATCCGACTGCCGATCTTGGCGCGTGCGACGCACTTGTAGGCATGCTGGGCGAGCCAACCGCCCCGGAGCGACCACCGTCGTCGATGCGGGCCTTTCTCGCCAATATCGCGAATGTACACTGGGCCTTCGATTCGACAAAGCCTTCCGATGCCGCGAGAACAAGCGCCGCATCCATGGGCGCCGCAGCACGCGCCCTTGTCGCATCTTTGAGCCCGAGTTGCCGGTTCACCGTTCAATTTACTCGGGCCCAGGACCTCCAATACATCGTCGCGCTAAGTCCGTGCGTTACTGACGTGATCATCGGCGACAGCGTCCCGGATGCCATGTACATGTGTCAATCCGCATTGCGCATCCCCGTCGACGTTCTATGCGACATGCCCGCGATTGCGCGCATTCGCTTTATCAATAGCGCGGCCCATGCTGCTGGGGTGCAAGAATTGCAGCAGCGCTTTGCGTGGGCACCCGACGTGCGCGTGACCATTGGCGGCATCGACGTTTCTGTTCCCCGTGGCCCCAGCAAGGCAGAGTTTATGGCGCGTCTCCGCGAGACGCTTGATTTCACTAGCAGGCCGCGGTAGACAGTCGTCGCGTCTGTGGCGCGGTCTCCACTGCGCGCACTGGCGCGACCCCCGGGAGACGACAAAGCTTTGCTTGATCTGTCACTGTGAAACCGCCGTCGCCCTCTTACTTGTAATCAATAGTATATATAAATATACCCCATATATTCTTTTTAAAGGGCCCGCCGCTTATGCGTTTAGCCAAGGGGGGGGGGGGGGGGGCTTTTCCCCCCTCTCGCTTTTTTTCCCCCTTTTCCTCCCGCGTTCAGCGGCGGCGGCTAACGCTCGCGGGCAGGTGTTGACTTGGC
>VFQO010001978.1_pt1 | contig 13783 bp, 14 predicted proteins | sample 3512331 | NCBI WGS metagenome assembly VFQO01 (sample SAMN10412371, study PRJNA504923) | tailings metagenome | isolation source: Replicate 3 from Balatoc abandoned mine | place: Philippines: Itogon, Benguet | collected 2017-08-28
CCCCTCCCCTTCTGATTTGCGTTTCACGCGCAGCTCAGGGTTGGTCGTTGTCGCCCCGCAGATGGAAAATGTGGCACGATCCGGATTTGGAGCGCGTGGCTCTTCAGAGTTCAGAATGCCGCTCTGGTTGGATGCTCATGGTGAGGCGATCCTGGGATCGCCACAATTCGCAGCGCGAGCAGACCGATTCGGGTGCCGACCGCGGCTCAGCCGCTCGCGACTGCCAGACTAGCCTGATAGTTCGGCCCGAAGCGGACATGCCGCTTCCGGGATGGCGCATCGGCCCAGCTCATGACCGGGAATGGGTGGGAAGGCGAATGGCGGCTTCCAGCACGCACTGCGGCCGTCCACGCATTCTCTACTCCGAATCGCTGGCGCGCGTATCTGTCGCTGCGTGTACCGTGGTAATCGTCGGCTTCCATCACCCCAACCGCGAAATTTTCGACGAGCTGGCCGCAAGTGTGCGGCCGGCGCACATGGTCGGCCATGTGCTGGGCCGCCGCTACTTGACCAGCGCGCTGCATAGCGCAGCCGAAGTAAGATCAAGGGGCTAGCATCTATCTCCCAGCTCAGGTCGTTCGGGCAAGATCACGTTCAATCGCGGGAAGCGCCGCTTTAATCCGCTTGTCAAATCCTGCAATAAAGCGAAGCGAGTAACCACGTCCCTTACCGATCTCTGGGTCATTCATAACATCGGGGATGTGGCGCATCAGGATTTACATAGTTGCGGGGTTGTCCATTAATTCGCCCAGCTTTGACTTTGCTGAGAAGCGAGACTTTTGTGCTTCCGCTTGAGCCGCTGCGCTGAATTCAACGATATCGATAGGAATCACGCCAAGCAGCATTGCGGCTGCGGGTAATAGTCGATTCATGAAGAATTCCCTCTCACTCACGTTTCAATCGAAATGCGCGGGCCGCGCTGTTCCTTTTGGGGGCGCAGGGGTGGCACGGCCCGCGCCCAGGCTCAGGGGTGCGACCCGAAGTGAGCCTGGTACCAGTTGCGAACGTCTCGCTCTGCTTGCTCGCGTTCGATCCCGTAGCGTTCCTGAACGCGGCCGATCAGCTGTTCGAGCTTTCCGTCGATAACGGCCAAGTCATCATCGGTCAGTTGGCCCCACTGCTCTCCCTGATCCAGCCTTCTGCCTGACGCCAAGCGCCCTTCATTTGACCATCGTTCATGCAATCGCTCCTACTATTGGAAACACATCACGGTCTTCGACCTGTGGCTGCCTCGCGGACCGGCGGATCAAACAGGTCAGCGAGACGGCGCGCAAAGGCCCGCAGTCCTGAGCGCGCCTGCCCCAATTCGGTGTAAGAGAGACCGATTTCGGTGATCTTTGCACCGCGCCGGGCCCAAGATAGCGCCGCAATGCGTTCTCCCGAACCGCCGTCGACCACCTCGGCTTCAGCGGCGACCCCGCCCTGAGTGACCGGCATCAAAAGGAGCGATGTAACCGCGTTGACCGCCACATTCGCTTTGCGAGCCTCTACAATCGCTGTGCGGACACGAAGGACACCGGGCCCTCTCTGGTCGATGACCGGAAGAGCACCATTCAGACGTTCAACAAGCGCCTCGCGGAACGCTGCCGAAAGTTTTTGGCGCTCTTCGTCGTCTAGGCCTTCAACCTGCACGTCTGTAGGCTCGATCATAACCGCGCGGAACCTGCGTAGATCGTAATCAGCGGGGGGGCGTTGTTCGAGGAGGAAGTCCGACGATCCCACGCGTTCCAGTCGGCTGTAGTCGCCAAGGAAGCCACTACGCGGCGCTGGCCCGGCCGCGCATGCTGCGAGAAGACAAAGCGCTCCTACTCCCTCAAAAGTCCGATACCTCATCGTCATCGCTCCTTTCCTGCCATCATGGCGGATGCTGGTGGAGGTCATGTGGAGCAACGATGGGGGCGGCTTTGCCTGAACAAGCCACGTGGCTTGTCGTAAACAAGATCTGCGTATTCAGTCGGCCCATGGCATCAGGCCATCTCAGCGACGTCGGACTTCACTTTGCCCGTGTCCAAACAAAGGCAGCGATAGCCAAAATCTGGCGCCAGACCGGTCGTTGCGGTTCTCTGCCCCAATCGTGCCGCCCTGCGCCTCGGCAAGCTTGAGCGCCAGAGCGAGGCCCATGCTGCTTCCTGGACGCGTCCTCATTGTGTCGGCACGAGCACGCCAGAAGGGAACGAACATGCGCTCCCTGTCGGACTCGAGGAAGCCTTCTCCCTCGTCGATGACTTCAACGATTGCCGTCTGTTTCTCTGTTCGCGTGCGGATGGAAACGGTGCTGAACGGCGGGGCATGTTTGATGGCGTTCGTCACCAGGTTCATGACGATTTGAGCAACGCGCAGCGGATCTGCACATACAAACGCGCGTTCAAGATTGCTCTTGATGTCTGCGCCTGCCGCAGCGGCCTGACTACGGAGGTCGGCTACCACGGTGTCGCAAATCTGCGCGAGATCTACCTGACGCAAATCAAGTTGAAGTTCGCCCGCGTCGGCATGCGCTAATGTGCGAAGATCTTCGACCAATCGGAGCAAGTGATCAACCTGGCGCAGCAGCCGGTCAGCCTCGCCCACGGCAGGATCGATAATTCCGTCCGTCAGACCACGAAGCCGACCTTTCAGGATCGTAAGCGGAGTACGCAGCTCGTGGGCGATGCCGGCAGTCAGGACGGTGCGCTCCCGCTCGTAGGACTCGATCTCCGCAGCCATCTTGTTGAAGCTGCCGACCAGCTCTCCGATCTCGCCTGCGGCCGAATATTCGATCCTTACGTCGCGTTCTCCGCGAGACACGCGTGTCGCAGCTTGTGCCACGTCGGTGATGGGCCCGCTGATCCGGCGCGCAATGACGAAAGACAAACCGCTGCCGACAATCGTGGAGATGACAGCGATCATGAAAATGAATGGTAGGTCTTGTGGATTGATATCGTCGCCAGTGTACCGGTCATAAATCTCATAATACCGATCGCTGCCTTTCTCACCCCGGTCGACGAGTGCTTCCAGCTCGGCGCGAATGCCCGGCGGCATACGCTCCTTCATGCCGAGCATTTCGAAGTAGGATGCGACGTAAAACGAGCTGACGCCCACAATCAGCGTTACCACCGACACAAAGGCCGTGAGCGCCCAGAGCCCTGTCGAAATGCGGTTCAATCGCCAGGCCATAGTCGATATCCCACCCCGCGAACGGGCTCGATGAGGTTCTCGCAACCCGCCGCCAGAAGTTTCATGCGCAGCTTGGAAAGGTGGGAGTCGACGACACGGTCATACGCTTCGCTGTCTGGCGAGGCGGCATCCAATAATTCTGCACGGGTGGCCGCCGCCGCGCGGCTCGGTGTGACCGCAGAGGATATCGCGACGATCGCGCGTGTTGCCACGATTGGCGACGTCGATGCCAACGTGGCCAAAGTGTCGGCGGGCGAGCGGCACATCCCGGTGCGGGCCGTGCTTGAGAGCGAAGCACGCCAAGATCTCGACGCGCTGCGTAACCTGCAAATCCCAACTGCCAGCGAGCAAACAACCCGATTGGAAGCGGTCGCCGATATCTCGTTCGAAGGAGGCCCCGGACGAATTGACCGGTTTGATCGCGAGCGGCGCGAAACGATCCGTGCCGATTTGCGCGATGGTGCCACGCTTGGGCAGGCACTGGACGCCACCGCCAAGCTGCCTACGCTCGAGGCACTGCCATCCGGCGTGCGACAAGCTGAATATGGCGATGCCGAGGCCTTCAATGACCTGTTCGGAGGCTTCATCGCAGCGATGCTTGCCGGCGTAGGGCTCATGTTCGGTGTCCTGGTGCTGCTGTTCAAAAGCTTCTTCAAGCCGATTACGATCCTTACAGCGCTGCTGCTGACCGGACTTGCGCTGACCCTGCCGGCGATGATCGGGCTGCTGATGCTGCTGGGGCTGGCCGCCAAAAATTCGATCCTGCTGGTCGAATTCGCCATCGAGCGCGAGCGCGAGGGAATGAGTCAGCATGACGCGCTGATCGAGGCGTGCCGCGAGCGCGCGAGGCCAATCGTCATGACAACAATCGCGATGGCCGCCGGCATGCCGCCGACCGCGCTTGGGCTTGGCGAGGGGTCAGAATTTCGCCAGCCCATGGCGGTCGGGGTGATTGGTGGCCTGATTTCGTCAACAGTTCTCAGTCTTGTTCTGGTCCCGGTGGTCTATGACCTAGTCGACAACTTTGAGATGTGGCTGGCACCTCGGCTCGGGCGTCTGATCACTAAGCCGCCTCTCGACGCGCACAAGATCGTACCGAAATCCGAGCAGGTGCAGCCCGCCAATGGATAAGCTTTCAGCAGTCGTGAACAGTGTGACGGTCGCCATGTCGCTTTTCTGCGCAGTGGCGTGCTCGCTTGGTCGGTGCAAATGACGTGGGGCCTTCTCGCGATGGTGAGCGGGCTCGCGCTTGTCGACGCCCTCAACCCGTTTACTATCGCGGCGCAGGCCTATCTCCTTGGAACTTGGCGTCCAATGCTACGGTCGATCACGTTTCTCATCGGCACCTACGTAACTTATTTAGCTGGCGGCGTGGTGCTGTTGCTAGGGTGGAGCGTATTTCTTTCGCAATTCATGCCGCTGCTGGCGAGCTGGGCGATCCCTGCGGGAGAGATCCTGCTCGGGTTTGGTACGCTTGGCTTTGGAGTATGATCACTGCGTAAGGCTGAATCAGGCAAACCTTTCACGCCGCCATCGGACCTTTCGGTCCGCGCAACATTGGGCTTCGCTATCGCATCGACCATTGCGGATCTGACCAGTGCGCTGCCATATTTTGTGGCCGTCTCGCAGATTGAATCTGTTCGGCTCGGTGTTCTGCAAACGACCCTGATGTTGGGCTGGTACAACCTGCTCTACTGCGCACCATTATTGGCTCTCATTGCCGGGCGCATGTCGCTAGGTAAGGCGGCCAGCGCACATTTTTTCGGACGATTGCGCTCGGCGATCGATTGGGCCTTCGCGAAGCTGTTGCCGCCGTTGCTGGTTGTGGCCGGCGTGGGACTGATCATCGACGGCGCACGACGGTTGGTCGCGTGATTGGTGAGGTTATTGGTCGAGTAGCATCGCATTCAGGATGATTATCAGGACAATGGTTGCAAATATGAATGACAGTGCGAGTGGATCCTGATCGCGCATAAAACGTCCCCTCAGAGTACGAGCTAGCCAAATCGATAGATGTTTTGTGGAGGTTCGATGATCGCAACTTCACGTTGAGTAATACTGGATCGGTTGGTCATGGATAGCGGATGCTGGCCAGTCCATTAGGCGCGCCTGTCACATCTGCGGCAGCCGCCGCTGCTGTGCGCAAGCCTCGGCCACTGTGACGATCCGCGCCGCGCGGGTTTCCCCGCGCTTTGCCAGCGCAACCTAGCGGAGCACATTGCGCTGGTAAGAAGCGCCGGACTCGGCGAACCAGCGCCTTCCCTCAGCGTTGAACGCGCGGTACAAATCGTAAGGGACGACCAGCGCATCGACATCTGCATAGGCATCCCAGGTCCCGTTCCGCTTCGCTTCAGCAACCGCCGCGAGACCCCACGGTCGCATCCGGCCGGTGCTGGTCAGCCGTGCGACCCGATCCTTGTAGGACTGCGAACATTTCTGCTACCGACGTTTACTGATTAGCTGCATGGTTCGGTCGTCATCAAGCTTGCGGCGCAGGCCATCGATCCACCCGTGGCACATCAGCACGTCGAGGGTTTGCGCCATGGTGATGTAACGGTCCGACACGTGCTTCTTGAAGGTGACGAGCCAGACGCTGTCTTCGCTGGCATGATTGGCTTCAAGCCAAGTATCCAGCTGGTCGACCGAGCTGACTTCGACCTTGGCGAATGCCTCAGTTGCAATTCCCTTATGCTGGGTGTGTGCGCCATTTGCGGCGGAGTCGGCTGTCATGGAACATCTGCGGGCGAGGGCGGCTCGAGTCGGGCAGCTGTCGCCCGAAAAAGCGCGATTCTGGCCCGCGTCCCGGCGAGACGTGCCCCAAGGTCCTCCTGCCGTATTTCGAGCAGTCGCTGCTCTGCTGCAAGCTGGGCAGGCAGGCCGATAAGCCCAGCATCGAAGGTGCGTCGTGTATCAGCCGTCGCTCGCTCAATCGAGGATTTTGCGCGGGCGGCATCGCGCTGCTGATTCTCGCGGGCGACGGCGGCGAACAGATTGTTCTCAACGTCCTCAGTGGCGAGTAGAAGAGCGGCGCGGTAGCCGTCGAGGGAAGCATCCCCACGTGCGCGGGCTGCGGCAACCTCGGCATCAATCCGGCCAAAATCGAACAGGCGCCAGCGCAGACCGATCAGCCCTTGCGCATTAAGAGCATCTCCGGTGAGAAACCGGCCCGCGTCGATCGACTGGAACCCGATCAGCCCGCCGATTGATAGCGAGGGGTAATACTCGGCGAGAGCCGATCCGATCCTCGCATCTGAAGACGCCACCTGCGCTTCGGCGGCACGAACATCGGGGCGGCGGCGCAACACCTCTGCGGGCGTTCCCAAAGCAGAAAGCGTTGGCACTGCGGGCACGGTTTCAGGAGCAGCCACATCCTCATCACCGCCGGTCAGAACGTACAGGCGATTGCGCTGCGCCTCGGCCGCAATCCGGGACACTGACAGCAGAGCATCTAGGCGGGCGAGCTCGCCCTCGGCTCGGTCGAGCGACGATCGACCGACCGTTCCTGCTGCCAGCTGCTTACGCACAGATTCGGCAAGCCGCTGGGCAACATCGCGCTGCGCTGTCAGGATAGCGATCTGCTCATTGGCTCCGCCCCAGGTCACGTAGGCATCAGCAGTCTCGGCAGCGATCCTGATGCGGACGCCGTCGAGCAGCGCGGCGATCTCGGCCCGGTTTGCACGTGCAGCCCGAGAAGCTGCACCCAAACGCCCGAAAAGATCAATCTCCCAGTTGGCACGCGCCGCGGTGTCGAAAATGGTAAGATCACGCTCAAAAGTCGGGATGTCGCGGACGAATGAGCCAAGCGGACCTTCAAGCGACTGGCGCTGCTGGGCGACCGACGCATCGACACTGCCACCGGGGAGGCGATCCGCCCGGGCACGGCGCACGAAGGCGTCAGCCTCGGCGAGCCTTGCCTCGGCAACGGCAATATCGAGATTGGTGGTAAGCGCCTGCTCGACGAGCCGGGCAAGCTCAGGATCGCTCGATCCCTTCCACCATTCAGCCTCGGCGGTCATAGCCGGAACTGCCAGTGCTTCTGCCAAACCCGCGGCATTGCGAAATTGCGGCGCGCTCGGCGTGTCGAGCCGGGTAGCGGGGCCAAGCGAGGTGCAGCCTGCAAGCACCAGAGTGCCTGCCAGAATGGCCGCGCGGAGCGTCAGGGGACGGTTCATGCGGGGATCGCCTTCGCATCGGATGGGGGCGGCGGGGTCGCGGAGTCATCGGCTGCCTTCTGGCGGACGCGGAACCATGCGGCATAAAGCGCAGGCACGAAGAACAGCGTAAGGATCGTCGCAACCGCAAGGCCGCCCATGATCGCCACCGCCATCGGTGCCCAGAACTCCGACTGAGTCAGCGGCACCATTGCGAAGATCGCGGCGATGGCGGTCAGGATCACCGGGCGGGCGCGCCGCACGGTCGCCTCGATAATCGCCGTCCATCCATCCGTGCCTGACGCAATGTCGCGGTCGATCTGATCGACCAGGATGACCGAATTGCGCATGATCATGCCCGCCAGCGCGATCACGCCAAGCTGCGCGACAAAGCCGAACGGTGTCTGCGTGACCAGCAGGGTCAAGGTTATGCCGATCAGACCGAGCGGCGCGGTGAGAAGCACCATCACGGTGCGGCTGAAGCTGTGAAGCTGGATCATCAACAGTGTGAGCCAGATGCCCAGCATCGCGGGGAGCAGCGCCGCGATGGAAAGCCCGCCCTTGGCCGATTCCTCCACCGCGCCGCCCATTTCGATACGGTAACCTGCGGGCAAGGTCTCGCGGATGGCATCAAGCTGGGGGTCTATTGCGTTGGAGACATCAGGTGCCTGGACACCTTCAACAACATCCGCGCGCACGATCAGCGTGACATCGCGGCTGCGGCGCCAGATGAGGCCGTCTTCGACCACGGGCACGACCTTGGCAATCTGCGCGAGCGGAACCGATTGCCCGCTTGCGGTGCGGATGGTGAGGTCTTCCAACCGTTCGGCGGCTTGCCTCTCGCCGGGCACAGCGCGCGCGATCACATTGATGGTCTCTGTGCCATCGCGCACCTGCGTCACCGGATAGCCGGTCAGAAAGGTTTGCAGGGTGGCGGCGATCTCAGCCGGGGTAAGACCAAGCGCACGCGCCCGCTCCTGATCGATGTCAAGCCGGGCGGCCATCGTCATGTTGCCCCACTGGAGGTTGGCATCGCGCACACGTTCGTCGCTGCGCAGCACGTCTCGCACCTGTCCGGAGATCACGCGGACCCGGTCAGGATCGGGCCCCATCACCCGGAACTGAACCGGGTAGCCGACCGGCGGGCCATTCTCGATCCGCGCAACACGGGTGCGCACATCCGGGAAACGCGCGGCCAGCATCGTCTGGAACTCGCGCGTCATCGCCGTGCTGTCACCTGGGTCTTTTGGGTGCACGATGAAGTTTGCATAGGCGAGGTTGGGAAGCTCTGGATTGACCGCCAGATTGAAGCGCGGACCGCCGCCGCCGACATAGGACAGCACATAATCGGTGCGTTTGTCGGCCATGATCAGCCGCTCCACCTCCTGCGCCCGCGCGCGTGTGGCGGCAAAAGAAGCGCCTTCGGCCAGTTCGAGATCAATCAGGATCTCCTGCCGCGATGACGACGGAAAGAACTGCTGCGGCACCAGCGGGAACAGAGCGAGGCTGAGCACAAAGGCGCCGACGGTTGCAGCGAGCGCGGTCTTGCGACGCGCCACGCACCAGGTGACAGCCTTGCGCAACCGCTGATACATCGGGCTGTCATAGCTATCGCTGCCATGCTGGCCCGTCGCATCGGGCAGCAGTTTGTAGCCGATATAGGGCGTAAACACGACCGCGACGATCCACGACATGATGAGTGCGATCGCGACGACCCAGAAGATCGCGTTGGTATATTCGCCTGTTCCCGACCGCGCGAAACCGACTGGGAGGAAGCCTGCTGCGGTGATGAGCGTGCCCGTCAGCATCGGAAAGGCGGTCGACGTCCAGGCGAACCCGGCCGCCGCGGCCTTGTCCAAGCCTTCTTCGAGCTTCACGAGCATCATCTCGATCGCGATGATTGCATCGTCCACCAGGAGCCCAAGGGCAATGATCAGCGCGCCCAGCGAGATACGGTGGAGGTCGATCCCGGTAAGGTCCATGGCAGTAAAGGTCATGGCGAGCACCAGCGGGGTGGATAGCGTGACGACCATGCCCGCGCGCCAACCCAGCGAGGCGAAACACACCACCAGCACCACGGCCAGGGCGAATACGAACTTGACGAGAAACTGGTTGATGGATGCTGCCACAACCTCAGACTGATCGGCGACCTTTTGGACGTCGATCCCGGCAGGCAATGCCGCCTGCACGGCTGCCATTTCGCGGTCGAGATCGCGGCCGAGCCGGAGGATATCTCCGCCTGCTTTCATCGATACAGCAAGCGAGGTGACGCGTTCGCCGTTCAGATGAACCGAAAATCGCTGGGGATCGGCAAAGCCCCGCCGCACCTCGGCAACATCGCCCAAGCGGAATTGCCGTCCGCCGACATCGACCGGCACCGCAGCTATCGCGGCTGCGCTGGTGAGGCCCGAGTTGATATCGACGCGGATGCGGTCGGCGCTGGTCTCAATTGTACCGGCTTGCGCCAGCGAATTTTGCTGCCGCACCGAGTCGAACAGCTGCTGCGGCGCAACCCCGAGCGCGGCTAGCCGGGTATGACTGAACTCAATCACAAATTGCTCGGCCTGTACGCCCGACAGCTCGACCTTGGCAACGTCAGGTAGGCGCAGCAGCCGCTGGCGCGCTGCGAGGAGAACCTCACGCATTTCCGCGTCGGAAAAGCCGTCGGAACGGAAGGCAAAGACCGAACCAAAGGTGTCGCCGAAATCATCGTTGAAGAACGGGCCTCGCGTGCCTTGGGGCAGCCGCGGAGCGAGGTCGTTCACGCGCTTGCGGATCTGATACCAGCTTGCCGGGACATCTGCGGGCAGGGTATCATCGCGCAGTGTCACGAACAGCGTGGCCTCACCCGGACGTGCGCTGCTGGTGACGAAGTCGAAGTTGGGCGCTTCCTGCAGCACCCGCTCGATCTCGTCGACCACCTGCGTCTCCATCTCGCGCGCGCTTGCGCCGGGCAGCGCTGCCGTGATGATCATGGTCTTCAGTGTGTAGGCAGGGTCTTCGGAGCGCCCGAGCTTCAAATAGGATACGGTTCCGATCGTCATGATCGCAGCCATGAGGAAGGCGACGAGCGCGCGGTGGCGCAGCGCCCATGCTGAAAGGTTGAACCGGATCATGGCAAACGGCCATCCCACAGGCGGACGATTTGACCAGCATCGAGACGGTGAACCCCGGCGGTGACGATACGCTCACCGCGTCTCAGCCCCGATGTGATGCTGACATCTGTTCCTGCCATCTGCCCGAGGCTCACCGATCGCAGCGCGATCTTGCCCTTGCCGGCAATGACCCAAACCGCCGGACGGCGCTTGTCGTCCTGGATGATGGCCGCGCGCGGCACCCGGAAGGGGCTCTGCTGGCCGTTAGACGTCGCTGGCTGCGATGCGAAGCTGACCCGCGCTGTCATGCCGATGCGGGCCGACGCGGCCGAGCTGAGGGCAACTTTCACCCGATAAGTGCGGCTCGCCGGATCGGCAGCGGGGGCGATTTCTCGGATTGTGCCTGCGATGGGCTGGCCGTCGCCCGACGCAAGCTGCACCTGTGCCGCCTGTCCGGGACGCAGGTTGGCGACCGCGCTCTCAGGCACATCCACCACCGCATCTAGGGTACCGGGGCGAGCAACCCGGAACATGACCTGCCCCGGAGCGAGATATTGCCCGACTTCGGCGCTCACCGCCGTCACCACTCCATCGATTGGCGAGCGCAGGGCTGCGTAGCCAACATCATCACGCGCGGCAGCGGCACGGGCTTGTGCGTCCTTCAACCTTGCCGCCGCCGCATCGCGCTGGGTCTCAAAGCGCGCCATATCCGCCGCAGCGACAATCCGGTCAGCAGCCAGCGGGGCATTGCGCGCGACATCGCTTTGGGCCTGGTCCAGTTCTGCCCGCGCTGCAGCCACAGCCGCTTCGGCCGAGCGGCTTGCAATCTGGAAGGGTGCGGTGTCGAGCGTCGCTAGTGCCGCGCCCCGGCTTACTGCGTCACCAACATCAACCCGGCGCGACACAATCCGCCCCGGTACGCGGAAAGCAAGATCGCTTTCGAAACTGGAGGAGATGACGCCCGCATAGGCAGCGCCAATGTCGGTCGTAGAGGACCCCCCGGGTTCAACGACCATGCTACGCACCATCACCCGCGTGTCTTCGGGTTGGCCATCGCCGCTGCACCCGCTAGACAGCATCAGTGCAGTGATAAGGAGAGAAGTTCCTACACCAAGGTGCCAAGGTGACGACATTCGGCGCGGCACGCCTTGCGCTTTGCAGCATTTTCTTGTCATTGATCGAAAGCCCCGCTTCATACCATACAGGCCGGTACTGTTTTGCCCGCTACACCAGAAAATGATGAGTTCAAGCCCAAACCGCTGCGCCAGCGCGGAAAAGCCCGCGTCCATGCAATCCTTGATGCCGCGACCGAGGTTTTCCTCGAGCATGGCTATGAAAAGGCAACCCTGGCAGACATTGTTGCCCGCTCGGGCGGATCGAAGCCGCTCTTCTACGAACAGTTTTTTAGCAAGGCGGCGCTGTTCCGCGCTATGATGGAAATGCGCTGCTCCATCATGATGGAGCCTCTTGCTGCGATCAATGATGATACCCGATCTCCCCGCGAGATGCTGACTGCCTTCGCGCGCGCATTCGTGGCGGCGCTGAGCGACCCGGAGGTTCTGGGGCTTCAGCGGGTCGCGAGCGGTGAGGGGGTGCGCAATCCCGATGTCGCGGAAATCTATTTCGCATGCGGCCACGATGTCGCTTACGACCAGCTCGCTCGCTACCTTAGCATGATCAGCGCCCCTCCGACTGATCCTGCCATTTTGAGGCGTTGGGCGATTGTCTTCTTCGCCATGATCCAGGGTGACGCCATCGAACGGCTCGTGGTCGGCGCAGAACCTTTGGCCGATCGCGAGATCGAGGCTTACATCGAACTAGCCGTAGAATGGCTTCTGTCACAAACGGGAATATCCGTGGCGAAGTGATCAGCGCGGTATCATGAGGTTGGAGGCATGGAGCCAAGCAGCCGCGACGCGTTCTTTTACGATAGACTTGGTGGCTGGTTGATCCGCCCACGACAATGCAATCATGAGCCAATGGCCGATCAATAGGTAACAGACCTCTGTGCGGTCCTTGTGCTGGCGCGAGCCATAGACGGCGTCCGCCTCAAGCACCCTTTCGAGAATCGAGACAACATCGCCGATGATGCCGAACTGCGACAAGGTCCAGAAGCACAACCTGTTCGATTGAAGCTCGTGAACGAACATCAATCCAACGTTGATCATGCTCTCCGAGACCGAAACACATTTGGCAGCTGCATGAAGCTTCTCTAGCAGAAGTTTCCGATAATATACCGCTGCGGCATCGCTGAGATCCTCTGCGGCCGCGAACCGTGCATAGATAGTCACCTTCGAAACACCCGCTTCGCGCGCTACCTGTTCGATCGACAGCCGCTTGCGTTCAGCCGCCATCACCCGCCATGCGGCATCAAGGATTGCAATCGTCTTTTCAGGATCGCGGGGGCGGCCGCTGCGAGTTGACGGTGTTGCTTGATATTCGGCCATGATTATGCGATCCGCAAATCCGTAATGTCCGTTACGGTATTGAAGGTTATCCCAGTCTCAACAGCGGTTCAAGGTGACTTATTTAGAGTGAACCGGGTGAGGACCATTCGTAGCCAGACCGGTCTTGAGAGAGATGTGCCGCTTGGATCACTTTCGCGAGTCATTGATCGCACATCCTCGGCGAAAGGAAAAATTGTGGCGTTGACTGAACGAGCCTTCGAATTGCTTCATCAGCTGACGGAAAACAACAATCGCGAATGGTTTCATGCCAATAAGGACGAGTTTAAGTCCGAGGTATTCCAGCCCTTTGAGCAAGTGCTTGAAGCGATTAGTGCTAAGTTGGCGGGGACTGCAATACCATTCGCGGGCTGCGAACATACAATGTTCCGCATGAACCGGGATGTACGGTTCAGCAAAGACAAGTCACCTTATAAGACCAGCGTAAGTGGCTTGATGACCCCATCGGGTGCGAAGTCTGAAGATGCTGGCGTAATCTATCTGTGCCTCGATGCGTTCGGGGGTTTTGTAGCGGGTGGTTTTCACAATCCGGATGGCCCTAATCTTACGAAAATGCGCGACCAAATCGTTGCACGTCCGGAAGCATTTAAAAAACTAGTTGCTTCACTCCAATCCTCCGGTTTGGAACTCGAAACGGACGGTGCTCTCAAGCGCGTTCCCCGCGGGTATGAAGCCTATGCCGAGGCAAGTTGCGCAGAAGCGCTTAAGTTGAAGAGCTACGTCGTGCGCCGCGACCTCACTGTTACCGATTGGGAGGCCGGCGATGTCACTGACATCACTGTTGGCTTCTCCAGTTGGGTAGTGGAGCTTATTGAGTTTTTTGAAAGTTAGCATCTAAGCTAGTCACCTGAATCTGAAGTTCGGCTGACCTGACCCCCTGATTTTCCTCCAGTCTCGATTAGAGTCCGGCCCTGACAGA
>VFQO010001980.1_pt1 | contig 13771 bp, 11 predicted proteins | sample 3512331 | NCBI WGS metagenome assembly VFQO01 (sample SAMN10412371, study PRJNA504923) | tailings metagenome | isolation source: Replicate 3 from Balatoc abandoned mine | place: Philippines: Itogon, Benguet | collected 2017-08-28
ACGCGGCCGGTCACGGCATCCACGGTCGCTCTCATCGGAACAGCTCGCCCTCCCATCGGGCGCTCGCCTCGAGGCGCCCGTCGCTGAACATCCTGACCCAGGTGAAGTCAAACGCCGCCTCGAGCTCGGCCGGCTCGGCGACGAAGAGCGCCGTCGCGAGGCCGTCGGCCTCGAGGGCGGTGGCGGCGACAGCCCAGGTGCCGATGACGCCGCCGACGGGGCGGCCCGTCACCGCGTCGATGATGTGGTGCAAGCCCTCGCCCCAGGCGCGCCGCGACGGTGACGAGGCGGCGAGCGCGGCATCGCGCAGCTCGACGACGCCGACCGCCTTCGTCGGGTTGGCGGGGTTCTCCAGGGCGACGCGGATGCTCGCCCCGCCCCGCGCCCGCAGGTCGCCACTGCCGTCGACGATCGTCTCGATCGCGCCGCGGGCCGCGAGCAGGTCGCCGACGAGGTCGACGAGGCACCCCTTGCCGGCCGCGCCCACGTCGAGCAGCACGCCGGTGCGCGTGCGCAGTCGCACCGCGCCGTCGTCGGAGCGCTCGAGGTCGAGCGTCTCGGCCCAGGCGGGTGCCGGCAGCGGCTCGCCGCTCGGCCGCAGCCGGTAGGCCGCGTCGTAGCCGAGGCGCTCGAGCGAGGCGCCGACGAGCGGGCTCACCCGCCCGCCGGTCGAGGCGTGCAGGCGCTCGTAGAGGTCGAGCAGCGGGCCCGCGTCGTCGGGCAGCGGCCAGTCGCCGCCGTCGCGCGCGGCCGCGATGCGGGCCACGAGTGAGTCGTCGCGGAAGCGCGACCAGTCGCGGTCGAACCGCTCGACGCGCGCCAGCACCGCGGAGCGGTCGTCGTCGTCGAGCCCGCGCGCGGCGTCGATGCGCCACGCGGTGCCGATCGCCTCGAAGAGCCAGGCGTCGCCCGCGTCAGCCGGCGAGGGCATCCGCCTTGATCTGCTCGAGGGCGTCGCGGAACCCGCCGCTCGTCAGCGACGACCCGGCCACGCGCGTCACGTTGAGGGTGTCGATGTCCTTGCCGACGACCTCGGCGGCGATGCCGCCGGCGAACAGGCCCTGGAACCGCTCGGTCGTCGGGTTGTTGGCGTTCGTCTGCACCGTCACGTCGGTGACGATGTCGCCCTCGAGGGTGAGCTCGACGATGATGCTCTCGCCGCCGTTCGGGCTCTGGTACTCGCCGCTGGCGCTGTAGGTGCCGTCGTCGTAGACGGCGGAGGTGTCGGCCTCGGCGCCGCTCGGCGCCTCCGGTGCCGCGTCGGTGCCGGCGTCGACGGCGGTCGCGCAGCCGGCGAGCGTCGTCAGGAGCGCGGCCGCGGCGGCGGCCCCTGCGAGCGGCGCGGCGGCGGGTCGGGTCGAGCGGGTCATGGATCCTCCGGGCGAGGCGGGCGGCGGTCGGGCGGGCTGAGCGGGCGGATGATCGACACGAGCGAGCGGCGAACCCGGGTTCAGCATCCCGATGATCGATGAGTATTCGCTGGAGCGGGCTGGAGGGTTTGCTCCGCGCGCCATGAGCGTCGCGCGAGAGCGGCCGCCGAGCGGTGGCTCGAACCTTTACACAGTCGAAACAGAAAAGGTTGTCTACCCGTGTTCACGGGGCATATGTTTGGCCAATCCACGGTTGCAGACCATCGTTTCTGCAGCGCCCACCTCCACACGAAGGATGCACAACGCTGTGACACCACGGGCACGCCGCACACCGGCATCACCTCCTCTCCGTTCCCTCCTCTCCCTCGCCACCGGCACCGCGCTCGTCGCGGCCGGCGTGCTCGCGGCGCCGATGACGTCGACAGCGGCGCCGCTGGAGACCGCCGTCTCGGCGGCCGCCTTCGACGACGGCCGCTACGTCGTGCTGCTCGCGGAGGACGCCGTCGCCACCTACGAGGGCGGCGTCGACGGCCTCTCGCGCACGGCTCCGACGAAGGGCGAGCAGCTCGACAGCAAGCGGTCGGCGGTCGCCGAGTATCGCCAGTACCTCAAGCAGCAGCAGAAGGAGGTGGCAGCCGCCGTCGACGCCGACATCGAGGTCTCGTACACGACGGCCGTCAACGCCTTCACGGCCGACCTCAGCGCGGCGCAGGCGGCGAAGCTCGCCGCCCAGCGCGGGGTCGTCGCGATCGCGCCCGATGAGCTGCTCAAGCCGACCTCGGTGCCCGGCACCGAGTTCCTCGGGCTCGAGGGCCCGGGCGGCGTCTGGGAGCAGGTCGGCGGCGCGGAGAGCGCGGGCGAAGGCGTCGTCATCGGCGTGCTCGACACGGGCATCGCGCCCGAGAATCCCTCGTTCGCAGGCGAAGAGCTCGGCTCGACGCCCGGCGCGGAGCCCTACCGCGAGGGCGACTCGATCGTCTTCCAGAAGGCCGACGGCGAGACGTTCACGGGTGTCTGCGAGACGGGTGACGCCTTCACCGCTGATGACTGCTCGACCAAGGTCATCGGCGCCCGCTACTTCGTCGACGGCTTCGGCGCGGGCAACATCGGCGACGCGTCGACGGGGCCCGGCGAATTCCTCTCGCCGCGCGATGGCGACGGGCACGGCTCGCACACCGCCGGCACGGCGGCCGGCAACCACCTTGTCGACGCGACGGTGGCTGGCATCGACTTCGGTCAGATCTCGGGCGTCGCGCCCGGAGCGAAGATCGCTGCCTACAAGGTCTGCTGGAACGGCAAGGACGCCGCCTCGACGGCGGACGACGGGTGCGCGACGAGCGACCTGCTCGCCGGCATCGAGGCCGCGACGGCCGACGGCGTCGACGTCATCAACTACTCGATCGGCGGCGGTGCCGCCGACTCGACGGTGTCGATCATCGACCAGGCGTTCCTCGGCGCCGCGGCGGCGGGCATCTTCGTCTCGGCCTCGGCCGGCAACTCGGGCCCCGGCTCCTCCACGCTCGACAACGCGAGCCCCTGGATCACGACCGTCGCCGCGAGCACGATCCCCTCGTACGAGGCGACCGCCACGCTCGGCAACGGCGAGGCCTTCGCCGGCGCGTCGATCACGGTCGACATGTCGGAGGGCGCTGAGCCGCTGACCGGCTCGCTCGTGCTGAGCGACGTGCTCGGCGCCGCGGGCGCCACCGCGGCCGACGTCAAGCTCTGCGCACCGAACTCGCTCGACGCGAGCAAGGTCGCGGAGGGCACGATCATCGTCTGCGACCGAGGCGTCTACGACCGCGTCGCGAAGTCGGCCGAGGTCGCCCGCGTCGGCGGCATCGGCATGATCATGGTCAACGTCACGCCGGGCTCGGTCGACGCCGACGCGCACTCCGTGCCGACGGTGCACCTCGACAGCCAGTACCGCGATGCGGTGCGGGCGTACGCGGCCACGGAGGGCGCCACGGCGAGCCTGGCGTTCGGCAACTCGACCGACGTCGTCACCGCGGTGCCGCAGGTCGCGGGCTTCTCGTCGCGCGGCCCCGTGCTCGCGGACGGCAGCGACATCCTGAAGCCCGACATCGCTGCTCCTGGCGTGGGCATCCTCGCTGCGACCTCGAACCGGCCGGCTGAGGCGCCGACGTTCAACTTCCTCAGCGGTACGTCGATGGCTGCGCCGCACATCGCGGGCCTCGCGCTGCTCTACCTGGGCGAGCGGCCGAACGCGACCCCGGCCGAGATCAAGTCGGCGATCATGACGACCGCTTATGACACGAAGCTCGCCGACGGATCGCCCCTGACCGACCCGTTCGCGCAGGGCGCTGGCCACGCCGACGCCGCGCGGTACCTCGAGCCGGGTCTGCTCTACCTCAACGGTCTCGCCGACTGGTACAGCTACATCGAGGGCATCGGCTACGAGCTGGGCGACTCCGTCGACCCGGTCGACCCGAGCGACCTCAACCTCGCGTCGATCGCGGTTGGCGAGATGACCGCACCGCAGACCGTCACCCGCACGGTCACGGCGACGCAGGCCGGCACCTTCACCGCTTCGGTGCAGGGAATGGCCGGTATGGAGGTCGACGTCGAGCCGTCGACGCTGACGTTCGGCGCCGCCGGGGAGACCGCGACGTTTACTGTCACCTTCACGCGGACCACCGCCGAGCTCGACGCCTGGGCGACCGGTTCGCTCACGTGGACCTCGGGTGACACGACGGTGCGCTCGCCGCTCGCCGCGAAGCCCGTGACGATCATCGCCGCGACCGAGGTCGCCGGAGAGGGCGTCGAGGGCTCGGTCGAGGTGAGCGTCACCCCGGGCGGCACGGGCGACATCGCCCTCGCGACCACGGGCCTGTCGCGCGGCGAACTGCTGGCCGACCCGAACGACCCCGAGTCGGCGAACTCCGGCTCGGGCGAGACGGGCTTCACGGGCGAGTACGTGGTCGACGTGCCCGAGGGTGCGGCGCTCACGCGCTTCGACCTCGACTCGCTCGACGACACGGCTGACCTCGACCTCATCGTGTACCAGCTCGACGCGGAGGGCACCCCCATCGCGGTGTGGTCGTCGGCGACGGGCGCGGCCGACGAGCGCGTCGACCTCGCGGCGCCGGAGGCCGGTCAGTACCTCGTGCTCGCCGACGTCTATTCGGCGCCGGGCACGGTGAGCTGGGACCTCACGGTGACCTCGGTCGTCGAGGGCGGTGTCGAGCTCGCGCTCGACCCGACCGTGATCGCCGGTCAGCAGGGGGTCGAGGCGACCTACACCGCCTCATGGTCGGGCCTCGAGCCGGAGTCGACCTACCTGGGCCTGGTCAGCTACGGCGACACGGGCGCATCGACGGTCGTGACGGTCGAATCGGGCGAAGCGCCGCTCGGCGCCGTCGAGATGCCGGTCATCGAGGGCGCCGCGACGGCGAACTCGACGGTCACGGCGACGACCGGCAGCTGGAACCGGGAGGGCCTGGAGTTCTCCTACCAGTGGTTCCTCGACGGTGAGCCCCTCAAGAAGGCTGACGGCGAGCGACTGCGCCTCAAGCAGCCGTGGGTCGGCTCGGAGCTGACGGTCGTCGTCACGGCGACCAATGCCGAGGGTGAAACGGCGACGGCGACGAGCGAGCCCGTGGAGGTGCAACCGAAGCCGAAGAAGAAGGGCTGAGCCCTCTTCGACGAGCCGCGACGGCCCGGGTCCTGTTCAGGAGGCCCGGGCCGTCGTCATGTCCGGCGGCGCGCCGGACCGGCCTCACCGAGCGCACCCGGCGCGACAACGCGCGCTTCTTCGCCTCGCCCGACGAGGTGCCGCAGCACTGCATCACCCAGGGGCTCGGCACGATCCTGCGCGCACGGCACCTCGTGCTGCTCGCCTTCGGGGCGGCGAAGTCCGAGGCCGTGGCCGGTGCCGTCGAAGGACCCGTGACCTCGTCGCTGCCCGGCTCGGCGATCCAGCTGCACCCGAACGTCACGGTCGTCGTCGACGAGGCGGCCGCCGTGGGCCTGCGCTTCCTCGACTACTACCGGCACGCGTGGGCGCACAAGCCCGCGTGGCAGGGGCTGTAGCGCCGGTTCGGTCGGCCCGCGTCGATCAGTGCAGCGCGGCGTCCTCGGCCGTCGTGCTCCAGCCGGTGAAGCGCACGCGCAGGCCGGCTCGGGTCGGCGCGCACACCATCGGCCCGATGCTCGCGTGCTCGTGCGGAAAGCGCGCCACGCGCACGAGGTGCGGGTCGTCGGCATCGACCCATGCTCTGATCACGACGGCGTCGGCGAGGCGGGATGCCCGCACCGTGACTACGCGACCGGTCCAGTGGTTGACGCGCCCGGTCGACCAGTCGCTCGCGCCGACGGTCACGACGGCCCCGAGCTGCGGATGCCCGTCGCTGAGCTCGACGCCCGCCTTGATCCAGTGCTCGTCATCGACGCGCACGAGCAGCCCCGCCTGATCGAACTGCCCGGTGAAACCGTCGAGCACGAACGACACCTCGACCGCCGTGCCCGGCTGCCACGGGCGCAGCAGGCCGTGCCCGTTCTCGTGCCGGAACCCGTAGGCGGTGTCGCGCCACCAGTCGCTGCCCTCGGCAGCCTCGACGACGAGCGCGCCGTCGGCGTCGACGCTGCTCGCGATCGGCTCGCGCGTCCACGTCCCCGCCCAGTCGGTCATGCGGTACTCCTCTCGATCTCGCGGCCGGCGGCCCACGCCCGCTCGACCCGCAGGTCGGCGTCGAGGACCACGAGGTCGGCGGCGAAGCCCGCGGCGAGCATACCCCACTCGCTCTGCCGGCCGAGCGCGCGCGCGGGCGTCGCGGTCAGGGCCTCGATCGCCGCCGACTCGTCGATGCCCGCGGCGAGGGCCGTGCGCAGGGCGACGTCCTGGGTGAGCGTCGAGCCGGCGATCGTCGATGTGCCGTTGAGCACCGCGATGCCGTCCTTGACCGTGACGTTGAGGCTGCCGAGCCGGTAGAAGCCGTCGGCGCTGCCGGCTGCGGCCATCGCGTCGGTCACGAGCGCGACGCGATGCGGCGCCGAGCGGAAGGCGATTCGCGCGACGGAGGGGTTCACGTGCACGCCGTCGAGGATGAGCTCGAGCACGACGCGCTCGTCGTCGAAGGCGGCCGCGACGGGCCCGGGGGCCCGGTGGTGGATGCCCGGCATCGCGTTGAAGGCGTGCGTCAGCATCGTCGCCCCCGCGTCGAAGGCCGCGTGCGTCGTGCCCTCGTCGGCATCGGTGTGCCCTACAGCGACGACGACGCCCGCGCCCGCGAGCCGCCGGATCGCGTCCAGGGCACCGGGCAGCTCGGGCGCGATCGTGACCTGGACGAGCGAGCCCGCCGCGGCGGACAGGAGGATCTCGACGACGTCCTCGTCGGGTGCGAGGAGCTGCTCCGCGGCGTGCGCTCCGCGACGGGCGGGCGCGAGGAACGGGCCCTCGAGGTGGGCGCCGACGATCGTCGGGTCATCGGCGGCGAGGCGCGCAACGAGCCGCAGGCTCTCGACGAGCGACTCCACCGGGTTGGCGACGAGCGAGATCACCGAGCGCGTCGTGCCGTGCGCGCGGTGCACGGCGAGGGCCGCGGCGATGCTCTGCTCGCCGTCGTCGAAGCCCGCGCCGCCCCCGCCGTGGCCGTGCAGGTCGATGAACCCGGGCGTCAGGGTGCGGCCGGGAAGGTCGAGAGTCGCATCCGCCCCGGGAGGAGCATCCGCCCCGCCCCCCACGGCGGCGATGCGGTCGCCGTCCAGCAGCACCCAGCCGGGACGGCGGCCGCTCGCGTCGAGCAGCTCGGCTCCCTGCAGCAGCGTCGTCGGCACGCGGGCTCCTCTACTTGAAGATGATGGTGCGGCGGCCGTCGAGCAGCACGCGGTCCTCCGCGAACCACGTGACCGCCTGGCTGAGGGTGCGGCTCTCCTCGTCCTGCCCGATCGCGACGAGCTCGGCGACGCTGCGCGAGTGGTCGACGCGCACGACGTTCTGCTCGATGATGGGGCCCTCGTCGAGGTCGCTCGTGACGAAGTGCGCGGTCGCGCCGATGAGCTTCACGCCGCGCGTGTGCGCCTGCTTGTACGGGTTCGCGCCCTTGAAGCCCGGCAGGAACGAGTGGTGGATGTTGATCGCCCGCCCGGCGAGCCGCTCGCACAGCTCGGGGGAGAGGATCTGCATGTAGCGGGCCAGTACGACGAGCTCGATGTCGTGCGCCTCGACCGCGTCGAGCACGCGCGCCTCGAACGCCGCCTTCTCCTCCGGGTTCGTCACCGGCCGCGACTCGAACGGCACGCCGTAGAAGCTCGCGAGCTCGCCGAGGTCGGGGTGGTTGCCGAGCACGAGCGGGATCTCCACCGGCAGCTGCCCCGCCCGCTGCCGGAACAGCAGATCGTTGAGGCAGTGCGCCGCCTTCGACACGAGTACGAGCGTGCGCAGCGGGCGACCCACCCGGTCGATGCGGCAGGCCATGCCGTAGCGGTCGATGACGGGCTGCAGCGCCGCAAGCAGGCGGTCGTGGTCGGCGGGCGTCTCGGTCTGCAGGCGCAGGAAGAAGCGGCCCGACTCGAGGCTCGAGAACTGCTGCAGCTCGGTGATGTTGCCCTCGGCCTCGACGATCGAGCCCGTGACGGCGTGCACGATGCCGGGCTGGTCGTCGCAGACGAGGGTGACGATCCAGTGGTGGAGGGTGGCGGTCACACGCCCCAGCCTATTGCGGGGGCGCGGGAGCGTTAGCGTAGACGCGGATGCTCCGCCGAGCATCCCCGGATGCGTCGGCCCGCCACGCCGACCACGAGAGCGTCACCATGAACTCCACCACCCCCTCCGCCGAGCGCCCCTTCCCCTGGGTCGGCCTGCTGACCCTCGCCGCCGCGATCTTCGTGCTCGTCACGAGCGAGTTCCTGCCGACCGGCCTGCTGCCCGACATCGCCGGCGACCTCGACGTCAGCCAGTCGCAGGTGGGCCTGCTCGTCACGATCTTCGCCGCGACCGTCGTCGTCTCGACCGCCCCGCTCGCCGCGCTCACCCACCGCTACTCGCGCAAGTGGCTGCTCATCGCCGTGCTCGGCGTCTTCGCGCTCGCCAACGTGCTCGCCGCCGTCGCGCCGAGCTACGAGCTGCTCGTCGGCGCCCGGGTGCTCGGGGGCCTCGCGCACGGCCTGTTCTGGGCGATCGCGGGCGCCTACGCGGGCCACCTCGTGCCGCGCGAGCAGCTCGCGAAGGCGGTCGCCGTGACGAGCATGGGCGGCACGACCGCGTTCGTGCTCGGCGTGCCCGTCGGCACCGCGATCGGCCAGGCGCTCGGCTGGCGCGCCGCCTTCGGCATCATCGCCGCCTCGGTCGTCGTGCTCGCGCTGCTCGTCGTGCGCTTCCTGCCGGGCGTCGATCACCGCGTCTCGCTCGCCACGGGCGAGGTGCCGCTGCCGGCCCGCCGCGACCCGACCTTCCCCGGCGTGCTGTTCGTGTGCCTGCTCGTGGCGATCATCGTCATCGGCCACAACGTCTTCTACACCTACATCGCGCCGTACATCATCGACGAGGCCGGGTTCCCGCGCGACTCGGTGAGCGTGCTGCTGTTCCTGTACGGCGGCGCCGGCGCGATCGGTCTCGTGCTCGCCGGGGTCGTCGGCGGCCGGTTCCCGCGCGCGGGGCTGTACGGGATGCTCGGCGGCGTCGTCGTCGCCGTGGCCGTCCTCGCCGCGTTCTCGGGCATCCCCGTCGTGGTGGTCGTCGCGATCGTGGTGTGGGGCGTCGCCTTCGGGGGCATCCCGGCGATGCTGCAGACGCGCCTGCTGCACGTGGCCTCGCCGCGCATCCGCGACGTCGGCGCCGCGCTGCTCACCACGTCGTTCAACATCGGCATCGGCGGCGGCGCCCTCATCGGCGGCGTGCTGCTCGACAGCACCGGACTGCTCGTGCTGCCCGTCGTCGAGGCCGCGGTCATCGCCCTCGCGCTCGTGCTGCTCGTCGTCGTCGACGCCCGCCGGCGGCGGCTCGACGAGCCGGTCGACCGCGGCACGGCCCCGGCCGAGCGCGAGTTCGGCTCGCCCCTGACGGGGCCGATCCCCACGCTCGAGCGCGACGACGCGAGCCGTTAGGCGCGCCGCGCCGTCAGCCCCGCGAGCGGTCGCCGCGTCGCAGCCGCAGCGCCGTGTCGGCGGCCGCCGCGCTCGCGAGCACGAGCGTCGACAGCAGCGACAGCACCCACGGCGCGACGACGGGCGCGAGCGGCACGAGCGCGGCGCACGCGAGCGCCCCGCCGAGCGCGACGCCGAGCCCCGGCGCGCCCACGATGCGCCGGAACAGGGCGTTGCCGAGCAGGAACAGCGCGGGCCCGCCGAGCACCGCCGCCACGGCGATCGCGGTGCGCTCGTCGGGGTGGGCGATGATCGTCTTGTCGGCCGCACCGACGAGCACGATGCCGGCGATGATCGGCAGGTGCGCGTAGGCGTACGCGGCGCGCGCGATCGCGCCCGCACGGGCATCCCTGCTCATTCTTCGCTCGCCCCACCACTCGCCGTGGTCGAAGTACAGCCACCACATCGCCCCGGCCGCGACGAAGGCGCTCGCGATGGCCGCGTTGCGCTCGAGCGAGCTCTCGTTCGCCACGAAGGCGAAGCCGCTGACGAGGAACCCCTCGCCGATCGCGATGATGACGAAGAGGGATGCCCGCTCGGCGAAGTGGTGGGCCGACAGATCCCACCCCTCGAGACGAGCGCGCCCGGCACCGGGCAGCGCGAACGACACCGCCGGCCCGGCCAGATCGACGGTGACGGCGGCCGTCCAGGCGGTCAGCAGCGGCAGCGGGCCGAGGGCCGAGCCGAGCAGGGCGCCGCCGATCCACAGTGCGCCGCTCGCGGCGAACCAGCCCAGGATGCGCGCGAAGTCGGCCGCGACCGCGCCGTCGTGCCGCACGGCCGCCGCGATCATGAAGAGCGTGCGCACGACGTGCAGGCCGACGTACGCGAGGGCGAACGCGAGCGCGCGCTCGCCGAGCGACTCCTGCAGCGACGTGGAGACCAGCAGGCCCGCGCCCGCGAGCACGATGACCGCGAGCCGCACCGGCAGCCGCTGCGGGTCGAGCCAGTTCGTCACCCACGTGGTGTGCATCCACAGCCACCAGATCGCGATGAGGGCGATGGTTGCGTGCAGCGCCGACTCGACGCCGTCGACCTTCGCCACGAGCTCGCCGATCTGCGTGAGGGCGAAGACGAACACGAGGTCGAAGAACAGCTCGACGAAGGCGACACGCTCGCCGCGCTCGCGGTCGGCGGGGCGCAGCAGGTCGGCCCGGAAGCCCCAGCGCGGCGTGGACGGCATGGCCGCATCCTGGCAGACGAGCCCGTAGACTGGGAGAAGTCGCGACTGGCGTTGAGATGGGTCACCATCAGGGAGCGACCGACACGGTGAGCAGCCGTCCGCCTGGGCCGCTCGTCCGCCCGCTCGCGGGGGCCGTGCGCCTCCGCCCGTTCCTCAGGAGTCGTCCGTGTCCGCACTGCCCAGCTCGTTCAACGAGCCCCTCTCCGTCGTCGACCCCGAGATCGCCGCCGTGCTCGAGCAGGAGCTCGGCCGCCAGCGCGACACCCTCGAGATGATCGCGAGCGAGAACTTCGTCTCGCGCGCCATCCTCGAGGCGCAGGGCTCGGTGCTCACCAACAAGTACGCCGAGGGCTACCCCGGCAAGCGCTACTACGGCGGCTGCGAGTTCGTCGACATCGCCGAGAACCTCGCCATCGAGCGGGCCAAGGCGCTCTTCGGCGCAGAGTTCGCCAACGTGCAGCCCCACTCGGGCGCCTCGGCGAGCGCCGCCGTGCTGCACGCCCTCGCGCAGCCGGGCGACACCATCCTCGGCCTCGAGCTCGCCCACGGCGGCCACCTCACGCACGGCATGAAGCTCAACTTCTCGGGCAAGGTCTACAACGCCACCTCGTACGGCGTCGACCCCGAGACGATGCTCGTCGACATGGACGTCGTGCGCGCGAAGGCCCACGAGGTCAAGCCGACCGTCATCATCGCCGGCTGGTCGGCGTACTCGCGCCAGCTCGACTTCGCCGCATTCCGCCAGATCGCCGACGAGGTCGGCGCGAAGCTCTGGGTCGACATGGCCCACTTCGCCGGTCTCGTCGCCGCGGGCCTGCACCCGTCGCCGCTGCCGCACGCGCACGTCGTCTCGACGACCGTGCACAAGACGCTCGCCGGCCCCCGCTCGGGCCTGATCCTCAGCAACGAGGAGGAGCTGTTCAAGAAGCTCAACTCGGCCGTCTTCCCCGGCGAGCAGGGCGGCCCGCTCATGCACGTGATCGCCGCGAAGGCCGTGGCGTTCAAGCTCGCGTCGACGCCCGAGTTCGTCGAGCGCCAGGAGCGCACGATCGCCGGTGCGCGCATCCTCGCCGATCGTCTGACGCAGGAGGACGCGACCGCGGCCGGCGTGAACGTTCTCACCGGCGGCACCGACGTGCACCTCGCCCTCGTCGACCTGCGCGAGTCGCCGCTCGACGGCAAGCAGGCGGAGGACCTGCTGCACGAGGTCGGCATCACCGTCAACCGCAACGGCGTGCCGTTCGACCCCCGCCCCCCGATGGTGACGAGCGGCGTGCGCATCGGCACCCCGGCCCTCGCGACCCGCGGCTTCGGCGAGGTCGAGTTCACCGAGGTGGCCGACATCATCGCGCACACGCTCATGCCGAACCCCGACGTCGCCGCCCTGCGCGGGCGCGTCGAGGCCCTCACGGCCGCCTTCCCGCTCTACCCGGGCCTGTGAGCATGACGGATCACCGGCCCGCCGGCGCATCCGCTCAGCTCCTCGACGGCACCGCGACCGCTCGCGCCATCAAGGCCGAGCTGGCGACGCGGGTGTCGGCGCTGCGCGAGCGCGGCGTCGTGCCCGGCCTCGCCACGGTGCTCGTCGGCGACGACCCCGGCTCGCGCTGGTACGTCGCCGGCAAGCACCGCGACTGCGCCGAGGTCGGCATCGCGTCGATCCGCCGCGACCTGCCGGCGACGACGACGCAGGCCGAGCTCGAGGCCGTCATCGACGAGCTCAACGCCGACCCCGAGGTGACGGGCTTCATCGTGCAGCTGCCGCTGCCGAAGCACCTCGACACCGATGCGATCCTCGAGCGCGTCGCGCCCGAGAAGGACGCCGACGGGCTGCACCCGACGAACCTCGGCCGCCTCATGCTGCGCGTCGACCGCGCGATCGACACGCCGCTGCCGTGCACGCCGCGCGGCGTCATCGAGCTCGTCGAGCGGCACGGCCTGTCATGGGCGGGCAAGGATGTCGTGGTCGTCGGCCGCGGCGTCACCGTCGGCCGGGCGATCGGCAGCCTGCTCACGCGGCGCGAGTACAACGCGACCGTCACCCTCACGCACACCGGCACGACCGATCTCGCCGCGCACCTGCGTCGCGCCGACGTCATCGTCGCCGCGGCGGGCGTGCCGGGCATCGTCTCGGCGGCCGACGTGAAGCCGGGCGCGATCGTGCTCGACGTCGGGGTCTCGCGCGTCACCGACGCCGAGACGGGCGAGAGCCGCATCGCGGGCGACGTCGCCGACGACGTGCGGTCGGTCGCCGCGTGGGTGTCGCCGAACCCCGGCGGCGTTGGGCCGATGACGCGCGCGCTGCTGCTGGCGAACGTCGTCGAGACGGCGGAGCGCGCCGCGGGGGTGTGACGGTCAGACGATCGTCGGTTGACGGGTGCGGGGGCGTGACGTAGCCTCGACTCCGCTATGGAGAGTTGACGCAGTCCGTCCCGCACCCGAGGCTTCGCCCGGCGGGAGACCTGCGAGCCGATCGGCATCCTCTTGGCACCGTCTTCGTCCTCCGCGCGCGTCGCGCGCACCGCATCGCCCGTCCGTCCTCTCGTCGCCTCGGGCGTCGTCCGCTCCTTCCCCGACCGCGTCGTGCTCGACGGCGTCGACCTCGTCGTCTCGCCCGGCGCGCGCGTCGGGCTCATCGGTGAGAACGGCGCCGGCAATACCACATGCAATGAATGACGCCGCTAGTGTGCGTCGAGACTACTGGTCCTCTTTGGGAGGATGTCTCATTGAATCGCCCCGGGTTTAGTGGAGGGCGAGTTCTCCCGGCAGCGGCTGCTGTCGGAAGGTGTTCTCACGGTAGTACTCGTTCTCCATCTCGATCGGGGTGAGATACCCGATCGAGGAGTGCAGCCGGTTCTCGTTGAACCAGTGCACCCAGGAAAGCGTCGCCAGCTCCAGCTCATCGACGGTGCGGAAGGGGCCGTCGATCTTCACGCATTCGGTCTTATAGAGCCCGATCGCCGACTCGGCCAGAGCGTTGTCGTATGAGTCGCCCACGGATCCGATCGAGGCGATCGCGCCGACCTCGGCCAACCTGTCGGCGTAGCGCAGAGCGGTGTATTGCCGGCCGGCATCGGAATGATGAGTCACCCCGGTGACGTCTTCGCCTGCCCGG
>VFQO010001984.1_pt1 | contig 13749 bp, 26 predicted proteins | sample 3512331 | NCBI WGS metagenome assembly VFQO01 (sample SAMN10412371, study PRJNA504923) | tailings metagenome | isolation source: Replicate 3 from Balatoc abandoned mine | place: Philippines: Itogon, Benguet | collected 2017-08-28
AAATAGCACCATCCATTTGTGCAGCTCCAGTAATCATGTTTTTTACATAATCAGCATGGCCTGGACAATCAACATGTGCATAATGTCGATTTTCAGTTTCATATTCGACATGCGCTGTATTTATTGTAATTCCTCGTGCTCTTTCTTCAGGTGCCGCGTCGATATCTTCATATTTTTTTAAAATAGCATTTCCAATAGTAGATAACGTTGCTGTAATAGCAGCAGTTAATGTTGTTTTTCCATGATCGACATGGCCAATAGTCCCAATATTAATATGCGGTTTTGTTCTTTCAAATTTATCTCTTGCCATATATTTTTATTTTATTTTTCTTTTTATAAAAGTGTAATCTATTTCCATTTAGCAAAAGCTTTATTCGCTTCAGCCATTTTATGTGTTTCTTCTTTTTTTTTTATAGTATTTCCTAAACCTTTTGCTGCATCAATCAATTCATTTGCTAATTTTAACGCCATTCCTTTTCCCGAGCGTTTACGTGAAAAATTAATAAGCCAACGTATTGCTAAATTTGTAGCTCTAAATTTTGTTAAAAGTGATGGAACTTGATAAGTTGCACCACCAATTCGCTTTGGTTTTAATTGAACACGAGGACTGCTATTTCTTACCGCTTTTTCAAATGTAATAACAGGTTTTTGATCTGTGCGTAGAGAAATTAAATTAAAAGCTTTAGTAACAATTTTGTATGCTAAACGTTTTTTACCTTTTAATAAAATTCTATTTACTAATAAACTAACTAATAAGCTCTTATACTGAAAATTTGTTTTTGGAAAACGTTTTTGAGTTGAGATACGTCGTGCCATAAAATTTTTTTAATGAATTATTTAGCGCCAGTTTTTTTTGCAATAATCGCTTTTCTTACTCCATACTTAGAACGTCCTTGACGACGGTTTTTTACTCCAGCACAGTCTAATGCACCACGAATAATTTTATAACGTACACCAGGTAAATCTTTAACTCTACCACCTCGAACGAGAACAATTGAATGCTCTTGTAAACTATGACCTTCACCTGGAATATATCCTGTAATTTCAAATCCACTAGTTAATTTAATTCTGGCAATTTTTCGAATTGCTGAGTTTGGTTTTTTAGGAGTTGTTGTATATACTCTAGTGCAAATACCTCTACGCTGCGGACAAGATTTTAAGCTTGGACTTTTACTGGTTTTTTTTTCTTTTTTTCTACTTGATCGAACTAATTGTTGAATTGTAGGCATAATAAGTAATTAAATTTTTATATTTGCTTTAAGTCTATATTTTCGATTAAATTTTTCAACACATCCTTCAGTATCAATAATTTGTTGAGAACCAGTATAAAAAGGATGATTACCTGACCAAATATCAACTATAAGTTCTTCTTTTGTCGTTCCAACTTCCAGAATTAATTGTCCATCACAATAAACTTTAGTATTATACCAATTTGGATGTAAATTTTTTTTTGCCATAGATCGTTGATAAAAAATAAATTAACGTTTTGAATATTGTGGAGCTTTTCGTGCCTTTTTTAAACCATATTTTTTACGTTCTTTAACACGAGAATCACGATATAGAAAACTGTTTTGACTTAAAGCATATTTTTGATCTACTCCGAGTTGACTTAATGCTTTTGCAATTCCTAATTGACTTGCTTGCAATTGTGACATTAAACCACCACCTTTTACTTTAATAAGGATATCAAAATTTTGATCACTATATAAAAAATTTAAAGAATTTTTTAAAAGCTCTTTTTCTTCTCCTAACGAAGAAAAAAATTCTTTATATGATTTTTTATTGATCTCTAGAGAACCTGTACCTTTTGTTAATAAAATATTAGCAATTGAGGTTTTTCTTTTACCTACACTATGTATCGTAAAAGTATTTTTTATGATGTTATTCATTTTAAATTACAATTTTTTTCCAAATAGTATGTTTTTGGATGCCTTTTTTAAAAACAGGCATATTTCCATAAACATATAAACGTTTGTAATATTGACGACCTAAAACACCTTTTGGTAACATTCCAAAAATTGCTCGTTCAACAATTCGAGCAGGAAATCGGGTTTTTAAACTTTTATACGTTTCTGTTTTGAGTCCTCCAGGACGTTGACTTGGAAAATAATAAATTTTTTGTAAATTTTTTTTTCCTGAAACTTTTATTCCGTTTGTGTTAACTATCATTACAAAATTGCCCTGATCAACTCCTGGCACATAGTATGATAGTTCTTTACCACGCAAAAGTTTACTTGCTTCAGTAGCAAGTCTTCCTAAAGTTTTTTGATTAGCATCTAACAGAAAATATTGAGGATTATGTAAATGACTTTTGGGAAAAATAGTTGTCATATAAAATTAAGAAATTAATTAATTGACTTTTAACTTTGATTTATAATTTTAAATTTGAAACTCACTTGCTATTGCGTAGTTACTATATAAAAAAAAAGGATTAGTTAAAAGAGGATATAAAATATCTAATAAAGATTTTAAACCTTCATTTAAGCAACGTTTCGGAGTTTTTGTACCACGGGTTAAAATTTCTAAATAAAGAGCTTCTTTTAAATTACCATGAGTGTCATAAGTTAATTTTACTTTAAAACTTACTTTTTGAACAGGGCTATAAGCCGTATCTAACAAAAGAGTTTTTGATTGAAAAGGTAAAATTTTTTCATTTTTATATAAATTTTTAAGTTCTTCTATAGTTTGATAAGCTTTACCAAGTCTAATATCTAATTCACAAAAAAAATCTGATTGTTTAGTTACAGTACAAATATATTGTTCCGGATTAATTATTGTCAACGTATTTTTAGGTAAATTAATCATTCCTGCTGTAATTATTTTCGGTCCTTTTACAGAAATATAACCTGGAATACAGAAATTCTTTAAAAATTTTGTTTTTTCATATAATAAGATCGACTCCTTAAACAAAATTTCTTTAAAATTTAATAATAAATCAAGTGAATCTTCTCGAATACTTGAAATAGGAATGTATTCATTTTTTAAATCATTAAGTCTAATTCCAGATATGCTATATCCGGTCAAATCTGATAATAAAGTGCGTCTTAATGCACTTCCTAATGTAATTGCTTGGCCTGTTTCAAGAGGTTCAATTACAAACGTACATTGATGAGAATAATCTTTATTTATAAAATTTTCTATACATGTTATTTTTGGCATATTATTCAGATTTTTACTAAGATTTTTTCAATATTATAAGCGTCTTCGTTTTGGCGGTCTACAACCATTAAAAGGAATTCTAGTTTTATCTTCAATAGAAGTAATTCGTAAACCTCCTTGTTTAAGTGAACGTATACTTGATTCACGGCCTTTTCCTCGTCCTTTTAAAATAACATCAACTTTTTTTAAGCCTAAATCGATACATTTCGTTGTAATAACTTTTGCCGCCATTTGAGCTGCAAAAGCGGTGGCTTTTCTAGCTCCTTTTAAACCAGATGAACCAGATGAAGACCAACAAATTACATTTCCAGAAAGATCTGAAACAGTAATAATAGTATTATTAAAAGTTGTTTTGATATGAACAATTCCTGCAGTATTAAATTTTTTTTGTTTATGCTTTCGTGTTGATGAATATACCGCCATAAATTATTTTTTTCCTTTTAAAAATATAAGTTTTCTTGAAGTTCGACTATTTGTACGTGTACGTTGACCTCGTGTTGGAAGGCCTTTCAAATGACGTTTACCTTTAAAAGAATTAATTTCAATTAAACGTGAGATATTTAATTGAATAAAGCGTTTTAAATTTCCTTCAAGTTTAAAACTATCATTTTCTAAATAATCACGTAAATTTGAAATATTTTTTTCTGTAAGATCCGAAACTCGTGTATCAATATTTATATTTAATGTATTTAAAATTTTTTTTGAACGTGAAATTCCAATTCCATAAATAGCTGTTAAAGCAATATAAATTTTTTTACGATTTGCTAAATTATTTCCTAATATTCTAATCATATTATCCTTGTCGTTGTTTATGTTTAGGATTTATACAAATAACACGTATCTTACCATGTCTTTTAATTAAGCGACAGTTTTCACAAATTTTTTTTACTGAAGGACGAATTTTCATATAATTTATTCTATAAATTTAAGCTAAAACTAAGCCACTCAAGTTTTTTTTCTAAATAGATTATTTTTAATTTAGGAACCACTTCTACTAAAACAGATAACATTAAATTGCAAGAAATAGAAGTAAAAAAATATATTTCTACGACTTTTGCTGAAAAAAATAAAGATATAAAGTAATCTTTAATTAAAAAAATTAAAACAAACAAACAAGAAAAAAATGTAATAAGTTTTAAAAGTTTTTTTATTAAAAATTTTTTTGTCTCATCATTTGAAGATAATGGAACAGAATTTTCAACAATTAAAATTGTTTTTTGTTGAAAGTAATTTAATATTTCTTCAATGTTAAAAGAAAAAAAATAAAATAGAAATATACACCAATATAGCAAACTATAATAATAAATAAGATAATTTTTTTTGTCTAAATTAAATTTTTTTTGGATCCAAATAAATAAATTTGACGTTAAAATTAATGGGTATGTAGTCGGTATAGGAAGTTTCAATTGTATAAATTCCGAATTAGTATAATCTAAAGATTTATTTTTAAAATTTTCAGTAAAAGGTTTAGCTATTTTTATTTTAAAAGTTTGAGTAGTTAAATATAAAGGGATAAAAAATAAAAGAAAAAAGCAACAAATTTTAAATTGTTTTCCAAGATTAATTTGCCACAAAAATAAGTTTTTTATTAAATTTAATTCGGTATCTATCAAAAAAAGTAAAGTAATTCCTTTTCCAAATCCATAGTAGTCTATAAAATTCGCAATTTTTTTTGCGACTATAGAACCAAAAATTAATATTAAAAAAATAATTATTTCTATAAAAGAATTAATTTTTATATTTTTTTTTATATTATAAAATTTAGCATAAGAGAAACTAAAAAATAAAAAAATAAAAAAAATATTACTTTCTATAAGTTTACTTACAAATTTATTTTTAATAGACCAATATAATTTTAATAAATTAATACTAAAAAAACTACTAATCGTGGGGCTTATTCCAAATGTAAATAAACTTAATTTTGACAATTCTTGTACGTTTGTAAAAAAAAACAAATCGTATTTTAAAAATTTATTTCTAATTAAAAATAAAAGAAAATTTGAAATTAAAAAAAAATGTCCACAAATATAAATTCCGAGTGCCAAAAAGGTACAACTAATTTTATACAAAAAGATATTTTTTTTAAAAATTTTTAGATATTTTAATAACATCTAATTATTTATTTTCTAAATTTTGATTTTGTAAAATTTTATTATAAAAAACTCCTGATTTTTTTAATTGAGTTTTTGAAATTTCAATTTTATTTTCTAAAATTAGAAGCGCTTTAATTGTTGCTTTAGCATTATTAAGTAAACTTTTAGAGCCTAATTGTTTTGCTAAAATATTTTTTAGTCCAGCTAATTCCAAAATAGTTCTTACAGCTCCACCAGCAATAAGACCTGTGCCAATAGAAGCTGGCCTTAAAATAATCGAAGCAGCTCCAACTTTTGCAGAACTAGTTTTAAAAATTGAAAATGTTTTTGTTGGTCGAATGCAAATTAATTGCTTTTTTGCAACTAAAATTGCTTTATCAATAGCTAAACTTACGTCTGAGCCTTTTCCTATACCAATTCCAACTTTTTGAGTCATATCACCGACAACAACAAGAGCTCGAAAACTTAGTCTTTTTCCACCTTGTATTACTTTTGTAACTCGCTTAATTTGGAGAACTTTTTCGTAATATTTTACTTTTGATAATCGAGGAATAATGTGTTTTGGAGTTTTAACAATTTTAGAAGAAATTTTTTGCTTTAAATTTTTAGTAATATTTTCCATATTTTTTTAAAACATTAAGCCAGCAAATCTTGCACCTTCTGCAAGACTTTTAATTCGTCCATGATAGAGTTTTGAACCAGAATCAAAAACTACGTCTTTCATATTTTTTTTTAATGCTAAAGTTGCAATTCGTTTACCAATTTCAAAGGCTAAATCCCTTGGTTTTTGTAAATTGTTTTCTCTAAAAAGAGATTTGCCTAACGTTGATGCTGCACAATATGTTTCAGCTTGTCTATCATTAACAATTTGAGCATAAATATGTTTATGTGAACGAAATACAGATAAACGTGGTCTTTCTTCTGTACCAACTATTTTTTTAAGATAACGTTTTTTTAACTGTAAATAGATTTTTTTTTGTTTTTTTTTCATGACCTATCTTTATTTTCTAGTTTTCCCCGCTTTTCTTCGAATAAATTCATCGAAATATCTAATCCCTTTTCCTTTATAAGGTTCTGGTGGTCGAACATTACGAATTTTAGCTGCTAACAAACCAACATCTTCTAGATTAATACTTGAAAGAATAAGTTTTGTTGATGACTCAAGAGTGGCTTTAATGTTTTTTGGAATAGAAAAAATTACAGGGTGACTAAATCCCACATTTAAAACTAATTTATCATTTTCAAGTTGAAATTTATACCCAACTCCTTCTAATATTAAAATTTTTTCAAATTTAGAAGTGACTCCAATAATCATATTATTCAATAAAGCTCGGCTTAAACCATAATAAGCTTGCGCTTCTTTTGTTGAATTATTCAAATTAATGGTAAGAACATTATTTGCAATTACTATTGAAATATGATTTAGAAAACTTCTTTCTAAAGAGCCAAATTTTCCATTAACTGTTACACAATTGTTATTAATATTTATATTAACATCATTTGGTAATATAATTGATTTTTTACCTATTCTTGACATAAATTTTAACTAATAAAACATAAAATTTCTCCACCTTTTTTCAATTTTTTAGCCTTTAAATGAGTCATAATACCGCTAGAAGTAGAAATAATAGCGATTCCTTGACTGTGTTTTAAGGGTTGAAAATTAAAGGAAAAATTTTTATATCCTGAAAAAATACGTTGTCCAGATTTACTTACACGTTTAAGAGTTGAAAAAAGAGGTTGCTTTATCCACCATCCTTTATATTTTAAATTAACTGTAATAAATTTTTTTTGATTAATTTGAATAAAAATATCTTGAAGATATCCTTCTTCTTTTAAAACTTTTAAAATACTTAAATTAATTTTTGTAAAAGGCACTAAAACTATGCGATGACGAACTAAAGCAGCGTTTCGTAAGCGTGTAAGCATATCAGAAATTAAATCATGTGTCATACTTTATATGTTTAATTTTATTTTTAAAATATTGGATTAAATGGAAATCCTAATTCTTTTAATAAAGTATAACTTTCTTCTGGCGTGTTAGCAGAAATAACAATACTAATATTAAAACCTCGTTTGTGTTCTACATTATTAAAATCAATTTCTGGAAATACTAATTGATCAGAAATACCAAAATGATAGTTGCCAAATTTATCAAATTGAGAAGAACTTAGACCACGAAAATCGCGAATTCTTGGAAACACTAATTTATTCATCTTTTCTAAAAAAGCATACATTTTTTGGCGACGTAGAGTAACAAAAATTCCTAAAGCCATGCCTTCACGAATTTTAAAGCCTGCTATTGATTTTTTAGCTTTTGTAATTACGGGATGTTGACCCGAAATTAATCTAAGTTCTTCGATTGAGCGTTGTAAATAATTCGTATTTTGAGCATTTAAACCTAACCCTGCACTTATTTGAATTTTTTCTAATTTAGGAATTTGATGAATATTTTTGTAAGCATATTTTAATTGTAATTTCTTACGAATTTCAGTGTCATATAATAGTTTTAAAGTATTCATAAAAAGTTTTATTATACCTTTATATAGTTAAACAATCTCTTTAGCAAGTGAAATTATCTTTGTAAAATTTTTTTCTCGAATCTCTTTCGCAACAGGACCAAATATACGTGTTCCTTTTGGATTATTTTCAGTATTAATGATAACAGCAGCATTATCGCCAAAACGTAAAGTCATTCCGTCTTTACGTTTAATATTTTTTTTTGTTCTAATAATCACTGCTCTAACAATTGATGATCGTTTTATAGCCATATTTGGAAGAGCTTCTTTTATAACCCCAATAAAAATATCACCAATATTTCCATTTTTTCTATTATTGCCTAAAATACGAATACACATTATTTTTTTTGCTCCAGTATTATCAGCAATTTTTAAATAAGTTTGAGCTTGAATCATAATAAATAAGAGAGCTAAAGTAATTCTTGGTATGAAGATAAAATTTCTTTAAGTTTCCAATGTTTACATTTACTAATAGGAGCTGTTTCTTCAATCAAAATAATATCCCCTACTTTTGAACACTCATTAGAGTCATGAACTAAATATTTTTTTATTTTCGTTAAAGTTTTTAAATATTTTGGATGTTGGTAACGAATTTTAATCGCAACAGTTACCGTCTTAGTAGCTTTATTGCTAACTACAACACCAATTCGTTGTTTTTTTACCATAAACTTTTAATTTATATATTGTTGTTTTAAAAGAATTGATTTTCGGTAATTTAATTGGGCAATTCGTCTTTTAATAAAAGTGAAATAATGTGATTTTTTTTGAGAACCAAAAACTAAACCTCCAATTTTTTTTACTTCATCATTTTTTTGAACTTTTGCAAATGATTTTACTTTTAATTCAAACAAAAATTTATGAAGCAAAAAAAGCTCATCATTAATAAAGTCTATAGACGAAAGATTAGATACATCTTTAAAATTAGGAAACGCACTCATTTTTTTTTATTAGAATTTTAGTTTTTATAGGTAATTTATAACATGCTATTTTTAAAGCTTTTAATGCAATTTCTTTTGTAATTCCATCAATTTCAAATAAAATCGTTCCAGGTTTTATTACCGCAACCCAATAACTAACAGCACCTTTTCCAGATCCCATTCGAGATTCTTGAGCTCTAGCTGTAACTGATTTATCAGGAAAAATTTTAATCCAAATTTTTCCGGTCCTTTTTGTATAACGGGTTAATGTTCGACGTACTGCTTCAATTTGTTTAGAAGTTAACCAGGTGGGTTCCAGGGCTTGAATCCCAAAGGCTCCATTACTTAAAGAACAATTACGTGAAGCTTTACCCTTAAGTCGTCCTCGATGCATTTTTCTATATTTTGTTCTTTTAGGACTTAACATCATCTTTTATTTGTTATATCTATTTTTTATATACCCAAACTTTAATACCAATTATTCCATAAATTGTATTTACAAAATATGTAGAATAATCAATCTTAATATTTAAAGTATGTAAAGGAATTGTTCCTTCACGTTTCCATTCACTTCTTGCTATGTCAATCCCATTTAATCGTCCAGATAATTCAATTTTAATACCTTTTAAATTTGCTAATTGTGCTTTTTTTAAAGTTTGCTTTAACACACGACGAAAGGGAATACGTTTTTTTATTTGTTCTCCTATTGATTTTGCAATTAAATTAGCATCAGAAAATAAATTTGTACTAAATTGGAATTGTAATTTAAAATTTTGTTTCAATTTATTATTTAAATTTCGTAAAATTTGACGTGATTTAATTGCTATAAAGTAAAATAATAAATTATTAAACTTACCTACTTTTGCAAAATTTTTTGACATTAAATATTTTTTTTGAAGTACACTTAAGAGTTGTTTTTTTTGTGTAGTTTCTAAAAAAGTTGTTAAAGCTTTCTTTGATATTTCATAAATATGAGGATGTAAAGCTTTTATTAAAATTGTACCTGAAGAATGAATATTATTATATGAACCTCCACGAGTAATTATAATGTCGGATAAAATTAAGAAATCTTGAAAATTTTTTTCAATTTGAGTTCTTATTTTAAAATCTGTTTCTAAAAAAAATCGATAATTCTTCTTTTTCGCGTACCAGTTTGATAAATGTTTTTGTGTTATGCCTAATCGAAAGGCTTTTGGATTTGTTTTTTGACCCACGATAACTTCTTTTAATAATTAAATTATTTTTTTTAAAGTAATTGTTAAGTGTGAATAGATTTTTTCGATTCGATAAGCTTTTCCACGGGCACGAGCATGAGTTCGTTTTAAAATAGGACCTTTATTAGTATAAACTTCATCAATTATTAAATTTTCTTTTGAAATACCAATAGCATTAGCTCCTACTTCTTTTAATGTTTTCCAAATGCATCGTGCTATTTTAGGAGGCATATGTTCTAAATAAAATAAGCATGTTTTATAAGATTTTCCTTTTAACTGTTTCGCAATACGATGAATTTTTGAGGGTGATATTCTTAAAAATTTTTTTGTAACTGATAAAGTATTTGTCATATTTTATTTTTTTCGCTTTATTTTGCGTTCTGTTTTTTTATGTGATCGAAAATTTCTAGTTAATGCAAATTCTCCTAACTTATGACCAACAAGTTGATCTGTAATAAAAACTGGGATATGTTTTTTTCCGTTATAAACACTTATTGTATGTCCAATCATTTCTGGTAAAATTGTCGAAGCTCGTGACCAAGTTAAAATAATTTCTTTTTTTCCGATAGCATTTAATTTTACTATTTTTTCTAATAAATGATAGGCTATATAGGGACCTTTGGATAGAGATCTTATCATAATAAATTAACGACGAATAATAAATGAATCACTTTTTTTACGCTTTTTTCGAGTTTTAAAACCTAAAGTAGGTTTACCCCAAGGCGTTAAAGGTCGAGGTCGACCTATTGGAGACCGACCTTCACCTCCACCATGAGGATGATCAACTGCATTCATTGCAGATCCACGTACTGAAGGACGAATACCTAACCATCGACTTCTTCCAGCTTTTCCAAGATTTACATTATATCTATCAAAATTACCTAATTTTCCTATGGTTGCATAACATTCTTTTCGAATAAGTCGAATTTCTTTCGAAGCTAAAAGTAATGATACAAATTTGTCCTCTTTTGCAACAATTTTAGCAGATGCTCCTGCTGCCCTAATAAGTTGTGCCCCTTTTTTTGGAACTAATTCAATATTATGTACGTGAGTACCTAAAGGAATAGCATATAAAGGTAAAGAATTTCCTACTTTAATAGGAACATTTTCACCTGCTAAAATTTCATCCCCAATTTTTAAAGTTTCAGGATGTAAAATATATTTTTTTTCTCCATCTTTATAGGAAATTAATGCAATATTTGCACTTCTATTTGGATCATATTCAATCGTAGAAACAATACCAATCGTATTATACTTATTTCGTTTAAAATCAATTTGTCTATATAAGCGTTTATGACCTCCACCCTTATGACGTGTAGTAATTTTTCCTTGATTATTTCTTCCTTTAGCACGCTGATTACCTTTAGTTAATTTTTTATTAGCTTTTACTGAAGTTAATAATGTAAAATTTATTCTAGTTTTCATACGAAGTCCTGGAGTACAAGGTTTATATGTTTTTATAATCATAGCACTAGTTACTATTAAAAATATTATCTAATTTATAACCTGGTTTTAAAGTTAAAATAATTTTTTTATAATTTGCTTTTGTCCCAGTAAATTTTCCTACTTTTTTCGTTTTAAAAGGTAAGTGTAAAGTATTAAGCTTTTGTACTTTAACATTAAAAATATTTTCAAAAAAAAATTTTAAATCTTTTTTTTTTAATAATCGTCCAACTATAAAAGTATATTTTCCTTGGATATATAATTTATAAGTTTTATCGGTAAAAAGTGGATATTTAATTAAAGGTAATATTTCTACTAGTTTATTTGTAATATTTTTCATAAGACTCTTTTATTAAATTATGTGCACTTACGCTAAAAATTAATTTATTTGCACACAAAAGTTGTTGTAAAGATAAATTCGTGGGGGAACTTAAATTTACATTTACTAAATTATTACTTGCATATACCAAGTTTTCAAATAACGTAGAAGTAATTAATAAAATTTTTTCAGTTTTAAGAATACTTAAAGATTCCAAAATTTTGACTAAACTTTTTGTTTTAGGTTTTTCCAAATTTAAAATATTATCTGAAATAATTAAAATATCTTTTTTTTTAAGTGCTAAAGCCAAAAGTATAGCTAAATGTCGTTCTTTTTTATTAATTTTTTTTTTAACAATATGTGGTATTGGTCCAAATGTAACTCCACCGCCAACCCAAATTGGAGATCGTGAAGAACCAGCCCTAGCTTGGCCAGTGCCTTTTTGTTTCCAAGGTTTACGCCCGCCACCTCTGACTTTAGATCGTGTTTTAGTAGATGCTGTATGTTTTTTTTTATTTTTAAGTTGTGTTAATAAAATTTTATGAATAAAGCCTACTACTTTTTTTGTAAAAATTCTTTCCATAATAATTTATAATACTCTAAATTTTTGAAACACTTATTAAATTACCAAATTTACCTGAAACTGAACCTTTAACAAGAATTAAATTATTTGGATGATCAATTCCAATAATAATCATATTTTGAATTGTTTGCCAAGCATATCCCAGCCTACCTGCCATTTTTTTTCCTGGAAAAACACGTGAAGGTGTAGTACCGGCACCTAAAGAACCTTGAGCTCGATGATGTTTTGAACCATGGCTCATTGCTCCTCGCTTAAAATGATGTTTCTTAACATTTCCAGCGTTACCTTTTCCTATAGTTTTTCCAGAAATTTTAACTTTTTCACCTAGAACAAATAAATTAGTATCTAAACATTGTCCTAATTTAAACTGTTGAGGTTCATTAAGCTTATATTCTTTTAAATAACGTAACAGGGGTAAATTATTTTTTTTTAAATGACCAATTTCGGGTTTAGTTAAAATTTTATGTTTTAAAGTAGGTTTTAGTTCATGATATCCAATTTGAACAGCATTGTATGTACAAGTGTCAAAAGTTTTAATTTGTGTTACATAACAAGGACCTATTTTTAGAACTGTTACAGGAATTAGTTCGCCATTTTCATTAAAAATTTGTGTCATTCCAATTTTTGTACCTAAGCAACCTATTGACATGAGAATAATTATTAGATAAAATAAAAGTATGAAAAATAATTATGTTACTTTATATATTTTTATAGAAATAATTTATACAAAATTTTTGTAACTTGTAATAAATTTATTACTTTATTAAGACAACACATTGGTGATTTTATACTCTAAACATATTTAACTATGTTCAACAAAATTAATTTTGAAAAAGCTAAAAAATTTACTGTTTTACGTAGATTTGCTACAAATTCTAATATTCAGGGCCCAATTGTTGGAATTGATTTAGGTACAACAAATTCTGTTGTCGCTATCTATGAAGGAGGTATTCCAAAAGTTATACAAAATAAAAATGGAACATATACAACACCTTCAGTTGTTGGTTATTCGATGTCACCTAATGGAGAAATTACTTGTGTAATTGGTCAAATTGCAAAGCGACAATCAGTTCTTAATCCAAATAATACGTTTTATTCTGTAAAACGTTTAATTGGATCAAAATATAATGAAATCAAAAACGAGGTTGAAAAATTTTCGTATAAAATTTTAGCTGATGAAAATGGAAAAATTCGATTAGACTGCCCAGTTTTAAAAAAAAAATTTAGTCCAGAAGAAATTTCAGCGTTAGTATTAAAAAATTTAATTGAAGATGCTTCTACTTTTCTTCGTAAACCTGTCAAAGATGCAGTTATAACTGTCCCAGCTTATTTTAATGATTCTCAACGACTTGCCACAAAAGATGCTGGAACCATAGCTGGTTTAAACGTATTAAGAATTTTAAATGAGCCGACTGCTGCAGCTTTAGCATATGGTCTTGATAAAAAAAAAAATGAAACTGTTTTAATTTCTCTATTATTATTTTTTTATGTTGGTGTTTTTC
>VFQO010001986.1_pt1 | contig 13742 bp, 10 predicted proteins | sample 3512331 | NCBI WGS metagenome assembly VFQO01 (sample SAMN10412371, study PRJNA504923) | tailings metagenome | isolation source: Replicate 3 from Balatoc abandoned mine | place: Philippines: Itogon, Benguet | collected 2017-08-28
AGCATCGTAGAACAGCCGCTACAAAAAGTCACAACTATGTTACAAAAATCCGGCGCACCCGCCCGAGGCGTGTCGAAGTTCACGACTCGGGCCCGGCAACCCTGGTGAAAGACCACTGACCGCTGCCAGAGCGGTCGCTATCCTAGGCCTTCCATGCGACGCCCGACCACCGAAGCCTCCCCGGCCAGCGCGGCCCATCCCCACAACGTCGAGTTTCGCGACGCGTTCGACCGCGTGGCCCACCAGCTGGTGCGCGAGCTCGACATCACCTCGGCCGTGGTGCTGGAGCGAGAGGGCCAGGGCTGGCAGGTGCTGGGCAGCGCCGGGCTCGATGCCGCCCAGGAGGACGTGGTGCTGGCGCTGTGCGAGCGCCTGGACGCCACCGAGGAGTGGATTGCCGACGCCGGCCGCGAGTCGCGTTGGTCGCACCTGGACCTCGGCCGCGGCAGGCGCGGCCTGCGCCACCTGCACTGGCTGCCCTTCGCGCGCGCCGACGGGGCAGCGCTGCTGCTCATCGATGCACAACCGCGCGAGGAACGGCGCGACGCCCATGGGCTGCGCCCCCTGTGCGAGCTGGCCTGCGACCTGCTGCTCGCCGTGCGCCGTGGCCGCGAGGTGCTGGCCACCAAGACCACGCATCAGCGCAACCACCAGAGCCAGATTGCGCTGATCGAACGCACCGCGGGACTGGGCAGCTGGTCCATCGAAACCAGCGGGCAGCGCCTGGAATGCTCGCCCGGCTTGTTGGCGCTGCTGGCGGTCGAGGGCGACGACGTGCCCGGCACGCTGGAAGCGATGCTGGAGCGGCATGCGCCGGAGTGGCGCCACGGACTCAGGCAGCGCATCGAGCGCTGCGCGCTGCGCGCCGAGCCTTTCGACGAGGAGGTGCAGATCCTGCTGGAGGGCGTGGGCCCGAAGTGGGTGCGCACGGTGGGCGACGCCGTGTGCGACGACGCGGGCGACGTGGTGCGGGTGCAGATCGCGGTGCACGACATCTCGGCCACCAAACAGGCACAGCAGGAAACCTTGCGCCTGGCGATGCGGTTGACCACGACACTGGCGAGCATCACGGAAGCGTTCGTCACGCTGGACCGCCAGTGCTGCTTCACCTACCTCAACCAGGAGAGCGAGCGGCTGCTGCAAAAGAGCACCGCCGATCTTCTGGGTCTGGAGCTCTGGCACGACTTTGCGCCTGCCGTGGCGCAACGCCTGAGAGAACAACTGCTCAACGCGCTGCAGACCAATCGCCGCGTGGAACTGGAAGACTGGTTCCCGTCCCTGGGCAAATGGCTGGAGGTGCGCGCCTACCCGTTCGCCGAGGGGTTGGCGGTCTACTTCCGGGACGTGACAGAACGTCGTCGCTCGCAGGAGCAACTGATGCTGCTGGAGACGAGCGTCGCACGGCTCAACGACATCGTTCTCATCGCCGAAGCCGGGGACCGCGACGTGGAGCCGCGCATCGTGTTCGTCAACGATGCCTTCGAAACCCAGACCGGCTATGCGCGCAGCGACATGCTCGGTCAGTCGCCGCGGCTGCTGCTTGAACTGGACCCGACCGTCACCAAGATGCGCGAGCTCACCCAAGGCTTGCGCGACACGCAAAAGGCGCGCACGGAGCTGATGGTGCGACGCAAAAACGGCGCGATGTTCTGGGTCGAGCTCGAGGTGGTGTCGGTGCAGTCCGGCAACGGCGATGCGACGCATTGGGTCGCGGTCGGGCGCGACATCACGCAGCGCAAGACGGCCGAGGACATGATCCGCCACCTGGCGTTCTACGACCCGCTGACCGACCTGCCGAACCGCCAGTTGCTGCAGGACCGCCTGCAGAAGGCGCTGGCCAGCAGCGCGCGCAGCGGGCAACACGGCGCGCTGCTGTTCATTGACCTGGACAACTTCAAGATGCTCAACGACACGCTGGGGCATCAGATGGGCGACCAGTTGCTCAAGAAGGTGGCGCAACGCCTGAGCGCCAGCGTGCGAAAGACCGATCTCGTGGCGCGCCTGGGCGGCGACGAGTTCGTGGTGATGGCCGACGACCTGAGCAACGACCCCACCGCTGCCGCGCACAAGGCGCGCGTGCTGGCCGAAAAGGTGCTCAACACCTTGCGCGAGCCGTTCGCACTCACCGGCCACCACCACTTCGCCACGCCCAGCATCGGCGTCACGATCTTCAGCGGCACGCTGGCCGACGTGGGTGAGTTGCTCAAGCAGGCCGACCTGGCCATGTACCAGGCCAAGTCATTGGGCCGCAACACGCTGTGCTTCTTCGACCCGGCGATGCAGTCCGCCATGAGTGCGAATGCGCGCACCGGCTCCGACCTGCGCGACGGCCTGCGCCGTGGCGAGTTCGCCCTGTACTACCAGCCGCAGGTGGACCGTGCGGGCGTGATCACCGGCGTGGAAGCGCTGCTGCGCTGGAACCACCCCGAGCGCGGCCTCACTTTCCCGGCCGACTTCATCCCCGTGGCCGAGGACACCGGATTGATTCTGCCGTTGGGCCTGTGGGCGCTGGAGACCGCATGCGCGCAGCTGGCCGCCTGGGCACGGCGCCCCGAGACGGCCAACCTGAGCATCGCCGTCAACGTGAGCGTGCGCCAGTTCCGGCACCCCGATTTCGTCGACTCCGTGGTCGCGTGCATCCGCAACAGCGGCGTGCGTCCGCACCGGCTCAAGCTCGAACTCACCGAGAGCCTGCTGGCCGACCGCATGGAGATCACGATCGAGAAGATGGGCATGCTCAAGGCCCTGGGCGTGACGCTGTCGCTCGACGACTTCGGCGTCGGCTATTCATCGCTGTCGGTGCTCAAGCGGTTGCCGCTGGATCAGCTCAAGATCGACAAGGCCTTCGTGGCCGATGTGCTGACCGATCCGAACGACGCCGCGATCTCGCGCGCCATCATCGCGCTGGCCCAGTCGCTGGGCCTGCAGGTGGTGGCCGAGGGCGTGGAGACGGTGGAGCAGCGCGACTTCCTCACCTACCAGGGCTGCGACCAGTTCCAGGGGCACCTGTTCTCCAGGCCGCTGCCGATCGAACAGCTCGACGCGCTGCTCGCCAACCCCCTGGCGGGCATGGTCGTGATGTGACCGCGCCGACCCCGCTCAGACGTTGAGCAACAGGAATCGCCGCTCCCACGGGCTCACCACATCGAAGTACTCGCGGTACTCGGTGTCCTTGATGGCGCCGTAGGTCTGGATGAAGTGCTCGCCGAACAAGTCCACCAGCGGCGCGCACTGCATGAGCCGCTCGACCGCGTCGTCCAGGTGGCGCGGCAGTTGGTGCGGTTGCTCGTAGGCGCTGCCGGTAAGCGGCTCGGTGGGCTTGATGCCCTGCTTCATGCCCAGGTAGCCGCAGGCCAGGCTGGCCGCCAGCGCCAGGTAGGGGTTCACGTCCACCCCCGCCAGTCGGTTTTCCACGCGGCGCGCTTGCGGGCCCGAGTGCGGCACGCGCAGGCCGCAGGTGCGGTTGTCATAGCCCCAGCTCAGGTTGATGGGCGCCGAGGTGTAGCGCGACAGGCGCCGGTACGAGTTCACGTAGGGCGCGAAGAAGGCGGTGGCCGCGGGCAGGTAGGTCTGCAGACCCCCGATGAAGTGGAAGAACAGATCCGACGCCTCGCCATCGGCGCGGCTGAAGATGTTCTGTCCGTTGTCGATGCCCACAACGCTCTGATGGATGTGCATGGCGCTGCCGGGCTGGCCCTGCATGGGCTTGGCCATGAAGGTGGCGTACATCTGGTGGCGGATCGCCACCTCACGGATGGTGCGCTTGAACAGGAACACCTGGTCGGCCAGCGGCAGCGGATCGCCGTGGTCGAGGTTGATTTCCATCTGCGCCGTGCCCATCTCGTGGATCAGCGTGTCGAGCTGGATGCCCTCGGCCTCGCACCAGTCGTACATCACGTCGAAGATGTCGTCGTACTCGTTGATGGCGTCCATCGAGAAGCTCTGCATGCCCGCCTCGGTGCGCTTGGTGCGACCCACCGGCGCCTTGAGCGGGATGTCCTCATCGGGCTCGACCTGCACCAGGTAGAACTCCATCTCGGGCGCCACGATGGGCTTCCAGCCTTCGTCGGCATAGAGCTTGAGCACGCGGCGCAGCACGTTGCGCGGCGACAGCGCCACGCCCTTGCCGTCGAAGCTGAAGCAGTCGTGGATGATCTGCGCGGTGGGTTCCTTGGCCCAGGGCACGGGGCGCAGGGTGGTGGCGTCCGGACGCAGTTGCATGTCCGGGTCGGCCACCGAGGTGTAGTCCTTCTCGGGGTAGTCGCCGGTCACCGTCATGGTGAGCACAGCCTCGGGCAGGCGCAGGCCCACGGCCGGGTCGTATTTGTGGCGCGGCACGATCTTGCCGCGCGCCTGGCCCGCCATGTCGGGAATCAGGCATTCGATCTCGGTGATGCGGTGTTCGTCCAGCCAGCGCTGGATCTGCGCGGCGTCGTTGCTGGGTTGCTCGGCCATGAAGGGCACTCGGGAGTTCGGGATGCGCGCGACTGTAAGCGCAGCCCGGCCCTGGACACCAGACCGCTTCTCAGTGTGCGAACAGCGCCACGTTGCCGCCAGCGGCGGTGGTGTTGATGGTGAGCGTCTGCTCGGCGCAGAAGCGCACCAGGTAGTTCGGCCCGCCAGCCTTGGGGCCGGTGCCGGACAGGCCCTCGCCGCCGAAGGGCTGCACGCCCACCACGGCGCCGATCATGTTTCGGTTGACGTAGACGTTGCCGATGCGCGCGCGCGCCGCCAGCGCCAGCGCGCGGCTGTCGATGCGCGTCTGCAAACCCAGCGTGAGGCCATAGCCCAGCGCGTTGATCTGCTCGATGACAACGGCCGGATCGCCCGACCAGCGCACCACCTGCAGCACCGGGCCGAAGATCTCCTGCCGCACATCGGCGATGGATTCCACCTCGAACATCTGCGGCGCCAGCGCTTGTGGTGGCAGGCCGTCGCGCTCGAGCAGCAGGGCGCGCGCGCGTTCGCGCAAGCCGCGGACCGCCTGCGACACGCCGGCGAAGGCCTCGGCATCGATCAGCGGGCCGACGTCGGTGGCCATGTCGGCCGGGTCGCCCACCACCATTTCGGCCGCGGCGCCGCGCACCATGGCGATCACCGCGTCGGCCACCGCCTCGTGCACGCACAACAGCCGCAAGGCCGAGCAGCGCTGGCCCGCGCTGCGAAAGGCGCTCTGGACCACGGCGTCGGCCACCTGCTCGGGCAGCGCCGTGCTGTCCACCAGCATGGCGTTGATACCACCGGTCTCGGCGATCAGGGGCACGATCGGCCCGTCCTTGGCGGCCAGCGCGCGCTGGATGGCCTTGGCCACCGGGGTGGAGCCGGTGAACACCACGCCCGCCACGCCCGGCTGCGCCACCAGCGCCGCGCCCACCGTCTCGCCCGGGCCGTGCAGCAGTTGCAGGGCATCGGCGGGCACACCGGCGGCGTGCAGCAGGTCCACCGCCACCTGGGCGATCGCGGGTGTCTGCTCGGCCGGCTTGGCCAACACCGCGTTGCCGGTGACCAGCGCCGCGGCCACCTGGCCGGTGAAGATGGCGAGCGGGAAGTTCCAGGGGCTGATGCAGACCCAGGCGCCACGGCCGGTGAGCCGCAGCGTGTTCGACTCGCCGGTCGGGCCGGGCAGTTCGATGGGCGCCTGGATGCGCTCGGCCTCGACGGCGTAGTAGCGCAGGAAGTCCACCGCCTCGCGCACCTCGGCGATCGCATCGCCCCAGGTCTTCTTCGCTTCCTTCACGAGCAGGGCGCACAGGGTGGGCAGGCGCTGCTCCATCGCGTCGGCAGCGCGACGCAGGCAGGCCGCGCGGTCGGCCACGGGCACGGCGTGCCACGCGGCAAAAGCCTGCTGCGCGCGGGGCACCGCGGCGATCGCGTCGCCGGCCTGCGCCTCGGGCACGGTCGGCACCGTGGTGACGCCCCAGGCGGCGTGCAGGCGAGCACGCTCGGCGGCCACCGCCAGATCAAGCCCCTGGCTGTTGGGGCGCACTTCGCCGTACAGCGCACGCGGCAGCACCAGCGCGGGCGCCGGGTCCTCGCCACGGCAGCGCTCGATGGGCGAGGCCAGCAGTTCGTCCAGGCCCACACGCTCATCGGCCAGCTGATGCACGAAAGACGCGTTGGCGCCGTTCTCGAGCAGCCGCCGCACGAGGTAGGCCAGCAGATCGCGGTGTGCCCCCACCGGCGCGTAGACGCGGCAGCGCACGGTGGCGTCGCGCAGCACCTCGCGGTAGATGCCTTCGCCCATGCCGTGCAGGCGCTGCAGCTCGAACGGCACGCCAGCGGCACGCGCCATTTGCTGGATGGCCGCGATGGTGGTGGCGTTGTGCGTGGCGAACTGCGGGTAGATCACGTCGCCCGCGTCGATCAGCGCTTGCGCGCAGGCGAGGTAGCTCACGTCGGTGCGGTGCTTGCGCGTGAACACCGGGTAGCCAGCCAGACCGAGTTCCTGCGCGCGCTTGATCTCGGCGTCCCAGTACGCGCCCTTGACGAGGCGACACATCAGGCGCACGCCATGCCGGCGCGCGATCGCGGCCACCTCCTCGATCAGCTCCACCGCGCGCGTCTGGTAGGCCTGGAGCGCCAGGCCGAGGCCGGACCAGGCCGGGCACTGCTGCGCCACCCGCGCCACCAGCACCTCGAACACATCGAGCGACAGCTCCAGGCGCTCGACCTCCTCGGCGTCGATGGTGAGGTTCAGCCGCGCGGCCGCGGCGCGTTCGCACAGCGTCCACACGCGCGGCACCAGCACCTGCAGCACGCGCTCGCGCTGGGCATGTTCATACCGCGGGCACAGCGCGCTCAGCTTGATCGACAGGCCGTCGTTGCGCGCGGGGTCGCCCAGCGGATCGGCACCGGCCGCGATGGCGTCGATCGCGTGTGTGTAGCTGGCCAGGTAGCGCTGGGCGTCGGCGTCGGTGCGGGCACCCTCGCCCAGCATGTCGAAGCTGTGCACGCGGTTGGGCTGCGCGGCGTGCGCGGCGCGCGCCAGGCGCAGGGCCTCCTCGATCGTCTGGCCCAGCACGAACTGGCGCCCCAGCAGCTGTACCGCGCGTAGCGTGGCGGCCACCACGGTGCGCGCCCCCAGGCGGGCCACCAGCCCGCCGGCCTCGCCCGCGGACGGCAGCCAGCGCTTGCTCCAGCCGATGGCGGTGGACGACAGGCGCGCCAGCACCGCATCGCCCGCACCCTCGAAATCGGCCCGCCCCAACTGGTCGGCCGTGAGCGCGATGGCGGTCTCGGCGTCGGGCACGCGCAACAAAGCCTCGGCCAGGCGCATCAGCGCGAGGCCTTCGGCGCTGGAGATCGGGTACTCCTTGAGCAGCCGCTCCATGGCCCAGAACGGCGGCGGGTTGTCACGAACGGCCCGCACCCAGGGCGTGGCTGCGGCCACCACCCCGGGCCAATCGGGTCCCGCGGCCAGGCTTGACAGGCGATCGGCCAACACGTCCGCCTCGGGCCGGCAAGGATCGGGCAGCCGATCGGCGTGGGCGACAGGGGGGAGCGGGTCGGGGTGGAGCATGGCGGGCACCTGTGTTGCAGAATGGTGAAAATGCGTATGCTCTGCGCATCAGTGATGAATTTTTCTCCTGATTCAGACCCATCTACCGCACTTTATTCACCATGACCACCGATCTGCCCGACCTCGACCGCATCGACCTGAAGATCCTGCGAGCGTTGCAGGCCGACGGTCGCCTGACCAACCTGAAGCTGGCGGAAGCGGTCGGGCTTTCCCCCACCGCGGTGCTGTCGCGCACGCAGCGCCTGCAGCGCGACGGCTACATCACCGGTTACGAGGCCCGGCTCGACCCGCACAAGCTCGGCCGCGGCATGCTGGTGTTCGTCGAGGTGCTGCTGGACCGCACCACGCCCAACGTGTTCGAGGCCTTCAAGGCCGCGGTGCAGGTGCGCGAGGAAATCCTGGAGTGCCACATGGTGGCCGGTGGCTTCGACTACCTGCTCAAGACCCGCATGGCCGACATGGCCGCCTACCGCGACTTCGCGGGCAGCGTGCTGTGGCAGTTGCCCGGCGTGCGCGAAACACGCACCTACGCGGTGATGGAAGAGGTCAAGCACAGCGGCCGCCTGCTCATTTGACCTCCCCCATCGAGGCTGGTCAGGCGGGCGGCACACCGCCAGAATGCACCGGGTCACCCCGTCACAAGGAGCACGCCATGTCCCACCCCGCCCGCCTCGCCGTCGCACTCGCATTCGCAATTCCCCTGCTGGCAGCCGCGCAGGGCGTCAAGCCCGGGCTCTGGGAAGTCACCCAGAAGATGGGAGGCAACCCCAAGGCCGACGCCGCCATGGCCCAGATGCAGCAGCAGATGGCCGCGATGAGCCCCGAACAACGCAAGATGATGCAGGACATGCTCGCAAAGCAGGGCATGTCCATGCCCGGCGCAGCGGCCGGCGGCGGCATGAGCATGCGCTACTGCCTCACGCCCGAGATGGCCGCGCGCAACGAGCCGCCGCCCGCAGCCGACGGCAAGTGCACGACGAAGGTCACACAACGCTCGGCCGCCGAGATGAAGATGACGTTCCAGTGCACCGAACCGCCCTCCAGCGGGGACAGCACCATCCGCTTCCAGGGCGATGGCGCCTACAGCTCGATCACCAACGTGACCACGCAGGTGGGCGGCAAGCCCGAGCGCGCCACCATTGAAGGTTCGGCGCGCTGGGTGAGCGCCAACTGCGGTGCGGTCAAGCCGCGGCCGTAGCGTCCTTCAAGGGGCGGTGGCCGAACACCGCCCGCCCCACGCGCACCATCGTGGCGCCGGCGGCCACCGCGGCCTCGAGGTCGTCGCTCATGCCCATGGAGAGCGTGTCCAGGGCGTGGCCGCGGGCGCGCAGGTCGTCGAAAGCCGCGCGCACGCGCAGGAACAAGGCCTTCTGGGTGGCGAAGTCGGGTGATGGCTCCGGGATGCTCATGAGCCCGCGCAGGCGCAGGTTGGGCAGTGCGGCCACCGCGTCGGCCAGTGCGGGCAGTTCGGCCGCGCTCACGCCCGATTTGTTCGCCCCGCCATCCACGTTGAGCTGCAGGCACACGTTGAGCGGCGGCAGGCCAGGCGGTCGCTGCTCGCTCAGGCGCTGGGCAATCTTCAGACGATCGACCGATTGCACCCAATCGAATTGCGTGGCCACCAAACGCGTCTTGTTGCTTTGCAGCGGGCCGATGCAATGCCACTCGATGGCCTCGCGCGGCAGCGTTTGCGCCACCTGCGCGATCTTGTCGATGCCTTCTTGCACATAGTTTTCGCCGAAAGCCGTCTGGCCGGCGGCATGGGCCTGACGGACGGCGTCGGCTCCGAAGGTCTTTGAAACCGCCAGCAAAGTAACCTCTGCGCTGTCCCGCGAAGCCGCTTCGCAGGCCCGCCACAGCCGCTCCCGCACTTGCTGGAGATTGGCGGCGATGCTCGTCATAATCGTTCGCAACTGCCCTAAAGAAACACGGATCGACCCGGGATGGACATCACCCAACTGCTGGCTTTCAGCGTCAAGAACAAGGCCTCCGACCTGCACCTGTCCGCCGGGTTGCCGCCCATGATACGGGTGCACGGCGACGTGCGCCGCATCAACGTCGACGCGCTCGACCACAAGGCTGTCCACGCCATGGTGTACGACATCATGAACGACAGCCAGCGCAAGCAGTACGAGGAGTTCATGGAATGCGACTTCTCGTTCGAGATCGAAGGTCTGGCGCGTTTTCGCGTCAACGCGTTCAACCAGAACCGCGGCGCCGGCGCCGTGTTCCGCACGATTCCCAGCAAGATCCTCACGCTCGAACAGCTCAACGCACCCAAGATCTTCGGTGAACTGGCCCTGCGCCCGCGCGGCCTGGTGCTGGTGACCGGCCCCACCGGTTCGGGCAAGTCGACCACGCTGGCGGGCATGGTCAACCACCTCAACGAAACCGAGTACGGCCACATCCTGACGGTGGAAGACCCGGTGGAATTCGTGCACGAGTCGAAGAAATGCCTGGTGAACCAGCGCGAGGTCGGCCCGCACACGCTGAGCTTTGCCAACGCGCTGCGTTCGGCGCTGCGTGAAGACCCGGACGCCATCCTCGTGGGTGAGATGCGCGACCTGGAAACCATCCGCCTGGCCATGACGGCCGCCGAAACCGGCCACCTCGTTTTCGGCACGCTGCACACGTCGAGTGCTGCCAAGACCATCGACCGCATCATCGACGTCTTCCCTGCGGAAGAAAAAGACATGGTGCGCGCGATGCTCTCCGAATCGCTGGTGGCGGTGATCTCGCAGACGCTGTGCAAGCTCAAGGATGGCAGCGGCCGCGTGGCCGCCCACGAAATCATGCTGGGCACCAGCGCCATCCGCAACCTCATCCGCGAGGCCAAGGTGGCGCAGATGTACTCGGCCATCCAGACCGGCAACAGCGTGGGCATGCAGACGCTCGACCAGAACCTCGCCGACCTCGTGCGCCGCAACATCATCAGCCCGGCCGAGGCGCGCAGCAAAGCCAAGATTCCCGAGAATTTCCCGGGATGACCACCGCCCAACATTGAGGCACCCGCACCATGGAACGCGATCAGGCATCCAAGTTCATCAACGACCTGCTGCGGCTGATGCTCAGCCGCGGCGGCAGCGACCTGTTCATCACGGCCGAATTCCCGCCCGCCATCAAGGTCGACGGCGCGGTCACCAAGGTGTCGCCACAGCCGCTCACGGCCGGCCACACGCTGGCGCTGGCGCGCGCCATCATGAACGACAAGCAGGCCGCCGAATTCGAACGCACCAAGGAGTGCAACTTCGCGATCTCGCCACCGGCGATCGGGCGCTTCCGCTGCAACGCCTTCATCCAGCAGGGCAAGATCGGCCTGGTGATGCGCACGATTCCCGCCGTGCTGCCCACCATCGACAAGCTCGGCCTGCCGCAGGTGCTCAAGGACGTGGCCATGTCCAAGCGCGGCCTGTGCATACTGGTCGGCGCCACGGGCTCGGGCAAGTCCACCTCGCTGGCCGCCATGGTCGACTGGCGTAACGAGAACTCGCACGGCCACATCGTCACGGTGGAAGACCCGATCGAGTTCGTGCACCCGCACAAGAACTGCGTCGTGACGCAGCGCGAAGTCGGCATCGACACCGACAGCTGGGAAGCCGCACTCAAGAACACGCTGCGCCAGGCGCCCGACGTGATCCTGATGGGCGAGATCCGCGATCGTGAAACCATGGAGCACGCGATCCAGTTCGCCGAGACCGGCCACCTGTGCCTGGCCACGCTGCACGCGAACAGCGCCAACCAGGCGCTGGACCGCATCATCAACTTTTTCCCCGAGGAACGCCGCCCGCAGCTGCTGATGGACCTGTCGCTCAACCTGCGCGCGCTGGTCTCGCAGCGCCTGGTGCCGCGGCAGGACAACAAGGGCCGCTTCGCCGCGGTCGAGGTCCTGCTCAATTCGCCCCTGATCTCCGACCTGATCTTCAAGGGCGAAGTGGCCGAGATCAAGGAAGTGATGAAGAAAAGCACCCAGATGGGCATGCAGACCTTCGACCAGGCGCTGTTCGAGGCCTTCGAGTCCAACCTCATCACCTACGAGGACGCGCTGCGCAACGCCGACTCGCTCAACGACCTGCGCCTGCAGATCAAGCTCAACAGCCAGCGCGCAAAGACCCTCGATCTCGCTGCCGGTACCGAGCACCTCACGATCGTCTGAGCGGGGCTCGGTAACATCCCTGGCTTGCTGTACCGACAACCCAGGAGACGACACCTTGAACCCCAAGAACTACGAACCCACCCCCGCGCGCCGCGTCGCCTTCCTCGGCCTGGGCGTCATGGGCGGCCCGATGGCGGGTCACCTGGCCAAGGCCGGCCATCAGGTCACGGTCTACAACCGCACCACCGCCAAGGCCGAGGCCTGGGCGAAGCAACACGGCGGCGCCTTCAAGGCCACGCCGCGCGAGGCCGCTGCGGGTGCCGACATCGTGTTCGCCTGCGTCGGCAACGACGCTGATCTGCGCGCGGTCACGCTGGGCGCCGACGGCGCCTTTGCCGGCATGAAGGCCGGCGCCATCTTCGTCGACCACACCACCGCGTCGGCCGACGTCGCGCGCGAGCTCTACGCCGCCGCCAAGGCCCTGGGCATCGCCTTCGTGGACGCGCCGGTCTCGGGCGGCCAGGCAGGTGCCGAGAACGGCCTGCTCACCGTCATGTGCGGCGGCGATCAGCCCGCGTTCGACGCCGTCAAACCCGTGGCCATGGCGTTTTCGCGCGCCTTCACGCTCATGGGTGCCAGCGGCGCGGGCCAGCTCACCAAGATGGTCAACCAGATCTGCATCGCAGGCCTCGTGCAAGGCCTGTCCGAGGCGATTGCCTTCGGTCAGAAAGCGGGCCTGGACATGAACCTCGTGCTCGACGTGATCGGCAAGGGCGCGGCCCAGAGCTGGCAGATGGACAACCGCGGCAAGACCATGGTGGCCGACCAGTTCAACTTCGGCTTCGCGGTGGACTGGATGCGCAAGGACCTCGGCCTCGTGCTCGACGAGGCCAAGCGCAATGGCGCCCGCCTGCCGGTGACGGCTCTGGTGGACCAGTTCTACGCCGACGTTCAGGCCATGGGCGGCAACCGGTTCGACACCTCGAGCCTGATCAAACGGCTGAAGTGATCGGCCTCACTGGCGCGGGGCGGCACTGGGCGCGGTGCCCGCCGCTGGCGCCGGTTGCGCCGCCGGCGCTGGCGCCAGGCGCTGCAGCTCCTCTTCGGTGAGGATCTCGAAAATGCGTACCACGCGCTGCACGCCGTCGACGTTGCGCGCGATCTCGGTGGCCCGATCGGCCTCGCGCTGCGTCACGCGGCCCATGAGGTAGACGATGCCATGCGTCGTGGTGACCTTGATGGCGGTGACCGGCAGGTCGCGCGCGTCCACGAAGCCCGCCTTCACGCGGCCGGTGATCAGCGTGTCGGACGTGCGTTGCGACAACGGCGGCGTGTTCATCACCTTGACCTCGTTGACGGTGCTGCGCACGTTGTCCACACCCGCCACGATCTTCTCGACTTCGGCGCGCGTGGCCTCGCTGTTGGCTTCGCCGGTGAGCAGCACCTGGCGGTTGTAGCTGGTCACCGACACATTGGCGCGACCGCCCACCTGGTCGCGCAGGCGGTTACTCGCGCGCAGTTCGATGGACTGGTCGTCAAGCTGGGCGCCGGAGCTGCGGCGATCGGTGGCGACGAGGGCGGTGCCCACGGCAGCGCCGCCCAGCACCAGGGGCGCGCAGGCGCTGAGCACCGCGGACAGGGAGACCACCGCCAGCGCGGCGGCGCCCAGGCGGGGCAGGGGTTTGAGGTTCATGCGGGGTTCTCCGTTTCGGTCGAAGGGGTTTCGGGCAGGCCCAGCAGCTGGGCATCCAGTCCGTCGGCCAGGCAGTGCAGCACGAGCAGGTGCAGTTCGCTCACGCGCGCAGGCTGCTCGTGTGGCACACACACATGCACGTCGGTGTCTCTCAGTTGGGCGGCGAGACGGCCGCCGCGCGCGCCGGTCAGCGCCACCACGGTCATCTCGCGTTCATGGGCTGCCTCGACGGCGGCCACCAGGTTGCCGGCCTGCCCGTCGGGGCTGAAGACCAGCAGCACGTCGCCGGCCTGACCCAGGGCATGCACCTGGCGCGCATAGACCTGACGGCCGTCGAAATCGGTGGCGATGGCCGACATCGCCGCGGCGTTGCCCGAGAGCGAGAACGCCGCCAGACCGGGTCGCTCACGTTCGTAACGACCGACGATGTGCGCCGA
>VFQO010001987.1_pt1 | contig 13734 bp, 10 predicted proteins | sample 3512331 | NCBI WGS metagenome assembly VFQO01 (sample SAMN10412371, study PRJNA504923) | tailings metagenome | isolation source: Replicate 3 from Balatoc abandoned mine | place: Philippines: Itogon, Benguet | collected 2017-08-28
CGTTCAATGCCGCCTATGCCGATGCCATCGACAGCGATCGACTGGAGGAATGGCCTGACTTCTTTACTTCAGACGCCCGCTACCGGGTGACGAACATCGAGAACGAACAAGAGGGCCTGCCGGCAGGGGTGATCTGGGCCAACTCGCGCAACATGCTGATCGATCGAGTCGCAGCCCTGCGTGAAGCAAACGTCTACGAACGCCAGCGATATAGGCATTTGCTCGGCGTTCCGATGATCGGCTCCTTGAATGAGAACGGCCTTTCGGCCCGAACCCCCTTCATGGTGGCGCGCATCATGGCAACCGGCGAGACCTTGTTATTCGCAACAGGCGTCTATCGGGATCAATTTGTCCTCGATGAGGGGCGACTGCTCCTGGCAGAGCGTGTGGCTGTGTGCGACAGCACCGTGACAGACACGCTCATGGCATTGCCGTTGTAACTTGGAACAACATTGAAGCGCATTGCCCTCACACTGGGCGATCCCAATGGGGTCGGACCAGAGATTGCACTGAAGACTCTGGCGACACTGACGCGCGCGCAACGATCGCAGATTACCGTGCTCGGGCCCGCGGCCGTGCTATCCCGAACGGCTCAATCGCTGCAGCTGCAGGAAGTGCTTGGCGAGATTCGGGTCATGTCGGTGGGTGAGCTGCCGGATGCAGCACATCAGCCAGGTCAGATAGTGGCCGAGGCCGGTGCTAGCGCCGTTGAGAGTGCAAGTACAGCGATCAAGGCCTGCTGCGCGGGGGAGTTCGACGCGGTGGTTGCCGGACCGCACCATGAGACAGCCATCGCGCGTGCTGGCATTGCGTTCAATGGCTATCCTGGCCTGGTCGCACGGGTGAGCGGAGTGCCAGAAGACTCGGTATTCCTGATGCTCGTCGGTGCCGGCCTGCGTATCGTGCATGCCACGCTACACGAGAGCGTCGAAGTTGCGCTGAGACGCCTGACGCCCGAGCTGGTCGTTGCTGCAACCATTGCTGGCTTGCGAGCTTGCGCTGCCATGGGTATCGACAAGCCCCGGGCGGCGTTGTTTGGTATCAATCCGCACGCCTCTGAGGGTGATTTGTTCGGCCCTCATGACAGCCATTGCACGAAACCTGCAGCGGCACGACTGCGAGATCTGGGTTACGACGTGACCGATCCGCAGGGAGCGGACGCGCTATTGGCAGACCGCGACACGCGGCCTTTCGATCTTTATGTGGCCATGCTGCATGACCAGGGTCACATCCCCGTCAAGCTTCTGGCACCGCAAGCAGCCAGCGCCGTGTCAATCGGTGCGCAGGTGCTTCTGGCCAGCACCGGCCATGGCAGTGCGATGGATATCGCAGGCACCGGTCGTGCGCGTCCCGACGCGATGCTTCGCAGCCTGCACCTGGTGAGTGGCTGGACCACTCAGGCCTCTGATACGAGATCTATTGCATGAGCTTTCAGATACATGTCGCTGGCAGCGAGCTTTCGTTCCCCTGCGGTGAAGGGGAAACCCTTCTGGACGCAGCACTGAAGGCCGGGATCGAGTTGCCCTACTCATGCCGCAAAGGGGTGTGTGGCAACTGCGCGGCAAAGGTGAATGGCGGCGAAGTGTCCCGCGGTATCGTCAATGCGGAGGCAGTTCCTGAAGGGCAGGAGCTGCTGTGCCAATGTCGCCCGCTGGGTGACCTCGAGATAGCGCCTTCGAGTTGGCGGCTCGTCGAGCCGGGAGCCAGACGGCGCCTGAGGGTCAAGGTGTTTCGCCACACCCTGGCAGCGCCGGATGTAAGTGTGCTGCAACTACGCTTGCCGGCGGGACAGCGTGCCCGTTTTCGGGCAGGCCAGTACCTGCAGGTCTTGCTAGCTGATGGCTCGCGACGTGCCTACTCGATGGCGAATGCGCCGCACGAAAGCGATGGGATTCAATTGCACATTCGGCATGTCGCCGGGGGGCAGTTCACCCAGCAACTGTCCTCATTGCAGCCTGGAGACGAGCTCGAGGTGGAGCTGCCGTTCGGCCAAGTGGCCATTGATCCGGACGCTTCTTCACCGCTCGTATGTGTCTGCGGGGGAACTGGGTTCGCACCCGTCAAGTCCTTGCTGGACGACTTGAGCAAGCGCCGCTCTGCTCGTGAAATTGCATTGGTGTGGGGTGGCCGTGATAGACAAGGGCTCTACATGCGCGAGCATGTTGGTCGTTGGCAGCGTTCGTTGCCGGGGCTGCACTTCCAGGCGGCAATCGAGGACGCGAACGACGCCATCGAGATGCAAGCGTTTCATGGGCGAGTGGATGCCGCCCTCGCTACGCTGGCAATCGACGTTGATTGCACTGATGTTTATTGCTGTGGCGCGCCGCCGATGGTGAACGCCGTCAAGACGATGTGCCTGCAGCAGCTGGGTATGGCCCCCGAGCGATTCCACAGCGATGTCTTTGCGCCCGGTCCAGCGCCTTGATCACGTCGGCCGGTCTGAGCGGAGCACGATAGACCCGAATCCATCGCCGACGCGCCAGCCCCCTTGGGTTCAGAGTAACAGCATCGCCCAGCATCACATCCAAAGTGGAAAGCCTATGCAGACCACTTATGGCCAACGTAAAACGGATCGTGGATCGCCACGGCGGCTTTGTGCAGGCCGCCCTGTGCTGCAGGGCGGTGCCTGCTTCACGTTGACGCTGATGACGGCTTGCCCATAGCCCGTCGGGCCAGGCGTTCGATCATCCGGTGGTCAACCCCAGATCCTTCAGCATTTCATCTCGCATCACGAACTTCTGCGCCTTGCCCGTGACGGTCATCGGCAGCTGGCTCTTGATACGAACGTACCTGGGTACCTTGTAGTGCGCGATCTTTCCCTGACAGTACGCCCGGATCAATGCTTCGTTCAGTTCGGCGCCCGGTCGAGGCACCACCCAGACACACAGCTCCTCTCCATATCTCGCGTCCGGAACGCCGAATGCCTGAACCTCCTGAACGTCGGGGTGCCCGTACAGGAATTCCTCGATTTCCCTGGGATAGATGTTTTCGCCTCCCCGGATCACCATGTCTTTCAGGCGACCAACGATGTTGCAGTAGCCTTGATCATCGATGGTGGCCAGATCCCCAGTCCTCATCCAGCCGTCAACGATGCTCTCGCGCGTGCGCGCTTCGTCTTGCCAGTAGCCCTTCATGACCGAGTAACCGCGGGTCCACAACTCTCCCGTGACGTTTAAGGGAACCGTCTCTCCACTAGCATCCACCACCTTGACCTCCAGATGCGGCTGAACCCGGCCCACAGTGGAAACCCGACGCTCGATACTGTCATCGATAGCACTTTGAAATGAAACCGGAGAAGTCTCCGTCATGCCGTAAGCAATGGTGACTTGGGGCATGTGCATATCGGATATGACCTGACGCATGGTGGCAATTGGACAAGGAGCGCCCGCCATGATGCCCGTGCGCAGACTACGCAGATCGTGGCAAGCGAAATCCGGCGCCGCCAGCATCGCCACGAACATCGTCGGCACACCGTGCAGGGCGGTGCAACGCTCTTGCGCGACCACGCGTAGCGTTTCGGCAGCGTCAAAGCCCTCGCCCGGAAACACCATGCAACTGCCATGTACGGCACACACTAGAACGCCCATCACCATACCGAAGCAGTGATATAGGGGGACTGGTATGCACAAGCGATCGTGCACCGATATGTGCAAGGCATGGCCAACGAATCGCGCGTTGTTGACAACGTTGTGGTGGGTGAGCGTCGCACCCTTCGGCTGTCCCGTGGTTCCGCTGGTGAACTGGATGTTGATGGGATCATGAGGATCTAAGCGTGCGCCCAGCGCCGTGATGCGCTGACGCTGAGCGGGTGCCGCCAATGACCGCAATGCAGCAAACGTCATCATGCCTGGGCGCGGCTCGGATCCGAGTTGAACGATGTGCCGCAACTCTGGCAGCCGCTGCAGCTGCAGGCGGTGAGAACCAGCTGTTGCGTGATCACGAATCTCCGGGCTGATCTCCTCCAGCATGTCAAGGTAGTTACTCGTTTTCATGCCCACCGCGGTCACCAGCAGCTTGACCTGAACCTTGTTCAAGGCGTACTCGAGTTCTGCGGTCCGATAGGCTGGATTGATGTTGACCAAGATCGCGCCAATCCGCGCCGTGGCGAACTGCACGAGTACCCATTCCGGACGGTTGGGCGACCAGATGCCGACACGATCACCCGGCTGCACGCCCATGCTCAACAGACCGGCCGCCACCTCGTCCGCCTGTTCGCTCAACTGGGCCCAGGTCCAGCGCGTACCGTGGCCCGCAAAAACGCACGCATCGCGTTGACCATGCAGCGCAACCGCGCGATCCAGCAAGGCGCCAATGGTGAGGTCAAGCAACGGAGGACTGGCTGCTCCTCGTACGTGCGAGACCCCTCCCACAGGCCGCTGTGCGGCGATGTCCTGGGAGGCTGGAAAGCTAGAGAACGGGTTTGCGAGCAGGGATTTCATAGCGTCTTCCAATCGACCGATCGCTCGTACGCTGCCGCGGCCCGATAGATGGTGAACTCATCCCAATGCCTGCCAATGAGTTGCATGCCCACCGGGAGCCCTTCGAGTAGTCCGCAGGGAACACTCATGGCGGGATGCCCCGTCGCGTCAAAGGGTGCGGTGTTGACGACCATCTCGAAGGCGCGCGCAATGATCTCGGCCAGCGGTGCGCCGGGTTCGGGGATACGCTGCGCGACCATGGGCAGCGTGGGCATGAGCAGCAGATCGACATCGGCGAGCGCCTCGTCGTAAGCCAGCCGCAATCGGCGTGAAAGATTCTGGGCTTTCGCGTAGTAGTGGCCCCTGTGCTGACGCAGGAACCATTCACCAACAAACATCGAAACCTTGAGTGACGGCGAAAGCTCGTCCGCGCGTGCGCGCCAGTTGGCATGTTTGTCGAGCAAGCTGGGCGAGTACAGCCCACGCCAATTGAAGCCCATGCCGTTGCCGTGCATCATCTGGGCTTGCATGCCTTCAAGGGTGATGGGCGTCCATATTGCCGCACCGTCCAGATGCATAGGAATACTGACCGGCACCAGGCGCGCGCCCAGACTGGCGAGTTTGTCTGCCGCGGCTTGGACCTTATTGTCCAGTCCGGGGGTTCCGTTCGGAAGATTGAACCCCTCACGAACCACGCCGATTCGCAAACCCTCGATGCCTTGCTTGAGTGCTTCGGTATAGCGCGACGTGCGAGGTGCGTACTGGCGCGGATCCAGTCCGTCGTCGCCCGCGATCACCTCGAGCAGTAAGGCGTTGTCGGCCACGCTGGAAGTGATGGGCCCCAGGTGATCGACAGTGGCTTCTATGGGCATGGCCCCGGTGTAGGGAACGAGACCATGCGTGGGCTTCATCCCGTAACAGCCCGAGAACGCGGCGGGAATCCTGATGGAGCCTCCCTGGTCGCCGCCGATCGACAGATCAACCTCCCCCGCACCCACCAGGGCGCCGCAGCCAGAAGACGAACCGCCCGCGATATGCCCCCTGCGCCAAGGGTTGTGCACCGGACCGGTGGCGTTCGTGTGACTGCCGCCTGAAAGACAAAAGTACTCGCAGTGTGCCTTACCGGCAATGACGCCACCGGCATCCAGCACACGCCTGACCACGGTGGCGTCGACATCAGGCACGTAGCCCTCCAAGGTGGAAGCTCCGTTCATCATGGGTACACCTGCCAGCGAGATGTTGTCCTTCAGCACCACCCGCCTGCCGCGAAGCGGTCCACTGGCGGCCCCCTGGATGTCGGTCTTGACATACCAGGCGTTGAGCGGGTTCTCCTGCGGGTCGGGGCGGCGTCCAGGGGTTCGCGGATAGACCACCTCCGGCAGGAAGTCGGGCAGTTGGTCCACGCGGTCGTAGGCTTGAAAGCTACCCTCCATCTGTTCAAGGTACTGGGTCAGCTCCCTGTCCGACATCCGCATGTGAAGGCTGCTCACCAGTTCTCTGAACTGTTCAAGGCTGGGTCGGCGCACGGCCATGGTGTTCTCCTGTCGGATCTGCATTGACGGTGTTGGAGGGGTCGAGCCGTTCGATGAGCGGGTGGCGCGCGCAGCGCCCCATCCCACGAGACGCTCCATGGCTTGCGGCGAGCGAAGTTCGCTGGCGCTGAACTCATCGACGATGACGCCTTTCTCGAGCATCAGCGCTCTGTCTACGCAGTCGAGGACGAAATCCAGGTTCTGCTCGGCCACCAAAATGCTCAGCCCTTCGCTGGTTCGAAGCTGTGACAGCGTGTCCGCCATCTCGTCGATGATCGACGGCTGTATGCCCTCGGTCGGTTCATCCAGCAGCAGAAGCCAGGGTCTGGCCACGAGCGCTCTTGCTAGCGCGAGCAACTGCTGCTCACCCCCGGATAAGCCACCGCCGGGTCGGTCCAGCAGCGCAACAAGTCGTGGAAATCGTACGAGGACCCGGTCGATCGCCTGGGATTCGCTCTCGTCGATACCGACGCTCCATCCGATCGCCAAGTTCTCACGCACGCTCAGCGTTGGCAGGATGCCCCGCCCCTGCTGAACATAGCCGATGCCAAGACGGGCTCGGTTGTGAGCAGGCAACCGGTTGACGTCGACCCCATCCACAGAGATGCGACCTGACATGACCGGCAAAACACCCGCGATCGCCTTCATGAGGGTGCTCTTTCCCATGCCGTTTGCACCCAGCACACCCACGATTTCGCCTCGCTGCAGACTCAGCGACAGGTCATGCAATACGGGCATGTGACCGTAGCCGGCTCTCAGTCCTTGGACTAGCAGCGCGGGAGTCAACGCTTGTTCGATGACCTCATGACTTTCGTTCGTACCCTTGAGAACCGTATTCATTTATTGGCCCTCGCCGTTCGACCGAGGTAGACGTCACGTACGTTCTCATCCGAAAGGACTGCGTCGGCCGTGCCTTCGGCAAGGATGCGGCCACGGTGAAAGGCGGTTACCGTCTCGGCGATGTCGCGTACAAAGTTCATGTCGTGTTCGACCACGACCACGGTAGCTTGCGCGGTCAGGGCGCGCACCAGCGAGGCCATGCGGTGGACTTCGTCGCTGGTCAGGCCACCCGCAGGTTCGTCAAGTAGCACCAACCAGGGGTCGCGCGCCAGAACCACGCCGAGCTCCACGAGTTGCCTCTGGCCATGCGCGAGCGCTCCGGCCGATCGCTGGAGGAAACGGCCCAGGTCGATCTGTTCGACCACCTGATCCACGCGCGCTTCGACCTCAGCTCGCGAGCGTTGCCTGACCGAGTTCGCAGAGAGCCAGATGTTCTCGCGAACCGTCAATCCGTTCATCAAGCTGGGGACCTGTGTCTTCACTCCCACTCCCAGTCTTGCAACGCTGTGCAGATTCATGCCGGCGATCGATTCGCCTTGCAGCAGGATCTCGCCCTCTGTGGGCATGAGTTGACCACTGAGGCACTTGAAGAACGTTGACTTGCCGGCGCCGTTCGGACCGATCAGGCAGCGGAGCTCGCCACGGCGCAAGCACATGGAAGCCCCATCGACGGCTGTGACGCCACCGAACTTCATGATCACGCCACTGGCGCGCACCACTACTTCAGCGGTCATGTCCGTCCTCCTGCTTGCTACCGCTCGCAAAGAGGTCCAACGCCGGCATGACGCCGCGCGGCATGAATAAGACTACGGCCACCAGCAATGCGCCCATCACCAAGCCACTGTCAACCCATTGCTGCATCCCCAGCCAACCCTTGAGCGCGCCGAGGAGTACCGCTCCGAGCATGGGCCCCCAAAGACTGCCAAGCCCCCCCACCAGCACCCAGATGATGATCTCGGCAGAGACACCCAACGAGAAGACCTCCGGGGTCACGATCTCGGCCCAGCATGCGAAGAGCACCCCTGCCAAGCCAGCCACACCTCCCCCTAGGCCGAAGGTCACGGTCTTGGCGAGCCGCACGTCGTAGCCACAAAGCTCCGAGCGCAGTTCGCTCTCGCGCACCCCGCTCAGCACCCGTCCAAAGGCCGTCGTACCCACCCATCTAAGCAATGCCCAGCATGCGAGGACGGCCACCACGACCACGGCGTACAAACCCAACCCGTGAACGACGACTTCGGGCTTTCCCGGCACATTCATCGGCGGGAATCCGGGTATTCCGTTGAACCCCCCCAGGCGCGCCTGTCCGATGACGTACTCGCTGCCGGCCGTGCTGCTGGCGTACTTGAAGAGCAACAGCGTGAAGACCAGTGTGATCACACCGAGGTAGACGTCGCCGATTCGCCCGTAGAACATCATGGCGCCCAGGGCCAGTGCTGCGACTGCTGCAACCAGAACGCCCATGGGTACTGCCAAGGTGGATCCACCCATGTTGATGGACACGACCGCATACGTGTAAGCGCCCAGCCCATAAAACGCCGCCTGACCGAAGCACAGGATTCCACCCAATCCCCAGACAAACGCCAGCGACAGTGCCAGCAGGGCATAAATGACCAGTAGCGTAAGGGTGTACTCGGCAAACAGGAGCGGGGCCAGAGCCATCACGACCGCAGTTGCCACGAAGCCATACCACCAACGATCAGCCGTTCGGGGTGTTGTCGTTCGCTGCATCAGGCAGATCCCTTGAAAAGGCGCGACGTGATCCCTTGTGGCAGCCATCGCAAAAGAACGACAGCGCTCACCAGCAGGGCAAGCTCACCCACCACAGGAGTGGCGAGCAGCTCGAAGAACTTGGAAACGGTGCCAAGCAGAGTGCTCGCTGCGAGGGTGCCAGCGACCACCGACGCACCGCCCGAGATCACGGTTATGAACGCCTTGGCGATAAACTGCCCCCCCGAGCTTGGCGTGATACCCACCAGTGGCGCGAGCACCCCGCCGGCCAAGCCCGAGACCATGCTGCCCACAACAAACGTCAGCATGTATATCCGCTGCGGCGAATGCCCGAGTGCAGCCACGACGTTGGACGATTGCATGGCTCCGCGCACCACCAGGCCGGCACGGGTTCGCTTCAACACGAGATACATGACCGACATCAGAACCACGGTGACGCAGACCACAAATACGCCGTAGCCCCCTACCTGGTAAGCGCCAAGCTGCACAGGCCCCAGCGGATTCGGAACCCCGGTGGTGGTGGTGCCAAAGACCATGGACATGCCGCCGGCCATGGCTAGGGAAAGCCCCCAGGTGGCAAGCAGCGTGTCCACCGTGCGGCCGTAGAGCCAACGAATGACTAGGCGCTCGACCAGGAAACCGAAGAGGCCCACGGTCAGGGGCGCCACGACCAGCATTGCCACCCAGATGTTCACGCCCCATTGAAGCGCCGTGATGGTGGCATAGCCGCCCAGGACGATGAACTCCCCATGCGCCAAGTTGATGACCCGCATGAGCCCGAACACCAGCGCCAGGCCAGCAGCGATCAAAGCCAGTGTCGCGATGCTGTAGGCAAGGTCGAACAGGCTGACGAGGAGTTGGTCCATGACGTGGCGAGCGCTGATTCAGGCGCCAGGTCCCTTAAAGCTTGATCTCGTGCTGAGTGCTAGCGTTGGGCGTCTTTTGCAGATCACACACGGCCTGCGTCTCTCGCGGTGGCTTTTGTGCGAAGGACTGCAGCACCTTGAGTCTCTGGCCACCGATTTCCATCACATGGATATCCAGCGTTACATGGTGCGTGGCGCGGTCGATGGTCACCTTGCCCGAGGGTCCCTCGATGGAGGCACCATTCGCCATGGCTGCGATCACCTTAGCTCGATCCAGACTGTTTGCGCGCTTGACGCCTTCCGCCCACAGCTTGATGCCCTGGTAGTGCAGTACCGCAAGTTCATTGATGGCGGCCGTGTCACCTCCATGCATAGCACTCCAGCGTGCAAGAAACGCCTTGTTGGCCGGCGTTGCAAGCTCCGGCGAGTAGTTGTAGGCCACCAGGATGCCATCGCCTTCCGCACTGGTCAGCACCTTATGTTCGTTACCCACGCCCAGTGTCGTTGACGCCAGCGGGATGCGCTGTTTCATGCCGGCTGCCGCCCACTGCCGATAGAAGGAGAGATGGGCGCCACCGACCAGCGCACTGATCACGAAATCAGGGCGGGCCTGTTGAATCTTCGCGATGGTGGAATTGAAATCGGAGACATCAAGCGGAAAGAAATCGACGCCAACCGCACTGCCTGAGTTGTCCCGTAGGAACTTCTGAAACCACTTGGCCATGTACTGGCCGTAGTTGTAGTCGGCGGCTAGGATGTAGGCCTTGCCACCCCATTTCTTCGCGGCGTAAGGCACCAGAACCTCGGCTTGTTGAGCCGGCGTCGTTCCCGTCATGAACGCGTTGCTGTCGCAAACACCCCCCTCGTAAAGCGGCGTGTACACGTAGGGAATGCTGGCGCGATTGAGCAATGGGCGAATCGCTTCCCGCGAGGCCGACAGGATGCCTCCGATGACGACATCGACCTTGTCCTGACGGACCAGCTGTTGCGCGTAGCGTGTGTACAGCGCCATGTTGGACTGGGTGTCGTAGGCCACCTTGGCCACCGAACGTCCCAGTAGGCCTCCTGCCTTGTTGATCTCGTCGATCGCGAGATCGAGCGCCATGGTCATGGGCTTTCCGTAAGCGTCGAAGTTGCCCGAAGCGTCAAGTACGCTGCCCAGCTTGATGGGAGTGCTCGCGTTGGCCCACCAGGGGGTCGCTGCTGCGGCTGACAAGGCACTGCCTTGCACAAGGAGGTTTCGGCGTGACATCTTCATGGTGGAGTCTCCTCAGGCGGGTGGGTGGGTGGGTTGGGTTGATGTGGTCGGGGGAATAGCTTTCTTGTGGTCGGCGATGGCCCTCACGTGGTCGGACTCGGCGCGCGCCAGCTGTGGCACGGTCATGTCGAGATCCGCGCCCAGCGTCTCGCCCAGCTTCTTCAGGATGGGCAGGTTGAGCGCCATGTCATAGATCGCATCCAGTGGCCCGGACGCTGCAGACAGACCGGCTTGCCCAGCGTTACCCAGGGCGTTGCCGCTCCCTCCCAGGCCCGAGAGGTGGTGTACGCGTATGGATTCGATCTTTTGCAGGGGCTGTGCGACCTTCTCGGCCAATACAGGGATGGTTTCGATCCGGGCAAGCTCCAGACGAAGACGCATCAGAGCTTCGCTCTGCGTGTTTTCTGCAGCGATTCGAGCCGCCTGACCTTGAGCTTCCGCCTCCATGCGGGCCTGCTCGGCAAGCGCCCGAGCTCGCGTGACCTCCACTTGGGCTCTGGCAAGCGCAAGCTGTCGTTCTGCATCACTGCGGACCTTTACGGCGTCCGCCTGCGCCTCCTGCTCGACCCTGGCTAGTGCAAGTAGACGGTTGCGCTCTGCAATCAACTGCTCACGTTGGGTCATTCCCGCTTCCTGCTCAAGGAGCAGCTTCGTGCGGGCTTGCTCTCCCTCAATGGCGGCCAAAGCCTCCTGCTGCTGTTGTTGACTCAGTGCAATGGCCTGCTCCACCCGCTGCAGCTCCAGCGAAAGTTGCGATTGCAGACGTGCCCGCGCCAGGGCTTGCTCGCGCTCGATCTCGGCGGCCGACACGTCGCGCTCGCGTTGCAGTCGCGCCTGCTCGATCTCACGTTGGGCGCCCTCACGTGCCCGGCCGATCTCGGCCTCCGTGCGCACGCGAGCATTCTCGACAGCCATGTGTACGTTCATGTCCGTCTGCTGCTGTTCCTGCTGCAGTTCCTTGCGCCGCTTGTGCGCGCTCAACTGCGTCTGCGCCACGGCCACTTCTGCGTCAGCTTCCGTCTGCGCGCGCTGTTTTTTGTTGATAGCGACGATTTCGGCGAGTTTTCTCATCCCCACCGCATTGAAAACGTTGTTCTCGTTGAGCGATGAGAAGGGCGTCTGGTCCAGGCGGATCAATGCCACGGCCTCCAGAACGAGTCCATTCGCTTTGAGCTCCCCGTCAAGCGCTTCCCGGATCGCCTGGACGAACTCGCCCCGCCGCTCGTGCAAGGCGTCCAGCGTTCGCGTCGCTGCACACGATTGAACGATGTCGATGAAACGGGCTTCGAGCATCTGGCCCAGTTCCTCCGAGCGCAAGGCGCGCGCGCCGAAGGCCTGGGCTGCGGCTGCCACTCCTTGTGCGTCGGCCAACACTCGCACGCGAAACTCGAGGCTTGCGTCCATGCGCAAGCGATCCTCGGTGAGCAGGCCCATGTCGCCGGCGCGCTGCACCATCACCCGGTGAGCACGCATGTTGATCTCATCGACACGGTGAAGGATGGGCAGCGCAAAGAAGCCGCCATCCAACGCTACCTTGCGCCCGCCAGCGCCAGTCCGCAGTAAGGCGGTATCGCGTGTGGACTTGCGGTAGAAGCGCTGCAGGAACGCCACCACCACAACCACCGCCACGATGGCCAGAATGATCCAGACAAGAAGTGCCACGCCTTTCCTCCGGTTGGAGCATCCGATTTGTCGACGCTCTTGTTTTCCGTGGAAAGTATTTTAGTTTCCCAGGAAACTAAATGGCAACACCCTAAGGAAGAATTTTTCGCGTAACCAACGGCTGGCCGCTACCGCGCGGCGTCAAAGGCTCTTGACGACCTGGAATGCGTGGCCATCTGCCCGAGCGAGATGAACTGGATAGCCCACATGCGCGTTGTCTGTCCAGGTGATGCCGCGAACGCCGTCGAAATCGAGTGGGCACGGGCTGCGGGCCTCAAGCGCCCGCCGCACGAGGGCTGCGGCAAACCGTATGCCCTCATAGGTGGACTGACCCAGGGAGTTAAGCGTGGGCGCGCGGGGGCCGAAACGCTGGTGATAGCGCTCCTTGAAGCTCATGTTGCCGTCATCGCTCAGCGCGCCGAAGTAGCCCGAGCTGACGAACAGGTTCTCGGTGTTCGAGGCGCCGATCGCCAGCAAGATGTTCTCTTCGATGGCGCAAGACAGGCGCAGGACGCGTGGACCCAGGCCGGCTTCACCAAACGCGCGATTAAAGTCGATTGCATCCTGACCAACGAGGGACAGCAGGACGGCGTCGGGCTTGAGGTCGGCCACGCGCTGGAGCACATCGTCAAATTCACCCGAACCCAGCGCTACGTAGTGCTCCTCCAGAACATCCCCACCAGCACCGCCCACGTATCCGCGTGAAAGTCTGTGCGATATCCAGGGCCATTCGTAGTCGTTACCGATGAACATCCATCGCCGCGCAGACCATTCGCGAACGAGTATCTCGATGGCGGGGCGCAATTGCCGCTCGGGCGTCTCTCCAAGTGCGAAAACGCCTGGCGATCGCTCTCCCCCTTCGTGCAGGGCTGTGTACACATAGGGCACACGTCCTTCGCAGCCTGCAATGACCGCGCGGCGCACAGAGCTGGTGTGCATGCCCACGATTGCTTCGATGCCACCGGCGTCAATGACTTCGCGGGTGGTCTCTGTGAGGTCATCGACCTCATCGGAGGCGTTGAAGCACTTGAGATGAAGCTCACGCCCGTAGAGCCCCCCGGCGCGGTTGATCTCCTCGGCAGCCAGCGTCGCGCAGGCAATGGCCGACGGCCCCCAGATGCCTGCCACCCCGCTCATAGGCACGAAAAGACCAATCGAATACTGGTCCGCCCGGCGCCTCCACGGGATCGCTGAACCTAAGCCAAAGCCTGCGGACAGCGAGGCGCGGCGATGTCGGGCCCCGAGGGTTCCGAGAGCCGATGATGGGAGGAACATGCGAGCGTCCGGGTTGGCTGATGCGTCCAGCAGCGTGGGCAGATATTGGGGACTTTACTTTCCAAGGCAAGTAATTACAAGACAGCGGCGCTAGAATGCACTAAGGGATTTCAGCTAGACCGCCATGACCACCCCCGACCTTGCATTGCTACTTG
>VFQO010001988.1_pt1 | contig 13713 bp, 13 predicted proteins | sample 3512331 | NCBI WGS metagenome assembly VFQO01 (sample SAMN10412371, study PRJNA504923) | tailings metagenome | isolation source: Replicate 3 from Balatoc abandoned mine | place: Philippines: Itogon, Benguet | collected 2017-08-28
ATAGTTTACGAGAAATTTCTACTTTTAAATGTGACTATTTTTAGGGGGGATTACAATTTCAATCCAATGTAACCACGCATAAAATAAATTTGCATACCGTTAAAACCTGATTTATTATAAATAAAAGCTGTTTTATCGGTATTTTTATGTCAAAAAAGAAATTAGATGTAACCCCTATTCCATTACCAGTAGAGCATTTGCTCTATCAGTGGGGTAAAGCGATACGTGCGCAACGTCAAAAGGCACGCATTCCTATGCGAGATTTTGCTTATAGAATAAACGTGAGTCTGGATACTTTGCAGCGCATGGAAAAAGGGGAGTTGTCAGTTCAGGCTAGCTCTTATCTAAATGCCATGCTGACACTTGGTGTTTTAGATAATCTTTGCCCCCCTCCCAATGAAGCTTTAATGACAAGCATGGTCCTAAGGGTCAGAAAAAAATCTAAGGACGAAGATGATTACTTCTAGTGTTTATGTGCATTTGCAGCGACCGGACAATGGTGAGTGGCTGACAGTAGGGCGTTACACGCTCAACCATGCGGAATCGTCAAATGAGTCAACACAGGGAGTTTTCCAATATGCACCTTCTTATATTGATTCAGGATTGAAATGGGTGATTGATCCCATTAATTTGCCCAGGCTTGATTCTCAGCCATACCTTGCTAGCAGGTATGGCGGATTAACGGATGTGTTACGAGACATTAGCCCTGATGCCTGGGGTAAATTGCTCATTCAAAGAGAGTTTAACCTACCGGCAAGAGCGCATGAGTATGAATTTTTAATCAAGGCCTCAAATGCAGACAGATGGGGCGCGTTGACTGTCAGCAAAACTAGAAACCCCAATCCAGCGACCGCATCAAGCCCCAAACTGTCAAAGTTGGAAGATTTGCTTATTGAGCTTGGTTTGATGGCTGAACAAAAGCCAGCGAAGTACCCAGAACTTAGAAAACGATTGACTAAAACACCAAGTCTGGGAGGCGCAAGAACAAAGGCAACTGTGCAAGATGGAGATGTGTATTGGTTAGTCAAGCCTACTATTGAAACTGACGTCAGTAATACGGCTTTGCTGGAGTATGTCACGATGCACTGGGCTAAGGCGTCTGGGTTGAATGTAGCCGAGTGTAAGCTATATCAAGATGATGTCAGGACAGCGGTGCTGGTAAAGCGCTTTGATAGAGTTGGGATGCAAAGACATATGGTGTTAAGTGGCGCAACACTCTTGCAGACAGAGTATCCCGATGCTCAGGGTTTAGGGCAGCATCAGGCGCGATGGAGTTATGTATTGTTAGCGCAGGCACTAAGACGGATTGGTGTGCCCGAGTGTGATTTAAAGGAGCTGTTTGGGCGCATGATCTTTAATGCGGTATGTGGAAATGATGATGATCACCCCAGAAATCATGCTGCAATTTGGCATCAGAAGGAGTCAAGGTGGAGATTATCACCAGCCTTTGATATTGTGCCTAACCTTGAGTTTAAACCTAAAAACTTGGCAATGCAGTTGTCGGACGGTAGGTGGGATATCAGTCGCCAGTCGTTAATTGCAGATTGGAAGTTCTTTGGTTTTAAATCTGCTGATGAAGTGAATCAATACAAAACTGCATTGTTAAACAAGATCTTAAACCATAGTCGAAACTTAACTGAAATAGGGGCTACGGTGGATATGGAAACAATCTTGAGTGATCGTGCGCAGGACTGGATCAGTGTTCTATGAGTGTATGGAACCAGTGAAACTAGACATCGCTATCGGCTCTGATGTTTCAAGCTGGATGGCAGTTGCAGATTACCGGTTAAAACGAATGCATGTTGTCAGGTTAATTTGCGGCTATTTAGTTTCAAGCTTATTGCCGGATTATGTTTCTGGATTGCCACGTCACTTTGTTCCTCGCAATGACAGTTTTTGAATTATTGGTGCGAATGCAATTAAGTGGTTTCATAAATTTTAAACTTCTCGTAATCAAAGCATTTTTGAGAAGCCTTTGATTATCGTCATCGCGAGCCGTAGGCGTGGCGATCCAGTTTTTAGATAGGTCACCTAAGCGCATGGATAAAGGCAAGCCCTGGATTGCCACGTCACTTCGTTCCTCGCAATGACGAAGCAAATCATGGTCAGCATTTCTCCCGAACTTTATTCTATTCCTTCACGCGCATCAGCTTTAAACATTGGTGTTCACGCCCAATTCGGGCTATAATCAAACTATAATAATTAAACAAAAATGCTTACGTTTGGATGGCAAGTCTACCCAGATTTTCTTTGCATTGATTAGCGTTTAGCTGTGGAGCATCATGATTTTATTTTTGGCACTGGCCTTGGTCATGCTATTGGTTTTGCTTTTGCGGCCAATAGGCGAACGTTTCGGTTTGTATGACATCCCGCAAGGGCGTAAGCATCATGCACGCCCGGTGCTGGTGATTGGCGGTGTCGCAATGATTCTCGCTTTCAAGATTTGTCTGCCTTTTATTCAGCCCAATCATTACAACATCAGTTATTTGCTGCTGGCGCTGTTGTTTTTAACAGTTGTTGGTTTAATTGATGACTTGTATCGCTTGTCATCCAAAAAGCTTTTTCTGGCGCAGGTGATTGCCGCGCTCATCATTATTTATGGCGGTGATGGGGTAGTGGTGCAGTGGTTGGGCAATTTATTTGGTTTTGGGCCGGTGTATACAAGCTGGCTGGCGCCGCTGTTCACGCTGATTTGCGTGTTGGGGGTAATTAATGCCATCAATATGGTGGATGGTATGGATGGCCTTGCCGGTGCGCTTATATTGGTGTCGCTTGGCTGGTTTATCGTGCTTTGTGTGTTGAGCAACAGGCCAGTGCTGCTGCAAATGCTGCTGGTTCTGGTGGGCGTAGTTGTTGGGTTTTTGGTGTTCAATATGCGCTCGCCGTGGCGGCGGGTCGCCAATATTTTCATGGGAAATGCCGGCAGCATGTCGCTGGGCTTGCTCATCACATGGCTTGCGGTACAGCTTTCAGGCAAGATTGGGAATGAAGTCAGCCCGATTATTTCCGTTTGGGTGATAGGTATGCCGCTCATGGATATGGCGCGGGTCATGATTAAGCGTATGCGTGAGGGTAAGAGCCCTTTCGTGGGCGACCATTCGCATGTGCATCACATGCTCTCCAGCGTGGGTTATAGCGTAGAGCAGGTAGTGCTGATTAAATCTGTGCTGTCATTTTTAATGGGCGGCATCGGTGTGCTGGGCTGGTATTTAAAAATGCCGGATTGGCTCATGTTTTATGGATTTTTGGTGGTACTTGCGGTCTATTTTTATTTGACCGGCCCCGGCTGGCGGTATATCTGCCACCATATTGAACGCAAGCGCCTGCTGAAAGAGCTGGCTTAGGTTAACTATAAAATGATTGATTTGCATTGCCATATACTGCCGGGCATTGATGACGGCTCCCCCGCGCTGGAAACTTCTCTGGCGATGGCGCGCATCGCAGTGAATGATGGCATCAAGACCTTAGCCTGTACGCCGCATATTTATCCCGGTATGTATGAAAACGATGCTCCCGGCATTCGTGCAGGCACCATTGCACTGCAGCTGGCACTGGATAACGCGGGTATTCCACTCAAGCTGACTTATGCCTCCGATACGCACGTGGCGCCCAATTTGATCGACCGGCTAAAGCAGGGCAGTGTGCCTACCTTCAATGGCGGCCGCTATTTTTTACTGGAACCCCCGCACCATGTACAGCCACCCAATTTCGAGGGTTATGTATTTAATGTGCTGGCAGCAGGGTACACGCCGATTATTACCCACCCCGAGCGTTTGAGCTGGATAGAAGATGATTACGCCGCTTTTGTGAAGCTCGCAAAAAACGGGGCATGGATGCAGCTAACTTCTGGCAGTTTGACCGGGCGTTTTGGCAATAATGCGCGCTATTGGGCGGAGCGTATGCTGGATGAAGGTCTGGTGCATATTCTTGCTACCGATTCACACAGCCCGGAGCGCAGGCCGCCTTTGCTGCGTGAAGGTGTAGAGGCTGCCGCTAAGTGGGTAGGGGCGGCAGAAGCGGAAAGTATGGTGACTTCACGTCCGCAGGCAGTGCTGGATAATTTTGAAGCAGCCGATGTCGCGCCGATTTTAGCCTTGCGCGAGGATAAAACTCAGCCCGCACACGGTTTTTTTGCTAAAATCAAACGCATATTTTCAGCATAATTGTTTATATTTATGCCTTGTAAGCTTTGGTTCAACCTGTATGTTCATATCGTTTAAGGATGACGGCGATGAAACAACTTAAATTATTATTACTGAGCATCATGGTGTGGTCGTTCACAAGCTTGACTCAAGCGGATGAGTTGGCCACGGATAAAACGGTCAATGCTGGAAGTTCAGCACCGCAGGTAGCAGACGACGCTGATCAGTTTGAATATCGCATTGGTGCGCTTGATCTGCTTGAGATTAAAGTGCTGGGCGCAGATGAAATGAACCGCTCAGTGCGTGTCGATTCTCGCGGCAATATCAATCTGCCGCTCATTGGCATCGTTAAAGCATCCGGTCTTACCGGATATCAGCTTGAAAATCAGATTGCTGAACTGCTTGCCAAGGATTTTTTGCAGAACCCGCAGGTTTCCGTATTTATTAAAGAGTTCACCAGCCAGCGTGTTACGGTGCAGGGTTATGTGAAGCGTGCCGGGATTTATGATTTTCAGGGGCAGGCCACTTTGCTGCAGGCTATTTCAATGGGGGGCGGTCTGGATGAAAAAGCCAATGAAAATGCGGTGAAAGTGGTGCGCGCAGTGAATAGCCTTGAAAGTGAAACCATGATTTACAATTTGGCTGCTATCCGCTTAAACAAAGCGAAAAATCCAGTATTGAAGGGTGGCGATACGGTGGTGGTTGAGGAGATGCTGCCGGTTACCGTGGAAGGTGCTGTAACACGCCCAGGTGTGTTTTACATGCGCGGTGAACCTACGCTGATGCAGGCGGTTTCATCGGCAGGCGGTTTTAATGATTTGGCGAGTGTAGATGACGTTAAGATAATTTCTATTCAAGAGGATAAAAAAGTCACTATGAAATACGATGTTAGCCAGATACGTGATGGCAAAATTGCTGACCCCAAAATTCAACCGGGTGACATCGTGGTAATTGAGATGTCTGGTCCGCGCAGATTTGTCAAAGACGTCACCAACACACTCCGTGGTTTCTTTAATTTTGGCGCTTTTGGTAATTAAAATATTTATAGCTGATCATCCATGACAACCACTCTTCCAGTATCCGCAGATAAAGACGCCGAGCACCGCGCACTAATTGAACAAACCGTGCATAAGGTGCTTAGCATGCATTTGATGCAGGCACAGCAATCTCGACAGGTGGAAGATGACGAGGATATGCTCGATCTGCGCCAATATTGGCAGGTGATTGTTAAGCGTAAATGGACGGTACTCGGCTTTTTTGCCATTGTGATGATCGCGGTCACGGCGGGCACGCTGTTGATGACGCCTATCTATCGTGCCACCACCGTGGTGCAGATTGAACGCGAAGCCGCCAAAGTGCTTGATTTTAAAGATGCGGCGCAAACGGAAACACAGGGTGACCGTGATTTTTATCAAACGCAATATGAGTTATTGAAAAGCCGCTCTCTGGCAGAGCGTGTGGTGCAAAGAATGCGCCAGCCGCTGGAGCGTGCTTATGGCGGCCCGGAAACGGTGACCGAGGCATTGAGCCAGAAAAAGCCCGCTGACCAAGACAGTGCACTTGCCACACAGGAAGAGCTGCGCAGAAAAAATGATGAAATGACCCGCCGACTGGTAGGTGCAGTAATGGCGAATCTGGTGATTGAGCCGATTAGAAACTCTAGGCTGGTGAAGGTCAGTTATGATAGCGAAGACCCTAAGTTAGCCGCAGCGGTTGCCAACACCATTGCTGAGAATTTTATTTCAGTGAATCTGGAACGCAGGTTTGAGGCTAACTCTTATGCCAAAACCTTTTTGGAGCAGCGTATCAAACTGGTGAAATCCAAACTGGAAGAAACCGAGCGTGCTCAAGTGGAATTTGCTCGTGAGAAAGAAATTTTCAGCGTAGATAAAGACGGCGGCACCACCAGTGCGCAGAAACTGACAGAATTCAACGCAGCGCTTTCCAAGGCGCAGCAAGACAGAATCAAGGCAGAAGCGGCTTACAAACAGATTCAAAGTAGTAAATCCGGCCAGCTGCCACAAGGACTTGAAACCACTTTAATTTCCACCTTAAAGCAAAACTTGGCCAAACTTGAGGCTGATTATCAAAATAACCTGCGCCAGTTTAAGCCCGGCTATCCAAAAATGCAGGAGCTGGCAGCCCAGATTGAAGAGGTAAAAGGCCAGGTGATGCGTGAAATTGAAAGCACCCGGCAATCCATTACTGCGACTTATGAAGCCGCAAAAGTGCAGGAAAACTTGCTGTCAGAAATGCTGGCGAGCAGCAAAAATGAAATGCTGGAGCTGCAGACCCGCAGTATTCAATACAACATTTTAAAGCGTGAAGCCGATACTAACCGTCAGCTTTATGATGGCTTGCTACAGCGCCTGAAAGAGGTGAGTGTGGCCGGAGGTGTGGGCACCAACAATATTTCCGTAGTGGATAAAGCGCAGGTGCCTACCACTATGTTTAAGCCAGTGTTGAAGCTCAATCTGGCGATAGCGCTCATTCTTGGACTTGTGGGCGGCATTGGTTTGGCTTTGCTGTTCGAATATCTGGATGACACCTTCAAACAAGCTTCTGATGTGGAGCGTGCGCTCGGTGTGCCTGTGATGGGGCTGATACCGGAATCAAAAGAACTTGTGAGCAAAACCAATGTGGTTCAGCTATTAACCGAAGATACCCGCTCATCGCTCGCCGAAGCATATCGATCGGTGCGCACTGCATTGCAGTTTTCAACCGCACATGGCGCACCCAAGGTGATGGGTATTACCAGTACCAATATGGGTGAGGGTAAAAGCACCAGTTCACTTTGTGCCGCCATTCAATTTGCGCAGGCAGGGCAGCGTGTGCTGTTGATCGACGCAGACTTGCGCAACCCCTCACTGCATCGCGTGCTGGGCGCTGATAATGCGCATGGTTTATCAAATTACCTGACCGGCAATATGCAGCCTGCAGAAGTCACGCTGAATACTACGGTGAAAAACCTGTTTGCCATTACCACAGGGCCGTTGCCACCCAACCCGGCGGAACTGCTCGCAGGTGAAAATATGCAGTCATTGCTGACTTTGGCAAAAGAGCGTTTTGATATGATTATTATCGATAGCCCACCGATTCTAGGGTTGGCTGACGCCTTGGTGATCGCCAATCTGGTAGAGGAAATGCTGCTGGTGGTTGAAGCTGGTAAAACCAGACGCACTGCGGCACAGGACGCCCTCAAACGTTTGGTTGCAGTGCGTGCCAAACCTCTGGGCTGCTTGTTGACGAAAATGACCAGCCAGTCTCAAGGCTATGGTTATGAGTATTATTACGGCTATGGCGCTAAATCTGCAACGAATAAAGCGATTCCAAGTTAATCATGGCGCTCAACCAAGACAATCTGGAGTCCGGGGCCAGCTTGGTAAAGCTTGCACTGGCTAATTATCGGGCGCAGCTTGTTAATCTGCCAGAATCTGAACATGCCGATGATGCTCAGCTGCTGTTGAAACTGGCCAATGAAGACCAGGCGGTGGTGGATTGGGCGACCGCACTGACTGGCGCTGATTCTTTAGAGCTGCAGAAGTCTGCGATTTATTATATTGAGCATCAATGTTTTGGTATCGCTTCTGATTTCTATGGCATCTTGGCGCTGAACCCTTGGGCTACACTTGATGATTTAAAGACGCATTACCGTCTGCTGATTCGCATTTTTCATCCGGATCGTGGCTTCGTCAGCGAGCAGTTGGCTGAGAAATATTCAGCCATGATTAATCAGGCCTATGCCGCATTAAAGAATACCATGCCGGTTCAGGCAAAAATCACGGATGCTTCCACCAAGCCACGCAAAGGTATTTCCAAGCTTGTCCAAGAAGAACTTAAAGCGGCACGTACTCAACGCACCTGGTTCAGGCTGGTGGATTTAAACCGGATACGCTGGTTTACGCCAGGCAAAATTCTGCTGGGCTGCGCAGTGATCGCCGCTTCTTCAATTTACTATTTTGTGATGCCGGAAACGGTGGCTACCAGCACTTTTCAGGTTATGCGCAGCGGCAATCAAGGCGGCTTGGGTTATTACGATGATGAGCCTATTGCTGTGGCTTCGACAGGCTCAGGTAGTGCACGTTCTGAAGTTGAAAATACCGCCATCAAACTCTCTCAGCTTGAATCACGAAATGTGGATAAAGTGTTTACCGAGTCTAGCAAGTCTGTTGTCACTTCTGATGTTGATGTGCCGCCTCAAAACCAGAGCACACTCAATGAGATACAACCGAAAGACGTGCGATTCAAAGAAACACAAATCGCAAAACCTGCAGAAGTGCCTATTCAACAAACAGCGGCTCCAATAGCAACCGCGCGACAAACAATGGCAAAACAAACAATTACTCAGCAAACAAAAAATACGCCCGAAACACCGTTACCCAGTGTAAAACTGAACGAATCTAAGCGCATATCTACTACCGCGGTGAAAACTGATGTCTCGGTACAAAAACCTGCCGCAGAGATGTTCAAACCTTTACAGCCGGCAGCGACAGCCTCAATACCTAAGAGCATCATTACCAAAGTAGATGGCACTAAGACAGATAGCACAAAAGCAGATACAACTAATGTTGCGCAAGCAATTGAGACTGCACCACAAGCGGCGGCTGCGTCCAAGCCTGCTACCGCCGCTGTTCCTAATCAAAAACTCGATGAAGCGCCTGCCGCTGACGCGGTAGCCAGCACAGGTGAGCTAAGAAAATTGGTATTCATGTTCGTGGATGGCTATCAGCGCGGTGATATTCAGACTTTTATGCAGGTGTTCACGGAGGATGTGCAATCTGACGAAGGGGCGGGGCGCGATAATTTGCAGCAGGCTTATATCGATGTATTTAACACCACGACCGACCGCGAAATGCTGGTCAAAAACATGCACTGGGTGCAGCAGGAACAGCAAATGATCGGTAACGCCACTTATGAAGTGAAAATCAGGCGTAACGAGCATACAAAAATCAAGACTGTCACCGGGAAACTGCGTCTGGATGTTAAAAAAGTGAATAATCAGTCAAAAATCAACGGATTTTATTATGTCGCTGATCGCTAATTCAGCCATTGCTGGCGCTTTGTCAGTCCATTTGTTCAAGCAAGCTTACGATGTAAGTTTCCAAATGACGGTAAATGCCGAATGAAAAGTATCAAGTCATTACTGTTATGGTTGGTGGCCGCATTTTTGCTATGGCGCATTGTGGTGGTCAATGTCACGGAATTTTATGCAGCCAACAACGACCCTAAAGTCACCAGCTGGAATGCCACGCATCCAAAATCGCTGCTGTTGGCTTCAAAAAATCTGGTGGAAAAAAACCTCCCCGAAGCCAGAAAACTACTACAGAAGTCTGTGTTTGTTAACCCTGCCAATGGACAAACGCTGGCGGCACTGGCGCTGGTGTGGCAGCAGGAGGGCAATTTAAAACTGGCAAAACAGGCTGCCCATTTTGCAGGTTTGTTCAGCCCCAAGGATGCTGCAACCCAATATGTATTGGGAACGTTTTATTTTAGCGCGGAGGAGCCAGTGCTGGCGCTGAAGCATTGGTCTGTTGCCATAGATGGCGACCCGCAGTATAGCAAGCAGCTATTTCCAATCATGCTCCAGGTGATGGAGGCGCGTGCATATAAGGTGAGGGGGGTTGAAGCCGTTAAAGACGCTGACAAATGGTGGCCTCGTTTTTTTGTGCATGCCATTAACAATACCGCTGATAGCGAAGTGCTGAAAGGGCTTTATGTAGCCAGAGCAGAGCGCGTTGACCAGGCGACAAGAAAGCTTTATCTGGATTATCTGATTAGAACCGGCAGTTATGTGGATGCTTACTTTATTTGGCTAAACGGTATGCCGCAAGATGACCTGTCTGTGCTGGGCAATGTGTTTGACGGCAGCTTTGAGAGCGTGCCTACCAACGAAGGGTTCGGCTGGCGTGTTGCCAATGACAGTGGATTAATGACGACTTTTGAATCGGTGTATGGCCAGGTTGGCAACAAAGCGCTGCACGTCACTTTCTTAGATGGGATTCACCGTCGAGTATTGGTTAATCAGTATTTAATGCTGGATGCAGGCAATTATCGATTTAGCGGAAAATCAAGGCTGGAGAGTCTGTCTGCCGGTAAGGGCATATTTTGGTCTATTCAGTGCCTTGATGTAAAACATAACCAGCAAGTGCTTAAAACTGACTACTTTAACGGCAGTGATGTATGGCAGAATTTTGAAATAGACTTTATGTTACCAGCAGAAAATTGCCCAATTCAGCAGTTAAGGCTGGAAGCAGATGGCAGCGTCAATGACAATTATGCGGATTACAGTGGTTCAGCATGGTTTGACGGCCTGGAGATTTTAAAATTGGAATTGCCGCCTACGCTGGTAAATACTCAATAAAAGTACATTTAATCAATTGTATTTTGTTTTTTTTTGAAGTAATATCTTGTAAACAATTTTATTTACTCATTGAGGAGTTTCCATGATTAAGACAGCATTAAAACTTGGCGCTTTGTCGGTTTTAGGTTTAGTGTCAGTTTCTGTATTGGCTGAAACAGCACCTGCATCTATCAAGCTGGCTATGGTGACCGGCAATGTAATGGTGAATAACGGCAAAAGTTTTGTAAAAGCCGCGCCAAATGCACAACTGAAACCAGGCACGAAAATTATTACCAACAACAACTCAAGTGCTAATCTGGTGTATAAAAATGGCTGCGTGAAGCAGATTAAACCAAACACGATTTTGACAGTGGGTACTCAGAATGAGTGTGTGGCTGGTAAATTCACTGATGAAAAAATTCATGTCGCTGCGATTACTGATGAAAATATTAGTGACGCTACAGAAACACAAACTGAATCATTAGGTGCGGGTCGCTACAGAGCTTTCTTTGTACTTGCCGGTATCGCTGGTGGTGCATGGGTGATTTATGAATTGACCGATGGTGATGGCGGCAGCAATCGCAGGGTTGTTTCGATATCTAATACTTAAAATTTGAATGCAGGGGTTTCTACTCTATAGCTTACTTCTGCTAACTGCCCCACTATATTTTGGGGCAAATCGACCAGTACCAATCTTGTTGCTAGAGCTTCTGGCGTTGGTGCTGGTTTTTTATTGCCTGCGCAGTGGGCAATTCGCGGAAGTCGGCACTAAATTCAAGGCTTTTGTGCTAGCGCTGTTTATGCTGCCTGCTTTGCAGCTGATACCGCTTCCATTAAACCTATGGGCCATGTTGCCAGGGCATGATGTTTACGTACAGGCATTTTCTGCTACGGCCAGCTTGGTCGACCAATCGTTTCGGGCTTGGTCTGTTGTTCCTTCAGCGACAGAAAATTCCTGGCTTGCTTTGATTCCCCCATTGGCTGTGTTTCTATATACACTGAGCTTGCCTAAAGACAAGATTAAACCTGCGGTGAATATCTTCATATTCATCGTGGTATTCGAGGCGCTATTAGGCTTGATGCAGTATGGTGCAGGGGCAGATTCAATTCTACGTTTACCTAGCAGCAGAGTTGTTGCTGACGCTACCGGTACTTATGCCAACCGTGACCATTTAGCCGGCCTGTTGGAAATGGCGCTGCCCTTGTGTATTGCGATGGTGTTTGCCGCCATTGTGCAGCGCGGTTCGAATCGTCAGCACACGCGCACACTCAGACAGAAACTTGCCATGCTGGCAGCTTCACATTTCAACCGCGCCATCATTTACTTTTTAATTGCGATTGTTGTACTGCTAGGCTTGATTTTTACGCGCTCCAGAACCGGCAATATGCTGGCAATGGTGGTGATTTTTATGGCGGCACTGGCGTTCTCGTTCAGGTTGGGCGGTAAAAATGCTTATGGCCTAATCGGTGTACTGAGTGCCGTTGCAGCATTTTTAGCACTTGAAATTGGCATGGTGCCGATTCTGAACCGTTTTGTGCTGGAAGACCCAATGGCGGATGCACGCTGGATTTTCTTTGATGATACTGTCACGGCTGTTTTGCATTTTTTTCCGTTTGGCAGTGGCGCGGGTACCTTTGTACATGTATTTCCGAGATTCCAGAGCACAGCCTTTTCAGGAGTCTATGTGAATAACGCACATAATGATTATCTGGAATGGCTAATGGAAGGCGGCTTGGCGGCGCTGGCGCTATTAATTGCCTTTGCTGTTTTTTACGCTGCGAAGTGGCTTAAGCTGTTGCGGCAGCAAGATTGGAAAACCACGCATTATATTCAAGTAGGTGCAGGTATTGGCGTGTTTGCCATGATGCTGCACAGTTTTCTAGATTTCAATCTGCATATTCCTGCCAATCAAATCTATTTTGCGTTTCTGGCTGGCCTGTTTTTTATTGAAACTAGAGAGAGTCGCGCGCCAGCTTCAATGGCCTTGCCGATAGAGGCTGAGGAGGAGATGCTAGCATTGCCTGAAACACCCGCTCAGCAACCTCAGAAGCTGTCTTTCATTACGGAAAATAAAAATCCTTTTGCGGATTGATTAATTTTCTGACTGCTTTTTCCCAACCCGCTTTTTTAATAACTCAAAAATTACTGCCGCATTTTTAACGGTAGAAGTTAGAATGATGTCTGGTGCTTTTATCAATAGCTGCATGATGGCTATGTATGCGATAGCGGCAAGGTGTTGAAACAATGGGGCTTGAATTGATAAGCCTGTATGGGCTTAAGAACAACTACTTGGGAAATATTCGGGAATTTTTTGGTGCCCAGAAGAGGATTTGATTGGATCACCCGTTTTCATAAAAAAATCATTTAATATCAATTTGTTATAATCAATGTGCCGAATACATGGATCACCAAAATGGATCACTTCCTCCGTTTGAAATTATGGTTAATATTGTTAGTACTATAGTTCCCAATCCTCAATGCTCAGACCTTTTACCCTACTAAACTCATTAGTATTGTGAGTTACCAATGTAAGCTTATTTGCCTTAGCTATTGAGGCGATCATTAAATCATTGGCGCCAATGACTTTGCCAACAGACTCAAGCTCATACCTAATTATCCCGTATGCCTCTGCTGCTTCATCATCGAATTGAAAACTTGACAATGGTAAAAACAGGTCCTTCAGTAACTGCAGGTTGCTATCCCTATTTTGGCTTTTATGTGCTCCGAGTAAAAGTTCTGCTTTTACAACACTACATAAGGCAACTTCTGTGGGTTTCAAAAGTGAAAATCTTTTGCGTACTGTAAGATTTTTTCTTTGCCATAGCTGAATGCAAGTATTTGTATCTAGTAAAAACATTAATCGAAGCCCAGTCTGGTTTCTAGTTCAAGTTGACCAGGTCTTGATTGCGGTTCACCTTCCCATTTATCAAAGAGTTCAAAGTAGCCGTCTGGCCACTTATCATCAACCTGAACCTCACGCTTAACTATCTCAGCGATGTATCTAGACAAGGGCATGTGAGCTTGTTTGGCTTTTATACGTAGCGAGTTCTCAACACGATCAGGTACATAAAAATGTAATTGTGACATAAGTGAACCTCAAATGTATGTGGTATATGTGTATATAATATTTGAAATATCAGAGGAAGTCAATTTCGGAAGCAAACCTTGATATATTTGTTGGCGCGCGTTTAAAAATGACCACCTGTGCGCGTTGAATTTTGACCAGGCGT
>VFQO010001990.1_pt1 | contig 13700 bp, 10 predicted proteins | sample 3512331 | NCBI WGS metagenome assembly VFQO01 (sample SAMN10412371, study PRJNA504923) | tailings metagenome | isolation source: Replicate 3 from Balatoc abandoned mine | place: Philippines: Itogon, Benguet | collected 2017-08-28
TCCCTGGGATCAGGCTCTGGATCTGATCCTCCAAGCCAAAAACCTGGACATGCGCTCGCAGGGCAACGTGATTTGGGTCGCTCCGACCAATGAGCTTCGCCAGAAAGAGGCCGACTCCGCCAAATTCCGCGCGGATCAGGCTCTCACCGGCGAGCTGGTGACCGAGAACTTCCAGATCAACTATTCGCCTGCCAAGGACATCCAGGCCCTGCTGACCAACAAAGAGCAGCGGATCCTCAGCGCTCGCGGCAGCGCCGTGCTGGACACCCGGACCAATCAGCTGTTCGTCCAGGATATTCCTGAGCGCGTCGAAGCCGTCCGCTCCATGATCAAGAAAGTCGACATTCCCGTGCGCCAAGTCATGATCGAGGCGCGGATCGTCGAGGCGAGCGATTCTTTCGGCAAGTCGCTTGGCGCCCGCCTGGGCTACAGCGACACCGGCGGCGGTTCTCGCCTGCTGGGATCCGACAGCGTCAAATACAATGTCGGCTCCTCGTCCACCGTCGGCTCCGCGGACACTTCCGGATACTTCACCAATCTGCCCGCGACCCCCACCACGGGCCGCAACGCCGGGCTGTTCTCCTTCATCCTCTTCAACAGCGCCGCGACTCGCTTCCTGAACCTGGAACTGTCCGCGCTCGTTTCGGACGGACGAGGGCAGATCCTCTCCAACCCCCGCGTCGTCACCGCGGACAAGCAAGAAGCCAGCATTGAGCAGGGCACGGAGATCCCCTACTCCACCGTGGATTCCTACGGGCGAACCCGCACGGCCTTCAAGAAAGCGGTTCTGGCTTTGAAAGTGAAGCCGCAAATCACGCCGGACGGGAACGTCCTCATGGACCTGACCGTGAACAAGGACTCGATGGGCATCGCCACGGCGGCCGGCCCGACGATCGACACCAAGAACGTGAAGACCCAGATCCTGGTCGAGGATGGCGGCACGGTGGTTATTGGCGGGATCTACACCCAGGATGATCGGATTTCGGAAGATCGCGTCCCGTTCTTCGGCGACCTGCCTTACATCGGGTTCCTGTTCAAGACCAAGACCTCTTCCCGCGATTCTCGCGAAATGCTGGTCTTCATCACCCCGAAGATCGTCGGAGACCGCAGCATTTCCGATGACCTCGACGTGTCCGCAGAGCGCGAGGAGCTCATCAAGCCGATCATGATGAGCCCCGAGCTGGCTGGGGCGACGGGAAAATCCATTCCCCCGCTCCGCCTGCCCAGCGAGGAAAATAAAAAATAATCATCCCTCGCTTTCGAACCGTCCGCCTCGCGCGGACGGTTTTTTTTGCCCTTTTGCCAAGCCGTGGAGGCCCATCGGCTAAATCAGCTCCATGAAGAGCCGCATTTTGCCCTCAAGCAAGGCCAAGCTCCCTGGCGATCCCCCATGGGAATGGGGTCGGAATGAATACAGGAATCCATTCTCCGTCAAGTGCGCATCCGCAAGGATATCCGGCATTTTCTCCAGACGAACCTGAATCGGCAGGTTGCTCTTGATCACACTGGAGAGGCCCTTCTTCTTTTCGCCGCGCTCCGCCGATGCGATTCTCTTGAGCAACCGCTCCGCCTCTGAGGCCCCATAGCTCTCCAGCCAATCATCGCAAAACGCATTCGCGAGCGCCCGAAGCGTCTCCGCGTCCAATTCGCTCGCGGCCGGCGGCTGGGCCGCGGCATCGAGATGATCCTCTTCCCACGGTTTCCCGGCGGAAACCTGCTTGTCGGAGACGAGAAAGGATTGGAGCTCCCCCTTCTCATTGTAGGTCGCCATGAATTCAATCATCGATGAATTGGGATCGCTGGCCAGGTAGATCCCGTAGTCCGAATTGCCGACCCTTCGCCAAGCGATCGCCAAGCGAAGGATTCCACCGGATTTGTCCAGCAAGAAAGAGCAATGGTAAGGAATTTTCGGATCAGCCATTCGCGCTCCCCAACTGAACGCCATACAGCTTCTCCACCAGCGCCGCGCCTTCCTCTTTCAGCAGCGTGGCCTCTGCTTCCGTCATCGATGGACTGCTGAGGAGCACTTCAATCTCTTGAAGGCGCTCCGTCTTCTCCAGAATGTCCAGAAAAATCTCATGCCCGATTTCTCCGCTGGACTCTGGCGCCTCGAAATTAGTCAGCGTGCCCTCTTGCCCCTCATCGAGCTTTATGTGCTCGAGCGTCACTTTGGAATGCCCGGGAAACCGCTTCGCGAAAATTCCCAATGCTCGGGCCACCCCCTGGATGGACCGGCTCTGGGAGATCCGCTGGGCGAATGGGAGATTGGATTCGCTGCTCATGCTCATTCACCTATTTCGACAGAAAAGGGGCGGGAGATTCTCCCGCCCCGACCAGGAATTCGGCTTACTCTTCGCCGTCCGCTTCCGTCTTCTTCGCGTCGCCGCGATTGCTCTTCTCCGCGATGGCCGCGCGAATGATCTTCTCCAGTTCATCGGCGACCTGGGGATTTTCTTTCAGGTAGCCCTTGGCATTCTCCATGCCCTGGCCGATCTTCTCGCCTTTGTAGCTATACCAGGCGCCGGCCTTCTCGATGAGCTTCATGTCCACGCCCATATCGATCAGCTCCGCCATCTTGGAGACGCCCTCGCCGTAGAGAATTTGGAATTCGGCTTCTTTGAACGGGGGAGCGACCTTGTTTTTCACCACCTTCACGCGAGTCTCCGAGCCGACGATCTCCTCGCCCTTCTTGACGGAGCCGATTCGGCGAATGTCCATCCGGACCGAGGAGTAGAACTTCAGGGCGTTGCCGCCGGTGGTGGTTTCGGGGTTGCCGAACATCACGCCGATCTTCATGCGGATCTGGTTGATGAAGATCACCAGCGTGTTGGTCCGCTTGATTTGGGCGGTGAGCTTGCGCAGGGCCTGGCTCATCAGGCGAGCCTGCAAACCGGGCAGCGAGTCGCCCATTTCGCCCTCCAGCTCCGCTTTCGGAACGAGGGCCGCGACCGAGTCGATGACCAGGATGTCCACCGCGCCGGAGCTCACGAGCTTTTCGGCGATCTCCAGGGCTTGCTCCCCGCTGTCCGGCTGCGAAATCAACAGCTCAGAGATATTGACGCCCAGCTTGCCGGCGTAAACAACGTCCAGAGCGTGCTCCGCGTCGATGTAGGCTGCCGTGCCGCCGGTCTTTTGGCATTCCGCCACCGCCTGCAGACACAGGGTGGTTTTGCCGGAGGATTCCGGGCCGTAGATTTCGACCACGCGCCCCTTCGGAAGCCCGCCGATGCCCAGCGCCGCATCCAGCTTGATCGAGCCGGTGGATACCGTGTCGATGTCTTGGATGACATCTTTGGACCCCATCTGCATGATCGAGCCTTTTCCGAATTGCTTTTCGATTTGGCCGATCGCCGCCATCAGCGCTTTTTTCTTGTCCGTTTCAACACGTTCCATGCCTAGCTCCTTTGAGTGAGAAATTGAAAACAATCAACTCGGCGTGATCGCCGAGGCCTCGCTAGATTATTTTTTTTGGGAACCAAAGTCAAACAAAATCGCTCAGCCACAGGCTAAACCGAGCGAAAAGAAAAACACTACATTTATTTATGTAGTGCCATTCTCTTCCACTTCTTCCTTATCGGCATGCCGCTCCGCGCTTTTTGCTTCCGGACGGAGAGCCCGGATTTGTCTTCTGCGCAGCTTGGATGTCCTCGACTTTTTTCAGAACAGCCCGCAGCGCATCCTCTTGGCTTTCTGGAGCGAAGGATGGGATCACCATCTCATACGGCGCGGATCCATTGAGCGCGGGCTCGACCCATTCCTGCTGCTCTTTCCCCATCATTTGCTGCAGTCGGCTCGCGTATCGCTTTGGCGTGGCCTTCTCATCGTTTTTGAAGCGCTCGAGAAACCGTTCGACCAGCAGCTCTTTGGGGTTGTTGACGAACACTCGCACGCACTCCCACCCCTCCTTTTGCGCGTAGGCATGCATTTGCTTTGCTCCATTCGGCTCGCAAACGACAACGGCGGGCTTTCCCTTCTTGAAGGCGCGCTCCGCCTCGTCCTTGCTCACGCCGTAATAATTCCCGTCGAAGTGGATATTTTCGATGAAATTGTCTTCACGAATTCCCCGCTCAAACTCCTCTTTCGAGACGAAGTAGTAATGCTCCCCGTGTTCCTCCCCCGCCCGAGGATGCCTGGTCGTGGTGGAGACGAGATGCTCGCATCCATTTTCGGAGAGCATCTTCTCCAGGGTGCTCTTCCCCGAAAGGGACGGCCCAGTCAGGGTAATCAGAATTTTTGCTTGGCGGTCGCTCATCTTCTTGTCCTCGGCAGCGGTTGACCCACCAATTTTAGCAAAGGAGACGGAAGCATTCAAACGGGCGGATGGCTTTCTTTGCGCATTTTGGGAACAGCTGCCCGCCAGGCTCTCCTCGGGACGAAAAACAAGGCCGCCGGAAACCCGGCGGCCCATGGATCGCAGCAGGAACCCTGCTCATTTCCCTTTCGCAGTCTCCTTCCTCGCTGGAGCCTTGCCTTTGCTTTTCCCGGGATTTTTCTCGGCGACGGCAGCCTTTGTCGGTTTCTTCGCGCTCTTGGCGGCTGTCCCCTTCCCTTTTGCGGCGCCAGACCCATTGCTCGAGGCGAACCACACGAATGCCTGGCAAATATAGGACATGTTCGAGACGCCGTTGGGGGCGACCTTTCCGGCCCGCTCCTTCACCTCGTCGAAAATCATGCGGTCGATGTAGATCCCGACCTGATTCCATTCCGCTTTTCCTTGGCGAGCCCTCCACGACTGCGTTTTCGGAAATTCGTGCGCGCTCTTGAATGGCTCAAGGGACATGAAATCCTGGAGGATTTTTTCATAGAGCCGGTTCAGAGCCACGCCATTTTCGTCCGCATGGTCCAGGAGAAATTCGCGGGTCTCGATCGGAACATAGGTGACGGTCTTCGCCATCTGATCCATCTTCTCAAGGGTTTTTGAGCGGCGGGCTTTTTTGTTTTCCGCCTGGATGCTTTCGATCGCCTGGCGGCGCGTGAGCCGATCCGCGTAGAGGTAGCTTTCTCCGCGATACACCACCTGCCGGATCCCCGCATCGTTGAGGAAAGCGATCAGCCCCTTCCGATTCTGCGCGAACGGAGCGACATATTTGTCTTTCACGTAGTCCTCGACGCGAATGAAGTCCCCCGGCTGGCCCCGGAGGATTTCCTCGAATTTTTTCGCGGCTTCTTTATAGGGCTTGTGGGGGAAGTCCGCTTGCTCCTCCTGCTTGAGCAGGGGAGGCAGCCCCGCATCGATGATTTGCCGAACGCGCTCCCGCGTCAGCCCGCCCGCGATGCTGGTCCCGATGCTTTCCAGGGTCATCCCTTGCCCGCTCTGAAGACCATAATAGGCGATCATGTAATTGAAGCTTCGCGCATTGGATTCTGACAGGCACGCTCGCATCGCCTCGATCAGATCATTGCGCAAACTCACCGGCCCGCCAGGCTTCTCCCCTTTCAGGAATCCTTGCACAGCGGTCAAATCTGCAGAGCTCTTTCTCATGTGAACCTCTCTCCGTTATGTCGATCTTCCTGTCGATCTTTCTATTTTTGTGATCGCGCGGAATTATCTTCTCCGTTCGCGCCGTTGCCGATATTTCAATACAAATTTCCGGAAGTCAATACCCATCAAATCATCAATCTGCGAAAGTAAAACAAAAGGATAAGCAACTTTCTTCGAAATCACCTCAGGATTGACGCCGAATGCTTGACTTCCCTAGCCCTTCCTTCTCGCCACGCGGCCGGCCCGCCTTGCCTTTCCTCGCCGATTGACTTAAAGACCCTTTCTAATAGTATTCATCCATTCCGCATTTCCATGCAGCACGAGACCCTTTTAGGAGAATTTGATGGCGAACGCAACCCCCGGCGCTAAGCAAGACCAGGCCGCCGCGGAGCGTTCCATCGAGAACCTCTCCTCCGCGCGGCCGGAACCCCAAACGCTTTCCGCGCCGGCCGAACAAAAGAGCCGCGACGATCGCTCCGCCCTTCGCCTCGCGGCCCAGAGCAGGATCCAGCGGACTCCCGTGACTTTGGGCCCGAACGCCAAATCTCCCTCGGAGTTCCCCCCGCTTCGCAAAAAGCCGAATTTGCTTGGGGGCGTCCCCGTTGTTGAGCTGGGCCCTGCCGCGCGCCACCCTCTCGAAACCCCAACGCCAAGCGCCTTGGACTCCGAGACTGTCGCGATCCTCGCCGCATTCGGGATCGATCCGGACCCCTCCCTCGCGGAGGCCCTCGCCGGAGAGCCCATTCCCATCCCCGCGGATTTGATCGAACGGGTCCGCAAGGCCACAGGATCCTCCGTGGCCCGCGCCCCGGAGAGGCCCGTCGCCGAACCAGCCTTTTCCGAGCCCGCCAATCTCCGTCCGGAAAAAATCGAGGAGTCTGCCCAGGAAGGCCAAGCTATTGCCCCCTCGGAGGCGGCAGAGCTTCTTTTGGCCCTAGGAATCGAACCGGATCCCGGCCTCGCTCTCGCTCTCGCGGATTCCCGCATTGCTATTGAAATGCCTTCCGCTCCACCTCCATTGCCGGAGGAGCCGCGGAAGGCGTTCGAATTGCCCGCAGCAGCCCCCCGAAGCGAGCCGCATACCTCCCGGGAAATTGAACACGCCCATTCTGAAGCCGAAGATATTTTGGCGGCATTCGGCATCGAGCCTGATCCTGGTTTGCATAGCGCGCTAGACTTCGCGGCTGAAGCGAAAGATTCCGCCATCGAAGAGCCCGTCGCCGCCGAGGAGCCCGTCGCCGCCGAAGAGCCCGTCGCCCTCGAAGAGCCCGTCGCCCTCGAAGAGCCCGTCGCCCTCGAAGAGGCCGTCGCCGCCGAAGAGGCCGTCGCCGCCGAAGAGGCCGCGAAGCCCAGGGCTCTCCCAGCCCCCCGCTCTTCAAGGGCCGCGGCGGCGAAGCGTCCCGCCTCCGGGCTCGGAAGAATCCAACGCGGCTTCTCCGGCATGTCGGTTGCGTATTTCCGCAGCCTCGGCCGCACGCTGTCTCCGCTGGCCTTCTCCGCCGCCCACTCCGGATCGCTCGCTTTGGCCCTCTTCAACATTTTGGCGCCTCTGCTGATCTTTTGGTTCGGCACGCACTGGACCGCCGGGATCGAATCGGCATTCTGGGCCCCGTCCGAATCCCTCATCTCCCGCGCTCCGCTGCTTGGAGGCGCTCTGGCCGTCAGCGTTTTCGGCTGGAGCCTGTTCGTTTGGGTGATTGATTCGCTAGTTTCTGGCATCCTATCCGGCGGACCCAAACAATCCCGCCGCTAAGCCAGGGGTTGCCTTACTGTGTTTCAAAAGGTAATCTGCTAGCTTGCGCTCCCTCGAGGAGCATGTCCTTTTATATCCACCGACCGATTTGTGAGCTTTATCCATGGCAAAGCAAAAAACTGATTACTCCGCCGATGACATCCAGGTTCTTGAGGGATTGGAGCCGGTAAAAAAACGCCCAGCGATGTATACCCGGGTCGACACTCCGAACCACATCATCCAAGAAGTGATCGACAACTCTCGCGACGAGGCGCTCGCCGGGTTCGCCACGGAAATCGCCGTGACCATTCATGAGGATGGGGCCGTCGAGGTTCGCGACAATGGGCGCGGCATTCCGGTCGGCGGCGTCGCGAAGGCTGGCGGAAAAAGCGCGGCCGAGGTGGTGTTCACCAAGCTCCATGCCGGCGGGAAATTCGACAAAGGCGACGCCAACGCCTACAAATTCTCCGGCGGCTTGCATGGGGTCGGCGTCTCGGTCACGAATGCCCTCTCCTCTCGCCTGGAGGCGACGATTCGGCGCGACGGAAAAATTTACTCGATCGCCTTTTCCGGCGGTGATGTCATCGAGCCGCTCAAAACCAAAGGGAAATGCCCCGCGTCGGAAACCGGAACCACCATCTTCGCGCGCCCGGACTTGTCCTATTTCCAGGGGCCGCTGAACGTCGCGGATCTCGAGGATTACCTCAAGAGCTCCGCGGTGCTTATGCCCGGGGTTTCCTTCACGCTGGCCAAGCCCGGAAAAGAGCCGCAGACTTGGAGCTATCCCGGGGGCCTGACGCAATATCTGACGGAGCGCGCCGGCGGCATTCCGGAAGCCTGGGCCGCGGACCTTTTCGAGCTGGAATCCTACATCCCCGAGGGGCACGAGACGTTCTCCTCGGGCGAGGGGATCCGGTTGGCGATCGGCTGGCTCCTCGAGGGCCGCTCCTTTGGCGAAAGCTATGTCAACCTCATCAAGACCTCCGACGGCGGCCGCCATCTGAATGGCTTGCGCAACGGCGTCTTCGAGGCCATGCGCTCCTTCATCGAGCATCATGGCCTTCTGCCCAAGGGCGTGAAGCTGGAGGCGGACGACGTTTACTCTCGCGCCTGCTTTGTCATTTCGGTGAAAATCGCTGATCCGCAGTTCCAGAACCAGACGAAGGATCGCCTGATCAACGAATCCGCGGTGAAGCTCGTCTCTTCCCTGGTCAAGGATCCGTTCGAGCTTTGGCTCAACGAGAATGTCGAAATGGGCAAGCGCCTCGCCGAATTGGCTATCGACAATGCGATCGCCCGCAGCAAGGCCGGCCAGAAGGTCGAGCGCAAAAAAACCTCCGGCGCGGCCGTTCTCCCCGGAAAGCTCGCGGACTGCGAGTCGGAAGACATCCAGAAGAACGAGCTCTTCCTGGTCGAGGGCGACTCCGCCGGCGGATCCGCGAAGCAAGGCCGCGATAAGTCCTTCCAGGCCATTCTCCCCTTGCGCGGCAAACTGCTCAACACTTGGGAAGCGGACGCCGCGCGGCTGTTCACCAGCTCGACGGTCTCCGATATTTCCATGGCGATCGGGGTCGATCCCCATGGGCACATGGCCGACTTTTCCCAGGCGGACATTTCTCGCCTGCGCTACGGGAAGATCGTCATCATGTCCGACGCCGACGTTGACGGCAGCCATATTCAGGTTCTGCTGCTGACCCTCTTTTTCCGGCATTTCCCGCGTCTAGTCCACGACGGCCACATTTTTATCGCGCAATCCCCCCTCTTCCGGGTCGACGCGCCGCCCAAGCGGGGACAGAAGGGCGAGCGCAAATTCTACGCGCTCGACGAAGCCGAGCTCCAATCCATCAAGCACCGCCTGGTCACGGTGGAAAAGGTCTCCGAGGGCTCCCTGGTCGTCAATCGCTTCAAGGGCCTGGGCGAAATGAACCCCGGACAGCTTTGGGAGACGACGATGAGCCCCGATACCCGCCGCATCCTCAAAATCGGCTTTTCCGCCCGGGAGCCCTCCGAAGCGATGGGCCTGTTCGATATGCTCATGAGCGAAAAGAACGCCCCGAAGCGACGCGCCTGGATGGAGGAAAAAGGCGGCGAGGTCGAGGGCGACGTCTGACGAACCGCGGCCCCGCAATTCATTTGACGAGCAAACATACAGAAACGCGAAGGAATCAAAATGGCGAAGAAACGATCGCAAGAACTGCCGGCTGACGCCAGCAATCAGATTCGGGAAGATATCCTGATGGCCGACCTCTCCGAGCATGCCGAGCGGGCCTATTTGGAATACGCCATGAGCGTCGTGAAGGGGCGCGCTATCCCTTCCGTAGAGGACGGGCTCAAGCCGGTTCAGCGGCGCATTCTGTTCGCGATGCGAGAGCTTTCCTTGAGCTCCTCCTCCAAGCCGAAAAAATCCGCTCGCGTCGTCGGCGATGTCATCGGCAAATACCATCCGCATGGCGATTCCGCTGTCTATGAGGCGATGGTCCGCACCGCGCAAAACTTCTCCCTGCGCTATCCGCTCGTCCATGGCGAGGGGAATTTCGGCAGCCGCGACGGCGACCCTGCCGCGGCGATGCGCTATACCGAAGCCAAGATGACGCCCTTCGCGGAGACATTCCTCAGCGAGCTGGGGATGGGCTCTGTCGATTGGCGCTCGAACTACGACAACACGATGGAGGAGCCGCAGACGCTCCCCGCCCGCCTGCCGAACATCCTGCTCAATGGCGCGCCAGGCATCGGGGTTGGCATCGCGACCGAAATTCCTCCGCACAACTTGCGGGAGGCCGCCGACGCCTGCATCGCGTTCATCAAAAAGCCGAAAATCGGCTTGGATGAAATCTTGCAGATCCTCCCGGCTCCGGACTTCCCTACGGGCGGGCAAATCATCTCTTCTCCCGAAGACATTCGCCGCGCCTACGCCGAAGGGAAAGGCTCGATTCGGGTGCGCGCTCGCTACCTGATCGAAGGCGAAGGCACGAAAAACTGGAAGCTGGTCGTTTACGAACTTCCCTACCACACATCCACTCAGCAGGTGATGGAGGAGATTGACCGCATCTTCAATCCCAAGCCCAAGGAAAAAGGCGGAAAGAAGACCTTCAGCCCGGAGCAGCTTCGCCAGAAAGCGCTGTTCTCCAGCCTCATCGAGAAATTCGCGGACGCATCCGACAAGGACAATCCGCTTCGCCTGACCGTCGAGCCGAAGAACCACAAGCAGGATCCCCAGGAGCTCATCAATGCCCTGCTGGCCTACACCAGCATGGAAATGAACTGCCCCATCAATCTGGTGGCTGTCGGGCTGGACAAAACTCCTCGCCAGAAGACGCTCGTCGAGATCATCTCCGAATGGACGCAATACCGCATCACGACCGTGGAGCGGCGCACGCGCTATGAGCATGATGTGGCCTCGCGGCGCCTCCATATTCTGCAGGGCCGCGCGACCATCCTCGACCACATCGAGGAAGTCGTGAAGATCCTCAAATCCGCGGACGATCCGAAAGCGGCGCTGATGGAGCGATTTGGCCTCTCGGAAGTCCAGGCCGAAGACGTTATGGAAATCCGCCTTCGCCAGCTGGCTCGCCTGGAGCGGCAAAAAATCGAAGAGGAGATCAAGAAGCTCGAAGCGGAGATCGCCCGCCTCTCCAAGCTGCTCGCCAATCCTTCCGCTTTGCGGGCCCAAGTCATCAAGGAAATCGAGGCGGACAAGAAAGAGTTCGGCGATGATCGGCGCACCATTATCCAGGCCGATTCCCGCACGGAAGCTCGCGCCGTGGAGGACACTGCGATCAGCGATGATCCCGTCACCATCGCCATTTCCGAGCGCGGGTGGATTCGCGCCAAAGCCGGGCATCAGCACGACATGGAATCGTTCGCCTTCAAGGCCGGCGACGCGGTTCGGGAAATGTATCGCGTCAAGCAGTCGGATCATGTCGTCTTCCTGGATGAGTCGGGGAAAAGCTATTCCTGTCCGGTTCGCGACCTTCCGTCGGCCAAGGGCGGCGAAGACGTGCCCATCGCCAAGCTGGCGGACTTCGGGGCGAAGCTCGCGTGGACGATCGCCGGCTCGGCGGAGGAGCGCTTCGTCGTGGCGTCGGACGCCGGATACGGATTCATCTGCAAAATTTCGGACATGATCACGCGGCTTCGCGCGGGCAAATCCCTTCTCACGCTTCCGGAGGGATCCAAGCCGGTTTTGCCGTGCAAGGTTCCCGCTGGAATCGATCCGGAGCAGACCGCTTTTGTCGCCCTCTCGTCGAACTCGAGGCTCCTTGCCTATCGGCTGGGGGAAATCGCGGATCTGCCCCGCGGAAAAGGCCTGGCCCTCCTTGGGCTTGATGAAGGGCAAACCCTTCAGCAAATCGCCATCTTGCGCGAGAATCGCCTATCCTACAGAATTGGAGATGGCAAAGCGATTCGCATGCCCGACGAGGAGTTCGCTCAGCACGTCCAAAGCCGCTCGAGCTCCAAGAAAGGCAAGCCCGTCGCGAAAGCCAAGGGCAAACCGATCACCCTGGTCGCAGACCCGATTTCCGAGGAGACCCCCGCGCCATGAACGCCACAAGCTCCCCCGCCGAGCAGACCGGGTCCGAGGAGGACGGGGACGGCAAGGGCTCCGGAGAATTCGGCTCCCCGAAATTCAAGCCCAACCTGGAGAAGCTCTTTGATCCAGAGAGCGCGATCGCGGAAGGGCGCAGCGAGGGCGAATCCGGCGACGCCTCCGGATCCGGAGACCATCGCGTTGCTTCGTTCGGGGATTGGGAGCACCACGAGCACTCGCTCATGCTCTATCACCGCAAGCTCAAGAAACGCCTCATGCTTGAGCAGCTGAACCATCCGAGCAAGATGATGAAAGTCATTGTCGCCCTGGCCACGCAATCCGGCTGGGATTCGGAGAACCTGGTTCGCGCGATGGATGATGCGGCGCAGAAGAATTTCGGGCGCAACCTTTATGCTCTCATCGCCATGGTCCATGATTCCTCCTCCCTGGACTGGAAAAAAGGCGTTGTCGCTCCGGAGCCGCAGAAACGGGACGCCCCTGGCTCCCCCTTCTGACATGCGCGGCTGGTTTCGCAAACTCGGAACCCCGCCTTGGCTCTGGCTGCCCCTGCTGGTCCTTTCCACCGCCGCCTATCTCTCCATCTTTCTTCTGGATGAGCACTCTGTGGCCGGAAGAATCTGGTGGGGCCTTAGCAAGATCATCGGTCTTCTTCTGCTTCTGGCTTCCGCGCTCTCCCTTCTTTCCGCTTCATTTCGTCGGCTCGAAGGGCGCTGGCTTTCGCGGTGGCGCAAAAAACGCTAGAATCTTCGAATGCCTTATCGGAGATTCCTATGGACAAGCGAATTGTTTTGGATGCGGACGGCGTCATTCTTCACTTTATCGACAAATTTCGCGAATGCGCGGAGGATGTGGTTGGCCGCGCGCTTCAGTGCGACAATCGCGCCTACGCTCTCGACGAAGTCCTCGGGATCACGCGAGAGGAGGTCGATCAGGTTTGGCGCGCCTTCTCCCAAACGCGAGGCTGGGCGAATATCGAGCCGCTGCCCGGCGCCCAAAGCGCCATCCGCGATCTGGAGCGCGAGGGATACGAGATTCATGTTGTGACCGCCATTCCGGAGGAATTCCGCTCCGATCGGATTCACAATTTCCGAAACTTTGGCTTCTCCCCTTCCTCGGTCCATTGCGCCAAGCATGGCCATGACGGAAAATCCGAGCCCATCGCCAAACTCGATCCGCTGGTTTTTGTCGATGACCGCCTCGAGCATCTCCATGGAAGCCAGCACGTTCCCGTTCTGGTTTGGATCGATTTGGGCCAGACGCAGAATCCCCTGCCGGAATGCCGCCATGATGTGACCGTCTCCAGCCTGCGGGAATGGACAGACGTCTTTTTGGCGAATCCGGAGTTTTGGGCGAACAAAAACTCCGATCTCTCCAGACAGCGTCGCGATCGACTATCCGCCGCTCAGCAGCCCGCTCGGCAAACCGTTCGTTTTTGATTGGAAACACCATGGCTCACAATCCGAAATTCATCACTATCGAAGGCGTCGACGGCGCCGGAAAAAGCTCGCATGTCGAAGCGATCGTTCGCCTGCTGACCGAAGGGGGATTTTCGGTCGTCCATACCCGGGAGCCTGGCGGAACCAGCCTGGGCGAACGGCTCCGGGAAATGCTTCTTCACGAGCCCATGAGCCCGGAAGCCGAAACCATGCTGATGTTCTCCGCGCGCAAGGAGCATTTGGATTCCAAAATCCTTCCCGCGCTCTCCAGCGGCTCCTTTGTCGTCTGCGACCGCTTCTCGGATTCTTCCTGGGCCTATCAGGGCGGCGGCAAGAATGTCTCCTGGGAGCTTCTGGCATCCCTGGAGAAAATGACCCACGGCGACTTGCAGCCGGGCTTGACCCTGCTGTTTGATCTTCCGGTCGAAGTGAGCCTGGAGCGCCTCTCCAAAACCGGCAAGGAGCCCGACAAGTTCGAATCGATGGGCGAGGATTTTTTTC
>VFQO010001991.1_pt1 | contig 13699 bp, 12 predicted proteins | sample 3512331 | NCBI WGS metagenome assembly VFQO01 (sample SAMN10412371, study PRJNA504923) | tailings metagenome | isolation source: Replicate 3 from Balatoc abandoned mine | place: Philippines: Itogon, Benguet | collected 2017-08-28
CCATCAAGACCTCCACCGACAAGGCCGCGGTCGTTGACACAGAGTACCACTGGCTCGACGCCAAGGAGTACCCACCACCCCTGTCAAAGAAAATCCTGTGCATCAACAAACACCACGGCGTTGCATCGCTGAGCCACTGGGTGTCCGCCTTTGGCTGGACGCACTGGGCGCCCTTACCCACTTTCAAGAAAGACATCAATGAATCACAACAGCATTGAGAACCGACTCAAACGCATCGAAACCCGCATCTGCAAGATCATGGAGGCACTTAACATTGACCCCTACGAACCCCCCTCACATTCTGAACACGCTCACAGCAACCAAGGAGATTCACCGCGGTACCGACAACCTCAACCGGTTGCCGTTGACACCGACCGAAGCCGCGAATCTCCAGCAACTGGTGGACGCCGTTCTATCTTTCACGGCCTACTACCTTCGGGTCGAAAAGGCTAACTGCAGGCCAAGCCAGCTCGACGCGCTGGCGGCACTTACTCACCTCAACAACGAACTGGAGAAACAGTACGACGTTCCGCACCCGGCTGCGTAAACACACTGACATTGGAGAAACCATGAGCGACATCACCGAAACACTCAACGAGCGAGGCACCCGCTACGGTAAGTTCACCGGACACGCCCGCGTTACACAGCACCTGAAGGCTGTCATGTTCACACACCGCAACAAACAGGAGTTGGACGACGACATGATCGAAGCACTGGAGATGATCGCCCACAAGATCGGCCGCATCCTCAACGGCGACCCACACTACGCCGACAGCTGGGTGGACATCGCGGGCTACGCCAAACTCGTTGCCGACCGCCTGGAAGGGGTCGAGCGATGAAACTCACCCCAGTATTCATTGATGCAGAGACTTTTTGGGACACCGACCACACCCTGTCCAAAATGTCGCCTACGGAGTACGTCATGTCTCCGAAGACCGAGATCATTAGCCTGTCCATCAAAGCCAAGACCTACCCGACCGACGTGTTCTTCGGTGAGGCCAGGATTCGCAAGGCCCTGCATGCGCTGGACTGGTCAACCAAGATGGCCATCGGCCACAACATGTCCGGCTTCGACGCCATGATCCTGAAGTGGCGCTTCGGAATACAGCCCGCGATGTGGGGGTGCACGGCGGCCATGGCCCGCTCTCGGTACGCCAAGACCTGCGGGGTGTCGCTGACCAAGCTGGTGCAGGAGCTGGGCGTGGGCGAGAAGAAGGACGCCATCCTGCACAGCACCAAGGGGCGGTACCTCAAGGACTTCACACCCCAAGAAATCGAGGCCATGAAGACCTACAACCGGGAGGACACCGAGCAGTGCGCAGCGCTGTTCCGAAAGCTGGTCAAGGGGTTCCCGCGTGACGAGCTCATGCTGATCCACCTCACCACGCAGATGCTGGTCAACCCCAAGTTCGTGTTGGACAAGTCGCTGGTGGAAGCCGCGCTGTCTGTGGAGCGTGACCAGAAACACAAGGCACTGCTGGAGCTGGCCAAGCTGCTGCGCGCGGATGCCGACGCCCCTGTGGGCTTGGACTGGTCAGATGAGGACGCCGTGGCCGAGTTCGTGCGGTCGGAGATGGCCTCCGCTGCCCGGTTCAGCAAGCTGCTGGAGAGCTGCCAGGTCGAGGTGCCCATGAAGCCCTCACCAACCAACCCCCTGAAGACGACACCAGCGCTGGCCAAGACGGACGATGAGTTCATCAAACTGCAAGACCACCGCCACCCGATCGTATCCGCGGCTGCTCGCGTTCGACTGTCGGTCAAATCCACGCTGCTGGAGACCCGGCTGCAGGCGTTCCTGCGGGCGGCTGACGCTTGTAACGGGCGACTGCCCGTGCCGCTGAAGTACGCCGGGGCGGACACCACCGGGCGGTGGTCGGGTGAGCAGTACAACATGCAGAACCTACCCCGCATCGGCTCCAAGCCAAAGACCTCCGACGCGCTGCGCAACAGCCTGAAGGCCCCGCCAGGGCACAAGGTGGTGGTCGCCGACCTGTCCGGTATCGAGTTGCGTGTCAACCACTTTCTGTGGAAGGTCGAAGAGTCGATGGAGCTCTACCAGCAGGACGCCGAGGCGGACCTGTACCGAGCCTTCGCCGCAGCCCGTTATGGCATCACACCGGATGAAGTGACCAAGGACCAGCGGCAGCTGGCCAAGCTCTGTCTAGCGGAGGGCACTCTGGTGCTGACCCAACGCGGTGAGGTGCCGATCGAGCAAGTTACTGCTAGCGATAAGGTTTGGGACGGGGTAGAATGGGTTAGCACATTGGGCGCCGTCTACAAAGGGGTAAAACATGTCATTGAGTACGATGGGCTCACAGCAACACCCGGCCACGAAGTCTGGGTCGAAGACGGACGGAAGGTTCCGCTCGGGTACGCCGCCGCACAATCACTCCGGCTCGCACGTACCGGAGACTCCGGGGTTCCGTTGGGGTTTGGCGGAGCTGGTGTCGAGCGAAGTGCGTCAGGTCAAGGGGTACCGGCAGGTGCAGGTGCGGTGTACGAGCTGCCAGACGGAGAAGTGGGTGTCGTACGACAACTTGCGGGCGGGGAAGACGCAGGGCTGTCAGTCATGTCGCCAGAAGTGCGGGGCGCCCGCCTGGCTGCTGCGACGGCTGGAAGCGGCGCGTCAACGCTGCACGAACCCGAACGATCGCGGGTACAAACGCTATGGGGCGAGAGGTGTTCAGTTTCGGTTCCCGAGCGTAGCGCAGGCGGCGGTGTGGGTGGCGAACAACCTTGGGTTGCACAAGGACAAGGAGCTGGATCGGATCGACAACAGCGGTCACTACGAGCCGGGCAACCTACGGTGGGTGACGCGGCGGCAGAACATCGCCAATCAAGATCGGGCCAAGTCGAAGGAGTTTCACCTGTTTCGGTCAATGCACCCGGAAGTCCGCTACGCCGACAACACTCTGAGGAACCTGCTGCGCAAGGGGCTGTCGTTCGATCAGATAGTGGAGAGGTGGAACCGCCCGTCCGACAAGCCGAAAGGCGTGTATGGGACTTGCTCAACTGCGGACCCCGCCATCGTTTCACTGCTAACGGACGCCTAGTCTCCAACTGCCAGCTGGGTCTGGGGTTCGGCGCCGGGGCGGCCACATTCCGCAAGGTGGCCAAGCTGATGGGTGGGCTGGAGCTCTCCGAGGAGGAGGCCATCGAAGTGGTGGAGTCGTGGCGCGCGACCTACCACCGCATCGCCACCGGCTGGCGGACCTGCCACGCTGCGCTGTCTGACATCCGGCAGGGTATCGAGACGCCGATCGACCCCTGGGGTATGTGCGTGACTGAGCACGAGGCCATACGGCTACCCTCCGGCCGTCGCATCCACTACCCGTCGCTGCGCCAGGAACGCGACGACAAGGGTAAGACCGAATGGTGGTATGGCGAAGGCCGCCACAAGGCCCGCATCTACGCCGGGAAGATCGACGAGAACATCGTCCAGGCCCTGGCCCGTGATGTGATCGCAGGCAACGCAGTGAGCTTCTACAAGCAGACCAAACTGGAGCCGGTGTTGATGGTACATGATGAGCTTGCGTTCATCGTACCGGAGGCTGAGGCCGACGATGTACTCAACGAACTGCAGGCCGTGATGCGCACCCCACCCACGTGGTGGCCGGAGCTGATCACCTGGAGCGAAGGGGACGTTGCCAACACTTACGGCGCTGCGAAGTAGTTGACATCGCCATACGCGGTGCTACGATGGAGCCGTAACGCAACACGCCCCAGATCAAAACACGGTCTGGGGCTCAACTTCCGTGCACATGACCACAACCACATTCGCTATTCCCGCTTGGACGTACAGCCACCTTGACGCGTTCGAGACATGCCCCAAGCAGTTCTACCACCTGAAAGTCGCCAGGGATGTCGCGGACCCGCCCAACGTCCACAACGAGTGGGGCACCCGCGTTCACACCGCCTTCGAGGACTTCATCAAAAAGGGCGACCCGCTGCCGGACGGCATGACGCAGTGGCAGAGCCTGGCGGACAAGCTGGCCAAACTGCCGGGTGAGAAGCTCACCGAGTACAAATTCGCCCTGGATCGTGCGTTCCAGCCCACCACCTGGAAAGGCTCCTGGTCCCGTGGCATCGCAGACCTGGTGGTGGTCAAAGGCGAGAAAGCCGTGGTCGCCGACTACAAGACCGGACGCCGCAAGCCCTCCGAGCAGTTGGACCTGTATGCCTGCTTCGCCTTCGCACACTACCCGCAAGTGCAGTCGGTGACCACGGCGTACATCTGGCTCAAGGAGAAGAAGATTGACCGCAAGGTGGTCAACCGCGACGAGGTGCCCGTGGTGTGGCAGAAGCTGCTGCCGCGAGTGCGCAAGCTGGAGTCGGCCTACGAGCGGGAGTCCTGGCCCGAGCGCCCGTCAGGGCTCTGTGCCGGCTGGTGCAACGTGAAGTCCTGCAAGTTCAACCGGGAGAAAGGCAAACCATGATCGCTGACATAAACGGCAAACACTTTGGGCGACTGACTGTCACCGAATACCTCGGCCTTACACCGAGAAAACAGGCGGTGTGGCGGGCTGTCTGCGAGTGCGGTGCCACGGTGGTAGTTCGTGCGGCGGAGCTCGCATGCGGCGACACTAAGTCTTGCGGTTGTCTCAAAGCAGCGGTGACGCGAGCGCGCAACCGCGCAGCAGCCAAACACCAGCGAAGTCGGAGTCCAGAGTACCGCAGCTGGCGCAGTATGAAAGACCGGTGCCTGAATCCGAACTCTAAAGACTGGCCGCGCTATGGCGGGCGCGGTATCGGCGTTGACAGTAGCTGGGCAAACGACTTTAGCGCGTTCCTCAATGACATGGGCGTTAAACCCTCACCCGCACACAGCCTAGAGCGAAAAGACGTCAATGGGCCGTACAACGCGGCGAACTGTACATGGGCGTTACCACTTGATCAGGCAGCTAACCGACGAAGTACCCGACTGGTGAACGGCAAGCCGTTAGCCCATTGGGCGCGAGAGGTCGGTATCTCTCCGACAGCGATGTATAAACGGATTAAGAAGTATGGGAGCATCCATGGCGCGAACACCTGAAGGGGTTGTCAAAGACCAAGTTAAGGCGCTGCTGCGCCGCATGGGCGTGTGGTATTTCATGCCGATGTCTAATGGTATGGGGCAGGTCGGCATACCCGATTTCATCTGCTGCTGGCACGGGCGGTTCCTGGCCGTTGAGACCAAGGCCCCGGGCAAGCGGAACAACACGACGCCGAACCAGGACCGGGTTCTGGCTGAAATCCGCGGCCATGCAGGGCACGCCCTGGTGGTTGATGACGTTGAGCAACTCAGACAGTACTTGGATGATGTGTCCTGGAGAGCGTGATGACCAAGTCCACCAAACGAAAACTTGAGTACCAAAAAGAATACAACGCCCGCCCCGAAGAAGTGGCCAAGCGCGTGAAGAACAACGCCGCGCGCCGCGAAGCCATCCGCGAGGGCAAAGCCCGCGTCGGCGACGGCAAGGACGTGGCCCACAAGAAGTCGTTGGACAACGGCGGATCGAACCACAAGAGCAACCTGGAAGTGCAGGATCGCTCCAAGAACCGGGGGTGGCGGCGCGGCAGTGGTTCCTACAACCCGGATAAGTGACGCATGCTGATCCTCAAAAAGAAGAAGGCGGTTGTCTTCAAGCTGCGCCGCCCGGAGAAGATCACCACGGTGATTTCGACGGTCAAGACGGTCACCAAACCTGACCACACCATCGTTGCGGTGCCACACCGCCCTGATGAAACCCGGGTGCTTCGCAACCTCGGGTACGACGTGCCGGACCCGATGCCGATCCACTACGAGTGGCCCAAGGCGAGCGGGCGGTACGACCCATTCGAGGTGCAGCGCGAGACAGCGTCATTCCTCAGCATGCACAGCAGGGCATACTGCCTCAACTCGATGGGCAGTGGCAAAACCAACGCCGCGCTGTGGGCGTATGACTATCTGCGGCGGGTCAAGCAGGTCAACAAGATGCTCGTGGTGTGCCCGCTGTCCACGATGGAGCGCACCTGGGGTGATGGCGTGTTCGCCACGTTCCCGCATCTGGACTTCGCTGTGCTGCACGGAACCCGTGAGCGGCGGCTCAAGCTGCTGAACACGGACGTCCACATCTACATCATCAACATCGACGGTGTACGCACCATCGAGAAGGAGCTGGCCAAACGCCCCGACATCGACCTGATCGTGCTGGACGAACTGGCCATGGCGCGCAACTCCGGTACCGAGCGGTGGAAGACGCTCAACGCCATCTGCAACAAGCAAGGCAACCGCCGTGTCTGGGGCATGACCGGTTCACCGACGCCGAACGCTCCGACCGATGCCTGGGCCCAGTGCCGCCTGGTGACGCCTGACAGCCCGATGGTGCCCAAGTATTTCAACCGCTTCCGCGACATGGTGATGCGCCAGATCACGCAGTTCAAGTGGGTGCCGCGCAACGAAGCCAACGACGTCATCCACAAGATGATGCAGCCCGCCATCCGCTTCTCACTGGACGACTGCACGGACCTACCTGAGCAGACCTTCATCACCCGCGACGTCGAGATGACACCGGACCAGAAGAAGGCGTACAAGGAGATGCTGAGCAAGCTGTCGGTCGAGATGGCCGGCGGCCAGATTCTGGCGGTCAACGAAGCGGTCAAGGCCAACAAGCTGATCCAGATCGCGTGCATAGCGCATAATACGGACGTGCTAACCGACGAAGGTTGGGTGCCGATTCAGAATGTCCGCGACGACCACTTGGTTTGGGACGGCGTTGAGTGGGTTTCCCAGGGCGGTTCTGTTTATAAGGGCACCAAACCGCTGTTGTGTGTAGACGGGGTTCGCATGACCGCCGACCACAAAGTCTGGGTAGGTCGTTGGGTGGAAGCAAAGGAGGTTCTTTATGGTGATGACAGTGGTAGATTTGATCGGCCAGCGGTTCGGCTTCCTGACTGTTTTGCGGCGGGCCCCCCAGAGTCTGGCGCGGGTAAAAACCGCCCGGTGGGTATGTGTGTGCGACTGCGGAACAGTCGTGGAGAGGCAGAGCCAGTACCTACGGAAGAAAAGCCGAGTGTACGCCCGCAGCTGCGGGTGCCGCCACGGGAACGAAACCCACAAGATGACCGACACCCGACCGCACCGTACGTGGGTTGCAATGCGCCACAGGTGCTCAGACCCCAAGAACAAAGACTACAAGAACTATGGCGCGCGTGGAATAACGGTGTGCGCTCGGTGGCAGGAGTCGTTCGAGAACTTCTGGGCGGATATGGCCGCTGGGTACTCCGCCGACTTGACGTTGGATCGCGTGGACGTGAACGGGCCGTACACGCCCGAGAATTGTCGCTGGGCGACGGCCAAGCAGCAATCGAACAACCGGCGGAGCAACGTAATGCTGGACACGCCGAAGGGGCGTATGACAACAGCACAAGCGGCTCAGGTGTACGGGCTCAAGCCAGTGACGTTGTATGCGAGGCTGAACCGCTACAAATGGCCGCTCATGCGGGCACTGACAGAACCTACGACCTCTTGAACTGCGGCCCGAGAAACCGGTTCGTAGTGCGCGGGGTGTCAGGCCAACTACTCATAGTCCACAACTGCGGCGTGGCCTACTCCACGGACGGCTCGGAGGTGCTGATCGACAACAAGCCGCGCATCGAAGCGCTCAAGGAGTTGATCGAGGAATCCGAAGGCAAGGTCATCGTGTTCGTGCCCCTGACCGGCGCCCTGGAGTACGTGGCCTCCGAGCTCCGAAAGGACTGGTCGGTGGAGATCGTCCACGGCGGTACCAGCAAGACCGCCAGGGATGAGGTTTTCCGGGCCTTCCAGACGACGCCCGACCCCCGGGTGCTGGTGGCCAATGCCCAAACCATGAGTCACGGGCTGACACTGACGGCCGCTACCACGATCGTATGGTACGCCCCGGTGCACAGCAATGAGACCTACGAGCAGGCTTGCGCCCGGGTTCGCCGCCCGGGGCAGACGCGCACCACGGTAATCGCCCACATCGCCGGGTCCGACATCGAGCGCAAGGTGTACAAGCGCCTTAGCGAAAAACAATCAATGCAGGGAGTCCTATTGGAAATGATGAAGGAGCAAACCGACTGAAACCCAAAACAAACGTGCTAACATCTAACTTCACACAACAGGAGCTAACATGAAACTGTCAGAAGCCGTCGAGCTGTACATCAAACTGCGCGACCGCAAAGCCGAAATGAAAGCGGAGTTCGACGCCCAGGTGGCGGGCATCCAGGAAAAGATGGACAAGCTGGAAGCCAAGCTGCTGGAGGTCTTCAACAAGACCGGCACCGACTCCGTCAAGACCCCCTTTGGAACTGCCTACACTTCGACGCGGGTGTCCGTCACCGCCGCCGACCGTGAGGCGTTCATGAACTTCGTCCGCGCCAATGAGGAATGGTCCTTGTTGGAAGTCCGTCCGTCGAAGACCGCTGTCGAGCAGTTCCGTACTGCCAACGACAACGAAATCCCCCCTGGACTCAACATCCGCGAAGAGCGGGTTGTGAATGTCCGCCGCAGCGCTTAAACTTCACCCCTTCACAGGAGCAAACGCCAAATGGCAAACATCATCCCTTTCGACTCTGGTAGCACGCTGCCCGCCTACCTCAAAGCCTTCAACGTCTCCGAGCTCAACGCCGATCTGACCGCACATGCGGGCGGTGGGTTCCCGGTGATCTCCATCAAGGGCAAGACCTTCGCCATCGTCCGCGACGGTGAGCGCCACGTGATCCCCAACCCCAAGGACCCGGAGAGCCCAGCCACTAACATCGAAGTGGTTCTGATCAAGGCCAACAAGTCCACCAGCAAGGTCTTCTACCTGAAGGGCTACGACCCCAAGGAGAGCGAAGGCCAGAAGCCGGACTGCTACTCCAACGACGGCATCGCCCCAGCCGCGGATGCCCAGAACCCGCAGGCCAAGAAGTGCGCCACCTGCCCGCACAACCAGTGGGGCTCGCGCATCACCGAAAAGGGTGCGTCCAAGGGCAAGGCCTGTAACGACACCGTGCGCATGGCCGTGGCCCCTGCCGGTCAGCTGAACGACCCCATGCTGCTGCGTGTGCCGCCTGCATCCATCAAGTCCCTGGGCGAGTACGGCCAGCTGCTGGCCAAGCGTGGCGTGGGCTACAACATGGTGGTCACCAAGATCGCCTTCGACCCCGAGGCCGAGTCCCCGAAGCTGACCTTCAAGCCCGTGGGCTTCCTCGACGACGAGGGCTTTGCCGAAGTCCGTGAGGTGATGGAGTCCGACGTCGTGGCGGACATCCTGGGTGCCAGCGTGGTGCCCACCCCGGAGGAGGCCCTGGTCGAGCCCAAGCCCAAGGCCGAGAAGCCAGCGGTCAAAGCTGAGAAGCCCGCAGCCAAGACCAAGGACGTGAGCGATGAGGAAGTGGACGCCGCCGTCCAGGCTGCCGAGAAGCCTGCTGAGAAGGCCAAGCCCGCGGCCAAGGCCAAGCCTGCAGCCAAGCCGGCCCCGGTGGTCGAGGACGACACCGAGCTGGAGCTGGACGGCATCGACTTCGACGATTGAGTTTGGCGAAGTGGGGCGGATGCTGGAGGCTGGGGGCACCCGGCCTTGTACACCAGTGCAGCCCCTGACAGCCCGGAAAGACGGGCATTTCTTTTCTCTGAGCACCACCATGAACCACAACGACTTCGCCAAAGCCGTGGGGGTATTAAGCACATGCAGGAGGTGAGATGGATACCCTCGGCTTCCTCTCCAAAACCTTGCCAGCTTACGGCAACTACTACCTGGTACTGACCACTGTCGAGACCGACAGCCGTGGCAGACCATACAAAGTACACATCCCGTACTCAGACCTGGAGACGATGGCAGCGGCCCTCCCCAGGCTGGAGCGCAACCCGAAGTACACCGCCGTCTACCACGCCTGCGGTTCATATCAACGTCCTTACATCGAGCTCGACGAAATCAGCGAGAAGACTGGCAAGCCCAAGCGCAAGTACCGCGTGCCGGAGAACACCGCCGAGGCCAGGGCGTTCTGGCTGGACATCGACTGCGGTGAGGACAAGGCTGCCAAGGGTAAGGGCTACCCCACACAAAAAGACGCCGCCAAGGCGGTCGTCACATTCGCCAAGCAGATCGGGTGGCCAACCCCCATGATGGTCAGCTCAGGCTACGGCCTGCACTGCTACTGGCCCCTGGAAGAATCCATCGCAGCGGACGAATGGCGGGCCACGGCCAAGTGGCTCAAGTCCGCCACCACTCATTTCCGCCTGCTCGCAGACCCCTCCCGCACCGCGGACTTCGCCTCCATCCTCCGCCCGGTCGGCAGCACCAACCGCAAGCGCGAGCCCAAGGAAGTCAAGCTGCTCAAAGACGCCGGCCCGTTCGACCTGGATGAGCTGCGGGATAACCTGAACGCTGCGATCCGTGAGCACGACATCGAACTGGTACACGACACCACCCCGACGTTCCCGGGGCTGAACGACGACCTGATCGCCCACATCGAGAACTTCCCCAAGCTGGAGTCATCCGGTGAGTTGGTTGCCGAGCACTGTCAACAGGTGGCCGCCATGCGCGACACCCAGGGCGATGTGGACTACGAGCACTGGTTCGGTGTCCTGGGTCTGCTGAAGTACTGCGTTGATGGGCGCGAGCTCGCAGAGCAGTGGACTGCCCGCCGAGAAGAGACCGGCCACGCCAACGTGGACTGGGAAGGCAAGATGGAGTCGTGGCAGTTTGGCCCCTCCACCTGCTCACGCTTTCAAGGCTGCAACCCGGACGGCTGCAACGGCTGCCTGCACAAAGACAAGATCAAGTCCCCGATCGTGCTAGGCCGGGTCATTCCGATCACCCAGGAGCAGGTCGTGGAGACCAAGGGTGAAGAGGGTGCGGCCGAGGCGGTGACCGTACCGGCGATGCCCTTCGCGTTCTCCTGGGACAAGAAGTTCATGGTGCGCACCATCATCAACAAGGACGGGATCGCGGAGCCCCATGCTTTCTGCGCCAACCTGTTCTACCCAACGATGCGCATCCGCAAGGAAGACGGCACGTTCAACATCGGGATACGGATGCACCTACCGGACAACCGCACCCGGGAGTTCGAGGTTCCGTTCGAGGCTATGGCGTCGCAGACCGACATGCTGCGCGGGCTGGCCAAGTACGAACTGATTCAGAGTAACCACAAAGACGCTGGGACACACATGATGGCCTACCTTCGTGAATCCATGGAAAAGCTCAAGCGCGAAGTGGAAGAGGTCAACACACTCACCACCTTCGGCTGGAAGTACAACATGCAGGCGTTCCTGCTGGGCGACCGGCTGTACCACAAGGACGGCACGGTGCGCAAAGTGCTGCTGGGCGGGTACGCCGCGGGCAAGAAGCACCTGTTCACGCCCCCTCGCGGTTCGGTGCAGGGCTACGCCGCCCCACTGAACTTCATCTACAACCGCCCCGGCCTGGAGCCCATGCAGTACGCCCTGTGCTCGGGCTGGGGGTCGATCCTCTCCGTGTTCTGTGAGGACACCTACAAGGGCTTGATGTTCAGCCTCTATTCTGGTCGGTCTGGTACGGGTAAATCCACGGTCTGCTACAACAGCCTGTACGCCTTCGGCAACGCCGACCAGATGACCAAGAAGTCGGAGGACATGGGCACCAAGAACGAGCTGTACGCCTTCGTGGGTACCATGAACAACATCCCGATGTTGTTTGACGAACTGACGAAGATAGACCCGGAGGACCTGTCGTCGCTGGCCTACCGCATCTCGCTGGGCGAGGAGCGCGGACGACTGAAGAACACCGCCCAGGGCACCCGGTTCGCGGAGTCCGCCACGTGGCGGATGAGCCCGTTCGTGACATCCAACAAAGACCTGCATGCCCTGCTGTCCATGACTCAGGCCAATGCCGAGGCGGAGGCTGTGCGGGTGGTTCAGCTGCACCTGGACGACTTCAACATCCCGGAGCTCAAGGGCGCAGACCTGCAAGCTTTTCAGATGGCATGCGACCAAATCAAGCTGAACGCCGGGTCGGCCGGCGACGCCATGATCCGGTACTGCGTGGCCCACGTTGACGAACTCTACAAGCGCATGCGCGATAAGGTGACGATGTTGGCCGAGCACATCGGCGAGCCGAAGTTTCGCTTCTACCGTAACCACGCTGCGTGCACGCTGGTCATGGCCGAGATCGCCAAGGAGCTGGGAATCATCGAGTTCGACCTGGAGCGCCTGACCGACTTCGCCATCAACGCGATGACGAAGCTGCGTACCAACATCACGGTCTCGACCGCTACCACGCCCGAGGACGCCTACGCCCGCATGATGAGCGCCCTCAACAACCGCATCCTGGTGACCACCGAGTTCCGTGACAAGCGCCACCTCAGCGGGCCGGAGACGCCCAGGCGCCCAGTGATCGGGGAGGTGGCAGGCCGCCTCATCATCGCGCCGCCCAACAAGAAAGACCCCAACAACGGCAGGTTGATGTTGAGCGTGAAGGACGCACGAGACTGGTGCACCAAGAACCGGGTCGATTTCAACTCGATCCTGGGCTACCTGAGCAATCAGGGCGCGCTGATCTCGTCGCACGAGAAGGTGCGGTTGACGCGCGGCACGGACATGTCAGGCGGTCAGACCTGGTGCCTGGTCATCGACACGCTGGCGCTGGAAGACATACAGGACTCCGCACCGGTGCGCAGCATGTCACTGGTGGTCAACAACTCTGACCAGATTGCCGTGGGTGAGGTATGATCTACCCCACAACCACGTTAGCTCCTTGTGTTGGTTTCCCTCCCGGTTCGCCGGGAGGGTTTTTCTGAGGTCGAAAAATGAAACTCGTATTGGATGTAAAGGGGCTGGCGGAAGCGTTGAGTATTTCCCCGATGACGGTCCGCCAGAACGCCTCCCGGTTCCCGGAGAGACTGCCACCCAGACTGAACACCCCGAGCCGCAAACTGCTGTGGGCGGTCAAGGATGTGGAGGAGTGGATCGAGCAGCACCGAGCTTCGCCGTCAGCTCCAGTGCAGTCGGGTTGTAGTGCACCAGTAGAGACTTGAGGTCTCTGTGCCCGATCACGGCCTCATGGCGGCGTGCAGCGATGTGTGGTTTTAGTACCACCACTGCACGCCAAGTGCACGGTCAAAACGAAGCCTGCTCGCTGGCAAACGCCGCGTTGCTGCGGCTGAACTGAACACCGCCGACTGTATCGCGTTCCCGGCGAGCCTGCTCCTGCGGGGCTTTCAGCAGGTTGGACATCGGCTGGCGGGTGTACCCGGCCTTGACCCGGGCGCCCTGCAACCGCATCCAGGCGTCCCGTGCCTGGCGCATGCCCTCTGCGTCCCCGCGACGAGCCGCCTTGGTGTAGTCGTTCTTGATCCGCGTCGTGCGCTCGCGGAAGTGCTTGTCCATCTCGAAGGCGCGGCTGCGGCGCTCGTTGGTCACCGTGGTCTGCACAGGCGGCATGCCGATGGCCTGCATCACAGCCTCCACAGCACTGACCTCCTCGGGTGGCAGGATCACGTCACCGTTGCGACGGGTCACCCCGTCGCTGGCCTCACGAGCACCGCGGATCGCATCGCCCAGACCTTTTGGCAGCACCAGCTCAGCACCACGGACCCAGTCACCGGACAGCATCAGACCGAGGCCATCAGCGATCCGCATACCCATACCCAGCGACGCGCCACCAATCAGCGTACCGGCAGCCTGAGCCTGCCCCTGGGGTGTGGACAGGTCCGCGTTGCTGAACGGCATGATCGACAGCATGGTGCCCGCGCC
>VFQO010001992.1_pt1 | contig 13694 bp, 13 predicted proteins | sample 3512331 | NCBI WGS metagenome assembly VFQO01 (sample SAMN10412371, study PRJNA504923) | tailings metagenome | isolation source: Replicate 3 from Balatoc abandoned mine | place: Philippines: Itogon, Benguet | collected 2017-08-28
GGTGGACGCAACCCATATCGCCGCCGCGGCGACGCAAAGCGCGCGATGATGCGGGGCGGCTTCCGTCGGCCCGGCCCCGTCATCGCGTGACCCACCCCATCATCCTCGTGCGACCCGAAGCGCCGCCCAAGCCCGCGCTGGGCGCCCCTTGCAACGGCTGCGGCGTGTGCTGCCTGCTCGAGCCCTGCCCGCTGGGGCGTGTGATCTCGCGAAAACGCCAGGGCGCGTGCAACGCACTGCGATGGGACGATGCCTCAGGCATCTACCGTTGCGGCGCCCTCACCGACGCCGCGGGCGTGCTCGGCCCGCGTTGGGGCTTCGCCGCACCGTTGCTGCGCCGCTTGGCGCGGCGCTGGATCGCGGTGGGCGTGGGCTGTGATGCGGAGGTCGACGTGGCGGAAATCGGGTCACGTCGCTAGCGCCAGGCTACGGCTGGGCGTGGAACCTGCATGGCCATCAGGAAGTATTGGTAAGCTTTCTACAGTCGCGCACCCTCTCCGTGGAATCCAAGCCTGCTCGGCGATGCCTGGTGGGCGTGGTCGTCCTGGCACACCATCGAAGCACTTTCATGGCATTGCTTCCGCGCCCATCGCCCATCCGCCCCGTATGGTTGGCCGCCTTGTTGCTCGTGGCCACCGCCTTGTCTGTCGTTCGGACCGGCTTCCACTTCGGGATCAGCAACAACGTCTTTCACGTTCCCCTGGTGCTGGACTGGGCGCAACAGCCGGCATTCGAGCAAGACGCGTTCTATGCCACGCTCGGCAAGTTCACGTCAGTGGTCTGGCCCATCGTTCGCTGGGTGGTGAACGAGGCCAACGTCGGTCTGGTCTTCTTTGTGGGTCACTTCGTCAGCCGCCTGTTGGCGGTGCTGGCGATCTTGTGGCTGCTGATCCGGCACTTTCAGATGCAATTTCACCTCGCCGCTGTGGGTCTGCTGGTCTGCGTACTCACACCCTGGTTGGTGGGCGCCAGCTCGGTGGGGGGGCACGGGCTATGGGTGCGTTACTTCACTCACAGCGAGGTCACATGGGGGCCGTTGCTTGCCGCACTGATGGCGGCCCAGGCCGGACGCTGGGTGCTTGCGGGGGCGCTTGCGGGCGTCGTTTTTGCCATCAATGCCTTTGTCGGCATCTGGTTGCTGGCCATTCTAGGGCCGGTGTTTCTGCTCGGCGGCGGCGAGCGCGCATGGTCTCAGGTCCCCAAGGGCGCGCTGGCTTTTGGCCTCCTGGCTTCTCCCGTGCTCGTGTGGATCGTGCAGTCCATGAGCACTGGCGCCAGGGTCGATTTCGATTACCTTGAGTACATCCGTACCTATTACCCCGAGCACTTTCTGATTGAAGCGGCTACCCCACGCGAACTAGTCATCTTCGCCTTCCATTTCTTGCTCGGTTTGCTGGCCGCCGCACTTTCACCACGGCCCCGATTCTGGCTCGTTGTGCTGGGCGCCTGCGCAATGGTCTTCGCGGCCGGAGCGGTGCTGCCGTACATGCTGAATCAACGTATCGTTTTCAACCTGCACCTGCTTCGCATCGAGGGCGTTGCTCAGTGGCTTTCCGTGGTGCTCGCGATTGCGGTGCTGAGCGTTCGCCTTGGTGGCGAGCGCGATCCGTCGGTGCGCGTGTTCGCGATGATTGGCTTGTTGTCGATGCTGTCAACGCTGCAAGAGCCCACGGGGCTGGCCTTCGCGGCCCTGAGCCTCCTCGCCATCGTCGCAATCGAGCGGGGATCACGCTGGATTCCGGGCTGGCTGCGTGCAGCCCAGTGCCGCCTTGCGGTGGCATTCACCGCGATGGTTATTGCTGCCGGCGCCTGGCGGTGGGATTGGACCTTGCTCAATGGACTGCTTTGGATCGTGATGGGCGGCTGGGCGCTCGGCCTGCTGTTCGGGCTCACGTGGCGCAGGCCCTATGGGGTGTTTGTGCCAGTCGCGTTGATCGCGCTTCTGCCTCACATAGCCAAGAGCCCGGGCCTCCAACTCGAGGACGCACATCCACCGGGGCTTACGGAGTTGACCACCTGGGTGCGCGAACAGGGTGTGGCAGGCCCTTTCCTGATCAGCCTTGCGGGGCATGGCGATGGTCACGATTATTTCCAGCTACTCAGCCGCCAGCGGGTATGGGTGGACTGGAAGCAGGGGGCTGCTGTGATGTGGGAGCCGCGCTTTCGCGACCAATGGATACAGCGCTACCGCGAGGTCAAGGCGCTGAAGACACCTGCGGAGTTTGCCGATTACGCGCGCGTCAACGGCCTGCGCCACATGATTGTGGACCAGGTGGGCGCAGATTGCCCGACGGCTACGCGGCAACTCTTTCGCACCAGCCAATACCTGCTCTGTCAGCTGGACTGATCAAGACGACCACAGCCAGAGGGCCACCATGGCGAGCAGGGCAGCCACCACCATCAGCATCCGCGTGCGCACGCGCAGCAGTTGCACCGCCTCCACCAGGCGCGCGTTCTGTTCGGCCAGTTCGCTCAGCGTCTGCGCCATCTGCTGCTGCGCGGTGGCCTGCTGATCGATGAGTTGCCGCGCCTCGATGAGGCGGTTGCGAAGTTCCCCCAGGCTCGGCGGCTCGGCGTTCGGGTCCATCGGTGCGCTCGGTGGCACGGGCACGGGCGGTGCCTTCTGTTTGTCGAGCAGCTTGCGCGCGGCGTTGAGCACCTTGGGCGCGTGTTCGATCACGTCACCCCAGGGGATGATCTTGAGCGCAGCGATCCAGGGAATGGCCATGGTGGGGTCCTTGTGCAAACACCGGGTGAGAGGCGCGGCACGGTTCAGGGTTCCGGGCGCCGCAGCAACCATACCCCCAACGCGGCCACGCCCACCAGCAGGGCGGGAAAGCCCAGCACCGGCGCCCACTGCAGCGCCGCAGCGCCCAGCGCGGGCGCCAGCACACCGCCCAGCGTGTAGCTCATCACCAGCACCGCGGTGCTGTTGACCAGCGTGATGCCTTGTTCGCGCGAGCCGATGTCGATCATGGCCAGCGTGTAGAGGCACCCGCCCGCACCGCCCCAGACGAAGGCCACGGGCGCGGCCAGCCAGGGTTGCCCGGCCACGAAGGGAATGAGCAGCGTGCCGGCGAGCGTGACCCAGGCACACAGCCGCATGAGCGTGAGCCGCGCGGCGCGCGCGTCGCCCCAGCGCGCCCGGGGGTGGTTGGCCATGCGGTCGGCCAGCACGCCGGCGGGCAGCATCATGAGCGCGCTGCCCAGGCCGCTGGCCGACACCAGCAGGGCGGCCAGCACCGCGCCCAGGCCCAGCGCCAGACCGTAGAGCGGCAGGATGGAGGTGAGCCCGCTCTCGAAGAAGCCTCCGACGAAGCCCACCGTCATGATCAGCGGGTGCGCGGCGAGCGCGTGCCACACGCCGGCCAGACCCACGCGGGCGTCGTGCGCGTCGGCCACGGGCGGCACGCGCGGAATCAGCAGACTCCAGGCCAGGCCGATCGCCATGCAGGCGAAAGCGATCCACAGCGCGGTGTCGCTTTGCGGTCCTACCCAGGCCAGCATCAGCGGGCCCAGCACGAAGGTGGCGCCGACCAGGGTTTCGAACAGGCCCACGTAGCGCCCGCGTTGTGCAGGCGGCGCGAACTCCGCCACGATGGCCTCGGCCAGCACCCAGCGCAGGCCCGAGGCCATGCCGGCCACCAGCTTGAGCGCAAACCACAGCGGCAGCGCGGGTGAGAGCGCAAAGACGGCGGTGGCCAGCGTCGGAATGAGTGCCGACAACCACAGCGTCGGCCGCCGGCCCAGGCGGCGCGTGACGGCCGAGGCGAACGGCACCATGAGGAAAATGCCCAGCCAGCCACTGGCCGCGAACAGGCCCGCGAGCGCGGTCGATTCGCCAGCGTCCTTCAGGCGCAGCAACAGCAGCGGCGTGAGCATGAAGTAGCCCACGAGCTCGAAGAAGGTGGCGCCGAAGATGGCGACCAGGCCCAGGCGGGCTTGGGCGGGCGGGGTGGATGTGACCCCCCGCGCCGGCAACGGGTGTTCGCTCACAGCCCCCTCGCCGCCAGCAGGGCATGCGCCACTTCGGCGAAGCCTGAACCGCGCTCGGCGGACGTCACGTAACGCGGCAGCGTGTGCAGTTGGGGCACGAAGCGCGCGATGTTCGCCACGCCCACGCTGTGCGGGAAGTGGGCGAACATCACCTGGTCGTTGGTCGAGTCGCCCACGTAGACCCAGCGGTCGAGCTCGTCGTCCAGGTTGCGGCCGGTGCGCTCGCGCAGCACCCAGCGCGCGCCTTCGAGCTTGTCGTGCCCGCCGATCCAGCCGTTGACATGGATGCTGCTCACCGTGGCACGCAGGCCCTCGGTCTGCATCAGGGCCACCACGCGCGCGATGGTCTCGTCGCTCAACTGTGTGAACTCGCTGTGGTCGATCGCGATGTCGGTCTCGCGGCCGGCGCTGTCGGTGGCGCGCCGCGCGCCGGGCACCTCGGCTTCCACGCGCATCAGCACGCGTTGCAGGTGCGCAAAGTTCGCGGCGCGGGTGGCGCTGTCCTGCAGGTACAGGCGGCCGCCGCCGGGCAGCAGTGCCACGGCACCGTTCTCGGCCACGATGGCCTCCACCGGCCAGGCCTGATCCCCCTGGGCAAACGGTTCGCTCCAGCCCACCGGGCGGCCGGTGATGGCGTACACGGGCAGGCCGGCTGCCCGCAATTCGTGCAGCGCGGCCAGCGCGGCGGGCTCGATGGCGCCGTCGCGGGTGAGCGTGTCGTCGATGTCGGTGAAGATGCCCGCGATGCGCGCGCGCTGCGCGGCGGGCCACTGGCTGAGTTCCTGCATGGGGTGCGAGGATAGCCGGGCGGTCTGGCAGGAAACGGCGCCCTGCGATAGAATTTCGGGCTTCCGAGGAGCGTTGCAGCGCCGGCATGGCGTGAGGCTCGGAACCGAATTCGCAACGACGCTCATCCACTTCTGTGCGGTGAGCGTTTTTTTTCGCCCCGCGGCAAGTGGTTTTTTCAAACACGTTTTGGAGCAAACCATGAACGCACGCATCCCCTCCCTGCCCACCGACTGCGCGATCGCCGACATTTCCCTGGCCGACTGGGGCCGCAAGGAAATCAAGATCGCCGAGACCGAGATGCCCGGCCTGATGGCCATCCGCGAGGAATACGCGGCCAAGCAACCGCTCAAGGGCGCGCGCATCACCGGCTCGCTGCACATGACGATCCAGACCGCGGTGCTCATCGAGACGCTGCAGGCGCTGGGCGCCCAGGTGCGCTGGGCCTCCTGCAACATCTTCTCCACCCAGGACCACGCGGCCGCCGCCATCGCCGCCAACGGCACGCCGGTGTTCGCCATCAAGGGTGAGACGCTGGTCGACTACTGGGATTACACGCACCGCATCTTCGACTTCGGCGCCAAGGGCACGCCGGGCGAAGGCCCCAACATGATCCTGGACGACGGCGGCGACGCCACGCTGCTGATGCACCTGGGCAAGAAGGCCGAGAAGGACCCGTCCGTGCTCGCCAACCCCGGCAGCGAGGAAGAGCGCATCCTGTTCGCGGCCATCAAGGCCAAGCTGGCCGAAGACAGCACCTGGTACAGCCGCAAGAGCGCCGAGATCATCGGCGTGACCGAAGAGACCACCACCGGCGTGCACCGCCTCAAGGAAATGGCGGCCAAGGGCCACCTGATGTTCCGCGCCATCAACGTCAACGACTCGGTCACCAAGAGCAAGTTCGACAACCTCTACGGCTGCCGCGAATCGCTGGTCGATGGCATCAAGCGCGCCACCGATGTGATGATCGCCGGCAAGGTGGCCGTGGTTTGCGGCTACGGTGACGTGGGCAAGGGCTCGGCCCAGGCGCTGCGCGCCCTCAGCGCCCAGGTGTGGGTGACCGAGATCGACCCCATCAACGCCCTGCAAGCCGCCATGGAAGGCTACAAGGTCGTGACCATGGAGTGGGCCGCCGACAAGGCCGACATCTTCGTCACCACCACCGGCAACCGCGACGTCATCACCTACGCGCACATGGCCGCCATGAAGGACCAGGCCATCGTCTGCAACATCGGCCACTTCGACAACGAGATCCAGGTCGCCGAGCTCGAAGCCAAGTGCCAGTGGGAAGAAATCAAGCCCCAGGTCGATCACGTCATCTTCCCCGACGGCAAGAAGATCATCCTGCTCGCCAAGGGTCGTCTGGTGAACCTGGGCTGCGGTACTGGCCACCCCAGCTTCGTGATGTCGTCCAGCTTCGCCAACCAGACCATTGCGCAGATCGAGCTGTTCAGTCACCCGGACAGCTACGACCTGGGCAAGGTCTACGTGCTGCCCAAGCATCTGGACGAGAAGGTCGCACGCCTGCACCTCAAGAAGGTCGGTGCCATGCTGACCGAGCTGTCGGACGAGCAGGCAGCGTACATCGGCGTGCCGAAGCAGGGCCCCTACAAGCCGGACACGTACAGATATTGATCACCCCCGCCGCGCTTCGCGCGACCCCCTTCCGGGGGCGATGCCAGCGGCCCGGCGAAGCCGGTTCCGCGGCATCTCTGGATGGGGCCGCTGCGTACCACCATGCGTGCTGATCAACTCCTCGTCGAGCGCGGACTCGCGGCGTCGCGATCACAGGCCCAGCGGCTGATTGCCGCGGGCGTGAGGTGGCGCCTTGGGGCCGACTGGAAGCCCGTGGCCAAGAACGGCGACGAGCTGCCACTGGCAGCCGAGTTGCAGGTGCTCGATGCGGCCGAGGCGCGCTTTGTGTCGCGTGGCGGCTTGAAGCTCGACGGTGCGCTCACGCACACCGGGCTCGACGTGCGTGGACTGCGCGCGCTCGACGTGGGGCAGAGCACCGGCGGCTTCACCGACTGCTTGCTGCAGCGCGGTGCGGCGCAGGTGGTGGGCGTTGATGTCGGCAGTGGTCAGCTCAACCCGCGCTTGCGTGGCGACGCGCGTGTGATGGCGATCGAGCAGATCAACGCGCGTGAGCTGACCGCGCAGCAACTGCGCGAGGCCGGGGCCGAGCCGCCGTTCGACCTGATCGTGGGCGACCTGTCCTTCATCTCGCAGACGCTGGTGTGGCCGGCGCTCGCGCCGCTGCTCAAGCCGGGCGGCCATGGGCTCATGCTGGTCAAGCCGCAGTTCGAGCTGCAGCCCGGGCACATCGGCAAGGGCGGGCTGGTGAAGGACGCGGCGTTCTACCCGCTGGTGCGAGAGCGCATCACCACCGCGCTGCAAGGCCTGGGCCTTGAGGTGCGCGACTATTTCGACAGCCCCATCGCCGGTGGCGATGGCAACCGCGAGTTCTTCGTCTTCGTCCGGAAACCGGCATGAACCTGCCCATCAGTTTCGAGTTCTTCCCGCCCAAGACGCCCGAGGGCGCCGACAAGCTGCGCGCAGTGCGCCAGCAGCTCTACGCGCGTCAGCCGGTGTTCTGCTCCGTCACCTACGGCGCGGGCGGCTCCACGCAAGCCGGCACCTTCGGTACCGTGAAAGAGATCCTTGCCGAGGGCGTTGATGCCGCGTCGCACTTCTCGTGCATCGGTGCCACGCGTGCCGGCGTGCGTGAGCAGCTCGCGCAACTCAAGGCCATGGGCGTCAAGCGCCTGGTCGCGCTGCGCGGCGACCTGCCCAGCGGCTACGGCCTGGGCGGCGAATTCCAGTACGCGAGCGACCTGGTCGCCTTCATCCGCGCCGAGTCGGGCGAAGACTTCCACATCGAGGTGGCGGCCTACCCCGAGGTGCATCCGCAGGCCAAGTCGCCCGAAGCCGACCTCAAGGCCTACGTCACCAAGGTGAAGGCCGGTGCGCACTCGGCGATCACGCAGTACTTCTACAACAGCGACGCCTACTTCCGTTTCGTGGATGACGCCTACAAGCTCGGCGCCGATGTGCCGGTGGTGCCGGGCATCATGCCGATCACCAGTTCCACACAGCTGATGCGCTTCTCGGACGCTTGCGGCGCCGAGATCCCGCGCTGGATCCGCCTGCGGTTGCAGGCCTACGGCGACGACACCGCGTCGATCAAGGCCTTCGGGCTTGATGTGGTGAGTGACTTGTGTGAGCAACTGTGCAACGGCGGTGTGCCGGGCCTGCACTTCTATACGATGAACCAGAGCGCGGCCACCCTGGAACTGCTGCGCCGCCTGGACCCGAACTGAACCCATGTCCGCCCTTCGCCACCTGATCGCCCTGGCCGTGGTCGCCGCTCTCGCGGGCTGCGCCAGCGGGCCACCGCCGTCGTCGGGCGACGATGCTGGCGTGGTCAGTGGCGGCCGTGAGATCGAACGCGGGATTGCCTCGTGGTACGGCGCGCAGCACCACGGCCGGCGCACCGCGAGTGGCGAGGTGTTCGACATGAACGCCCTGACCGCGGCCCACAAGACCTTGCCCTTCGGCACGCGGGTGCGGGTGTTGAACCCGGCGAGCGGACAGGCGGTGGTGGTGCGCATCAACGACCGCGGCCCGTTCACGCCGGGTCGCGTGATCGATCTCAGCCGCGCGGGCGCCGAACGCATCGGCCTGGTCCGCGCTGGTGTCGCGCCGGTGGTGATCTACGCCGATTGAGCGTGTCGCTCAGCGTTCGTCGTAGCTCACGACGATGCGGTCCGTGGTGGGCCGCGCCTGGCAGCTCAGCACGAAGCCCTGTTCCATCTCCCAGGGCTCGAGCGTGAAGTTCTTCTCCATCGCCACGCTGCCTTCCATCACCTTGGCGCGGCAGGTGCAGCACACGCCGCCGCGGCACGACCACGGCAGGTCGAGGCCGGCCTCCAGCGCGACGTCGAGCACACGCTGGTCGCGGCCCATGCGCAGTTCGTGCGGCTTGCCGTCGAGCACCACGGTGAGCGCGACCTCGCCCTCGCTGCGTTCGGTGTGGCCCAGCTGCACTTTCACGCGCTCGGCGCTCGGCAGGGCCTCCAGCGTGGGTGACGTGAAACGTTCGGTGTGGATGCGCTCGGGCTTCACGCCGGCGCCGAGCAGGGCCTGCTCGGTGGCCTCGATCATGGCTTCGGGGCCGCAGATGAAGACCTCGTCCATGCTGGCCACCGGCAGCAGCGTGGCGACGATCTCGCGCACCTTGTCGCCGTCGATGCGGCCTTCGAGCAGCGGCACCTCCTGCGCCTGGCGCGACAGGATGTGGATCAGCGTGAGCCGGTCGCGGTAGCGGTCCTTCAGGTCCTGCAGCGCTTCGTTGAACATCACGCTGGCCATGCGCCGGTTGCCGTAGACGAGCGTGAACTTGGCGGTTGACGACTCCTCCAGCGTGCTCGTCATGATCGACAGGATGGGCGTGATGCCCGAACCCGCCGCGAAGCCCACGCGGTGCAGCGCGCGTGGGCGGTGCACGGTGAAGCGGCCATCGGGCGGCATGGCCTGCAGCGTGTCGCCGGCCTTGAGTTGCGTGGCCGCCCAGTTGCTGAACACGCCGCCTTCCACCGGGCGGATGCCCAGCGTGAGCTCGCCCTTGCTCGTGTAGAGGCTGCGTGCACTGCTGATGGAGTAGCTGCGCCGCACCTCCTGGCCACCGATGCGCGCGCGCACGGTGAGGAATTGTCCGGGCTCGAAGGCAAAGGCGGTGCGCTGTGCCTCGGGCACGGCCAGCGTGACGGCCACCGAGCCCGCGGCCTCGGGGCTCACGCGTGCAACGGGCAACTCGACGAATCCGCGGGGGGTGGCGTTCATGGTCAATACGGCTTGAAGAGGTCGAAGGGTTCGAGGCAATCGAGGCAGCGATGAAGCGCCTTGCAGGCCGTCGAGCCGAAGGGCGAGGTTTCGGTGGTGTGGGTGGAGCCGCAGCGCGGGCAGGGCACGGGCTGGCTGGCGGCGCGGCGCGCGAAGGTGATGACCTTGTCGCTGCCGTGTGCGGCGCGCCCGTTCGGCGGCGCAATGCCATAAGCGCGCAGCTTCTCGCGCGCGGCAGGCGTCATCCAGTCGGTGGTCCAGGCGGGGGCGAGTTGCGTCACCACACGCCCTGGCAGGCCGGCGTCGGCCAGCGCGGCGCGGATGTCGTCCTCGATCTGGCCCATGGCCGGGCAGCCCGAGTAGGTGGGCGTGATGACCACCTCGGGCACGCCGTCGGCACCCACGCGCACCTCGCGCAGGATGCCCAGTTCGGTGAGGCTCACGACCGGGATCTCGGGGTCGGCCAGGTGCGCGATCGCCGCTTCAATCGCGCGCACGGCCTGCACGGCCCGCACGGCCTGCACGGGCGCAGAGGCGTCTGTGCGCAGCGTGGCGTCCATCACCACACCGCTTGCGGGTGCTCGCGCGCCAGGCTCTGCATCTCGGCGAGCAGAAAGCCCATGTGCTCGGAATGCAGGCCGTGCTTGCCTTGCGACACGTGGCCCGCGGCAGGGGGGCGCTTCAGCGTGGCCTCGGCCAGGGCCTCGTCCACCAGCGCATCCCACGCGGGTTTGAGCGTGGCCAGCGCCACGCCGGTGCCGCTGGCCGCGGCCGTGGCTTCGGCCGCGCTGCCGCTCCAGAACTCCTGCGTGTACGGCATCAGGTGGATCAGCGCGGCCTGCGAGCGCGCGTGGCTGTCCTCGGTGCCATCGCCCAGGCGCACCAGCCAGTCGCCCGCGTGCTGCAGGTGGTAGCGCACCTCCTTGAGCGATTTGGCGGCGATGCCGGCCAGTTGCGCATCGGCGCTGTCCTGCAGGGCTTCCCACCACAGGCGCATCAGCGCGGCGTAGAGAAAGTTGCGCACGATCGTGGTGGCGTAGTCGCGGTCCTGGCGGGCCGGGCCGGCCAGCGGGCCGTGGTGCGGCAGTTCCAGCAGAGTGAAGTTGAGGAACTCGCGCGTGCTGCGGAAGTACGCCAGCGTGTCCTCGGTGATCGCACCGTTCGTGCGCGCGCCCTGCAGGTGTTCGAAGCGCGCCGCGAGCGAGGCATCGGCGTTGATCAGCGCAGCCGCGTGCTGGTAGAGCAGTCGCGCCTGGCCCAGGTGGTCGAGCGCGTGGTTGGCCAGCGCGAGGTCTTCTTCAAGAATGGGCCCGTGGCCGCACCATTCGGCGTTGCGCTGCCCGAGCACCAGCGCGTTGTCGGCCAGGTGCAACAGGTAGTCCACCGGCGCATGGGTGGGATGGGCGTTCACATGTGCCCCACTTTCTCCGGGATCTCGTAGAAGGTCGGGTGGCGGTAGATCTTGTCGGCCGCGGGGTCGAAGAAGGCGTCCTTGGCGTCGGGCTCGCTGGCGGTGATGCTGGCCGAGGGCACGACCCAGATGCTCACGCCCTCCTGGCGGCGCGTGTACACGTCGCGCGCCATCTGCAGCGCGTGCTGTGCGTCGCTGGCGTGCAGGCTGCCGCAGTGCTTGTGCTCCAGGCCCTGCTTGCTGCGCACGAACACCTCCCACAGGGGCCATTCCTTCAAGGCTTTGGGATCGTTCGCGGTGCTCATGCGGCCTCCTTCAGGGCGCGTTGCTGTTGCTTGCGCGCGTGGGCCAGTGCGGCCTCGCGCACCCAGGCACCGTCCTCCCAGGCCTTCACGCGCGTGGCCAGGCGCTCCTTGTTGCAGGGGCCGTTGCCGTTCACCACGTTCCAGAAGTCGTCCCAGTCGATGGCACCGAAGTCGTGGCCGCCCTTGGCCTCGTTCCACTTCAGATCCGGGTCGGGCAGCGTCACACCCAGCACCTCGGCCTGCGGCACCGTGGCGTCGACGAACTTCTGGCGCAGCGCGTCGTTGCTGATGCGCTTGATGCCCCAGCGCATGCCCTGCACGCTGTTCGGGCTGTTGTCGTCGGGCGGGCCGAACATGGCCAGCACCGGCCACCACCAGCGGTTCACCGCGTCCTGCACCATGGCGCGTTGCCCGGACGTGCCCTGCATCATGGTCAGCAGGGCCTCGTAGCCCTGGCGCTGGTGGAAGCTCTCTTCCTTGCAGACGCGGATCATGGCCCGCGCATACGGGCCGTAGCTGCAGCGGCACAGGGGGATCTGGTTCATGATCGCCGCGCCATCGACCAGCCAGCCGATCACGCCGACGTCGGCCCAGGTGAGGGTGGGGTAGTTGAAGATGGAGCTGTACTTGGCCTTGCCGCTGTGCAGCGCCTCGACCATCTGGTCGCGGCTGGTGCCCAGGGTTTCGGCCGCGCTGTAGAGGTACAGGCCGTGGCCGCCTTCGTCCTGCACCTTGGCCAGCAGGATGGCCTTGCGCTTGAGGCTGGGCGCGCGGCTGATCCAGTTGCCCTCGGGCAGCATGCCCACGATCTCGCTGTGCGCGTGCTGGCTGATCTGGCGCACGAGCGTCTTGCGGTAGGCCTCCGGCATCCAGTCCCGCGGCTCGATCTTGCCGTCGGCGTCCACCACGGCGTCAAAGTGCGCCTGCAGCGCGGCATCGGCTTCGCTCGCCACGGGCTGAAGCCCGGGCGCTGCCTGCCCGTCGGGCACGTTGAAGGATTGCGTGTACATGCGTGTCTCCTGGCCCTCGACCGGGCGCGATCTGCAGTCTAGCAAATTAGCCGACCGATCGGTCGGCTAATGCGATTCCGCTGGTCGGGAACCCGACGCCACCCCGCGCTCACCCACGGAAGTTCCTGATTTCTCTCGCTTTGCCCGACGCGCGCCTTCTTCAGCCACACGGGCAGCGACGGACGCTCGTCGGGCGACCGGGCGAATGCCGCAGGCTATGTGTGGAGCACGGTGGCTGAGAACATCGTCGCGGGGCCGACCAGCCTCACGGGAGCACTTGATGGCTGGATGAACAGCACCGGCCACTGCCAGAACCTCATGCGGGCCAGCGTCACGGAGTTCGGGCTGGCGTGCATGCGCAGGGAAGGCGCTGACCAGACGCCGTACTGGACGATGGTGCTGGCCCGGCCCTGACCACCCCGCAGCGAACCGCTCCATCCTGGCGACCCTCAGCCGTCGCCTGTCTCCACCGCGTGGCCCTGGCCGCGTCCGCGCCCGAGCACATCCACCAGCAGCGGCAGCGCTTCCTTGAGGCCGGCGGCCAATGTGTGCGGGGGGTTGATGATGAACACACCACTGGCGGTCAGCCCCGGACGCTCGTTGGGCTCCAGCGGCGGGTGCCCGACGGCCAGCGTGGCATGCAGCCAGCCACGCCCGGCGCGTTGTGCCGCCGCGCGCAGCTTGCGCGGCAGGTCATGCGCCTCGGTGCGGGGAATCACCGGGTACCAGACGACATAGGTACCCGTCGCGAAGCGCTTGAGCGCATCGAGTATGCAGGTGCTTACTTTCCCGTAATCGCTCTTCAGCTCGTAGCTGGGATCGATCAGCACGAGCGCCCGGCGCGAGCCCTGGGCGTCGGCCGGCGGCGGCAGCAGCGGCTTGAGACCCTCGAAGCCGTCCTGTCGCAGCACGACCACGCTGCGCCCGGCCTCCAGCTGGGCCATGTTGGACGACAGGGTCTTGCCGTCGGTGGGGTGGAGCTCGAACAGCTTGAGGCGGTCGCGCGACGCGTCGCGCATCAGCCGTTGCATCACGAACGGTGAGCCCGGGTAGACGCGCAGCGAGCCGCCCGGGTTGAAGCCGGCTACTAGATCCAGGTAGTCGTCGATCAGCGGGGTGCTCGCCCCCCCTTTGCCCTGGGCGGGGCGCAAGGCCGCAAACAGGCGCACCACGCCATGTTCCGCCTCGCCCCCCTTGTCGGCGAATTCGCTGTCGAGCCGGTACAGCCCCGCCCCGGCATGGGTGTCCACCAGCGTCAACGTCGGTGGCTTGAGCATCAGGTGGCGCAGCGTGGCGATGAGCACCAGGTGCTTGAGGACGTCGGCGTGGTTGCCGGCGTGAAAG
>VFQO010001993.1_pt1 | contig 13676 bp, 6 predicted proteins | sample 3512331 | NCBI WGS metagenome assembly VFQO01 (sample SAMN10412371, study PRJNA504923) | tailings metagenome | isolation source: Replicate 3 from Balatoc abandoned mine | place: Philippines: Itogon, Benguet | collected 2017-08-28
TTCGAAGGCCCGTGGCGTAGGCGAAATCCAGCATGAAGCGCAGCCGCTGCGCGGCCGGCTCGCTCCAGCCGTAGGACCACTCCAGGCCGTCGGCGACGACCCGGACGAGCTTCCACTCATGTTCGGTGAAGGCGTGAGACGTGTCGAGCTGCGCCGGCCGGCTGCCTCGCACCTTGACGCCGGCGAAAGGGTTGGCCAGCACGTAGCGCTGCTCGATGAGCCAGCGGTACAGGGCGTTGAGTACCGACAGCGCATAGGCTGCCGAGCGCGCCGAGAGGTCGCCCGCGAAGGGGCGCCACGCGGGCGACGACCGCGGCTGTGGTGCGCCGACCCAGCGCGCGCGTGGGCCCGGATGACGCAGGAAGGCGCGGTAGGCAATGGCGTCCTCGGTGGTCAGCGACGACAAAGCCCGCCGACGCTCGACGATCGCCCACAGGATCAGACGTTCGGCCTCCTTGCGATAGGCCCGCTGGGTTGCCGCCGACTCGTGCAGCGACAGCCATGCGTTTACGGCCTGGTAGTCGTTGCTGGCGTCGAGTGCACAGCTGGCCCGCGGCGCTCGAAAGGTACCCCGTGAGCCATCGACGTCGTCGGGGACGACCAGTCGCTCCCAGGGGATCAGTTCCTGCGCCTGGTTCACTGTGATCAGCGCTCGAGCGCGTTCGGTCAGCGCAGGATGTTGGGCAAAGAATGCCTCGATGTGGCGGGCACCCGCCGGCCCGAGCCCCGCGAGGCTTGCCCACCACCGCCGGCGCCTGGGCACACGAAGGGTCAGGTCGGCCAGCGTGCGAATGCCCACCGCGTGCAGTGCACTCACGAGCCGCACGGGTAGCCAGCGCTCGACGGCGTCGCCGATGAGAGGCTGCGGAGGCGGCATCCCGCGCAACGTCTCGATGGCGGCAGCGGCGGCCTTGGCGAGTATCCGGTCGGATGGACTGGCCGCCGACAAAGTAGAGGCCAGGTCCGTCAGCGCGCGGCTCGTCGCGAAGGCCACCAGCTGGCGTTTCACTCGCCCGATCACCGAGCGCGCCGATGCGCCGGCAGTCCGGCGATCGGGCAGATAGCGGTCCACGGCGGCGCGGCTCGGCACCCCTTGAAGCCAGGCGCGGAATGCGGCCAGCGCAGCCTCATCCGGCCAGGTTGGGTCTGAGGGGATGTTGGGTGGCGCTGGCAGCGCGTTTTCCATGGATGCCAGTTTAGACCCGTGGCAAGCATGCCAAGCTAATGTTGTTTATCTTGGTGGCGCTGCGATTGAACCTGGTTGCCAGCGAACTCTCACCGCGGTGAGAGTCTCGGCAGACTAGGCGCGGGGAGGCTGTAGCACGCCAAGGCGTTCGGGATGGGCCTCAAGTTCACTGCCCGGGAGGCAGGCCGCAGCCCCAATTGAGGCTCCAGGAAGCCGCCGCTCGCGGAGACCAGCCATCGGCCACGAACAGACATTGCAGTCGCCGCCGCGGAGCTGACGTTCGGTGACGAAACCTCGTGTCGGCACTGGTCCGCAGGCCAAGCCTCGCTCGACATGAGCGCCGCTTCGCGACGGTTCCCCGATCGCCGTCAGCCTTCTCGGTAACGCGGCGTTAACGCTCGCCCAACTACAACCCGCTCGCAGGCCCGCAGTTGGGCCCGGAGGACGGGATGGCTCAAGATCGATCGACGCAGCTTACGGAACCGCGGGCCGGCCGATGGCCGCGGTGGACCAAAGGTCTGGCTCTGACGCTCGCGCTGGCGTTGGGCGCTTGCGGGGGCAGCGATGGCGGGCCGGACTCCGCATCCCCGGGGGCCGTCACGCTGGATGCCGCGGGCGGCACGCTGACGCTTGGCGGCGTTCAGGTGATCGTGCCCGCCGATGCGCTGGCTGGCGCGACCACCGTGCGCGTGGCAGCCGACTCGGTGGGTGCGCCGCCGCCGCCAGCCGGCGCGCGGCTGCTGAGCCCCATCTACTCCGTCACCCCGCACGGCGTCGACTTCGCGAGGCCGGCGCGCCTGCGCATCCCGTTCGACGCGAGCGGCATCGCGGCCGGCGCCCGGCCCGTGCTGCTCAAGGCACAACCGGGCAGCGACTGGGTGATCCAAAGCGACACCGAGCGCGACGGTGACGCGCTGCTCGTCGACGCCACCACGTTCTCGTTCTATGCCGTCACCCTGTGCCGGCCGGTCGAGGCCTACACCACAAGCTCGCTCTCCTACACGATCGGATCCTGCTGGACCGAGACCAGCGAGGTGACCTTGCAGGCCGTGGCGCCGATGGTCAACAAGAGCGGCCCGAAGGGCACGCAGCCGGCCGGCGTGGACGCGACGATCACGCAGCCGCAGTACGTCGAGCTCGAGCTGCGCTATACGGTGCCGGCGGTGGATCACGGGCTGGACTTCAGCCTCGTGCGCACGGGCAACCGCACGCTGCCGGTCGAACTGCTTTCGGGGCCGCTGCCGCCCTCGCCGGCACGGCTGCGCATTCCGGTCACCGAGGCCCTCAATGGCACCGTGTCGCTGCAGCTCCAGATCACCTGCCGCAGCCAGCCCTATGTGTGGCAACCTAACCTGGGCAATTTCTGCGCGAGCGGCGATGAACCGCGGCCGACGCCCGACCCGGCCGCGCGGCCGGCGCTGAAGCCATTCCGTGCCGTCAGCAACTTGGTGGTGCTGGCGGTCAACATCGCGCCGGGCACGCCGGTCGGCGACCTGGCGCCGCTGATCTCGGTTCAGCCCAGCAGCCAGACCGTGGCCGAGGGCATGCCGGTGCCGCTGTTCCGCGTCGAGACCCCGAGCCCGTCGACGCGGCACGCCTGGGAGGCCAGCTTCGACGGCGGGCAGAGCTGGGTCGACCTCGGCTCCTTCCCGGTCAAGTTCAGCGATCCGCCGGGGGCACCGCTGTGCTTCCTGAACGATCCGCCATGCGAGCGACTGCGGCTGCCTGCCGATCCGGCGCTCGTCAGCGAGGTGGCGACGCCCTGCGGCCGCACCACCAACACCGACTGCACGGCCAACCTGAGCACGACCTTGCGCATGAACGGCCGCAAGCTGCGCGCGCGGCTGACCAACGACTTCGGCACCACCGTCTCGAACGTGGCCACGCTCAGCGTGGTGGCCGCGGTGCCGCCGGCCATCACCCAGCCGCCGCAGAGCCAGCAGATCGCCGAAGGTCAGACGGCGAGCTTCACGGTGGTCGCCAGCGGCCTGCCCGGCCCCGAGATCTGCTGGCAGACGCGGGCCAGCGACACGCAGCCCTGGGCCGACGTCGGGTTCAACTGCCCGGGCCGCGGCACCTACACGACGTCGGCATTGAGCGTCGCCGCCAGCGGCACGCAGTACCGCGCAGTCGCACGCAGCAGCGCGGGCTCGGTGCCCAGCGAGCCTGCGACCGTGACGGTCACGCGTTCGCCCGCGCCGCCGTCGATCAGCAGCCAGCCCGCCGCGCTGACGGTCACGGCCGGCAGCACGGCCGTCTTCGCCGCCGCCATCAACGGCACCGCGCCGTTGTCGTACCAGTGGTTCCGCAACGGCGTCGCGATGGCCGGGGCGAACGCGCCGGTGCTGCAGCTGCCGGCGGTCGACGTCGGCGACTCCGGCAGCCGCTACGAGCTGGAGATCGGCAATGGCGCCGGCAGCGTGCGCAGCGCGAGCGCCACGCTGACGGTGACGGCCGGCGGCACGCCGCCGCCGGCGCAGCCGCCGTTCATCACCACCGCGCCGCGCAACGTCAGCGTGCATGCCGGCGACACCGCGACCTTTGCGGTTGCCGCCGGCGGCACCGGGCCGTTCACTTACCAATGGCGGCGCAACGGCACGCGCATCGACGGTGCCGTCGAGGCGGCGTTCACGATTGCCGGCGTGGCCGCGGGTGATGCCGGGGCCTACTCGGTGGTCGTGAGCAACGCCGCCGGCAGCGTGACCAGCAGCGCCGGCACGCTCAGCGTGCTGCCGCTGGACACAACGACCCCGACCGCGCCCGCGATCCAGACGCCACCCGCAACACTGGTGGCCCTGCCCGGCAGCACGGCCACGCTGGCCGTTGCGGCCAGCGGCAGTGCACCGCTGAGCTACGCCTGGGCACGCAACGGCACGACCCTTCCTGGAGCCACGGGGCCGGTGCTCACGCTGGCCGCCGTGAGCGGCGCCGATGCCGGCAGCTACACGGTGACGGTGCGCAACGCGGCCGGCAGCGTGACGAGCGCGGCGGCGCAGCTGATCGTGGTGGGTGCGCCGGCCATCGTCGTGGCGCCGTCCGCGCAGGCCGCGACGGAGGGCGGCGTCGCCAGCTTCAGCGTCACGGCCAGCGGCGACGGCCTGCGCTACCAATGGACGCGCGACAACGTGGCGATCTCCGGCGCCACGGCGGCCGGCTACACCACCCCGGCGCTCACGCTGGCGGACAACGGCGCCCGCTACGGCGTGATCGTCTACAACGGCGCCGGCGTGGCGATCAGCAGCGGCGCACTGCTTACCGTCACGGCCGCGACCACGCTGACGCAGACGCAGCAAGCCAGCGTGACCGATGCCGGTGCGATGCCCAGCGGCATCAGCTATAGGCCGTCGGTCTCGGCCGACAGCTCGCGCGTGGCCTTCATCTCGAACGGGAACAACCTCATCCCCGGAACGATCAACCAGGGGCACGCTTACCTGCGCGACCGTGTGAACAACACCACCACGCGCATCACCGTGCGGCCCGACGGCAGCGAATCGTCGCAGGGTACGTCGATGGTCAAGCTGGCCGCCAACGGGCGCTACGTCGTGTTCCGCTCGCGCGCCAACGACCTCGTGGCCGGCGACACCAACACCGCCGACGATGTGTTCGTGCGCGACCTGCAGACGCAAACCACGGTACGCGTGAACGTGCTGGCCGACGGCAGCCAGGACACGGTGTCTGCCGGTACCACCGGCCTGGGCGCCGACATTTCCGCCGATGGCCGCAAGGTGCTGATGCGCTCGGCGGCCAACCTGGCCGGCGACGGCGCGGCCACCGCCGGCTACCGCTGGTACCTGCGCGATCTCGACGCCGGCGTGACCCGGCTGGTGGCCGGCTCGGAAGACGGCCAGGGCGCCGCGCTGTCGCCCGACGGGCGCTACGTGGCGTTCATCACCGTGACGAGCAGCCCGGCGCAGAACCGGCTGATGCTCTACGACGACCAGGGCGGCAGCACCAGCCAGCTGCTCGCTGTGCCGAGCGGCACCTTCCCCGAAGGCCTGGGCGGGGGGCTGGCGGTGTCCGACGGTGCCGGTGCGATCGCCTTCTGGCTGCGCTCCAGCAGCGTCGGCGGCGGCGCGGCCGCGCAGTACAGCCAGATCGGCGTGTTCGAGCGCAGCAGCGGCAGCGTCTCGATCGCCAGCGTCACCGCCGGCGGCATGGCCGGCGATGGCCACAGCAGCGATCCCAGCCTCTCGCGCGACGGCCGCTACGTCTCGTTCCGCAGCGGGGCGCCCAACCTGTCCGGCGACCCCGCCAGCGCCGTCGGCAGCTACCTCATCGTGCGAGACCGCCAGGCCGGCACCACGCGCATCGCCTCGCGCCGGGCCGATGGCACGCCCTTCCTGTCGCAGCAGGGCTTCAACGAGAACGCGCTCAGCGCCGATGGCAGCGCCGTGGTGCACCTAGCCGATGCCGGCGAGGCCGTGCCCGGCGCGCTGGGCGGCATCCAGGTCTTTCTGAGTCCGCGGCCGTGAACTGCAGGAGCACGACATGAAGTTCAGAAGCCTTGCATCTCTTCTCCCGCTCTGCGCCGCCTCGCTGGCGGGGCCATCGGCCGCGGCCGACGGGTTCGCCGCAGCAGGCACCAAGGCCACCCTGAGCGTCGACTACGTCTACGAATCGGCGGGTCGGAAGCAGGACCGGATCGACCTGCACGAGTGGCGCGTGCATCGCAGCGCCAGCCTCGTGGCCACGCTCGCCGCCCAGCCCCCGTCGCCGCTGCCGACGATGCAGCCGCCGGACGCCGCGCAGAGCGCCGCGTTGAACGCCAAGGCCGGCAAGGGCCAGGCGGCGGCCGCCAAGATGGCGCCAATGATGGCCAGCGTCGAGCAGATCATGGCCCGCTGCGGCGACGACGAGGCCTGCATCACGCGCGAGACCACCCGGCTGGGCAGCGCGATGGCGGGCACGGCGCAGCTGGACCAGGCGCTCGGCGCCAAGGCCGACATCGACGCGATGGCGCGCCAAGGCGCGCCGCGCTACCAGGCCTGGCAGGCGATCGCCCAGCAGGGCCGCTACCGCATCGACGAGACCGCGCACATCGTTCACGGCGACCCGATCTGCATGAGCCTGCCGCGGGCCCGCTGCACCCGCGACGAGCGGCGCGAGGGTGCGGGCGACATTCCGCTGCCGCCGCAGGCGAAGAACAGCCCGCAGGGGCTGCCCGGTGTCGCCGCCTTCGAGGTGGACGCCGTGCGGCAGACGATCACGCTGATGCTGCCGGTGCCGCTGATGCCCTTGCCCTACACCGAGACCATCACCACCGACGAACCCGCCGGCACGCACTCGACGCCGACGCCAAAGGGGCCGCAGCCCCGGCAGCTGGCGATGCGCACGAGCGCCGGCGGTGCGTCGGCCCCGCCGATGACCGTGCCGCTGCAGGGCAGCTGGCGCAGCCATTCGGGCGAGCGGGTCGTGCAGCTCGACGGCAAGGCCGGCGAGTCGGGCCGGCTGACGATCCGCTGGCGACTGACGGCGCCTTGAGCGCGAGTCGCGCCGCAGCGCGCGAGAAGTCTGGCGATACTGGCGCCATGCATCTGAAACTCAGCCAGTCGGCCAGCGCACGTCTGCCCGATGGCACCGAGCTGACGCTGACCGACCTCGACGCGGCACTGCTCGCCTGGCTGGCGCTGGAAGGGCCCACCGCGCGCAATCGGCTCGCCGCGTTGCTGTGGCCCGGCAGCAGCGCCGAAGCAGCAGGAAACTCGCTGCGCCAGCGCCTGTTCAGGCTGAAGCGGCAGTGCGGTATGGCACCGGTGGTCGGGGCTGGCGTGCTCGCCCTGGCCGAGGGTGTGCATCACGACCTGCAAGAGGCCGGCGACGTGCTCGGCGGCGTGCAACTGGAGTTCGGGCCGGAGTTTGCCGACTGGCTGCGCCGGCAGCGCTCGCGCCGCACCGATCGCCTGCGCCAGTCTCTAACCGAGCTGGCGGACATGGCCGAGCAGGCCCGCGACTTCGGCGACGCGATGCAGCACGCGCAGGAACTGCTGGCGCTCGAGCCCCTGTCCGAAGCCGCGCACCGCCGCGTCATCCGCTTGCACTACCTGGCCGGCGATCGCGCCGCCGCGCTGCTGGCCTTCGACCGCTGCGAGCGCCTGCTCAAGGACGAGATCGGGGCGGCCCCCGATGCGCAGACGCTCGCGTTGCTGCGCGCGCTGGAGCGCGAGACGGCAGACTCGTCGCTGCAGCCCGCGGCAGCGGTGCCCGCGGTGGTGCTGCGGCCGCCGCGTCTGGTGGGGCGCGCGGCCGAGCTGCGCGTGCTAGAGAGCGCGGTGGCAGACGGCCGGGTCGTGCTGCTGTCGGGCGAGGCGGGCCTGGGCAAGTCGCGGCTGATCGCCGCGCTGTGCGAGTCTTCGTCTGCCACCACGGCGGTGCTGTCGGTCGCCGCGCGTGTCGGCGACGACATGGCACCGTTCGCGCTGGCGGCACGTTGGCTGCGCGCGTTGCTGCAGCGGCCCGGCATGGAGCCCAGCGATGCGCAGCGCGCCGACCTGGCCGGCGTTCTGCCGGAGCTCGGCCCGGCGGCGCCGCGCTCGCCCGCGGCCGACCGCGCACGGCAGGCCCAGGCCATCGAGGCCTTGCTGGTGACGGCGGCAGGCCAGGGGCTGCGTGCCTGCGCCCTCGACGACCTCCAGTACGCCGATGCGGCGAGTGTCGAGCTGCTGCATGCGCTGGCCGGGTGCGACAGCGTCGGCTGGGTGCTGGCCCTGCGGCCCGATGGGCTCGGTGAGGCACAGCGCGCGCTGCTGTCGGCCCACCGCGACTCGACACGGGCCACGGCGCTGGCGCTGCAGCCTCTGGCTGGCGAGGACGTGGAGGCGCTGCTCGACTCGCTGGGCCTGCCCGGGGTGGGCGGCAGCGAACAGGCGCAGGCGCTGAAGCGCCGCACCGGCGGAAACCCGATGTACCTGCTCGAGACCATCAAGGCCGCGTGGTCGACGCACGGCGGCGCGCTGGTGCCGATGGCCGGCAGGCCCGAGGCGGCGGTCGTCTGGCCGCAGGCCGACAACGTGCTGAGGCTGATCCAGCAACGGCTGTCGCGCCTGAGCCCGCTGGCGACCCAGGTCGTGCGCTGCGCGGCGATCGCAGGCCAGGACCTGAGCGCCGCACTGGTGGCGCAGGTGCTGGGGCTGCGCCCGCTCGACCTCGCCGACGCCTGGGCGGAGCTGGAGTCTGCCCAGGTGCTGCGCGACGGCGGCGGCTTCGCGCACGACCTCATTGCCGAGGCCGCGCGCAGCAGCCTGGCGCGCGCCATTGCCCGCCCGCTGCACGGCGAGGTTGCGGCCTACCTCGAACAGCATGGCGGCGAGCCGGCGCGTGTGGCCGAACACTGGCTCGAGGCCGGCGAGCCGCTGCGTGCCGTTCCGCATCTGGGCGCCGCCGCTCAGCGCGCGCGCGGGGCCGGCCGGCTGCTCGAAGCCGCCGAACTGTACGAGCGCGCGGCGCACGCGCTGCAGGATGCCGGCCAGCGCGGGGCCGCCTTCGATGCCTACTTTGCCGCCCAGGATCTGCTGAGCGAATCGACCTTCGTGCAGCGCCTCGAGGGCCTGATCGATGCGCTCGACGCGCTGGCCGACAACGACGACGGCCGCCGCGCGCTGGCGGCCTGTGCGCGCATCGTGCTGCTCGGCGAGCTGGGTCGGCACGATGATGCCGTGCAGCTCGCGATGCAGGCGCTGCCCTGGGCCGAGCGCGCCGCTCTTCCCGACGTGCAGGCCGAGCTGCACTGGGACCTCGCCGCGCTGCGCTGGATGCGCCGCGAGCTCGCCGAGGCCACGCGGCACGCCGAGCAGGCGCTGGCGTGCCTGGAGCGGGCCGATCCGGCGCATGCCCACCTGGCGCGGGCGGGTCGATCGCTCACGGCCAGCCGCAGCCGCGTGCTGAACGCGCTCGGCCTGCTGATGGCCGCCGCCGGACGGCTGGCCGACGCGAACGCGCGTCTCGAGGAGAACTGGCATCTGGCGCGCGCGGAGCGCGACGTTGCCACGGCCCGCAACATCGCGGCCGGCCTGGCCATGAACTCGCTCGATCAGGGCCAGCTCGCCCCCGCGCTGCACTGGAGCGAACAGGCCATGGCCGACGACGAGCGGCTCGACGTCGATCCCTCCACGCGGCTGACCGCCTGGACGAACCGCACCGCTGTGCTCGCGATCAGCGGCGATCTCGGCGGCGCCGTCGCGCTCGCCGACCGCGTGGCCGCGCTCTGTGCGCAGGGAACGGCCCGAGCCATCCCCGCCGCGCTGCGCCGCATGCACTGGCTGGAGTGCGAGCTGGGCCGGCGTGATCTCGCCCGCAAGGGGCTGCAGGCGCTGCTCGAACGGCCGGGCCTGCTGGCCATCGACCGCCTCGCCATCGAGGCCACCCTGCTGCACGCCGGCGGGCCGCCGCACAGCGCCGATTTGCTCGACCGCATCGCCGGCCTCGACGACTTCCCGATGCGCGCGCGGCTACTCGTGCTGGCTCGCCCCGGCTGCGACGCGAAGGCGATCCTGCCGCTGCTCAGCGCGACGGCAGCGACCGCACGCGACTGCGGCGCGATGGGTCTCTGGCTGGACCTGCAACTCGCTCGATTGGCCGCCCTGCGCGACGCCGGCCGAAGCGCCGAAGCGGCGCAGAGCGCCTTGGCGCTGTGGGCCCGGCTCGATCAGGGACTGGTGGGCATGGGTCTGTTCGACCGCCAGGCGTCCGCGGTCGTCATGGCGCTGCTCGACAGTCACGCTTCGCTGGCCGGCACGGTACGCCTGCGAATCTCCGCCTGGCGGGACCAGGCCGCATCCACCCTGCCCGAGCCCTGGCGGGAGAACTACCTGGCGCGCTCGCCCTCGATGCTCGGAGACTCGCCATCAGCCCGCGGACCGAGGCTGGCCCCTTGAGAACTGGCTCGCTACCCAAACCGCTTTCGGCAGCAATGTACATGCGTGGCCACTGCCAGCTGCTCCCCGCTGCCGACGTGCCGCGTGCAGGTGGTGAACCGCAGTCCGCAGCCGTGCGGCAAGATGGATCAAGCCATCGGCGAAGCTCGCCGGGTGGGCCCTGAAGCTCCGGCGACGCTGCCGGTGCAGCTTGCCGCAGCGTGGCTGTCCTACCTGCCGCAGGTCTGGGTCGACGACTGGGTGGTCAATCTGGATGCGACTGACGAACCCGCAGTGGTCAGCGAACCCGGGCGGCAATTTCTCTGGGTGCTCTCGCGCGAGCGCGGCTTGCCATCGGCGGACTGGGCGTCGCTGAACGCCCGGCCTTTTCAGTGGCAGTCAGGGCTTTGTCGACCGTGCTCGTCAGGGCGCTCCTCGGGTTCGGATCGATGACGCTGATCGGCTCGGTGGGTGCCCCGACGAGACTCCCGCCCGCCGCAGACATCGGATTCCTGCTCGCCGTGGCCATCGTCACCGGCTGCGGCCACTGGAGCATCCTGACGAGCCGAACGAGCATCGACGGCCAGCACATCGCCCAGACCTGGCTTTGGCATGAGAAGGTCGCCATTGTCGACATCACCCAGGTCAAGCTGGTGAGGGTGCAACGCCTTGATTTGCTGGTGGTTCCACTGTTGGTCGTACGAGCCGGCTACGGTCTGACGACCATCCAGACGGGTGGCACGACCGTGCATTCACAGTTCAGACTGTTGCCGCACGGCGGCTGAGGGTTCGTCTGCAGATGCAGCCAGTCCGCTTGAACCCGATTCACGGCAGCGCCGCGGCCGGACTCCGCAAGAGTTGCACTTTCCGACAGAGGTACGTTTCCCGGGGTGCTTCTCAAGCGGCAGACCGCCGGTGCCTGCTGTCCAGCTGGAGCCTAGCTGATGTCCGCATTCCTGCTCAGCGATAGTCTGCTCAGGGTCGGTGGACTAAACCGCTCGCGCGGTAGACGCTCCGGCGGCGTCGTGGTGGTTCGGGGCAATCGCGGTTCTGCCAAGTTGGCGATCGAGGCAATCCGCCTCGTTCATCAACGGAGCCGCAACCATGGACACCACGACCCCGGCAGTCTCGCCGCTGCGCCAGCGCATGATCGAAGACATGCGTATGCGCAAGCTGGAGCCCAAGACTCAGCAGGCCTACATCCGCGCCGTCCTCAAGCTGAGCGCCTTCCTCAAGCGCTCGCCCGACACCGCCTCGGCCGAGGACCTGCGCAACTTCCAGCTGCACCTGGTCGACACCGGCACCTCGCCCATCACCCTCAACGCCACGCTGTCGGGGCTGAAGTTCTTCTTCGACGTCACGCTCGACCGGGGCGATCGGCTGGTCAAGATGCAGTCGGTCCACGTGCCGCGCACCTTGCCGATAGTGCTCAGCCGCGACGAAGTCGCGCGGCTGCTGGCTGCAGCACCCAACCTCAAGCACCAGACGGCGCTGACGGTGGCCTACGCGACCGGCCTTCGCGCCAGCGAGGTCATCTCGCTGAAGGTTGGCGACGTCGACAGCCAGCGCATGACGTTGCGCGTGGAGCAAGGCAAGGGATCCAAGGACCGCTACGCCATGCTGCCGCCGCTGCTGCTGGAGCGGCTGCGCGCCTGGTGGCGGGTGGGCCATGCTCAGGGCAAGATCCTGCCCGGCGGCTGGCTGTTCCCGGGCCTGAACCCGATGGACCCGCTGAGCACCCGGCAACTCAACCGCGCCATCCACTTCGCGGCTGACGCGGCCAAGCTCGACAAGCGCGTGTCCATGCACACGCTGCGACACAGCTTCGCGACCCACCTGCTGGAACAGAAGGTCGACATCCGGCTGATCCAGGTGCTGCTGGGGCACAAGCGGCTCGAGACGACGACGGTCTATACCCACGTGGCCACCGATCTGCTGCGCGAGGTGATCAGCCCGCTGGAGAACCTGCCGCCCTCGTAGGCCGACTGCCGTGGGCAGGCCTGCCCTGGAGGTCGCCGACATCTTCCGTCAGCACGGCCCGGCTTGGCGCGCCGTCCAGCGCGGCCATCTGAGCCTGGGCCAGCTCAAGGTGATGTCGGCCATCGAGCAATGTCGCACGGCGACGCTCGGTGGACATGTGCTGCGCTGTGATGGCTGCGGCACGGATCAGCTCGCCTACAACTCCTGCAGGAACCGTCACTGCCCGAAGTGCCAGAGCAGTGCGGCAAAGCGCTGGCTCGATGCGCGTCAGGCCGATCTGCTGCCGGTCGAGTATTACCACGTGGTCTTCACGCTGCCGGCACCCATTGCCGACATCGCGTACCAGAACAAGGCCGCCGTCTACGGGCTGCTGTTCGACATCGCCGCCGAGGTGCTGCAGACGATCGCCGCCGACCCCAAGCACCTGGGCGCGCGCATCGCCGCCACGCTGGTGCTGCATACCTGGGGCTCGGCGCTGACGCATCACCCCCACGTCCACGGCATCGTGCCGGGCGGTGGGCTGTCGGCGGACGGCAAGCGCTGGGTGGCGTGCCGGCCGGGATTCTTCTTGTCGGTGCGCGTGCTGTCCAGACTGTTCCGTCGGCGCTTCCTGGAGGAACTGCTACGCCTGCACCAAGCGGGCAAGCTGCAATTCTTCGGCGAGCGCGCGGCGCTGGCCGACGCCAAGGCGTTCAAAGCCTGGCTGGTGCCGCTGCGCCAGTGCGAGTGGGTGGTGTACGCCAAGCGTCCATTTGCCGGGCCCAAGGCGGTGCTGGCCTACCTGTCGCGCTACACGCACCGGGTTGCGATCTCCAACAGCCGCTTGCTCGCGCTGGACGAGCGCGGCGTGACCTTCCGCTGGAAGGACTATCGGGTCAAGGACAGCGCCAAGGCCGGTGCAGGCGGCAAGACACGCCACAAGACGATGACACTGACACCTGAGGAGTTCATGCGGCGCTTCCTGCTGCATGTGCTGCCCGCTGGCTTCCACCGCATCCGGCACTACGGCTTGCTGGCCAACGGCAACCGCAAGCAGGCCCTGGCCGCGGTGCGCGATTTGCTGAGGCCGGCGACGCGCGATCAGCCGCCATCAGCGACCGACGACACGGGCTCGGTCGTGGGTGCCGAGCCGAAGAAGCCCGTCTACGTATGCCCTCACTGCAGCCGGCCGTTGACGATCCTGCAGACGCTGGCGCGCGGGCAGGCCATTCGGGCTCCACCAACGCCTTGTGCAGGCGGGCCATGAGCAGCAGGTGCCGCAGCGTCCAACCGCAGCCATCGGTTGTGCATCTTCAACGACCGGTGCGCCGCCGCATGGCTGGCTGCGCCCCAGAGGACTTCGCCGGGCGGAAGAGCACCGTGCAGAACACGCGCAAGGGTCATGCGGGTGGGGCTGCGCCGGTGTGCTGCAGATCGATCGGTGCCCGCGCGACTGCGGCCAGCACCAGCGCGCGCCACCGAATCGCCATATCGCTTTAGGCTGCGACCACCACCTCGGCACTCGCCGCGGTTTCCTCCCCCGAGCTTTGTGGGACACCTGCCCTCGGTCGTTGGCAGTTCCACGCGCTTTTGCGGGCGCCGGGCAGGTGTCCCACAAACCTAAACAATTTCGGCCAGCCAACTCGGCGAACAGGCTGCCGGAGACCGGTCATTGAGCTCCG
>VFQO010001996.1_pt1 | contig 13656 bp, 7 predicted proteins | sample 3512331 | NCBI WGS metagenome assembly VFQO01 (sample SAMN10412371, study PRJNA504923) | tailings metagenome | isolation source: Replicate 3 from Balatoc abandoned mine | place: Philippines: Itogon, Benguet | collected 2017-08-28
CGCGGCAAGGACAGCTGGCGCGGCTATTTCGGCTGGATGCCCGCGGGCACCCATGCGGTCGAATATGTCGTGCGCTTGAACGGATCGGGCCGCTTCAACATGCCGCAAACGCGCGTCGAGGCAATGTACTCGCCCGCGATCCGCGGCCAGTGGCCCAACCCCCCGGTGACCGTGGCGAGCAGCGCGAATTGATGACGCGCCAGCCGTCCTCTCTCCGTTCGTGTCGAGCGAAGTCGAGACACGTCGAAGGCAAAGGCGGCGGGCGCGTTTTTCATCTCGTCACCCTGAACTTGTTTCAGGGTCCATGGCCCGACCTGTCCTCCGACGCCGCGTCGAACGGGACCACAGGCCATGGATGCTGAAACAAGTTCAGCATGACGAAGGAAAGAGACGGCGGGGTTAGCCTCCCCCCCAAGCGCCGCTGGTTCGACGCCTTTGCCTGGGCGGCGTTCGCGCTCCTCATCCTCACCACCGCGGCGCACCTTCTCACCAAGCCCCCCGCGATGCCTGCTTACGAGGACGTCCGCGCCGGCTGGAAACCCAGCGAGGCCTGGCTCTACGACCGCGACGGCCGCCTGCTCGACAGCGAACGCGTCGATTTCGAGCGCCGCCGCATGGCGTGGGTGCCGCTCGCCGACATCGCGCCCGCCGTCCGCAGCGCCGTCGTCGCGAGCGAGGACAAGCGCTATTGGTCGCACGGCGGGGTCGACTGGCTCGCGATCGCCAGCGCCGCAAGAACGCGCCTGAATTGGGGGGAAACCGGCGGACGCTCGCGCGGCGCCTCCACCCTCCCGATGCAGCTCGCGGGCTTCCTCGCCCCCGACCTCGCGCTCCCCGGCCAGCGCGGCTGGCTCGCCAAGATCCGCCAGATGCGCGCGGCACAGGCGCTCGCCTCAGACTGGTCGCGCGAGCAAATGCTCGAGGCCTATTTCAACCTCGTGCCCTTGCGCGGCGAGACGCAGGGCATCGGCGCCGGCGCGCGCGCGCTCTTCGGCAAGAAGCCCGCCGACATGGACCGCACCGACGCCGCGCTCTTCGCCGGCCTCCTCCCCAATCCCGCCGCAGGCGCCGAGACGCTCGGCATTCGCGCCTGCCGCGTGGCCCAGGGAAATGGTGGCGCCAAGGATTGCGGCCCGATCCGCGCCGCCGCCGCGACGCTCGTCTCGGGCGAACGCATCGCCGAACTCGACCCCGCGCTCGCGCCGCACCTCGCGGTCCGCCTGCTCGACAAGCCCGGCAAGCGCGTCACCACCACCATCGACCGCCGCATCCAGGAGGCCGCGATCGTCGCGCTTCGCCGGCAACTTTCGGGCCTCGGCGCCGACCGCGTCCGCGACGGCGCGGTCGTCGTGCTCGACAATGAAACCGGCGACGTGCTCGCCTATGTCGGCGGCGTCGGTCTCAAATCGACCGCGGCGCAGGTCGATGGTGCCAATGCGCGGCGGCAGGCGGGCTCGACGCTCAAGCCGCATCTCTATGCGCAGGTGATCGAGCATAAATGGCTCACCGCCGCGTCGATCCTCGACGACAGCCCGGTCCAGCTCGACACCGCCTCGGGCCTCTATGTCCCCAAGAATTACGACCATAGTTTCAAGGGTCCGGTCAGCGTCCGCCACGCGCTCGCCTCGTCGCTCAACGTACCCGCCGTCCGCGCGCTCGTCATCGACGACGTCCAGCAGTTCCGCGACCGCCTCTGGGCATTGGGCTATCACGGCCTCGTCGAAGACGGCGAATATTATGGCTTCAGCCTTGCACTCGGGTCGGCCGAAGTGTCGCTGGTCGAGCAGGCCAACGCCTTCAGAACATTGGCGAATATGGGGAATTACAGCGAGGTGAACTATGTCGCTATGCGGCACCTTCGCCAACATCCGGCGCGGCAGGTCGTCACCCCCGCCGCCGCCTTCATCGTCGGCGACATCCTCGCCGACGCCTCGGCGCGCACCGACGCCTTCGGCGCCGACAGCGCGCTGCGCCTCCCCTTCTGGGCCGCCGCCAAGACCGGCACGTCGAAAGGCATGCGCGACAATTGGTGCATCGGCTACTCGGACCGCTTCACCGTCGCGGTGTGGGTCGGCAATCTCGAGGGCGATTCGATGCGTGCCGTCTCGGGCACCTCGGGCGCCGCGCCGGTGTGGCGCGACGTCATGCTCGCGCTCCACGCCGGCAGTCCCGGCAAGCCGCCCGCCATGCCCGCCGATGTCGAGGCGAAACAGATCGCGCTCCCCGGCACGCGCGAACCGCCGCGCCGCGAAGTGTTCATCCGCGGCACCGGCCAGTCCGAAATGGCCGCCGCCCCCGCCGCCGCGCGCCGTCCGCGCATCACCAGCCCGGTCAGCGGCAGCGTCTATGCGCTCGACCCCGACATCCCCTTGGACCGCCAGCGCCTCGGCGTCGCCGTCAGCGGCGAAGTGACCGGCTACCGGCTGATCCTCGACAAGAGGATGCTCGGCGATGCCGACGCCGGGCAACAGATATTGCCCCGCCCCGGCAGTCATATCCTGACCCTCGTCGACCCCGGCGGCCGCTCGGTCGATCGCATCCGCTTCACGGTGCGGTGAACCGGGTTGGACCCACGCGAATCACACTTTCGACCCCGTGAAATTAAGTTGCGCTGACGGGAGGAGCGGTTAGTCTGTCCCGCCATGAAGAGGCCCACACTGGGTCCAAAGGGGACAACTACATGAAATTTGGTCGCGTCAAACCGCTCGACGCCATCTTGGCCACCGCCGAGAAAAAGTCGCTGCACCGAACCCTCGGTGCCTTCCAGCTGACCCTGTTCGGCATCGGCTGCGTCATCGGCACCGGCATTTTCGTGCTGACCTCGGCCGGCGCGCAGAAAGCCGGCCCGGGCCTGATGCTCGCCTTCGCGATCGCGGGGCTGATCTGCATCGTCGCCGCGCTCTGCTATGCCGAGATCGCGGCGATGATCCCGGTCGCGGGCTCCGCTTACACTTACACCTATGCGACGATGGGCGAGGTGCTCGCCTGGACCGTCGGCTGGGCCCTTGTCCTCGAATATGCGGTCGCGGCGTCCGCGGTGTCGGTCGGGTGGTCCGGCTATTTTACAGGGACGGTGCTCAATGAATTCCTCGGGATACAGCTGCCATCCTACCTCGCCGGCGCGCCGCTGGCGCTCGGCGGGATCGAGGGCGGTTTCATCAACCTGCCTGCGGTCTTCATCGCGCTGCTGATCACCTGGCTGCTGATGATCGGCACCACCGAAAGCGCGCGCGTCAACGCCGTGCTCGTCGCGATCAAGGTCACCGCGCTCACTGCCTTCATCGTCCTGACGCTGCCCAGCGACTATTTCTCGACCGACAAGTTCAATCCCTTCCTGCCCGCCGGCGTGTTCGGCGGCTTCGGATCGGGCATCGGCGCGGTCGGCGCCGCGGCGACGATCTTCTTCGCCTATGTCGGCTTCGACGCGGTCTCGACCGCGGCCGAAGAAACGAAGAACCCGCAGCGTAACGTGCCGATCGGGCTGATCGGCTCGCTGCTCTTCTGCACCGTCTTTTACATCCTCGTCGCCGCGGGCGCGATCGGCACCGTCGGCGGCCAGCCGATCATGGGTCCGAACGGCGTTCCCTTCCCGGCGGGTTCGGAAGAACTGGCGCGCCAGTGCGCCACCTTCGCCGCCGACCAGCTTCCGCTCGTCTGCTCGAACGAAGCGCTTGCGCATGTGCTGCGCCAGATCGGCTGGTCGGGCGTCGGCAACATGCTCGGCATCGCCGCCTTCGTCGCGCTGCCGTCGGTCATCCTGATCCTGCTCTTCGGCCAGACCCGCGTCGCCTTCGTGATGAGCCGCGACGGCCTGCTCCCCGAATCGTGGAGCAAGGTCCATCCGAAGTGGAAGACCCCGCACGTCATCACCGCGATCACCGGTGTCGCGGTCGCGGTCGCGGCCGCGTTCCTGCCGGTCGGCAAGCTCGCCGATATCGCCAATGCCGGCACGCTCTATGCGTTCATGATGGTCGCCATCGCGGTGATGATCCTGCGCAAGACCGCGCCGAACCAGCCGCGCGCCTTCACGACACCGGCGCTGTGGCTGATCGGCCCCGCGACCATCGTGGGCACGATCTTCCTGTTCCTCAACCTGCCGCTCGACGCGATGCTCGTGCTGCCGATCTGGGGCGCGATCGGGCTTGTCTTCTATTATCTCTACAGCCGCAGCCGCAGCCATCTCGGTCGCGGTATCGTCGAGGTGCATGAGGACGATCTCGAACCGCACGCCCCGATCAACTGAGGCGCCGACACGCGAACAGGAAGGGGCCGCCCGGGCAAATGCCGGGGCGGCCCTTTCTTTTGGCTAGAGCGGGCTTTTCGGCGCGGTACGCGGGCGGGTGAAGAGCTTGCCACGCTCGGCCCACAGCACGAGCAGCAGCGCGACGACCGCGCTGGCCATGAAGGCAAAGGCGAGCGGCAGGGTCGTGCCATCATATTGCTGGCCGATGAAGGCGCCGAGCCCGGCCGCGACCAGCGCCTTGGCAAAGCTCTGATAGGAGGAGGCGATGCCCGCCATATGGCCGAAATCCTCCATCGCGATCGACCCGAAATTGCTCCCGATGAAGCCGACCAGACCGACATTGACCATCATCAGTGCGGTGAACATCACCAGCGTCTCGGCCCCGCTCATCGCCGCGACGATCTGCGCCAGCCCCGTCGCCATGAAGGCGAAGACCGCGGTCTGCGACACGCGCCGCGCGCCGAAACGCTCGACGATCGCGGCGTTGGAGAAATTGGCGATCGCGATGCCGACGGCGACACAGGCAAAGATCAGCGGGAACAAGGTCTGTGCGTCGAACACCTCGGCGATGATCTGCTCGCTGCTGTTGATATAGCCGAACAGCGCGCCCTGCATCAGGCCTGACGCCAGCATATAGCCCGCCGCGCGGCGGTGCCGCGTCACCGTCGCCCAGCCTGCGACCATCGTGCGGAAATCGAGCGGCCGGACATCGGCGGGGTCGAGCGTTTCGGGCAGGCGGCGCAGCCACAAAAGCATCACCACGCCCATGCCCGCGAGCACGAGGAAGATCGCACGCCAGCCCGCGAGCGCGGCGACCCCCGCGCCGATCGACGGCGCGATGATCGGGACGATCATGAAGACGAGGAAGATCAGCGACAACCGCTTCGCCATCGCGTCGCCCGAAAACAGGTCGCGGATCACCGCGACGACGACGACGCCGAGCGCCGCGCTGACAAGTCCGTGGCCGAAGCGCAGCGCCAGCAGCATCGGAAAGCTCGTCGCCAGCCCGCAGCCGATCGCAAAGATCGAATAGGCGATCAGCGCCGGCACGAACACGCCCTTGCGCCCGAAGCGGTCGGCGAGCGGGCCATAGATCAGCGCGCCGATCGCGGTGCCGAAGATATAGACCGAGATGACATATTGCCGGTCGTTCGCCACCACGACCCCCAGCCCCTTGCCGATCGCCGGCAGCGCGGGAAGCATCGCGTCGATCGCGAGCGCGTTGAGCGCCATCACCATCGCCATCATCGCGACCATCTCGCGCGGCCCGGGAAGGCGCGGGCGGGTCGTTTCGGGCGGCGAGGAGGCGGGATCATGTTGCATTGCAGCGGCGCTATGCGCCCGCGCACCCGCTTTGGCCACCCCCGAGCGACCAAAGCAATGCTATGCATAGCAAAAGGGCCGCCCCGTCGGGGCGGCCCTTCGCTGTTCCAAAGGCTGGCGATCAGCCCTGGCGGGTGCCGGTCATCGCCATCGAACCGAACGCGCCGGCCTTGATCGTGCCGGTCAGCGTGTCGCCGTCGATCGTCGCTTCAGCTTCGAGCGTCATCGGCATCGGCACCTTCATGTTCATGGTCCAGGTCAGCTTGTTGCCGTCGACCTTGCCATTTTCCACATCGAGCGCTCCCATCGCGCCGGCATTCTGGCCGGTGAAGGTCGCGCCGTCGCTGGTGACGGTAAAGACCGACTTCTGGTCACCCATCGGCGACTTGGTCACGCAATCATAGCTGCCATCGACTTGAGACATCTGGGCTCTCCTTACTGAAACTGATGTTAGTTATCGAGAGTCACCGTTTCCACCGGCAGACCCAATCCGTCAAGCTGTGGTTTGACCGTCGCAGCATCGCCGACGACGACATAGACGAGGCCATCGGTGCTCAGCGCCTTGCGCGCCGCGGCATCGACCTCGGCGGTCGTCATCGCTTCATAGGTCGCGGGCAATTTCTCGTAATAATCGTCGGCGCGGCCATATTTGACGATCGCGCGCAGCCCGCCGAGCACGTCGCCCGAGGTTTCGAAGCTGCCCGGCAATTCGCGGACACTGCCGTTCACGGTGCGCTGCAATTCCTCCGCGGTGACGCCCTTGTCGCCCAGGAAGGCCTTCAGGTCGCTCTGGAACTCCTTGATCGAATCGCCGGTCCGGTCGGCCTGTACCGGCGCCGACGCGATCCACGCGATCCGATCCTTGTCGCCCGAAATGCGGCTGCGCACGCCATAGGACCAGCCTTTGGTCTCGCGCAGGTTCATGTTGAAGCGCGACAGGAAATTGCCGCCGAAGATGTCGTTCGCCGACCGCAGCACCTCGAGGCTGTCGGTGCCCTTCGCATCGAGCACCTTGCCCGCAAGGATCACCGACTGCGGCGACTTGGGCCGGTCGAAGAGCAGGATGCGCGGCTGCGGCGTCGGGATCGCGACCTCGAAATGCTTGACCGGCTTGGCGGTCGCCGGCGCCTTCCAGTTGCCGAAGGCGGCGTCGAGCTGCTTGGTCACTTCTTTCAGCGTCGTGTCGCCGACGACGAAGATCCGCGCGGTATCGGGCCGGATCCAGGTCGAATGGAAGCCCGCGAGCTGGTCACGCGTCGCCGCGGTCACCGCCTTCGCGTCACCCAGCCCCGAGGGCGGGATGCCATAGGGATGCTGCGCGCCGTAGAGCGCCGGCATCATCACCCGCGACGCGATGGCATTGGGGTTGTTGAGCTCGGCCTTCAGGCGGTTGAGCTGCTGCACGCGCACCCGGTCGAGCTCCTTCGCGTCGAACGCGGGGTTGCGGATATAGTCGGCGAGCAGGGTCAGCGACGGCGCGAGGTTCGGCTTGAGCGCGAACAGTTCGAACACCGTCTCGTCGGCATTCGCCGACCCGTCGATCTGCGCGCCGAGCCGTTCCTTGGCCTCGGCAAAGGCGATCGAATCGAGGCTGGTCGTGCCTTCGTCCATCAGGCTGAGCATCAGCGACTGGGTGCCGAGCGCATTGTGCGGATCGGCGGCATAACCGGCGTCGAAGCTCACCGCGACATTGACCGTCGGCACCGTGCTGCGCTTCGCGAAGACGACCTCGATCCCGTTCTTGAGCTTCGCGCGCTCGATCGCGGGGAATTCGAGCGCCTTGAGGTCGGCGACCGACGGCAGCTTCGAACGGTCGGCAAAGGCGGTCCCAAAGCCGGTGTCGGGGCCGACGTCGCCGAGCGCCTCGTTCCAGTAACGGTCGGGCGCAACCGCCGCGTCCACCTTGCCTGCGGTCACCGCACCGCCGCGGTTCTCGCCGCCTTCGGTGCGCTCGCCGGGGGTGTAGGTCAGCGAGAAGGCCGGGCGCGACAGCCATTTATTGGCGACCGCCTTGACCTCTTCGGGGGTGGCCTTCGCCATCCGCTCGAGCTCGACCTTGTAATAGCCCGGATCGTTCGAATAGAGCGCGCCCTCGGCGAGCGCGACCGCCTTGCCGCCGAAGCCGCCGACCGATTCCAGGCCCGAAATCGCCCCGCCGAGATAGCTCGCCGCCGCACGCTGCAGTTCGTCCGCCGTTGGCCCGCTGGCGAGGAAGCCCGCGACCTCCTCATCAAGCCGCTTCGCGACGTGCGCGGGGTCGATCCCCGGCTTGACGTCGGCCTGCACGAGCAGGATGCCAGCATCCTCGAACGGCTGGGCAAAGGCCGAGACGCTCACCGCGACCGGATCCTTGCGTACCAGCGCATTGTCGAGCCGCGACGACGACAGCCCGCCGAGCACCGACATCGCCATCTGCAGCGGGATCGCGTCCTTGTCGTTCAGCCCCGGGATCGCCCACATGCGATAGATGCGGGTGGTCGGGATCAGGTCCTTGACCTCTTTTGCGAGCGGCGCGGGCAAAGTCGGGACCGAGGTCGCGGGGGCCTCGACGACGGGACCCTTGGGAATGTCGCCGAACCAGGTCTGCACCTTGGTCTTGGCGGTCGCGACGTCGATGTCGCCCGCCAGCACCAGCACCGCATTGTTCGGGCCATAATTGTCGGTGAACCACTTTTTGACGTCGTCGAGGCTCGCCGAATTGAGGTCGCCCATCGAACCGATCGTGCTGTGGTGATAGGGGTGGCCGGTCGGGAAGAGATTTTCGAAAATCTCGTAACGCAGCAGGCCATAGGGATTGTTGTCGCCCTGGCGCTTCTCGTTCTGGACGACGCCGCGCTGGTTATCGAGCTTCTCCTGCGTCACCGCGCCGAGCAGATGGCCCATGCGGTCGCTTTCGAGGAACAGCGCCATGTCGAGCGCGCCGGTCGGCACCGTCTCGAAATAATTGGTGCGGTCGACGTTGGTCGTCCCATTCTCGTCGGTCGCGCCAACCTGCTGCAGCGGCTCGAAGAAATCGCCGGGCGAATTTTCGGAGCCGTTGAACATCAGATGTTCGAACAGATGCGCAAAGCCCGTCTTGCCCTTGGGCTCGTGCTTCGACCCGACGCGGTACCAGACCGACACCGCGATCACCGGCGCCTTGCGATCCTCATGCACGATCACGCGCAGCCCGTTGTCGAGCGTGAACGCCTGATAGGGAATGTCGACCGCCTTCACGAGGTCGGCGATCGGCGCGGGGTCGGCGGCCTTCTTGCTCTTGGCGAGCGCAGGACCGGCGGCGACCAGCGAGGTCGACAGCGCAAGGGCAACGGCGAAGCGATGGAAACGGGGCATGGATATCCTCTATATTCGGGAACGGGCGTCTCGCCCGATGCGACCGGGTGCCGGACGGCACTGTATCAGGGGTTTAGGACAGCGCGCCGCGCCGTTCAAGGGCGATAGACGCGCGGCTTCGTCGCCCACAGCGCCGCAGGATCAAATAACACCGGCTTGAGCTGGTGCCGCACGAACAAGGGCGCCTGATCGTTATAATGCGGGCTGTCGGGTCGCGTCGTCGCCGATCCGAACGGCTGGATCGATTCCGATCGCAAGGTGCCGTCCTTGCCCCAGGTCACGAACATGATGAAGCTGTCGCCATGGCGGACCTTGAGCCGGCCATCGGGCTCGACATCCCACAGCGTCGAGGCGCGGATCGTGTCGTTGCCGCCGTCGAGCGGCAGGTCGACACGGCGCTCGCCCTCGCCATGGCGCAGCCGCAGCACGGTACCGAGCCTGGGATCGAGCGTGCCGAAATGCTTCTGCAGATGCTCGGCGGCTTCCTTCAGCGTTTCGCGCGGGTCGGGGCGTTCGGCGAGCCGCTGGTAATGCACGCGGTTCGCGGGGCGCAGCACCATCAGCGCCAGCGCATCGCCCTGCCCCTTGCCGTCGAGGTTCCAGTCCCATGCGCGCAGCAATGCCTGCGCCTGCGCCAGTTCGGCATCGTCTTTCAGGTCGAGCGCGAGGATCCGGTCGATCCACGCCTTGGCGTAACCGGTCTTCGCATAGCCGGTGTCATATTTGATCGCCTTCAGCCGTGCCTCGTCGATCTGCCCCGATGCCTCGAACAGGTCGATGAGCCGCGACGCGCGGTTGCTCATATCGTCCTCGATCCCGAGCAGGGGGGAGAAGGCGGCTGCGTCGAGCTCGTCGCCCGGCCCTGCGGCGACCCACGGCGTGTTGTTCGCATTCATGACATAACCCGACGCCGGATTGACGAGCGCGGGCACGCGGTCGAACGGCAAAGTCTTGGTCCACAGATCGGCCGAGCGGTCACCCGGCAATATGCCGCGCCAATTATAGCCCGCCGGCCGGTCGGGGAACATCGCATTATAGAACATGCCGATATTGCCCGCCGCATCGGCATAGATGAAATTGGTCGCAGGCACGCCCTGCCCCGCCATCGCGGCGCGCCATTCGGCAAAATTCTTCGCCTTGTTCAGCCGATAATATTGGGTGACCATATTCGCCTGGTCGATCCCGGCATAGCGGATCGCAAAGGCGCCCTTGGCATTCCGGATCACCGGGCCATGCACCGATCGATAGACCATGCGCGGCACCGGCAGCACGAACGGGCCGAATTTGACCTTGAGCAACACGCGCTTCGCCTCGAGCGGGCGCCACTGGCCGTCGAAGCGATAATTCTCGCCGCTCTCATCCAGTTCGAGCTTGTAGATGTCGATCAGGTCGGGCCGGTTCACCGTGTTGGTCCAACCGAGATATTTGTTGTGGCCGAGGAAGGGGTAAGGCGAGCCGGGGAAGTTCGCGCCCGCGAAATCCCAGCCTTCGCCCGAATGCACCACCAGTTCGTACCAGGCGACCCCGCCGGTCCACGGCTGGTGCGAGTTGGAGACGAGCCGCGTCGCGCCGTCGGTCGCGCGTGACGGCGCGACCGCCATCGCGTTCGATCCATTGGCGGCGGGATCACTGCCAAGCGGCGTGTCCTTGCGCGGCACGATCTTGCCCGTTGCATCGAGTTCGGGTCCGCCCTCGCGCCCCATCGCCTTGTCCTCGACCAGCGACCCCAAAGTCGAATCGAGCCCGAAGAAGAAGGGCGAGCGCAGCACGAACCCCGCGACGACATCCTCGCCGGTCACCGGGAACAGCCCCGACAGGCGCACCTCGCCCGGATGCTTGTCGGCGTATCGATTCAGTCCCGCGGCATAGGCGGTGAACAGCGCCTGCACATCGGCGGGCAGCTGCGGCCAGTCGCGCGCCGTCGTCGCGCGGATATCGAGCAACGCCGCGGCATAGTCGATCTTGGCACCATCCTGCCCGAGCATCGCGCCGGCGCGCCCGCGCGTCATCGCGAGCACCTCCTGCAGCGTCGCAAAATCATCCTCGGCATGCGCATAGGCGACGCCATAGGCGACATCGGCGTCGGTCTTGCCGAAGATGTGCGGCACGCCGAACTTGTCGCGCGCGATCTTGACGTCGGTCGGCTTGAAGCTCGGCGCGGCGGGCGCTTCGGCGGTCAGCGGCTCCCACACTGCGAGCGACACCCCGGTCAACAGCAGCAGGACCAGCAGCCCGATTCCCAATTTGCGCAGCATCCCGGTCCCTTTTGCGTCGGCTGACGAAGGCGCCTGTCTGACCGCGCGCGGGGGCGATGGCAAGCACCTGTCGTTCGTCGAGAGGCAATTGCAGGGCGGGCCGCGCGTGCTAGGTCAAAGAACGGACCGATAGTGACGGAATAACAGGGAGTTCCATTTTGATGCGTACCAAAAGCCTGCTGCTCGCCGCCTGCCTCTCGCTCGCGCCCTTGGCGGTGCCCGCCGCCTTCGCGCAGGACGTGACCGGTTCGGGCGTCGTCCCCGGCACCGTCGCGAACAGCGCCGAGCGCCCGATCGGCTTCGCCGCGAGCGCTCCCGCCAAGGGCGTACTCGTCGTGCTGATGGCCGATGCGACGCTGCCGGCGCTCGATGCCGTCGGCGTAGGGTCGGGCGAACGCGCCGCGATCGAGGCCGCCATTGCAAACGCGAAGTTCGAGGGCAAGGCCAACGCCACGCTGTCGCTGCGCGGCATCGGCGCGCACAGCCGCATCCTGCTCGTCGGCACCGGCGGCGCCCCCGCGATGCTCGCGCTCGCCGAAGCCGGCGGCAAGGCGGCGCAGGAGGTCAAGTCCGACGCGCAGCCGGTCACGCTCACCGGCGCCTTCACCGGCGCGCAGGGTGCCGAGGCGGGCTATGGCTTCGCACTCGGCCAATATCGCTTCGACCGTTACAAGACCGTCGACCGCAAGGCACCCGCGACCGACGCGGTGACGATCGTCGGCGGCGACAGCGCCGCGGCCCGGTCGGGCTTCGCCGCGCGCTGGCAGCCGCTCGCCGATGGCGTGCGCCTGTCGCGCGACCTCGCCAACGAACCCGCGAACGTCGTCTATCCCGAAAGCTTCGTCGCGCAGGTGCGCCAGGCCTTTGCCGGCGTCCCCGGGGTGACGATCGAGGTCCTCGACGAAGCTGCGATGCGCAAGCTCGGCATGGGCACGCTCGTCGGGGTCGGCCAGGGCAGCCCGCGCGGCTCGCGCCTGCTCGCGGTGCGCTATCGCGGCGCCGGCGGCGAGGCTGCGCCACTCGCCTTCGTCGGCAAGGGCATCACCTTCGACTCGGGCGGCATCTCCCTGAAGCCCGGCAGCGGCATGTGGGACATGAAGGGCGACATGTCGGGCGCCGCCTCGACCGTCGGCGCGGTCCTCTCGCTCGCCAAGTCGAAGGCTCCGGTGCATGTCGTCGCGGTCGCGGCGCTCGCCGAGAATATGCCCGACGGCAATGCCCAGCGCCCCGGCGACGTCGTGCGCACCATGTCGGGCAAGACGATCGAGATGCTCAACGCCGATGCCGAAGGCCGGCTCGTGCTCGCCGACGCCAATGAATATGTCGCCGACAAGTACAAGCCGCGCGCGATCGTCAACATCGCGACGCTGACCGGGGCGATCGTCGGCGCGCTCGACGACCAATATGCCGGCCTCTTCGCGCGCGACGAGGCGCTCGCGGCGCAATTGCTCGCGGCGGGCGCGACGAGCGGCGAAGAGCTGTGGCGGATGCCGCTCCACAAAAATTACGCGAAGAAGATCGAATCCGACATCGCCGACGTCCGCAACATCGCGCCGGGCGGCGGGCCGGGCGCGAGCATCGGCGCGCATTTCATCGGCTATTTCGTCGCCGAAACCACGCCTTGGGCGCATCTCGACATCGCCGGGGTGAACCAGGCCGACAGCGCCTCGCCGCTGGTGCCCAAGGGCATGTCGGGTTTCGGCGTCCGCCTGCTCGACCAGCTCGCGCGCGAAGGGCGGTAGAAGATTGGCACGCGAAGGCACGAAGAAGGCACGGGCCGCAAGGCCCCATTTCCTCTCGATCATGCGACCTGTCGCAGCGTTGAGAGAAAGCGCCGCTTCGCGGCGGGTGCAACCTCTTCGCGTCTTCGCGTCTTCGCGCGAAATCTTTTCAAGCCGACGGTCTCGGCTGCGATCTACCGCCCCTTGTGTTGCCCAAAAGCAACACTATCTCTGGCAGCGAGAAAGGGGCTTATTCAGATGAACCTCGAAAAATTTACCGACCGCGCCAAGGGCTTTTTGCAGGCGGCGCAGACGATCGCGATCCGTATGAACCATCAGCGGATCGCACCCGAGCATGTCGCGAAGGCGCTGCTCGAAGACAATCAGGGCATGGCCGCCGGGCTGATCGCCAAGAGCGGCGGCGATGCCGCGCGCGCGGTACAGGGCATCGACGCCCTGCTCGCCAAGCTTCCCGCCGTATCGGGTTCGGGCGCGCAGCAAACGCCGGGGCTCGACAATGATGCCGTGCGCCTGCTCGACCAGGCTGAGCAAGTCGCGACCAAGGCGGGCGACGGCTTCGTCACCGTGGAGCGGCTGCTGCTCGCGATGCTACTGGCGTCGGGGACTCCCGTCGCCAGGGCCTTCGCCGACGCCGGTGTGTCGGCCGACGCGCTCAACAAGGCGATCAACGATCTGCGCGGCGGCCGCACCGCCGACAGCGCGAGTGCCGAAGACCGCTATGAAGCGCTCAAGAAATTCGCCCGCGACCTCACCGAAGTCG
>VFQO010001997.1_pt1 | contig 13651 bp, 12 predicted proteins | sample 3512331 | NCBI WGS metagenome assembly VFQO01 (sample SAMN10412371, study PRJNA504923) | tailings metagenome | isolation source: Replicate 3 from Balatoc abandoned mine | place: Philippines: Itogon, Benguet | collected 2017-08-28
CGCGTGCGCTTCATCAGGCTCATCATGGTCGGGTGGTAGACGCCATCCTTCATCAGGCGAATGCGCGCTTCGCGCAGCATCTGGTAGTAGCGATCACGTTCGGCCGGAGGCAGGTCGATCCAGCGGCTGGCCGGCACGTCCTTCTCGGCCTCCTTGAGCTGGACCACCAGGCGATCCAGATACTGCAGGCCGAAGGCGCGGATCTGCTGCAGGCGGCGATCCAGATCAGGAATGCGTGGCACCACCAGGTCGCGACGCAGCACCACCGAGCCCGTGGCCTGCAGCAGCGGGAAGCGGATCACCCCGCCCTTGCTGCCCATGCCCTTGTACAGCTCCATCGGTTTGAAGCCCAGCGCCGGCGCGGCGATGATGTCAGCCTGGCCGTTGTTGAACTTGCCGGCGTAGCTGGTGAAGTCGGCGGGGACCGGCTGGGCACCGAGGCCGGAGATCATCTTGGCCTGGATGGGATCCCACTCCAGCACCACCACGCGCTTGCCGGCGGCCTTGCTCAGGGAGTTGATCTGGCGGTCATTGACCACGACGAAAATGGCCCCGATCGGCACCACGGCAGCGACCTGGTAACGGCCGCTGATGGCCAGCGAGGCCACCACCGGGTGCGAGAGCTGGGTCAGCAGACTCTTCATTTCCTCGTAGTTGCGCAGGTTGCCGGGCGCATCCAGGCTGCCGACCGCGAAGTTGAACTGCTTGGCGCGCAGGGTCGACAGCGCCACCAGCTCGCAGCGGCCGGCCTTGAAGTCCTCGGCGGCGACGCGCTCGTCACTGTAGGGCTTGATCTCGACGAAGAGCTTGAACTCCTGGGCCATGGTCGCCAGCTCGCGTGCCACGTCGATGACCTTGCCGCCACTGCCCATGGGGTCGAACACGCAGGCCTTGAGGTGTACCGGCGACGGCAGCGGATCCGGCTTCTTGACCGGCGCCGCCTGAGACGGCAGTGCCAGGGTGGCAAGCAGCGAGGCCAGCAGCGCCAGCCCTGGCAACGATCGCCGGCGTTCTGCCGGCAGGGACAGATGACAGGTCATGGCGCTCACTCCTCGAAGGTGCTGCATTCTTCATTGCCGGGCTCGTGCTTGCAGCGCACGCGCTTGAGCAGATTCATCATCGAGGTGTCGTAGACGCCGTCGGCGGTCATCTTGATGCGGGCCTGACGCAGCATGCGCTGGTAGCGGATGTGCTCCTCCGGCGACAGGGTCATCCAGACCTGGGGCGGAATGGTCTTCTCGGCCGCCTGGAGCCGCACGATGAAGTTGTCGAGGAAGCCCAGCCCGTACTCACGCAGCTTGCGCAGGCGCACGTCGAGGTCGGGAATCTTGTCGATCAGCAGGTCGCGACGAATCATCAGCGTGCCGGTGGCATGCAGCAGCGGAAAGCGGAACACGCCCCCCTTGGTCCCGATGCCCTTGTGCAGCTCCAGCGGCTGATAGGCGATGGCCGGCGCGGCGATGATGTCGACCTGACCGTTGTTGAACTTGCCACCGTAGCTGGTGATGTCGGACGGCACCGGCTGGGCCCCGATGGAGGAGATCATCCTGGACTGGGAGGTGTCCCAGTCGAGCACGCCGACGCGCTTGCCGGCCGCCTTCTCGATGGAGTTGATGGCACGGTCACGGGTCATCACGTAGAGCGCCCCGATGGGCAGCACGCCGACCACCTGGTAGCGCCCGACCAGTGCCATGGGCTCGAACGCGGGGTGGGCCAGACTGCGCAGCAGGGTCTTGACCTCGGCGTAGCTGCGCAGGTTGCCGGGCGAGTCGATGCTGCCGACGACGCGGTTGAACTGGCGAGCGCGCAGGGTCGAGACGCCCAGCATCTCGCACTGGCCGGCCTTGAAGTCCTCGGCCGCGACCTGCTCGTGAATGTGGATCTTGGGTTCGACCAGCAAGCCGTACTTGCGTGCCTCCAGCACCAGATCCTTGGCCAGGTCGGCGATGGGTCCGTTGTTGCCGACCGGATCGAAGATGCATGCACGCACCCTGACCAGGGTGGGCAGTGGCTTCATGGCCGCCTTTTCCGCCGCCTTGCTGGTGGCCCAGACCGGCTCGGCACTCGCCCCGCCGGCAGCATGAACGCCAGCTGCTGCCAGCCCCAGTGCCGCTGCGGCGAACAGGCCGGCCGGCGTGAAAAACGCATGTCTGCGGATAGTCATGTGCGTGTCCTGTTGTTCTTGTCTGCAGCAATGCCGGCACTGCTGCCTGCCCTGCTGTCACGCCCGGGATAGTTTTTCAGACTACGTCAGACCCGTGCTGTCGGCTTCACCGCAGTGACTGTCCGCGCAGTCACTGCGGTCAATCTGCCCAGAAGCCGGCAATCGCTGCCGCCACGGCTTCCGGGCTTTCATCGAGATGCAGGTGATGCCCGCCCGGCAGGCTGACCACGGCGAGATCGCGGAAGGCGGCGACACGGGCCTGCGCCAGCGCGTGATCGAAGGGCATGCCGGATTCGCCGCGCACCAGCAGGGTCGGCGCGGTGATGGCGCGAATGCAGGACAGCACCTGGGCCTCGCTGAAGCGCATCAATGACGACTGGCGCAGACGCTTGTCGGTGCGCCAGCTCAGCGTCCCGGACTCCTGCCTCAGACTGCGCTCGCAGAGCAGACGTGCGGCCGGCTCGCTGAGCGCGCCGGTAAGACCGTTCATGCGCGCCTGCACGGCGGTGTCCATGTCCGGGATGATCCGCCGACCGGGCTGGAAGCGGCGCCAGCTGTCGAGAGCATCGCGAGCCTGGGTGGCGTAGTCATCGGGATTGGCCGTCAGCGGACCCAGGCCTTCGATCAGCACCAGGCGGCTGACGCGTTCGGGAAAGATGCCGGCGAGCAGCAGGCAGAGGCCGGCACCCAGCGAATGGCCGAGCAGACGCAGCGGACGATCTGGCGCAATCGCGTCCATGACCGCCAGCAGATCATCCAGGTAGTCGGCATTGTGGTAGCGACAACCATCCGGGCGCGGGTCGCTGAGCCCGTGACCGGCCAGATCCATGGCATGCCAGGTCACCTGCGGCAACAGCGGTGCCAGCCGGTCGAAGGTGGCGGCATTGTCCATCCAGCCATGCACCGCGAGCACTGGCTCGCTGTTTGGAAGAACACCTGGCCAGACCTTGACCGCGACCTGACCGCGCCCGTGCGGCAGGTGCACGGCCTGTTCCCGTGGCGAGTTGCCACCGTGTGTGCCGGCGCTCATGCGCCACCGCCGTGGCCGTCATCCGCGAACGCACCCATCGCGCGCAGTGCCTTCAGCACCGCCTGCGCCGTGGCCTCCGGCTGCTCGAACGGGAACAGGTGTCCGCCCGGCAGCAGCTGCAGCGGCACGCCCTGGGAGCGCGCCAGCTGGTGCATGCTGCCCTTGCTGGTGAAGATGCTGGTTTCGCCGGCCATGACCGTCAGCGGCACGTTCAGATGACGCTGATAGCGCCAGCTGTTGCTGGGTGTGTGCCGGAACACCTCGACTTCGACCTCGGCCGGGATGGTCAGGCAGACGCCCTCGGGGCAGTCACGCAGCCCGTGACGCAGATAGTCCGCGAAGCAGGCCTCGGTGAAGTCCCGGAACAGGGCCTTGTGGCGCAGGCTGGCGCCGGCCTCTTCGCGACTGGCCCAGACGCTGCGCCGCCCCAGGCTGCGGCCGGCCGGCGTCACCTTGTCGATCTGGCCGGTGAGCTTGGCAAGCCCCACCATCAGGCCGGCAGCCGGCGGAATGTAGGCCGGATCCATCATGATCATCGCGCTGAACAGGTCCGGGTAACGCTGCTGTGCCATGAAACTGGTCATCGCGCCCATCGAGTGCCCCAGCGCGATCACCCGGCGGCCCTGCGCCTGGCGACGCACCGAATCGGCAACCTGATCCACCAGCCGCGTCCAGCTGCGATCCGGTGGATAGGCCGGGTCGGCACCGAGCACCGGAATCATGACCACATCCACGGCATCGCGCAGACGCAGGAACAGCTCCTCGTAGCAGGCACTGGGAAAGCCGTTGGCGTGGGCGAAATGGATCAGCGGACGCACGCTCATGCCGCACCCTCCTGCAGGCTGCGCACGGTCAGACCCAGAGACAACGCCGCATCGCGCTGGGCAGCCGGTGCAATCACCACCGTCGAGGCCTGCGCCGGCGTCAGGTAGCGGGCCGCGACACGGGTCAGGTCGGCGACCTCCAGACCGAGCAGGCGCTCGCGCAGGCGCTGACGCTGCGCCACGGTGCGCCCGTAAAGCTGGTTGTGGAACGCCTGACGGGCCTCGCCGGCCGGTGACAGCGGCTTGTCCATGTCGGCGAACAGGCCGAGCTGGGCCTCCTCGAGGGCCTCCGCACGGTGCGCAGTCGACAGCAGCCAGTCCAGGCTGCGATCGAAGTCTTCCAGCGTGCCCTGGAAACGCGGATCGCGATAGGAGTAGAAGCGGAAGGCGCAGGCGTTGCTGTCATAGCTGGCACCACCGCCATAGGCCCCCCCCTGCTCGCGGATGGCACGGTGCAGGTAGCCGTTGCGCAGGAAGCTGCCCAGCGCCATCAGCGCCGGTGCGTCATCATGGTCAATGGGCACGGCCGGAAAGGCACGTGCACAGAATTGCACCTGGGTCTGGGTCAGCCAGGCTTCCTGCACCGTGGAGATAGCCGGCACCGGCTGATCCAGCCAGGGACCGGACGCCACCGGCGAACCTTCCGGCCAGAGCGCATTCAGGGTCTCCAGCGCCTCCGGCAGCAGGCCGCTTTCGCCAATCAGCAGGAACTGGCGCGGCGCCTGCTGCACCTTGGCATGCAAGGTCGCCAGATCAGCCAGCAGGCGCTGACTGCCGGCCTCGTCCATGCCGTCGTGCAGCTGCTTGAACCAGGCAATGCCGGCCAGTCCGCTGTGGCGCTGCTGGAACGCGGCCAGGGCGCTGAAGCTGCGTGCCGCTGCCTGCATGGCCAGACCATGCCCCTGCCCCGTGATGCTGCCCTCCCAGCGTGTCTTGAGCTGCGCCAGCAAGTCACGAACCCGCGCCGGCTCGTCGAAACGCAGGCGTGCGAAGGTTTCATGCAGCAGGGCCTGGAAGGCCGCCTGGCGATAGCCCAGGGCCTTGCCGCTGACCACCAGATGCACTTGCGCCTGCGCCGGCGAGTCCAGACTGGTTCGCCCTGACAGCGACATGCGCAGGCCGCCGCTGACCGCCGACTGACGCTGCTGCATCACGCGGTAATCGGCCTCGCCAACCCCCAGCTCGGAGAACACGCTGGTGTACAGCGGCAGCAACGACACCTCGGCATCCGTCAGTGCAGGCAGCTGGATGATCAGCTGCTGATAGAACAGGCCGTTGGTGCCCTGGGCATACGTTGCCACCGGCAGCGCGTGGTCCGTGCCGGCACGCAGCAGATGCGATTCGCCAGCCAGCGCCTTGACCTGCGCCGGCACGTCCGCCAGCGTCACGCGCGGCAGCAGCGAGACATCGTTTTCCTGGGCCTGGCGCGCCGCCAGCGCCTCGGCCTGCTCGCGCACCTGCTGCAGCTGCGGCGCCGACATGCCGGACTTGATGGCTGCCAGGCGCTCGGCCTCATGGGCGTCACGACGAGCCGCCAGCTGATCATCCGGGCGCAAGGTCAGGCGCACGCGGTGCGGGTTGTCCAGCAGCAGGCGACGCACCAGCCCGGGCACGAATGCCGGGTCGAGAATGGCCTGGCGCAGATGCGCGAGCTCGGCCTCGATGTCCCAGACCGCGAGCGGATCGCTGTCCTGCAGATAGGGCGTGAGGCCGTTGAGCAGCAGCTGCAGCCCGTAGGGATAGCTGTCGCCGCCGATCTCGCGCTGGCTGAGCTCGAACTGGTGCAGCACCGCCTCGACCTCGGCCAGCGCCACCCCCTGCTCGGCCACCTGCTGCAGGGTGTCGAGGATCAGTGCCTCGACGGCCGCGGCGTGCTCGGGCTCCGAGCCCTCGATGCCAGCAATGAAGGACATCTCGCGGCCCTGGTCATCCAGTCCCATCAGGGCGGTAGGCGCCTCGCCCAGCTCGGTGGTCTCGAGCGCATGGCGCAGCGGCGAGGCGGCATTCTCCAGCAGCACGCCACTGAGCAGATGCGCCTCGAAACGGGCACGCACATCGGCCGAGGCGCCCAGCAGCCAGGCCAGCACGTGATGCGTCTGCGGGCCGTCCGCCGATTCCGGCGCATAGGCCTCCTCGACGCGCAGCGGCGCCAGCCGGCGCTTCTCGTCACGGCCGCTGACCGGCTCGCCGACGCTGTCGAAGCGCTGCAGGGCCAGCGCGTGGAAACGCGCCTGCAGGTCCGCCGGCGCGCGGTCGCCATAGGTCATGAACACGGCATTGGAGGGATGGTAGTGGCGGCGATGAAAGGCCAGCAGCGCCTCATGGGTGAGATCCGGGATATGGGCCGGATCACCGCCCGAGTTGTAGTGGTAGGTGGTGGTCGGGAACAGGTGCGAATACAGGGTCTCGTGCAGCACGCTGTGCGCCGGGCTCATGGCGCCCTTCATCTCGTTGTAGACCACGCCCTTCCAGACCAGCGCCGAGCGCTCGTCAGCGGCATCGGCGAACTCGACTCGAATGCCTTCCTGGGCAAAATCCAGCGGATGCAGATGCGGAAAGAACACCGCGTCCAGATACACGCCGAGCAGGTTGTCGTAATCCTGGCGGTTCTGGCTGGCGAACGGATAGGCGGTCCAGTCGCTGGCCGTGAACGCGTTCATGAAGGTGTTGAGTGAACGCCGGATCATCAGGAAGAACGGATCGCGCACCGGGTAGCGCTCAGAGCCGCAGAGCACGGTGTGCTCGAGAATGTGGGCCACCCCGGTGCTGTCCTCGGGCATGGTCTTGAAGGCCACCAGGAACACGTTTTCCGGATTGTCCGCCGCCAGATGCAGGTGGCGGGCACCGGTCACGTCGTGCCGATACTCGCACAGGGTCGCGTTCAGGGCCGCGATGTCGACCTGGCGCAACAGGGTGAAACTGGCATGGGGTGTGGTCACAGGCAGCAAGGAGACACTCCGATTCGTCAAAGGTTGGATCTGGACAGCCAAGGATCGCATGATAAAGTGGCTGATTCCGATGGGGAGTACCAGACATGGTCGTCAACAAGAAACTCGCTGCGTTATACCGCGAGCGTGCCAATGCCACCAGTTACCAGCACTGGCGTGATGTCTCGCTGGAGCTCGACGCGCACACCGGCCGTGATCTCTGGAAGATAGAAACCTCGTCGGATGACTACCACCACGAGGTGCTCAGCGAGCGCCTGCTGACCCTGCGCCAGTGGCAGCAGGCAAAGAACCACAAGCTGCTGATCCGCGCCCTGCGTGAAGGTCTGCATCATGACCTCGGCAACATGGGCAACTCGCGTCTCTACAACCAGACCCATGTCGGCACCAAGCGCCTCATCGAGGACTACGTCGCCCAGGTCTGTGACAGCCTGAACTACCTCTGCGACGCCACCATCGAACACCTGACCAACGACGAGAAGCTGGCCCTGTTCGAGGACATCCTGCGCAGCTTCGGCCAGCCCGCGCTGCAGCTCTCCGGTGGTGCCACCCTGGGCATGTTCCACATTGGCGTGTGCAAGGCGCTCGACGAGGAAGGCCTGTTGCCCAGCGTGATCTCCGGCTCCAGCGCCGGCTCGCTGGTCGCCTCCATCATCGGCACCCACACCCGTGATGAACTGCAGGACTTCTACGACGGCGACGCGCTCTACAAGCACGCCTGGAGCTGGAACAAGCTCAGCGACGGTTTGCGCGGCAAGGGCTTCGCCAACCAGAAGCAGCTGGAAACCTTCATCCGCCAGAACATCGGCGAGTTCAGCTTCGAGGAAGCCTTCAAGAAGACCGGCCGCCACATCAACGTCAGCATCTCGCCCATCGGCGCCAACCAGAAGTCGCGCCTGATGAACGAGCTGACCTCGCCCTACCTGCTGGTCTGGAGCGCCGTGCTCGCCTCCTGCGCGGTGCCGGTGCTGTTCCCGCCCGTCACCCTCACCAGCAAGTCGGTCGAAGGCCAGCACCGTCCCTACATGCCGCTGGAGCGCTGGGTCGACGGCTCCATGCGCAGCGACATGCCGCGCCGCCGCCTGATGCGTCTGTACAACGTCAACTACTTCGTGGCCAGCCAGGTCAACCCGCACATCGTGCCGCTGCTGGAGTCGGAGCGACGCCGCCAGGAAAAGGGGGCCATCGGTTCGCTGCCCAAGCGCATCCTGAAGACGCAGTCACGTCTGCTCGGCATGGGCGCCCTGCAGGTGGTGCATGACAAGGTCAGCAACGAGGCCCTGCGCGCCACGCTCAGCCACGCCTACACCATGATCTCGCAGAGCTACTACGGCGACGCCACCATCGCGCCGCGCCAGTACACGCTCAAGCACTACCGGCACATGCTGCAGAACCCAACCAAGGAATCCATCATCTGGTTCCGCCAGCAGGGCGAACGCGCCACCTGGGCACGCATCGACCAGATCCGCGTGCAGTCACGCATCAGCCGCACCCTGCAGGAATGCGTGGCGCGCCTGCTGCAGCGCCGTGCCCACAACTGGCACGAAGCCGAAGTGCGCGCCATCCTCACCGATCGCGAGGACTATCTGGCCCATCATCAGCCGGCACAGGGCAAGCGCGCCTGACAACCCTGCCCGGCTGCTGCCGGGCGGGGGCAAAACCTGCGCGAACTGGCAGTCATGGCTTGTCATTCCGCACCGTTTGCGTAAACTACGCGCCGCTGATTGCCACGCCATCAGCACGGGTCGTTAGCTCAGTCGGTAGAGCAGTTGGCTTTTAACCAATTGGTCGCGTGTTCGAGTCACGCACGACCCACCATTTTCAAGCCTTGCAAGGCATCAGGCCTTCAAGGCTGTCCAATATTTCGGCAACTGTCTGATGAAAGGGCGCCCTCGTGGCGCCCTTCTTCATTTCAATGTCATCGTCCGGCGCGATACGTATCAATGAATCGGTGCGTTATGGCAGACGCCGAAACGCTGCGCGAGCAGACTCAGTCGCTTGTCGGCTGTCCAAAGACGCAGCCCCGGCGTCAACATCGTCGATGCCAGCAGCATGATGTCGACAAGACCGCATCCTTGTCCGAACAGATCTTCGCGCTCGATCAATTCAAGCACCTCGGCATGACTCGCCTGCTGCGCCTGATGCAGCAAACCCATGAAGGCGATGGTTCGGGAGCGTTCCGGCGGGGTACCACAGGCAATCTCGCTAATCACCATGGGATGGCAATAGACCTGATCCGCCGTCAGCAAGTCGACCAATGTCTGGTTGCCGCGACGAAAATGGTCCGACCACACGGATGTATCCACAAGCACACCACTCATGCCGTCGGCATCTCGCGACGGCGAGGAACCTCGGGCATGCCAGGGGCCTGACCGCCCAGCAATGCCAGACGCTTGGCAGCCTGGACACGAATGAAGGTCTTCATGGCTTCACGAAACACGTCGACCTTGTCCATGTCGGCGTCTGCCATCTCAAGTGCCTTGGCATAGAGCGCATCGTCGATGGTCACGGTGGTTCTCATGACTCTTCTCACATCAATATTGAATCAATATCGCATCATATTTGATGCCATCGATCACCCGCCCAGCAGCATCCCCGCCAGACCGCAGACCAGCAGGACCTCGATCACGCCGCGCTTGAGCACGAACAGCGCGATCATGGCCAGTACCATCAGCAGCAGCGCCTGCCAGTCCAGGCCCGATACCAGGCCTGCATCCAGACCCTGCGGCCACAGCACGTGGTAACCGAAGAACAGCGCCAGACTGGCAATGACACCGACGACGGCAGCACTGATGCCGGTCAGCGGGGCCGTGAAGCCGAGCCGGCCATGGGTGGACTCGACCAGCGGTCCCCCGGCGAGAATGAACAGAAAGGACGGCAGAAAGGTGAACCAGGTCGCCACGCAGGCACCGGCCACCCCCGCCAGGAAGAGCTGGTCAGGGCCGAATACCTGATGGGCCTGGGCGCCGAGAAACGCCACGAAAGCCACCACCATGATCAGCGGGCCAGGCGTGCTTTCGCCCAGCGCGAGGCCATCCATCATCTGCGGCGTGGTCAGCCAGTGGAAATGATTGACCGCCATGTCCGCCAGATACGGCAGCACCGCGTAGGCGCCACCGAAGGTCACCAGCGCGGCCTGGGTGAAGAACGCCCCCATCTGGGTCAGCGTGCCCTGCCAGCCGAACACGGCCGCCAGCATGGCCATCGGCAGCAGCCAGAGCCCGGCGCCGATCACCAGCAGACGCAGCAGGCGTGAACTCCGGAAGCGTGCATGCTCGGGGATGGGCGTGTGATCGCCTATCACCGCCTGATCATCCGGACCGGTATCTGCCGCAGCATGCCCTGCCCCGTTCATCAGGCCCGGCCTGTAACGTCCCAGCAACCAGCCGATCGCTGCCGCCATCAGCACGATCAGCGGAAACGGCAGCTCCGCCGCCACCAGCGCAACGAAGGCCGCTATCGCCAGCGCCCACAGCCAGCCATTGCGCAGCGTGCGCGAACCGATGCGGTGGGCGGCATGCACGACGATGGCGGTAACGGCAGGCTTGATGCCGTAGAACAGGCCGGCCAGCAGCGACTGGTCACCGAACTGCAGATACAGCCACGACAGACCGATCAGGATCAGCAGCGACGGCAGCACGAACAGCACGCCAGCCAGCACCCCGCCCCAGGTGCGGTGCATCAGCCAGCCCAGATAGGTCGCCAGCTGCTGCGCCTCGGGGCCAGGCAGCAGCATGCAGTAGTTCAGGGCATGCAGAAAGCGGCGCTCGGATATCCAGCGCTGGCGCTCGACCAGCTCGCGATGCATGAGCGCGATCTGCCCGGCGGGGCCGCCGAAGCTGATGAAGCCAAGCAGCAGCCAGAAGCGCACGGCATGGCGAAACGGGATGGCAGCAGGGCTGTCAGTCATGCGTCACCGGTTTCCTGAAAAGGTGGCAGAGGTCTTCGCGAGCCGGGGCCGTGACACGATCAACCTCATCATAGCGACTGTCGCTGCCCGCATCAGCCGTGGCTGCCGACTCCATGGTCGCGATCACCCGGACCTGCAGGCCGGCATGACGCTGCAGCCAGTACGGCACGCCGATGTCACGCCGCACATGGCCGTTTCCGGCCAGCAGCACCGCACCGGTATCGACCCGTGTCATCAGCTGCCGGGTCATCCACAGATCACGCGCCACCTGCATGCGGACCATCCCGGCCATGCCGGCGCGTGGCGCCACGCCGCAGTGTCCCGCAATGATTGCGGCTTCCTGCTCGCGCGCAATGTGTGCTGGCAGCTCCCCGGTCGGCAGATAGTCAGCCAGCGCATCCGGCATCACGCTGGCAAGGCCGTCACGCATCACGCGCAACGACTCCGTGCGCGAGACATTGCCGGGCAGCACCGGCAGCCGATACCGCAGTGCCAGAGCCAGCACCGGTTCGTAGTGCGTCCAGTCCCAGCCATCGCCACCGGCGGCCCTGATCACGCAGGCCGCGCTGCGACAGGTGGCCATGGCATGCGCCAGATCCGCGGCACGCTCGCGGTCGAACTGCTCCATGACCACGGCCGGTCGCCAGCCGGCATCCATCTCCGCCTGCAGGCGCTGCAAACGCCGGGCATGACCCGCCGGGTTGTCATGAATCTCGCCCAGCAGAAGCAGGCGTCCCGGCTGGGCCGCCGGGGCCAGCGCCGCTGAATCCGCGGATGGCGTGAGCTGCGACGGCACCTGTTGCGTGCCGGCAGAAACACCACCGGCAAGCAGCAGGCACGACAACAGCAGTCCGGGCAGATGACGCATCCGTGACCTCGTCGGACCGTGGTTGGCAGGTAGTCTATAATGTCCGCAGAAAAACCGGAGATTCATCATGAAATACCTGCACACCATGGTCCGCGTCACTGACGTCGAGCAGTCGCTGAACTTCTACCGCGACGCGCTCGGTCTGGACATCGTGCACCGCAAGGACTATCCGCAGGGACGCTTCACCCTGATCTACCTGGCCGCCCCTGGCGATCACGACGCCCAGATCGAGCTGACCCACAACTGGGATCCGGAAACCTACACCGGCGGTCGAAACTTCGGCCACGTCGCCTATGCCGTCGATGACATCTACGCCACCTGTGCCCGCCTGCAGGCGCATGGTGTCGCCATCCTGCGCCCGCCACGTGACGGTCACATGGCATTCGTGCGCTCGCCGGACGGCATTTCGGTGGAGCTGCTGCAGCGTGGCGAGCCGCTGTCGCCCCGGGAGCCCTGGCAGTCCATGGGCAACACCGGAACCTGGTGAATCAGGCCAGTCGCTGCAGCACCGTCACCACCCGCCGACTGCCGGGATAGAGCCAGGGATCCTCAACGACCGCGCATGACAGCAGACGATGCGGCAACTCGCAGGCCTGCCAGTGCGCGGCCTGCGCGTCGGCCTCGAGCTCGTTCAGGTGCACGCAGAGCAGCAGACCGCCCGGAGCCAGCAGCGACAGCACATGCGCTGCCATGGCCCGGGGCTGGAAATGCCGGTCAGGCAAGCCCCAGCGCTGGTGCGGGCGCGCGAACACGAAGGGCATCAGCCAGGTGATCAGCGCATGACGACCGGTGTGCGCCAGCACGTCCCCGGCCAGGTAGCGCGTCTGTGCCGCTGACACGCCGGTGGCGGACAGCAGCGACTGACACCAGGTCATCAAGGCCTGGCCATAATCGACACGGCGCCGCCCATCACGGTAACGACGGCCGGCATCCAGCTCGATGGCATCCAGCTGCAGGGCCGTCGCCGACATTTGCGCGACATGCGCGGCCAGGAACGTGGCCCAGCCGGGCATGACCGCCGCATTCTTGGTTCCCACGTCGAGTGTGGCCAGCATCGCATCAGGCGCACCTGCCTGCAGCCTCCACCAGTCCGGTGTCATCCACGGACGCAGATGGCCGTCGGCCAGCCACAGCAGGGTCAGACTGTCCGCGCTGATGACATCCGGGAGACCGGCTGGCCATTGCGACAGCGCCGGGTACTGCGCACACAGCCTGGCATGCTCGGCCTCCGCGCGACGGCGAGCCTGCGGCAAGCGCGCAGGCAGCTCTGGAAAGGCGCACTGCCAGTCCGCCCAAGCTGCCGGGACAGGACGCGGCAAAACGGCTGACTGACGACGCCGGAACTGCCAGTCGCGCCATCGGGCACGCAGTCTCTCCGGCAGGGACACGCTCATTGCCAGCCCTGTTTCCAGCACTGCTCATCCGTCAGCAGTCGCCAGGCAATGCGCTGGGTGCGGCGTGTCAGCACCGCCTGCAGCATGACCTCGGTCACGGGCTGCGAGGGATCATCCGGCAACACCAGTTCGGTGACCAGAAAGTGCTTTTCGCGATCGCGTGGGCTGACGGCTGTCCATTTGCTCAGCCTGAGCTTGGCGGGATTGAGACGACGTCTGGCGTGCATGCCGCTGGCTCCGGAAAAATGCAGGTCCATGGTAGAGCCCGGCGCCGCGACCTGCCACTGCACGCGCGCAGCAGCTGCATCCGCCACTCGTCGGATACTGAAGTCATCCCAGCTAAAATGACAAATGTCGGCTTTAAAGAAGACGCCGTTCCCTGTAAAAAGGCATCTCGAATAAAAACAGTGTGAGCTCACTCATGTCCCGACACCTGCTTCTCCCCACCCTGATCGCCACCACCGCCCTCGCCGCCCAGCCCGCCTTCGCGCAGCAGAAGCTCTGCGTGTATGACCT
>VFQO010001999.1_pt1 | contig 13632 bp, 14 predicted proteins | sample 3512331 | NCBI WGS metagenome assembly VFQO01 (sample SAMN10412371, study PRJNA504923) | tailings metagenome | isolation source: Replicate 3 from Balatoc abandoned mine | place: Philippines: Itogon, Benguet | collected 2017-08-28
GATTGCTATTTGCAACCTGTCTAGAACGGACTGACAGGCTTGTCAGCAGGAAGCGTGGCGGAGTTCACAGCGGCAGGTTCTGGGGCGGCTCAAATGGGGTGCGAATGACCGGGAATGGGTGGAACCTTGCCGCGCTGTAATCCCGTCATCCCAGCGAAAGCTGGGATCGCTGTCAGTCAGTGGATGTGCTCGAAAAGGTCGTCCCATTCAGGGTTGGTTTTTTCGATCAGTTCGATCTTCCACCAGCGCTTCCAAGCCTTCATCGCCTTCTCTCTGGCGATGGCGTCGATGATGTCGCTGTGAGGCTCCGCATAGACCAAGCGGTCAAGGCCATAACGACGGCAGAAGGCGGAACCCTTGCCTTGCTTATGTTGCATGATCCGCGCGGGCAGGTCGGCGGTGACGCCGATATACAGCACGCCGCCGCGCTTGTTGGGCATGATGTAGACCCAGCCACCCATTGCCGTGAGCTAGCACGAGGTCGAGAGCGATCCCAGCTTTCGCTGGGATGACGATCATCGCTGTCGCAGGCGTCCACTCCGGGGTCGATTGCAGAATGTCCGCTTATGGGCTGGAAATTCCAATACCGGACGCCACCTCATAGCGCCGGGTTCGCATAGAAATGCCACGTGAAGATCGCCATCGCCCCGCGCTGCGGTGACCACGGTTCCGCCAGTGCGCGGGTCGCTTTCTCCGCCGGGCGTTGTTCCAGACCCAGCAGCCGCTTCACGCCTTCCTGCACGGCCAGATCGCCTGCGGGCCAGATGTCGGGGCGGCCTTCGGCGAACAGCAGGTAGATCTCCGCCGACCAGCGGCCGATGCCCTTGATGCGGGTGAGGAGCGCGATGGCTTCCTCGTCATCGGCGGGAAGCCCCTCGAAATCGAGCTCGCCTGCCTCCACCAGCTCGCACAGGCTCCGCGCATAACCCTGCTTCTGGCGCGACAATCCGCAGGCGCGCAGGGTATCGAAATCGCGCTTCAAGAGGCAGCCGGGGGTGAAGGCCCCTCCCGATTCACTGCCCAGTTCCGCCTCCAGCTTGCGCCACATCGAAGCGGCTGCCGCGACCGAGACCTGCTGGCCGACGATGGTGCGCAGCATGGTGACAAACCCGCGGTCGCGCAGGCGCGGTTCGGGATAGCCGATGCGGGCGATCTGCGCCGCCACCCTCGGGTCGCGCGCGGCGAGGGCATCGAGGTCTTCACGCAATTTTTCGGCTGACAGCCCCACTCGCACTTTCCTTAACTTGCCTTGGCCCCAAGAGTATCTTAGCAGCCGCGATGAACTCTCACAGCGCGAAACCTTGCGCTCAATCTTCATAAAGGAACACCCATCCATGCCCAGACTGGTCGTCACCAACCGCGAAGGCGCCACCAGCGAGATCGAGGTCGGCGATGGCCTGACCGTGATGGAAGCGATCCGCGACAATGGCTTTGACGAGCTGCTGGCGCTGTGCGGCGGCTGCTGTTCCTGCGCGACCTGCCACATCCATGTCGATGCCGCCTTCGCCGACAAGCTGCCGAAGATGAGCGAGGACGAGGACGACCTGCTCGAATCCTCCGATCACCGCGCCGCGACCTCGCGTCTGTCGTGCCAGATCCCCTTCACCGCCGAGCTGGATGGCCTGCACGTCACCATCGCTCCGGAAGATTGATTGGCGGGGGCGAGGCAGTGGACGCTGACCTCGCCCGTTTTCTGCGTGACGAGCTGGGGGTTGCGCCCGAGGGCGGTGCGACCGGCCCGTGGCCAAAGAGCTGGAACGTGAGCGGCCCCGTATGGCTGTGGCAGGGCAGCGACGGGGCACCCGCCAAGGGTTCGTGGTATTTCCTCACCATCGACGGCGAGACCGCACAGGCGATCCGTGCCTCTGCCGTCAACGCCGCCGCTTGGGGATCGGTCTATGTCGAGGCGACCATCGGCGTCACCACCTGGCGCACTTCGCTGTTCCCCTCCAAGCAGGCGGGCGGCTGGCTGCTTCCCTTGAAGGCCGCCGTGCGCAAGGCTGAAAAGATTGTCGAGGGCACGGTGGTCGAGGCGGTGCTGGCGCTGGCCTAGGGACTTCACCGTTGCGGCCCGGCCCCCGAACGCTTACCTCTGCCCCCATGAACATCACCCGACCCTTCGGCGATACGCTCGCCCTGATCGGCAATACTCCGCTGGTGCGCCTCGCCGGACCGAGTGACGCGGCAGGCTGCGACATTTACGGCAAGTGCGAATTCGCCAATCCCGGCTCCTCGGTAAAGGACCGCGCGGCGCTTTATATCATCCGCGATGCCGAGGCGCGCGGGGAGCTGCAACCGGGCGGCACGGTGGTCGAAGGCACGGCGGGCAACACCGGGATCGGCATCGCGCTGGTGGCGAACGCACGCGGCTACAAGACGATCATCGTCATGCCCGACAACCAGTCCAAGGAAAAGATGGACACCCTGCGCGCATTGGGTGCGGAGCTGGTGCTGGTGCCGCCGACCAAGTTTGCCGACGCTGGCCACTTCGTCCACACCTCGCGGCGCATCGCGCAGGAGACGCCGGGCGCGGTATGGGCCAACCAGTTCGACAACATCGCCAACCGCCGCGCCCATATCGAAGGCACCGCGCCGGAAATCTGGGAGCAGTTGGGCGGCCGCGTCGATGGTTTCACCTGCGCGGCGGGCACCGGGGGCACCATCGCGGGGGTGGGCCTCGGCCTCAGGGCCTTTGACGAGAATATCCGCATCGCGCTCACCGACCCGCACGGCGCGGCGCTGTACAACTACTACGCGCATGGCGAGCTGAAGGCCGAAGGATCATCGGTCGCCGAAGGGATCGGGCAGGGGCGCATCACCGCCAATCTCGAAGGCGCGGTGATCGATACGCAATACCGCATCTCCGACGAGGAGGGCCTCGAATGGGTCGCCCGCCTGCTGCGCGAGGAGGGGCTGTGTCTCGGCCTGTCATCGGGCATCAACGTGGCAGGTGCGGTGGCGCTGGGGCGCGAACTGGTGGCCGAGGGGCGCGATAATCCGCAGGTGGTGACGATCCTGTGCGACACCGGCTTCCGCTATCTCTCGACACTCTACAACGCCGAGTGGCTGGCGGCCAAAGGCCTGCCGGTGTTCGACTGGCTGGACAAGGGAGCAGCAGCATGAGCGGGCTTTCATGGCGTGAACGGATGCGGCGTATGAACCAGCGCAGCCTGTTCACGGCGGTCGCCATGCCCGGCGCGGGCGAGGGCGAGGGCGGCGATGCGCTGCCACCCGCAAGCGAGCGGGCCGAGGCGATGCAGCGGCTTCAGGTCGGCGTGTTCGGCATCGGCGCGATGGTGCTGCTGGTGGGGCTTGCCAGCATCATCGGCGGGCAGGCCGACCGCAATGACCAGATGGCCGTGCCCGAGGCCGCGCCGACGACCGAACCCAGCGCCGCGCCCGCCCAGGCCAATCCGCTGGCGGACGCGGGCGTGGTCCCCGATATCGCCGCCCAGCCTAGCCCTTCGCCGAGCCCCAAGCCGCTCGACCTGCCCCCGCCGGGCCAGCAGAGCGCCCCGGGCAATGCCGCGCCCGCACAGTAAGGCCAGCCTCGCGGCGGTGCTATTCGCGCTGCTGGCGGCGGGCTGCGACGGCGTCTCCACTGCCCCGGCCGCGCAGGAAAGTGCGGCCCCGCGCGAAAGGCTCGGTCTGATGACCAGCCTGCCGCTCTACTGGCCGCTCGGCGCGGGGTTGGAGGACATTGCGTCAGGCCGTGCTGCGGTGCCGTGGCAGCGCGCCGCGCTGGAACGGGCCTTCGTGCTCGAACCGCTCGATACCCTCAGCCCGATCCCCGGCCTCACTCCCGATGCGCCCGAGACCGATCCCTTGGCGGGCCTCACCCGGCTGGCGGTGATCCAGCCGCGCGGGCTTTCGCCGGCCGACAATGTCGCGCTGGACGATTGGGTGCGGGGCGGCGGGCAGCTGCTTCTGGTGCTCGATCCTTTTCTGACGGGTGATTACGACCTGCCGCTCGGCGATCCGCGCCGCCCTGCCGATACCGCGCTGATCCCGCCGGTGGTGGCGCGCTGGGGGCTGGAAGTGAATTACGCCGCCGAGGGTGCCGAAGAGGGCGCGGCCGATCTGCCCGGCGGGATCGCGCTGCCTTTCGCGCAGGCAGGTCAGATCGCAATCCTGCCCGAAGGCACGGACGACTGCACCCTTGCGGGCAAGCACGCGCTGGTCGCCACCTGCCGGATCGGAAAGGGCACGGTCACCTTGATCGCCGATGCGGCGGTGTTCGAGCATCCCGAAAGCGCGGGCGAGGGCGGGGCGATCCTTCGCCAGCTGGTCGGGCAGATGCTGCCATGAAGGGTTTGGGGAAATCGCGGGATGCGCGGACTCGGAGTCGCCCCAAGACCGGGGAAATTGCGGGACGTGCACGATTTGTTCCGCCAAAAACAGCGATTTGGCAGGTTAACGCCAGTATCAAATGGCATAGGGGTTCTTATCAAAAACAAGGTAATTCAATAGAATACCAAGTTTTCCCGTAAAATCCCCGAAAAATCCCTTCCATCCCCGCGCCTTCCCCGATATGACCGGGGTCCATCAGACATGCCTGTATGTCGTGCTGTCAGCCGGTGGGGCTGGCGCAGACCGTGCCGCACGCGTGCGGCCGGGGCGGGGGAGGCGTGTCCGGGGGAATTCGAGCGTGTCATTTTGCGCGGCAGCCAGCAGGGCGCGCCGCGGGGGATAGAGGGGATCGCAGGCAAGTGTCTGCTTTTGGAGGATATAACGGCCAAGCTTACTCGCCCGCGGGCGAGAAGGGCCGTTTTGTGCTCCCGCCCGCCTTCCGCAAGGCCGTGAAGGAAAGCTCCGGCGGCAACCGCACCCTCTGCCTCGCCGCCCACGACCGCTTCGATTGCCTGATCGGCTTCGGCCTCTCGCGCACCGAAAAGCTCGACGCCCAGCTCGACCGCGAGGAAGAGCGCGCGATCCGCCTCGGCCTCCACGATTTCGACCGCGAAGTACGCGCCGCCCAGCTGTTCGGCTTCGAGCAGCTGCCCTTCGACGATTCCGGCCGCTTCGTCATGCCCGAACACCTCAAGGAACTCGGCAAGGTCGAGGGCGGGCTCTATTTCCAGGCGGCGGGCGATTTCTTCTTCGTCTGGGCGCCCGAGCAGCTCAAGCTGATGGGCCCCGAATGGAAGAGCGCGCAGGCCGCCTGCGAAAAGCTGATCGCGGGCGCCAAGAAGGGGAGCGCGGCGTGATGACGCAGGACGCACCCCACATCCCCGTGCTGCTCGATGAGGTGGTGGCGGCTATCGCCCCGCGTCCGGGCATGACCATCGTCGATGCGACCTTCGGCGCGGGCGGTTACACCACTGCGCTGCTAGAAGCGGGGGCGAGCGTCCACGCCTTCGACCGCGATCCCGATGCGATCACCGCCGGGCAGGCATTGGTCGCGCGTTTCGATGGCCGCCTTGCGCTGCACCCCGCGCGCTTTTCGGCGATGCGGGATGAACTCGCTGCCATCGGCGTCACCCGTGTCGATGCCGTCGTCATGGATATCGGCGTGTCCTCGATGCAGCTCGATCAGGGTGAGCGCGGCTTTGCCTTCATGCATGACGGACCGCTCGACATGCGCATGAGCCAGCAGGGCGAAAGCGCTGCCGACTTCCTCAACACCGCCGACGAGGAAGCCATCGCGAACGTGCTCTACAATTACGGCGAGGAACGCCAGTCGCGCCGCGTGGCCCGCGCGATCGTTGCCGCGCGCCCGCTGACCACCACCGGCGAACTCGCCCGCGTCGTGCGCCGCGCGCTGGGCCACAAGCCCCACGACAAGAAAGACCCGGCGACCCGCACCTTCCAGGCCGTCCGCATTCACGTGAACGACGAGCTGGGCGAGCTGGAAGCCGGACTTGCCGCCGCCGAGGCACTGCTGGGCGAGGGCGGGGTGCTGGCCGTGGTCAGCTTCCACAGCCTCGAAGACCGCATCGTCAAGCAGTTCTTCAAGACCGCGAGCGGCGCGGGCCGTGCGGTCTCGCGCCATCTGCCCGGCGAGATTCCGGGCCCGCCGCCCACCTTCGCGCAGGTTTCTAAGGCGATCCGTCCTACAGAGGCCGAGATTGCCCGTAACCCGCGCGCCCGTTCGTCCACCTTGCGCCATGCCATCCGCACCGGCGCACCTGCGAGGAGTCGCGCCGCATGATGACCAGCCAACAGGCCCGTTCGCTCGGCTGGGCTGCGGTGCTCGCGATCTGCTTTGCGGCGGTGATCGTCCTCAGCTTCAAGGTGCATGCGGTGAAGAGCGAAGTGCTGCTGGCCGAACGCCAGCTGATCGCTCTGGAGCGCGAGACCCTGCTGCTCGAAACCGAATTCCAGACCCGCGCCAGCCAGCGCCAGCTGGCCGAGTGGAACACGGTGGAATTCGGTTATCAGGCCCCGCGCGCCGGGCAGTTCCTTGAAGGCGAACGCCAGCTGGCGAGCCTCGGGGAAGTGCGCCAGCCCGGTGCGCCCTCGCCGATCCGTCTTGCCAGTGCCGATGCTGCCGATACCGCCGCCGCCGCCGAAGCGCCGATGCGCTCGCCGGTGTCGGGCGCGAAGGTCACGCTGGCCTCGGCAGCGGCGGACAAGGACGCCGGATCGGTGTTTGCCGATGCCTTCGGTGATTTCCTGATCGAGGCTTCCCCCATCCGCCCCGCCCGCGCCGAAACACCAGCACGCGGTGCCAAGGTCGCGGCTGCGCAGGGGGCCGGGGAATGAGCTCGCTGGCGGCCCGCATGGCTGCCCCGCTGACCTTCCACGGATCGACCCCTGTCATCCCCGCCGGTCGCCTGCCGGGCGCTGGGCTGCGTGCGCAATTGCTGTGGCTGGCGCGGGTGCGGGTGCTGTGGCTGCTGGCCGGCTTCGCGCTGGTCGCCCTCATCGCCCTGCTGCGGATCGCCACGCTCGGCTTCGGCGGGCAGGCCCCGCAGCGCACCAGCATGGAAGAGGCCCTGCTGCCCCCGCGCGGCGAGATCACCGACCGCAACGGTGCCCCGCTCGCCCGGGCCTTTCCCGCCTATGCCCTGTGGTTTGATCCCGCAGCGATGGGCGATGACGGCGCGCCGCTGGTCCGCACGCCGGCGGAAGTCTCGCGCGCGCTGAAGGAAATCTTCCCCGATATCGATGAAGCGCGCATGACCCGCCGCCTCGCCTCGGGCAAGTCGGGTTACCTGCGCCGCCGCATCCTGCCCGAAGAAGCCAACCGCGTCTTTGCGCTGGGCGAGATCGCACTGGAGATCCCGCGCGAGACCGATCGCTACTATCCGCAGGGCACGCTGGCCGCGCATGTGCTGGGCTATGTGGTCGAAGATCAAGGCGGCAAGCTGGGCATGGAGCAGGTGCTCGAAAAGCGTCTCAGCCACCCCGACAAGCGCACCGAGCCTGTGGCCCTGTCGATCGACCTGCGCGTGCAGGGCGCGCTGGAAGACGAACTGCGCAAGGGCATGCTGGCGACCAACGCGCTGGGCGCGGCGGGGATCGTGCTGGATGTCGACACCGGCGAGGTGATGGCGCTGGCCAGCCTGCCCGAATTCGATCCCAACACCGCCGGTGCGGCAGGGGCGGTCAATGTCTTCAACCGCGCCACCAACGGCGTCTACGAACTCGGTTCGACCTTCAAGCCGCTGACAGTCGCCGCGGCGATCGATGCGGGTGTGGTGCGCGATCTCGGGCGGCAGTGGAATGCCGCGCCGGTGCCGGTGGGCAGCCGTTCGATCAAGGATTCGCACCCGCTGGGCGCGAGCCTCAATGTGCCGCAGGCGCTGGTCCATTCCTCCAACACCGTCACCGCGCGGGTTGCCGATGAACTGGGGCCGGAACGGATGCGCCGCGCGATGATCGATCTGGGCATGGACCGCCGCCCGTTCATCGAACTGCCCGCCAAGGGCAAGCCGATCTGGCCGCAGGGCAACTGGAGCCGCGTCACCAACATGACGGTCGGCTTCGGCCACGGCCTTGCAGTGACTCCGCTGCACCTCGCCAGCGCCTATGCCGCGATGGTGAATGGCGGGATCTGGCGTCCGGCCACGCTGATGAAGCTCGATCCGGCCAACGTGCCGCAGGGGCGGCGGGTGTTCAAGGAATCCACCTCCTCGCGGATGCGCCAGCTGCTGCGCATGATCTCGCTCTACGGCACCGGCAAGAGCGCCGATGCAGCCGGCTACCGCGTCGGCGGCAAGACCGGCTCGGCGGAAAAGGCCGGGGCGGGCGGGTATAACAAGACCTCGCTGGTATCCTCCTTTGCCGCCGCCTTCCCGATGGATGCGCCGCGGTATGTGGTGGTGGTTGTGGTCGATGAGCCCAAGGGCACCATCGCCAGTTCGTTCCAGCGCACCGCTGCCTTCACCTCCGCCCCGATCGTGGGCAAGCTGGTGCCGCGCATCGGCCCGATGCTGGGCGTGCAGCCCGATGACAGCCGCGATGTCGATATTTCCGACCTGCGCTATCTGGTGGGAGGCGACAAGGAATGAGGCTGGGCGAACTGCTGCGTATCGCGGGGATGGCAGGGGACGGTGACCAGACAGTCACCGGCTTTGCCATCGACCATCGCAAGGTCGCCCCCGGAACCATTTTCGGCGCCTTCCAGGGCGCCTCCGTCAACGGGGAGGACTTCATCCCCGCCGCCATCGAGGCGGGCGCGATTGCCGTCGTTGCCCGCCCGGAAGCCCGCGTCGAGGGTGCGCTCCACCTTACCGACGTCAACCCCCGACGTGCTTTTGCGCGCCTCGCCGCGGGCTTTTTTTCTCCCTACCCGGCCACCATCGTTGCGGTGACGGGGACCAATGGCAAAACCTCCACCGTCGAAATGACGCGCCAGATTTGGCGCATGGCGGGCGAGCGTGCGGCGAGCATCGGTACGCTGGGCGTGACCACGCCCGATGGCAGCGTCTCGACCGGCCTCACCACCCCCGACATCGTTACCTTCCTTGCCAATATGGCGGGGCTGGCGCGCGAAGGGGTGAGCCATGTCGCCTATGAGGCATCGAGCCACGGGTTGGACCAGTACCGGGGCGAGGGGCCGGCCGTTTCGGCCAGTGCCTTCACCAATTTCAGCCGCGACCACCTCGATTACCACGGCACGATGGAGGCCTATTTCGCGGCCAAGATGCGGCTGTTCACCGAGGTCGTCGCGCCCGGCTCGCCTGCGGTGATCCATGATGCGGGCGATGGGTCGGACTGGACCGCCAAGGCCATTGCCGCCGCCTCGGCGCGCGGGCTCAGAGTGCTGACCGTGGGCGAGGGCGGGGCCTTCCTCAAGCTGATCGCGCGTGAACCCGGACAGTTGGGGCAGCTTCTTCACATCGAACATGAAGGTGCGGTGCGCAAGGTCAACCTGCCGCTGATCGGGGCCTATCAGGCGGCCAATGCGCTGGTTTCCGCAGGGCTCGCGATGGCGACCGGCGTGTCCGCCGCGGCCACCTTCGACGCGCTCACCCGTCTGCAACCCGTGCGCGGGCGGCTGGAGCGGGCGGCAATCAACGCTGCTGGCGCGCCGGCCTATGTCGATTATGCGCATACGCCCGATGCGCTGGAAGCGGCCATTGCCGCGCTGCGACCCCATGTCGCACAAGGCGGCAAGCTGATCGTCGTTTTCGGCGCGGGCGGGGACCGCGATGCCGGGAAGCGTCCGCAGATGGGCGAAGTCGCCGCGCGCGCCGCCGATGTCGCCATTGTCACCGATGACAATCCCCGCAGCGAGGATCCCGCCGCCATCCGCGCCGCGATCATGGCGGGGGTGGGGAGCGCCGCTCGCGAAATCGCCAGAGAAATCGGGGGGCGCCGCGCCGCCATCGCTGCCGCAATTGGGGAAGCCGGCGCGCGCGATATTGTGCTGATCGCGGGCAAGGGCCACGAGCAGGGTCAAATATTCGGGTCTGGAGATAACATGCGGATCGAAGCGTTCGACGATGTCGAAGTGGCGCGCCAATGCGCCGGGGGGCAATGCTGATGAACATGCCGCTCGCCCATCCGATGCTGCATCAGTGGCCGGTCACGACGCGTGACGCGCTGCCGCTTGCTCTCTGGACTGCCGCCGAGATCGAGGCCGCGACGGGCGGCATTGCCAGCCACGATTTTCAGGCATCGGGCGTCGAGATGGATTCGCGCGATGTGAAGTCGGGCGATGTTTTCATCGCCTTGCAGGGCGAAGCGATGGACGGTCACAAGTTCATCCCGCAGGCCTTTGAAAAGGGCGCCGTTGCCGCAATTGTCGATCGGCCCGTCGATTACCCGCACGTGCTGGTCAAGGATACCACCGCCGCGCTCCACGCGCTCGCCCACGCGGCGCGCGACCGGGCGGTCGAGGCGGTGCGGATCGGGATCACCGGATCGGTCGGCAAGACGGGAATGAAGGAGGCGATCTTCGCCTGTCTCGACCGCGCCAGCCGCGGTGCGGCGCACCGGAGCGTGCGCAGCTACAACAACCATGTCGGCGTGCCGCTCAGCCTCGCGCGGATGCCCGCGCGCTCGAAGTTCGGCGTGTTCGAGATGGGCATGAACCACCAGGGCGAGATTGCGCCGCTCAGCGCCCATGCAAAGCCCCACGTGGCGCTGATCACCACCATTGCGCCCGCGCATATCGAAAACCTCGGCAGTCTTGAGGCGATTGCGGACGAAAAGTCGCAGATCTTCACCGGCCTCGTCCCCGGCGGGGTGGCGATCATTCCGGCGGACAGCGAATGGGCGGATCGCATGATCGGCCATGCCAAGGCCTGCGGGGCGCATGTGGTGACCTTCGGGCGGGCCAAGACCGCCGATGTGCGCCTGCTCGATGCCATAGCGGCGGCGGGCGGCGGCTCGCTCGTCACGGCTGATCTGGGCGACCGGCGCATCTGCTACACCATCGCCGAACCGGGCGAGCACTGGATCGTCAATTCGCTGGGCGTGATGGCAGCGGTGCGCGCGGCGGGCGGCGATCTGGCCAGCGCCGGCCTCGCGCTGGCGGAGATGGGCGGCATGAAGGGTCGCGGCGCGCGCCACACCATCGCGGCCAAGGGCGGCACCGCGCTGCTGATCGACGAAAGCTACAACGCCAATCCCGCCTCGATGCGCGCGACGTTGAAGGCGCTGGCCGCAACCGCTGCCATCCGCCGTATCGCGGTGCTGGGCAGCATGAAGGAACTGGGCGACTTCGCCGATGCCTTCCACCGCCAACTGGCTGAACCCGTTGCCGAAGCGGGGGTGACCCACGCGATCCTTGTGGGGGCCGAGATGGCGCCGTTGGCCGAGGAGTTGGGGAAAGGTGCCGCAGCCTCGCTTGGCAAGGCGGTGACCTTCGCCCATTGCGAAGGGCCTGCCGAGGCGATTGCGGCGCTCGCGGCGTTCGGCCTCGCAAACGGGGATGCGGTGCTGGTCAAGGGGTCCAACTCGGTCGGGCTCGGCAGGCTGGTGTCACACTTTACCGATAATGCCCGCTGACCCGCCGGGTCGGCGCGCGCCAGAGGACGGTTGAATGCTCTACCTCGTTGCCGAGTGGCTTGGCTTTGAAGGCATCCTCAATCTGGTGCGCTACCAGAGCTTCCGCGCGGGCGCGACGCTGATGACGGCGCTGGTGATCGGCTTGGCTGTCGGCGAACGCTTCATCAATTTCCTGAGAGTGCGGCAGGGCAAGGGTCAGCCGATCCGGCTGGATGGTCCGCAATCGCACCTTGAAAAGCGCGGCACGCCGACGATGGGCGGCCTGATGATCCTCGTCGCGCTGACGCTTTCGCTGCTGCTGTGGATGAACCTCACCAGCCCGTTTGTCTGGGCGTGTCTGGCGGTGACCATCGGTTTCGGGATCATCGGCTTCCTCGATGATTACGACAAGGTGTCGAAGAACAGCCATGCCGGCGTGTCCGCGCGGGTGCGGCTGCTCGGCGAATTCGTGGTTGCGGGGATCGCCAGCTGGATCATCGTCAGCCAGATCAACACAAACCTCTACCTCCCCTTCCTGACCGGTGTGAGCATCCCGCTGGGGCCGTTCTACTACGTGTTTGCTGCCTTCGTGATCGTCGGCGCGGGCAATGCGGTGAACTTGACCGACGGGCTGGATGGCCTTGCGACCATGCCGGTGATCATTGCCGCGGGAACCTTCGCGATCATCTGCTATCTGGTCGGCCGGGTGGATTTCAGCTCCTATCTCGGCATTCCGCATGTGCCGGGCGCGGGGGAGCTGGCGATCTTCTGCGCGGCGATCATGGGCGCGGGCCTCGCCTTCCTGTGGTTCAACGCGCCGCCCGCTGCGGTGTTCATGGGCGACACCGGCAGCCTTGCGCTGGGCGGGGCGCTGGGTGCCATCGCGGTCGCATCGCACCATGAAGTCGTGCTGGGGATCGTCGGCGGGCTGTTCGTGCTCGAGGCGGTCAGCGTGATCGTGCAGGTGTTCTGGTACAAGCGCACCGGCAAGCGGGTGTTCCGCATGGCCCCCATCCACCACCATTTCGAACAGCTCGGCTGGAAGGAGAGCAAGGTCGTGATCCGCTTCTGGATCATCGCCATCGTGCTCGCGCTGATCGGGCTTTCGACCCTGAAGCTGCGATAGGGGAGGGCCGCCGGGCGTGATTGCCTCCCCCGTCTTCAAAGGCAAACGCTATGCGGTGCTCGGCCTCGCCCGTTCGGGTGCGGCGGCGGCCGAGGCTTTGCTGGCGAGCGGGGCGGAAGTGATCGCCTGGGACCGCCAGCCGCACGCGCGCGAACCTTTCGAGGGGCGCTGCCGGCTGATCGATCCGCTGGAACTGGACCTGACCGGCTTTGCAGGCGTGGTGGTGTCGCCCGGCGTGCCGCTCAACTCGCACCCCATCGGGCCGCATGTATGGCAATATGGTCTGCCGGTGATCGGCGACATCGAGCTGTTCGCGGCTGCCCGGGCGAGCCTTCCGGCCCACCGTGTGGTCGGCATCACCGGCACCAACGGCAAGTCGACCACCACCGCGCTGGTCCACCACATCCTTGAGGCCGCCGGCATCCCCAGCCTGATGGGCGGAAACATCGGCGACCCAATCCTCGGGCAGGAGCCGCTACCCGAAGGGGGGATCTATGTGCTCGAACTGTCGAGCTTCCAGATCGATCTCACCTTCACGCTCGATTGCGATGTCGCGGCGCTGACCAACATCACCCCCGATCACCTCGATCGCTACGCCGGGTTCGAGGCCTATGCCGCATCGAAGGAGCGGCTGTTCCAGATGCAGACGAGCGGGACCGCGATCATCTGTGACGAGGATGCGCCCACCACCGCCATCGCCGACCGGCTGGCGGCGGCGGGCAAGCCGCTGCTGCGGGTCAAGTCCGTCGATCTCGACGCGGGCGGGCTGGCCGAGGGGCGCTCGCCCTCGCTCGCCGGGCCGCATAATGCCCAGAACGCCGCCGTGGCGGTGGCGATCTGCCGCCAGCTCGGCCTCAGCGACGCGCAGATTGCCGCAGGCCTCGCGACCTATCGCGGCCTGCCGCACCGCATGGAGCGGGTGTGCGAGGCGGGCGGCGTCATCTACATCAACGACAGCAAGGCGACCAACGCCGCCTCGGCTGCGCCCGCGCTCGCCGCTTTCCCGCCGCTGGCCGATGGCGGCCCGCGGATTCACTGGATCGTCGGCGGGCTGCCCAAGGAAGACGGCCTTGGCGCCTGCGCCGACCACGTCGCCAACATTGCCGCCGCCTATACCGTGGGCG
>VFQO010002000.1_pt1 | contig 13632 bp, 16 predicted proteins | sample 3512331 | NCBI WGS metagenome assembly VFQO01 (sample SAMN10412371, study PRJNA504923) | tailings metagenome | isolation source: Replicate 3 from Balatoc abandoned mine | place: Philippines: Itogon, Benguet | collected 2017-08-28
CTGACCCGTAGTTAACCAGAAATACAACCTGAGTAGTTACAAAAAGTATAGTCCAAAAGAAACCTTTCTGCAATGCAAAAAATCCTCTTATACTAGCACGGATGGCCGGATTTCCTAAATCGGATGCCATTATCCCTGAAAACATTACCTTTTGGATGAATTGTGAAAGCCGTAGGCGAAAGGTTTTCACTGAGGTCGAAAAACACTACAAGGTAGTCAGGGCCTACAAATCAAGAGGTGTAACATTTTCCATTAATAAGTTGAACCAGGTAGAACTTGAACTTGCCTTAATGAAACAAAAAGACGATAAGTCTGATCGTGAGGCAATCGAGAGAAAACAACAGGCTAAAAACGAAGCAAAGAGAAAGTTTGAAGAATGGAAAAAAATGAAGGGATAGAAGTACGAGGATGGAGAAGAACCTTATAAAACCTAATTCATGGCAGTTTTATTGAAAACACCTCACCAATAAGGATGGGGTGTTTTTTTTCGATCATACCATGTGTCGGATCTATTGTTTAAAAGATATGATATCATGTGTCGGATCTTAAAGTAAGGTTTTCAAATAAGGTTATTCAAATAATGTTTTTCAAAAAGGGAATTTAAAGCAAGGTCACAAGGAGTGGAAATTCTGCTTTTTTTTATCGAACCTTAAAAGCCGGATCTTAAAGGTATTTTCTCTAAATTGAATGTAAACTAAGACGGGAAGAGGCCGGAAAACTAAACAATTATTCAATAATTCATTCCAATCTATCAAATGGAGTCTAATTTCGACAAGAACAAATTAAAGGGCCATCTATCCCAGGATTCATTCAACCCAGGAGTGATTGTAGGCGAAATACGGGACTTGGTTTCACGGCTAAGAAACACAACTGACCAGATCGTGCATAGCAACGGCAGCAGAATCAGCGACAACCGAGGAAAAATCTGCCAAGACCTGCTCAATGCTTTTGAGACGACCCTCTTTGCCTTTCACCACAATCCCACGATGATTGGCAAACTGACCAACGGACAGCAACGGGAAATCCTGGTCATGATTGACGACATCCTACGAGGGAAAAGGGAGTATGCACACTTTCAGCTTACAAGAAATGGTGACGGTATCAAAGAGCTCTTCTCAGAGAAAGTTTTTCTAATCAATGATCAAAACAAAGAGCAAAACAAATGACAACCAGCGATCACAACACCCAAGAGGAAACACCAAGCCAGAATCAACAGGAGACTATGCTTGAAACAATGGAAAGGGCATTCAATGAGCTCGATTCTCTTCGTGTAGAGCTTCCGACCATCTTAATAGATGAATTTGATCCTTGCGAGACCTGCGGTAGCTGATATCCTAAGTTCGCTGTCTGCATTTTTGACTTTTTCTTATTAAAAAATACCCACTATTGGGTATTTTTATTTTTTATCAGATTGCTACATTGGTTTAACTTTTATAAAATCTTTTAATATGAAAAAAATAGTATTTGCCTCCGTCTTTTCCCTGTTTTCATTTATCTCTTTCGCCCAAAAACCCACTATTTCAGACTACTACATAGATGGAGAAAGAGTTATTTCCAGTCAAGACATAAATGCCACTATTCAAGCGATAACGCCAGAGATCAGATCGGGAAAGTATATTCGGATTTTCTTACAGGCAACAAACTACTCCAACGAAAATCATATCCTAAATCCAACAGAGCAAACTATAATTAAAATCACCTACAAAAACGGAAAAACAATAATCATCAAACCTGTTCATCCAGACGAGTATATCAGAAAAATATACAACTATTACGCTCTTTCTGCGGCAGTTAGTGGATTTTCATCTGGCTATTCCAATAGTGTGGCTGGAAACAAGACTGCGACATACCAAACAAGTACCCGTGGAACCATATCTGGAAGCAACTCAAGTATCAACTATAATCAAACTGAGACGGGGGTAATTAATTACTATGATCAGAATGAAGTCAACCGCAGAAATGAGATAGACCGACAAAACATGATGAATCGAGCCGAAAGATTTAACACATCCTTAAGCTCATTGAATGAATCTATGCTGCGCACCAACACCATTAAACCTAATCAGACAGAAGCAGGCTATTTAGCGTTCAAGGGAAAAGGTAAAAATATTCAATCAATAGAGTTGACAGTAAGCTTTGGCAATCAAAATCATGAAATTACGTTTGATTAAGGCTTAATTCTTTCAAAAGAGACAATCCTTCACTTCAAAGGCACTCGAAGATTCATTAATTCAGACAAAAAAGGTAAATCAAAACCCAATTTTAACACCCCGATTTGCACCCCTAACAAAATAAAAAAACCTAACTCGCATTATTTCAGCTAGTTAGGTTTATTTTTCGCAGAGAGGAAGGGATTCGAACCCTCGATACCCTTTAGGGGTATACACACTTTCCAGGCGTGCTCCTTCAACCACTCGGACACCTCTCTGTTTGGTTGATTTTCGATCCCTTTCTGAATCGGAGTGCAAAGAAAATTATTATTCTGCCCGATTCCAAACGGCAATCTTATTTTCCTTCGAAATCAGGAAGTAATTTCTCCAGCTATAGATTGGGTCAACTTCTTACAAACTTCTTCTCGACTGAGATTTTGACCCAAGAGAAACATAAGCTTGGTTACTGCAGCCTCTGTGGTCATATCTGCACCACTTACTACACCCACAGCCAAAAGTTCCTTGCTCGTTTCATACCTACCCTGAATCACCCGACCTCCATTACACTGAGACACATTTAATATAATGAGCCCCTTTTTGATCGCCCGCTCTAGGGACTGCATAAACCAAGCTTCAGATGGACTATTCCCTGATCCATAAGTCTCCAACACAACTCCCCGAAGTCCATCGATACTGAAGCAGGCATCCATGATCTTGTCCGTGATACCCGGGAACAGTTTCAACACCATCACCCGGTTATCCAGGTCATTCATATTGATGAGTTTCCGATTAGGTTCGTATGGTCGAATGGCGTTGGTATTGTAGTCGATCACGATGCCAGCTTCAGCCAGCATCGGGTAGTTCTCCGATTCAAAAGCATCAAAATGGATACTCTGCACCTTTTTGGAGCGGTTTCCACGGAGAAGCATGTGGTTGAAAAACACACAAACCTCAGGCACGATCGGTCTTCCGTTGATTTTGGCAGTGGCGATTTCCAGGGAAGTCATCAGATTCTCCCGTGCATCCGATCGCATAGCCGAAATCGGCAACTGAGCTCCGGTAAAAATCACGGGCTTATTAAGTCCATTGAGCATATAGCTCAGCATGGAAGCTGAATAGGCCATGGTATCTGTGCCGTGCAATACCACAAAACCATCGTAGCTATCGTAATTCTCATAAATGATATAAGCCATATCCTTCCAATGCCGCATGGTAACATTAGAGGAGTCGATGGGTTCGGGAAATGAGATCACCGTAATGGCGATATTCATATTGGAGAGAATCGGAATTTTTTCCAAAATCTGCCCAAAGTTGAACGGCACCAAGGCTCCGGACTCATCATACGCCATTCCCAGCGTGCCTCCGGTATAAATGATCAAAACGGAAGCCGTTTTGCTGGTTTTCAATCCCGTATTGAGACGGACGATTTTATAGTTCATTGCTCGATCTCCTTAAACAATTTCAATGCATTTTCTTTGGTCGCCAAAGCCACGGATTCTTTGGAAATGCTTTTCAAGTCTCCTATTCGCTCCGCTATCAAGGGAAGAAAAGCCGGAGAATTCCTTTTTCCGCGATGGGGAACCGGTGCCAAATAAGGTGCATCCGTCTCCAAAACCAAGTGCTCCAAACCAATATACGGAATGACTTGATCCAAACCGCCATTTTTGAACGTAACCACCCCTCCTATTCCGAGCAAAAACCCCAAATCCACGATTCGCTTGGCTTGATCCAGTGTTCCTGTGAAACAATGAAAAATCCCTTTGAGACTTCCACTTTGGACCCTTTCTATGATTTCGATAGTCTCTTCTATAGAATCTCTACAATGAAGTACAATCGGCAAATCCAGATTTTTGGCCCAATCAATTTGAATCTCAAGCGCTTCTTTTTGGATTCCAAAAGTGCTTTTATCCCAATATAAATCCGTTCCGATCTCCCCTATTGCTGCAAATTTCCGTTTTTCGAGCCATCCTTCCATCACAGCAAGCTGCTCACGAAAGTCCTCCTTCACATCACAAGGATGAAGTCCCATCATCGGAATGCAGAGATCCCCATAGCGCTCCTCGCAGTCCAGCATTCGGTCGATTGTCTCCACATCTACATTGGGCATATAGATCCGCTCGATTCCTGCAGCTCTGATTTCTTCGATAATCTGATCACGGTCGGAATCAAACTTGGTAGAATAAATATGAGCATGGGTATCGATCAGATTCATGGGTATTTTCGGGCTTTCCAGACGGTTTTCTGGGGCCAAAAGTAATAAAGAATGGTAAGGCTCTGACTGATGATTTGGTAAAAATCGAACAGAAACCCACTTTTTAAACTAATCTCCTCCCCTGCCTTCTTGGCAGAAAAGCTCAAAAAACCAAGTTGAAGTAGATTTTTCACTACCCAAGCAATCAATCCCAAGGGCCAAGACTGAATAAGTACAACTATCAAAGCAGGATAAAACGCAAACTGTAAGCCCAGAAGTACTTTCCAGCCAAGAGAAAGAGACATCACTCCTTCCATCCAGCGCTTACGCTGCCGGAGAAGGGCGGGCCAGTCTTTTTCCGCCTTGGTTTGGGCGAGCATGCCCTGACTAAACTGCTGTCGAATGGAAAAACCTGCCCTGACCACAAGCTTGGAAAGCTCCAGATCCTCAGTCAGCGAAGACTCGCATGATTCAAAGCCGCCAGCTTTTTCATACGCTTCTCGGGAAATGACCATATTGTTTCCCAGTCCTGTGGTCGAAAAGCCCAGATCGTTCACCACCTTGACGATGCTCAGCGTATTCCACCAGTCCAGCTCCTGCATAAATGCAAAAAAATTACGAGCATCAACTTGAGTGATTCCGATGACCATTCCGACTTTTTGACCAAATGCTGCCAAACCCGCCCAAATCCAACCGGGAGACACTTGACAATCCGCATCAGTGAAGAAAAAAAAGTCGCCTTTTGCCTCCTTGGCCAAAATAGCCAAGGCATTCGCTTTTCCATTGGGATGAAAGCGTTGGAATTGCTCGGGCAAAATCCGGAACACTTTGGCATTGCTCCGATTTTTGCACCAAGACTCCAAAAGCGCACCGGTACGGTCTTGACTGTCATCATCAGCAAAAATGAATTCGAGTTGATCCTCTGGATATTCCAGCTTTTCCAAGCTCCTGAGCAGCATCGGCAAGTCCCGCTCTTCATCTCGAGCTGCAATCAGAACGGAAATCTTGGGGGTAACCGACTTCTGAACTGGATAAGATTTCCAGTTGGTTTTTTGAAGAAAAATCAAAGCCAAAAATTGAAAAATCACCAATCCGCAAACTCCCAAAGCAAGCATCATAGAACGGCGGATTGAAGTCCCTGATCTTCGATATAATCCAAAAAGTCGGGCAGGAGCTTTCTAAGTACGGATCGAGTTTTTTCCTGATCGTGAAAAACGACCACTCGGCCTGGTTTACTGAGCCGTTTGGCTTGATCTAGGATAACACTGGAATCCAGACGCTTATCGTAATCCCGAGTCAGCAGACTCCACATGACAATGGTTTTATCCCGCTCTACTGCACTTGCTTGTCTTGGAGTCATCAATCCGTAAGGCGGACGAAAAAGACAAGTTTTGACTCCCAAAATTCCCTCCAAGGTCTCATCACATAATTGGATGTCTTGTTGATAGGCCAAAAAACCCGTTTTCCAACCATTCAGGTGGTGCTGGGTATGATTTCCGACTTGATGACCTGCTGCAACAACCTTCTCTGCCAGCTGAGGATGCTTTCGGACATTTTCCCCCACCATAAAAAAAGTCGCACGCTGACCTCGTCTTTCCAACTCATCCAAAACAAACTCAGTCACTCCCGGTACCGGACCATCATCAAAGGTGATAAAGATCGAGTCATCAGCCCGGGGCATTTCCCAAACCCGATTGGGGAAGAGCTTCTGGATCAATTTGGGAACGCTATGCTGCATCACTTCTGCTCTAGCAAAATCTCAAACTCAACAGGGTCAAGTCATCGCGAAGCGGTTGGTTTTGAGTAAAACCGACCATTACCTCGAAAAATTCTTGGTGAAACTGCTCCGGATCCACACATAAATGCCCATCGATAAATGATCTAAATCGAGCCTCCCCAAATTCCTCCTCCTGAGCATTGATCGATTCGGTCAGCCCATCGGTGTAGAGGTGAATGGTAAACTGCTCCAACCCTACGCGCTCCCCAACTTCCAAAAAGGGCAGCTCTTCAAAGGCCCCCAAAATCGTAGTCCCCGCCTCAAGCAGTTCGCTTTTCATCTTGTCTTCATGGCAAAGAATGGGAGGATTGTGGCCAGCATTGACATATCTGAGGATAGTGGACTTACGATCGTATTCACCCAGAAAGAAAGTAATAAACCGCTCCCCCTTGGTGTTTTCAAAAAGCGTGTAATTCAACTGCTTGACAATAGTCTCCAGGCTGGCATTGCTTCTCAGCAGTGTGCGAAGTGCAGCTTGGAAATTGGACATGAGTAGCGCAGCCGAAATTCCTTTGCCCGATACATCGGCTATACAGAAGTAGGTCTTTTCCCGATTTTTCTGAATCAAATCGTAATAGTCACCTCCCACCAGACTATGGGGAAAATAAGTGACTTTGGCTTTTAGCGATCCATTGGTAGGCAGGGTGGCCGGAAACAGCATCTGCTGCACTTGGGAAGCGATAGCCACCTCACGATTGAGCACTTCCTGCTCTAGTTGCTTGCGGGCAAATCGCTTATTTTCCAGCGCAACGACCAAAATATTGGTCAAAGCTTGGGTAAAGTCCAAGTCCAATTCCTGCTCGGCGTGTTTTCGCCTGAGGAAAAGTATCGCTAGCATTTTGTCCTTATGATAAACCGGGAGATAGGTTTCCAATTCTTCAAATGTGTACCCATCTTCCAATTGAATAGACAGTTGACCGCTTTCCCTTTCATCTTTTACTTGAGCGATAGGCAGATGCAGCGGAACTTTGCTTTTAACTCCGTGGGAAATTTTCCGCTCAAACCCGTCACCTTTGAATACATACAGCAGCAGGGACTTCAGATCCAAATGTACCAGACAGGTGAATTTGAAAATATTCAGCAAAACTGACTCAGGCTGGTTTTCATTGATCGCCTGAGTGATTTCCAACAGGGCCTTCAGTTCAAGCTCTTTTCGCTGGTATTTAAAATCTTTTTCTACGGACATTCAGAGGGTATTATGGGCCATTAGACCTTTTTTTGTAGCCAAGTACAGAAGGTTCTTTCCTTCGGAGAGGACATTCACCTGGTCAAATCGTTCCTGATCGGGACCGGAAAGGCACTTGATTAGCCCTTTTTGATAAAGGGACTGGAGGGCATCCAGCAAACGCAAATCGTCCCATCCAAGTACTTTTTTGAGATAGTCAAAAGATTGTACAAAGTACAGTTCATCCAATAGGTCAAATTCCGAGTCAGTCATATCGTCATGATGAGGCAGACAAAAATAATCAAATAATGCTCTTCCTCCCTTTCCAAGTCACATTTCCACTCCAGCTACCGATCGCGACGAGTACAACATAGACGGGATGAGCCAGACTGGTGAAAAGAAATGTCCATAGAGAAATTTTAACCCCCAAGTGTTTGGCGACCTTTCCCAAGGCCAGTTTCTCTGCTACTATTTTCAAGGAAAAAACCATCAAAAGCAAAGCCACTGGATAGGAAAAAAAGCACACTACAACCCACGACCCTAACCACATCCATTGAGACAAAAAGGCCAATATGGCTGCAAATGAATGAAGCCAATCCCGATGAAGCTTCCATTTGCCCGCCCATCTGATACGCTGTCGGATCAATGAACGCCATGAATCCTGAGCCGAAGTCGTAACCAAAGCTTCAGAAAAGGGTAAATACTTACTGGATTTTGACCCGAATCTCATCACAATTTTCTTGAGTAAAAACTCATCATCACCGGACAAAAAATGAGCATTACCCTCGTAGCCTTTTACCGCTTCAAAGGCACTTTTGCGGAAGGCCAAATTTGCACCGCTACACATCAGCGGATTACGCTGCGCAAAACCAAACTGAGTCAACAATAAAATGCTGCACCACTCCAACTGCTGAAAGGAAGCAAATAGCGATTTTGACGAGGCTGCCGATACCACTGGCCCTGATACCAGCTGAATTTCAGGATCAGAAAACGGAGACCGCATCTGATCCACCCAGCCCGATTGGAATACACAATCAGCATCCGAGGTAAGAATCAACTCGCTTTTTGCAGTTGAGATAGCAAAATCCAAGGCAGCCTTTTTCCCGATTCCGGGACTTTGGAGCACTTGGATCTGCGGATGATTTTTGATCAGAGATTGAAAAAGTGACAAAGACCCATCTTCGCTGTGGTCATCGAGCAGCAAAATTTCTAATCCAGAGGAAGAAAGTCCAGACAGAGAAGCGATAAGTCTTTCTGCATTGGCTGTTTCGTTTCGAAAGGGAATGATGATCGTAACAGGAAGACTTTGTGGAGAATCGGATCCTGGAAATGGAGAATCCGGCCACTTTTGCGACAGCCAAAAAAGCAAGGCCAAATAGCCCAAACACCAGATAAGGTAAAAACTGATCATCTTTTCGGCTAACTTGCGAGGGTGAGTAAAGAAGCAGAAAAAGCCCCAAAAGAAAAAATCATCCTCGGTATCGATCCGGGCACGACGGTGATGGGATATGGCCTGATTTTGACCGAGGGAAAGAAATACAAAATCCTACAGTACGGTGTCATCCACCTGAAAAAATATGAAACCCACGAACTGAAGCTGAAGAAGATTTTTGAGCGAATCAGTGGAATCATCGAGGAGTTTACTCCGGATTCGGTGGCTTTGGAAGCGCCTTTTTATGGCGCAAACGTACAATCCATGCTCAAGCTCGGTCGGGCTCAAGGCGTGGCGATGGCAGCGGCACTTTCCCGAGAAATCCCTATTACCGAATATTCACCCAAAAAAGTCAAGCAATCCGTCACCGGAAACGGAAATGCCTCCAAGGAACAAGTCGCAGCTATGCTTCAGACCCTCCTTGGCATCACCGAACTCCCCAAACTCCTAGATGCCACCGACGCCCTAGCAGTAGCGCTCTGTCACCATTTTCACGAGGGCAGAGTGCAGACCCGCGGTCGAAATGAAGGTTGGAAATCCTTTATCGAAGAAAATCCCAACCGGGTCAAAAAATGACCTCGATTGGGATTTTATCATGATTTCGTTCCTGAGAATTCTACTGGTACAGTTTTTTGATGTCAATCCCTGCCGCCCAAAGTATATCCGAGTGACACCTTAAAAACCTGATTTTTGACTTGAGTATTGAAATAATTGAGTGAAGTGAGGCCAAAATCAAAGTTTGCCTGCGCATTGAGTCCAAAAGGAAGAACCACCTGCGCTCCCACTACGCCACCGAGGTCATAGCCGCGAATGACGTCAGTCGAGTTGGAGATTTGGTCGCCGATCTGATAGTCTCTAGCCAGCAATAGCGAAGCCTGAGGTCCGGCAAACACATTCAGTGAGGGCAGTACATTGAGCCTAAATAACAAAGGAACGTCAACATAGGACAGGTTTTCGTCTACTTTTCTGCCTGTACCGGCCTCCTCACCTTGGTATCCTTTTTTGGAGAAAAACAATCCAGGCTCGACCGAAAGGAAGGTTCCCTCTACCGTGTAGTAGGCTCCGAAATGATAGCCCGCCTTAGCGTCAAAATTAGTGTCGGAAAAGTTGGCTGAATTAAAGCCGGCACGGATCCCAAACTGAGCATTTGCTCCAGAAATACCGATCAAAATGAAGATCAAAACTGCTAAAATCTTTTTCATAAATAATTACTAAGTTTAGTCATGCAAAATTAACGCTGGCAGTCGGCTTCCTGTTATATTTTTCAAGAAAGTATGGATCAACCCCTCTTATTTCTCAATCAATTCCCAGAATTGGATGAAGCTGCCAAAACAGCTTTTCTCAACCGCCTTCAATTTGATGAGCTGGACCGAGGAGCGCTACTTCAGGACCAAGGAAAAATCTGCGAATACATGTTTTTTGTGGTAAGCGGCTCACTGCGAAGCTTTTATTATCGGGATCAGAAAGACATCACGGTTTCTTTTGCCCTGGAGCAGGAAATTGCCTCGGCCATGCACTCGTTTATCACCCGAAAACCTTCCTACGAATTGATCGAAACGATGGAAAAAAGTGTGATAGCCCGCATCACCAATACGGATCTATTCGGTCTGTTTGATGAGCATCCCATGATCGAGCGCGTCTATCGCAAAATTCTCGAGCGCTACTACATTGCACTCGAAGATCAGATCACTTCGGTAAAATTCAAATCGGCCCGGGATCGCTATCTCGAGCTCTTGCAAAATCGGCCCAAAGTCATCCAAAAGGCTGCTGTAGGCCAAATCGCCTCCTTCCTGGACATGAGCATCGAGACACTCAGTCGGATCCGAGCTAAAATCTGATTAGTTGACAATAATCAAAAGAATATGCTAAAAACTTGAATATATTCAGATTTTTAAACTGCTAAAATTCTCTTTCGCTATGAAAACCTGTACTCATTTGCTTTCGCTAATTGTGATTTTTTCAAGCCTGCTGGCTTGTGGATTTGAGTCAAATGAACAGAGTTTTGACTCCACTAAGCTTCGTCGGGCTTCTGAAGAGGAAGTGGAGCAGGTTATCGAGAGCTTTATCTTGGCAGAAGATTCGAGTACGATCCTGATTCCTGAAGGATTTTTTGAGCTAAAAACTCAACTCATCCTGGACAACAAATCTCACATTCGCATCAAGGGCGCCGGAATGGACAAAACCGTCCTTTCGTTCAAAAATCTACAATCCGGAGGAGAAGGTGTGAAAATTGTCGGCCAAACGATCACCATAGAGGATCTCAGTATCGAGGATGCTCCCGGAGATGGCATCAAAGCCCAACATACCGACGGCATTACATTCCGCCGAATAAATGTGACTTGGACGCACGGCCAAAAATCAAAAAACGGCACCTATGCCATCTATCCCGTGCAATGCAAAAATGTGCTCATCGACGAGTGCATTGCTTCTCACTCCAAAGATGCCGGCATCTATGTCGGCCAGTCCGAAAACATTGTGGTCAAAAATTCCCTGGCCTTTGGCAATGTGGCCGGAATCGAAATCGAAAATTCAGACAATGCTGAGGTCTTCGGCAATACTGTTCGGCACAATTCAGGAGGAATTTTGGTCTTCAATCTTCCCGGGCTTCCCAAAAGCGATGGGAAAGGCACCAAAATCTACAACAACGAGGTGATCGAAAACAACCATCAAAACTTCGCAGTCCCCCTCGGCAGTGATCCCAATGGCAACACGGTCACGATGATTCCTCCCGGCTCGGGAATCGTCCTTCTCGCTGCCAAGCAAGTAGAAATTTATAACAATCGAATTCGCCACAATAAAACCGCCGGGCTTGCTATTGCAAGCTATCAGATCACAGGATTCCCTGCAGAGGCTCCTAACTGGTCGCCCTACACCTCAGAGATCTACGTGCATGACAATGTCTATGAGCGAAAAACGTTCAGTATTCCTGATTTTTCGCGTGAGTTGGGTAAGTTGGTCAGTGTGTACAATGCCCATGGATTTGCCAAGGGACAAGACATCATTTACGATGGCATTTGGGATGAAGGTATCAGTGCTTCTATTGAAAGTAATCCTATGAAAATTTGCCTGAGTGAAAAATCGGAGGGCTTACGCTTTACACGCTTTTTTCTGATGAATGGGGAGGATGAAATTGAGTCCTTTGCTGACCTTGAAAAATTTCAAAATTGCACAATCCAAGTTCAAACCGAAGTTGGGGCACTTGCTCAGAATTAGTAATCCAATTGTCATGAAGCCACTTTTCTATTTTTGCTCTTCCATTTTACTCCTATTGCTGATTGCTGCCTGTCAAAAATCGACAGAAACGAAGCTTTTCACGCCTGAATCGAGAGCTCTCGCTCCAGAGGAAGCTACAGGGCTATATCCCTATCGGAGACTCTCGACGTATGGCTTTTTCGAGGGGGAAATAAAAAATCTCCAACCGAGACCCACAGTTCATTTTTATAGACCAGCCTCCTCCCTTTTTACAGACTATGCCTTGAAAAGCCGGTTTATTTCCCTTCCTGATGGAGAAAAAGCAAAATTAGAAGCCGGTGAAATAGTCCTACCCTTGGGGACTATTTTGGTGAAAAACTTCTTTTATCCGACCGATTTCCGAAATCCCGATGGAGAACGCCGACTGATAGAAACTCGCCTGATGATTCACGAAGAAGGCGGGTGGCAAGCATATCCCTATGTGTGGAATGAAGCACAGACAGATGCCATTCTCAAAATCGTAGGTGCCAACACAGAGGTTCGGTTCACTGACTCTAATGGAAAAGACCAAGTCATCAACTACATCATACCCAATAAAAACCAATGCAAAAGCTGCCACAACCAAGATGAAAAACTGGTGCCGATCGGGGTACAAACCAAACATCTCAACCATGAGACTAACCAATCCGGCGTCCCAGTAAACCAATTGATTCACTGGTACCACCTTGGGATCTTAGAGCATACAGAATCCTTGGAAAACCTTCCCACCATGGTCAACTATGAGGATCACAGCCAAGCCCTGAATGACCGTGCGATGGCCTATCTGGACATCAATTGTGCGCACTGCCATCGAGCCGAAGGACCGGCAAGTACTTCGGGCCTGTTTTTGACATATGATCAAAAAGATCCACTGAAACTAGGGATCAACAAAGCTCCCGTGGCAGCTGGCAAAGGCGCTGGAAGCTTCAAATACGATATCATTCCCGGTCAGCCCGATCAGTCCATTCTAATCCACCGAATGAATCCCACCGAGGTGGGAGTCGCCATGCCCGAAATCGGCCGAACCACCATCCATCACGAAGGGGTAGACTTGATAAAAGCGTGGATCGCATCTTTAAACTAAAAAAACTGCCAGGATTTACCCTGACAGTTCAAGACTTCTAGCTTTTTGAAGGATTTAGAAGGTATATCCTAAGGAAAGTTTAAAACCTCTGTTATACACATCGGCATTAGAATCCTTAAATACCGGGGTCAGTCCGTAGTCATAAGACCCCTGAATATTGAATCCTTTGGGCATGTTGTATCCCACACCGAAAACTAGCCCAGTATCTGTTTCACGAATATTGCTGGTTTCTAGGGAAACGGTGGATCCTCTAAAATCACCCTCGATTTTTGATCGGGTCAAAAAAGAAAGCTGAGGTCCCGCAAAGATATTAAATCCTTCCCCGGCACGAAGCCTAACCAAAACCGGCACATCCACATAATCCAAGATTGCACGGCTATTGATCGCATCTTCATTTTGGGTGCCTTTCACCGAATAAAATATTCCCGGCTCGATAGCTACTACACCTCCACCGATGCTGGCATAGGCTCCGGCATGGAAGCCTGCGCGGTTGGTATAGTTATTTTCTGAGACGTCATTTCCTCCAAAATTAAAGAAATTCATACCGCCTCGAAATCCTATTCCGGATTGAGCTGGTGCCGAAAATAACGTTACTGCCATCA
>VFQO010002003.1_pt1 | contig 13615 bp, 12 predicted proteins | sample 3512331 | NCBI WGS metagenome assembly VFQO01 (sample SAMN10412371, study PRJNA504923) | tailings metagenome | isolation source: Replicate 3 from Balatoc abandoned mine | place: Philippines: Itogon, Benguet | collected 2017-08-28
AGAGTGGGGAATCCTACTTGGTCACTGCTGGCACATCGCATTGTTCACAGACGACTGGATAGCATGCTGCCCTCGGCAGCCGCCTTTACAGGGTTAGTAGGGATCAGCGCTTTGAACCAACTGCCTAAACTGGCATCGCCCGTCGGAAGCGTCGTTCCGGCGATAGATGTGCGCAGCGCGTCGGTCATCGGAGAATCGATATGAAGACCGCGGAACAGCAGAGGGGCGACCAGCGCGGCAACAACAGCAAGTACGGCGACGAGCAGAACGAATGCAACGATCGTTGCCAAGCCCAGCCGGGTGGCGTCACGTCCGCTTCGAGCGCCAGCAATGGATGCGATCAGCAACGGCACAATGAGCGGGATGACCGTCATCCGGATGGCGTTGACCCACATGGTGCCAACAACATCGAATGCGTCAATTACGATCGTAATGTCGTCTGACGTAGGCAATGCGCGGATGGCGGTGCCGACCGTAAGACCGAAAACGAGGCTGCAGATCACCAGCACTGGCAGGTATCGAGCGAATGTTCGGGACCTGGCGGAGGTCGAGGCTGTTGCACTCTCGTCGCTCGTCATTAATCCCTCCCCGGGCAGTTCAATCGATTATCGTGATTAAACCGCGATCAAATGCGACTTCGCCTCAATCGTCCATGTGCCGTCATGCCTCCACGTCGAAGACATGGTCAATGTCGGGCGGCGTCAAAAAAGCGTTATAACATTGCGGCAGGCTTGGATTGCGCCGCTTCCATTTCACAACCGGTCGGTTCTGGGTTTTATCAACTTCCGAGGTTGATCAGATCTCAACTTCAGCTTTAATTCTGTTCGTCGCCGGAAGCAGCCTGACCGCAACTGATCACGTGAGGTAGCGAATTAGCCAGCGCACGGGCCTGCAGCCTCGAGATAAGCTCGTAGCTGATCTGTCGCCGCCTGCACCCGGATACTACCGAATCGCTTGCCGATCTCCGCCGTCGCTGGACGGGGGTCGCCCGCTACGCCTTCGGCATTGAGATCGCCGTTTCCGCCGTTCGAGATGTCGCCGGGCGCCAGCTTGTCCATTCGCACGGCTTCGGGTCTGACGGCCAGCGTCTCGGCCGTGTCCCACAATCCGCCATGGCCGCCAGCGGGCCTGCCGATCGCGACGCCTTCATCCTCGATCTCCTTACGCGCCTTTGAATAGCCATCGCCGATGTAGAACACCCGTATGCCTTTGCTGGAAAACTCCGCATCGAGCCTCGCTGCCACCTCCTTGAGCTGGATCTGACCGTCACCGTGATCGCCGAGCAGGGCGATACGCTTGAAACCGCCGCCGATCAGGCTGCGCGCAATCTCTTCATTCAGCGATGCGAAGACGGCGGGCGAGACGGAGATTGTGCCGGCAAACCTTTCAAACGGACTGGGCTCGCCATTGTCGCCCTCATTCGGGGCAAAGGGCTGGATGGGCGCAACCATCGCGTCGCCGATCGCTTGCGCAAGCGCTTCGCCGTAGGCGCGCGCCCGGAATATATGCTTGCCGAGCGCAAGCGCCGGCCCCGTCGCTTCGCCGCCGCCATTGAAGATGATGCCGACCGGGCAACCGCTACCGACCCTGGCGCGAACTTCGCTGGTTGTCATATCTTCGAGACCGACGCTCGCCGGTTCCGCGTTGGCGGCCGCGACGCCGGGAAAAAGGATGCTGACTGTAGCCAGCAGGCGAATCGCAAACAGGGGCATGACGAAATCTCCTCTATGGGCTTTGGATTTGGCCTTCGGCTGGATGTTGTTGAGCGAGGCGGCGTTCACACACGTGAGACCGCGCTGCCGATTTTGTGCGACGGTTTCGGATCTTACCTTGGACCGTGCTGAAATCTGCCCGTCTCCAACTTGCCAATAGCTTTTACCCAAAGCCGAACAGGTGCGGCGCGAGATCATTCCATAATTCACTTCGCGCGATCAACGGTTCGATGGCGTGGAATGGGATTAGGGCCAAGGCAGCCCATAATGTGAGAGGGTGGATGCGGCCGAGGACGCGCCGGTCGTGCCATGCGAGGGCAAGCAGCAGCGCATCGGCCGCCAGATTGGCGGACATGTCGACCCATGGAAAGGGCAGTGGGAGCTTGAGCGTCCAGCGCGAAAAGGCCGGGCCGAACAGGTTGAGCATCGCGACGAACATCAGGCGCCGGTGCCATTCGATCCGGCGGCTCGCTTCATAGATCGCCCAGCCGAAGGCGACGCTGAAGACCACGATATCGACGAAATTATAGAGCGAGAATTCGAAAGGCAGCGCCACGCCCTCCGCTTGGCGCCCCGCGGCGGCGTTCACGGTCAGCCACAGGCCGAGCGGCAGCATGGCCCCCGCCAGGGCGACGCCGGCGATCCCGATTTCGCGATGCCGACGGATATTGCCGCTGCGCACCATCCGCGTCTGGACGACATAGAGTCCGACCCAGGCGAAAAAGGCGAGGCCGTGGAGGTGATGGAGCAAAGAGAAGCTTTTGCTGCCGTTCGCGATCGGGATAAAATAGGTGAGCGGAAAGCTCATGACGACGAGGACGGCGATCAGGATCGCGCTGATGGCGAAGAAACGGCTGTCGCGCGTCGTCGGCTGCCGGTCGGTCATGTCATTGCCCCTGCCGAGCTAACGCGGCGCGGCGGCACGCTGCGCCAGCCCCACGCGAGCGCAGCGGCGGAAAGCACGGCGGCGCCGACCGCGTGCGCGGCAAGGGGGATGGTCCCGAACGCAACGAAAGCGGCCTTCCACGCGGGGATAAAGCCAAGCGTTTCAAACAGGGTCAGCTGCACGACGTTGACCGCGATCGCGACCAGCCAGGGAGCCCCGTCGCGGCGGTGACGCGACCAGAGCCATAGCGCGATCGCGATCGCCGTCAGCCCGCCGAGATGAATGCCCCATCGGAAGTGACCGAAATCCTCTGGTCCCTGCATGGCCAGCCCGGGCACATAACGCGGGTAGATGCGGCTGAGTATGGGGCCGATAAGCAGCAGCGGCGTCGCCAGCAGCCATCCGGCGTGGCGCGCAACAAGGCGCCGATCCTTCAGCGCCATCGCGGTGAGCCCTAGAAACCCGAGCGACGCGAGCAGGTCATAGATGCCGAGCGAGGGACCCCAAACATTGTAGAAAGCGTCGTCACCCGTTCCGGTGGCGACCGCCATGCTGTGCTCGACGCCTGCGCCACCGATGAGGAACAGAGGCACCATCACGAAGATGGCCAGCCCCAGACTGCGGTGACGCGCGCGCTGACCGCAGTCGATCGACCAGCTCTGCGCCGCGATTAGCATGATCCACAGGGTCGCCGTGATCGCATGGAAGTGAGAGGTCATCTTCGCTGGGCCAAGTTGCGACAGATAGCCCGGCCAGAAGGCGACAACGGATATCGCGATGATTGCGAGGCACCAGATCCAGGCGCGGCGGTAGGGCATGTCAGATTACTCCACTAAATGGAAAGCGCGTTCGCCGTCGTTGGGCGCAGATGTTCGCGCGCCGCATAAATGGCCGCGACCACCAGCACGAACAGACCGCCCGCCACCAGCTCACTCCACGCGAGGGTCGAGAGCAGCCAGAGAATGATCGCGGCGGCCGCAACGGGGACCAGCGCGCCGCCCGGAGCAACGAACGGTTTCCCCGCCTGCGCCACGCCCTTCGCTCGCAGTCTGAGGACGCCGAGGCAGACGATCAGGTAAAGAAACAAGGATCCGGCGACCGTCAGCACGACAAGCTGCTTGAACGATCCGGATGCGCTGACCAGCACAACCGCGGTCGCATACAGGCCTATCGCGACAGCCGGGGTTTGGCGCTCGGGATGAATCCGCGCGAACGAGCGCGGGAGCTGGCCGGCCTCGGCCAGCGCGAACAGGGTGCGCGGCGCGGATAGCATGTCGGCGACCATGTAGCCGCCGACGGAGATTGCGGTCGCGAGGAGCAGCAGGCTGGCGCCCCGCGGTCCGAACAGCGCGCCCGCGACGTCGGCCAGCGGCGTCGCGGTGCCTGCAAGCGCCGCCCCAAGCACGCCCTGCACCGTGATCTGGAGCGCAACATAAAGCAGCGCGACACCGCCCAAGGCGATCGCTAGCGCGCGCGGAATTGTGCGGGCGGGATCGCGCGTTTCGCCGCTCAGGCCCAGTCCGGTCTCGACTCCCATGAAGGCGAGGACCAGCATCATCGCGCCTTCGCCCACCTTGCCGACTGACGGCGCGGCCGGCCAGGCCAGATTGGCCGGTTCGATCGCGAAAAAACCGAACAGCAGGATTGCCAGCAGCGGGGCCAGCTTCAGGACGCCGATCATCACAGTCAACCGCGCGCCGTCGCGGGTGCCCGCCATGTTGATCAGCGCCAGCGTGCCATAGATCGCGATTAGCAATACCAGGCTCGCACCGGCGTTTCCGATTATGGGCCAGATCGTGGTGAGCGTATCCACGAAAAAGCGCGCCAACGCGGCCGCCGAGCCGATGGCGCCGGCGAGCAGGGCCAACATCCCCGCGACGCCGCCGACGACCGGACCAAAGGCGACGGCGGCGTAGGCGTAGAGCCCGCCGCTCGCGGTCACCCGGCTGCCCGCCTCGGCAAAGCAGAGGCCCACTAGGCCGATCAACATGGCGCAGACGAAATAGGCAATGATCGCGGCTGGCCCTAGTACCCCCGCTACCAGTCCGGGCAGGCTGAAAATGCCGACCCCCACGATACAGTTGAACGCGGTGAAGGCGACGCCCGAGACGCCAACGACCCGGCCAAGATGCGGCTCACACCCGTTCATGACCTTGCCCCTTGATCAAGCATCCGGGGCGCCAGCAGGCGCGCGGCAGGCTTGGCGATCAGTAGCATCGCGGCCAGCGGCCCTGCGGCGAGCCCTGCGTGCCACAGGAAGAAATCGACATGCGGCATGGCATTCCACCAGCCGCCGATCGCACCCATCCAGACCGATCCGATGAAGGTCGAGAAGAATAATATTCCCATCATCGTCGCATTGATCGCGCGGGGCGCGGCGCGCGAAAAAAGCGCGAGCAGGGTTGGCCAATAATAGAGGAAGCCGATGGCGTTCAGCAGATAGAGCAGGAACGGCCAGATCATCGAAACCTTCACCGCGGGGTCGGCATCGATCCAGGTCGCCGGGACGATCATGACCAGATTGGCCATCATTGTGATCAGGTAGCCGATGACGACCTTGCCCATCTCGCCCGGCTCGCGTCCCTTTCGTTCCTGCCGCTTCCACAGCAGGAGGACGAACGGGACCAGCGCGAAGCAGAAGAGGCCATCGAGCGCGACGAAAGCCGAAGCCGGAATTTCAAAGCCGAACAAGTCGCGTGCGACCGAGTCTTCTATCAAAAGGAGTCCCGCGTTGGTTTCTTGATAATATGCTACCACCACCGGAATGCCGATCGCGCTGATAAGCACGAGCATGCCGATCACCCGCCAATCGTGCCCAGTCAGCGGCGGGGGTTTGGAACTGCCCCGGACGCGCCTGCTGTCCTTCGGCAGATAGGGGCGGCCGCGCATATAGATGACGAGTGCGATGAGCATCAGCGCGCCCGCCAAGCCAAAGCCGGCATGCCAGCCCCAGACCTGCGCGACGATGGCGCAGACCAGCGGGCCAGCGAAGGCCCCGACATTGATCGCCGCGGAAAAAATCGCGAAGCCGCGCGTGCGCCGGCTTTCATCTTCAAGCGGATAGAGATGCCCGATCTGGGTGGTGATATTGCCCTTGAAGCACCCTGAACCGACGATCAACAGGGCCAGCGCAATCAGAAAGCTGGCGTTGAAAGCCATCATGAAGTGACCGAGCGCCATCAGCACAGCACCCAGCATCACGGTGTGCCGCTGACCGAGCAAGCGATCGGCGAGCAGCCCGCCGAAGACCGGCGTGAAGTAGACGAGACCCGAATATAGTCCGTAAACCTGACTGGCGAACGCACGGTCGGACAGCGGACCGGTCAGATTTTCCAACGCCGAACGGAACAGGCTTAGGCCCAATACGCCGCCCATCACCTCGGGCAGCAGCAGCCGCTGGATCATGTACAGCAGCAACAGCGCCGACATGCCGTAAAAGGAAAAACGCTCCCACGCCTCGGTGAAGGCCAGGTAAGCGAGCCCCTTTGGGTGGCCGAAGAAGGAACGGTCATCCGCCGCTGCAGCCTCGTTTGGCACTGGACGCAGGTCTTCAGGCGCGGCGACGATCGCTGTCATCACGGTGTCCGATCCGGATTGTCTGAAAATGTCGCGACAGCGGCAACGGCCCGGCTTCGGTTCATCGAGCGAACGGGACGTTGCCGCCGGGATGGTTATTTCCTAATGGTATATTCCTGCAGCATCATCGTGCCGCGCTGGGTGCGAAACTTGGCGCGGTCGCCCGATTCAGCATCCATCTGCGCATCACTCTTCTTTGCCCAGGCTTCCCATTCCTTGTTGCGCTTTTCGATGTCCGCGCCGCTCGGAACATTGGCATAAGTCTGCGTCAGATAGACGTTCGGTTCGCCGTCGCGTGCATCGACGTTGATGTAAATCTTGTAATCGCTAATCCAGCCCTTGGATTTCGCGAATTCTTGTTGCTTTGCCCATTCACCGGCCAGGAATTGGGCGTAAGCGAGATTGCCGCCGTCCTGAATGAAAATGCCGGACATGCTGGTATAATCGCCCGCGACCAAGGGGAATTCCTGCGCCATGGCCGTTGTCGATATGGCCGTCGGCACGCCCATCAGCATCGCGCCCGCTAACATAATTTTGGTGGTCAACTTCATCGTCTTACCCCTGAATTTGCCGGCTCACGATCGATCCGGCTTCCCCAACGTTCGATCTCCCGCGATCTAGAATCCGTGCGCAGCCGGGATCTGGCTGGGCTCCCCTTCAGGGAGCCTCAGTAGTTCGGTTTCGCTAGCGCCCGCACGCCAGGCGGCGACCAGCGCATCGGGATCATATTCGATGCCGATCGGATTGGCGGCGAACGCCGGACTGCCGAAATAGGCGATGGCATCGGCTGAGGGCAGGGCGTCGGCCTGAAGCTCGACGCGGTTGCCGTCGGGATCCTGATAATAGAGCGACAGCGTCATGCCGTGATGGACCGGCCAATAGGGGGTGATCCGCGCGTCTTTCAGTCGCGCATAGGTTGCGAGAAGGTCGCCTGCGCCACCATAGGTGAAGGCGACATGATTGACCCCGACGTCGCCCAGCCGACCGTCACCCCCGGGGCGGAAAATATCGAGATTGGCGATCGCGAAGCGGTGGTTCTCCTCATCGAAAGCGAGGAAGGTTAGTGCGGCGTCGGCGTGCACGGGCGCCGCTTTGAACACGGTGCAGTACCAAGCGACCAGCGCCTCATAGCGGCGCGTCATAAAGACGATGTGCGACATTCGGGCAGCGACGGTCACGCGTGGCCTCCGAAACTGTAGAGATCCAGCTGCGCGCCATCGCCGAACCCCATCGAGCGATAGAGCGGCCGGCCGCTCGCAGTGGCGTGCAGCCAGAGGCGCTTGTGTCCGACCGCATCCTGTGCCGCAACTATGGCGCGGCGCATCGTTGCTTCGCCATAGCCCTTGCCGTGCAAGTCGGGCAGAGTTGCGACCATGGCAATATAGATGCAGTCTTTGAGGAGATAAGCCTGCGCCGCCGCGACAGCGCGGCCCTGCTCATAACCGACCACCCCGAATTGTGTGCCCGACCATTGGTGAAGATTGCCCGTCACCGCGAAGATTTCGTGCGGCATGCCATAGGCATCGGCATTGACCCGCCCAAGATCGAGCGACGACGCGCTATCATTCGCGATCCAGTACTCCAGCGCGGGCTCGTCGCGGCGGGGCGGTGCAAGCCCGTCGGTCGCCATGCCCCACATGCTCATGCTGTAGGAGAGGCCTTCGTCGGCCAAGATGAGTGTGCCCCCTTCCGGCAGCCAGTCGGGCGATACGAGTAGCATGGCGTCGTGCGGACAGCGTTCCGCATAGCCGCGCGCCGTGGCGGTCGCCTGACGCAGCGCCGCCTCGTCGTTCGTCGGCCCGCTGATCGTGATCATATTGAAGAAGGGACAGATCGTCTGCGACAGGGTCACGGCGACCGGGCCAACCTGCGCCAGTATCGCGTCCGGATATTGGCCGCTGATGTAGCTCCACGCATCGACGAAACATTGCGCGACATTGGGTGTGTCGAGGTCGGCTGCACGTGCTGCACGTGATACTTCGGGCATCGGCAAGGTCCAAAAGGGGCAGGCAAGGCTCCGCCGATGGCGGAGGAAGCATCTTCCGGCCAACCTTCGGGTTTCGATTGCTCTGCGATTTCTGCTGGCTATTTGTGCTCGCGCTCAGGCGGCCCGGTCAATCCGCTGCACCGTCAAAAAAGCGTTATTTCTCGCCCCGAAGTCCGGGCAGATGTTCGGGCCAGCCATATTTATCCCATGCGTCGACATAGCCGGCGCGGCTCGCGAAACTTAGGAAATCGGGATGGCGCCAGGTTCGATTGATCGGATCCCTGTCGACCCACAAGGTCATCAGCCCGAAGAGGTTTGAAACGCTTGTCTGCTCGCCATAGATTTTCATGACCAATTCGGCATGGCCCATCCAGATCGCGGGAAAGGCGATCGAATTGTCATAGGGATCGGGCATAGTCTGGTGCAGCGCGTCGATCATGGTGCAATAGGCAGCGCGCGCCTCCGGATCGCCGCTGCATACCCCTTTCGCTGCGAAGGCGAAATAAGCGTCGCGTGCGGCGTCGTCGATCGGCGGCATTCCGGGCGGACGCATGATCATCGTGCCGAGCCAGGTGCGCAAATCATAATAGGTTTCCACCGCGCGGTCATGATCGCCGCTGGCAGCATAGGCGACCGCCAGCCACGGCGCGGGAAACCCCAGATCAGCCATCCGCCGACCGGCGGCGATGGCCTCCTCATATTGGCCGAGACACAAATGCGCCGCGCAAAGAGCCGCATAGTTGCGGCCGTAAACCGGATCCGCCTCGACCACCCTCTCGATATAGGGGAGGGCAGGACCCGGCCGGCCGAGATTGAGAAGGAAGGTCCCGAGCCGCAACGCGACGTTCATGTCATCGGGCGCCAGCCGCGAGGCCTCATACCCAAGATCAAGCGCCGCCACCGCGTTGCCGTTCACGAATTCATAGACGCCGAGCATGGCCAGCGCGTGGCCCTGCGAGGGATCGAGTTCGATCGCCTTGCGGGCGCAGTCAGCCATATACTGGGCCCGGTGAACCCGGTCGAGCCGCGTCGTGAAACCGGCAATATAGAGATGCGCTTCGGCAAGCGCGGTCCAGCATTCCGCGAAGTCGGGATCGATCGCCAGCCCCTGTTCGAGCAGTTCAATACCCTTCGCGATCATACCGTCACCCACCGCGCGTAAACTGAGGTCACGGCCCTGGAGATACAGCGCATAGGCGTCACGGTTCGTCGTCATTTTGCGGGCTCGCGCCGCCTGTCCCTCGATACCCAGCGCCGAACATAGGCCGGTCACGAAATGGCTGCCGATGATATGGCGCGAGCCGATGGCGTCGGCAACCGTGCCATCATAGCGGTCGGACCATATTTCCGTCCCGTCACGACCGTCGATCAATCGCAGGGTGACGCGAACGCCGTTGGCAAAGCGATGAACTGCCCCTTCGATCAAGTGGGACACACCAAGGACGGCGGCCATGTCCCGCAACGTGCCTCCGGCGGATACAACGCTGGCAACCGACGTGCGTCCAACCAGCGCGAGACTGCTGATCCCGCCAAGGCGGAAGCTCAATTCTTCGGAAACCCCCTCAGCGAGAAAAAACTCGCCACCGATCACGTCATGCTGCGCGAACGGCAGGATCGCTATCCGGATCCTGTCGCCCACTGGCTGCGCCGCTTCTCTGTGGCAGGCGCGCCATGCGTCACCAAGTTGCTTGTGACCTTGCGCGTTTCCCAAATGATCGAGTGCGGACAAGGCTTCATCCACGGCTATCTGCAGCCGGACTTCGACGTGTTGGCGTTGGGCGGCCATCCATTTTCGGAACGGGTCGCCGAAATCTGCTTGGTCGAGCAGCGGTTTGTTGCCGATATGAGCTAGGAGCTGACAAGCATTGGGGACTCTCCTGTCCGCAAGCGCGGCTTCGAGATCGGCGAGGTCCGTGCCTATCCTGATGGGGTCAATCGAGATCCGGCCATGCGCCGTGTCGAGCACCGGGCCCGCCAGTGGAGTCAGCAGCTTGTCGAGCGTGAGTAGACATTGCCGCAGGCTGGCTCGGGCTTGCGCCTGAAACCGGCCGGGCCACAGCAATTTGCTGACATAATCGCGTTCCAGCGGCTCCCCAGGTATGAGGCAAAGCATTGCCACCAGAGCTCGCGCCCGGCGGTTGGAGATAGCAATCTCCGTTCCATCCTGCGTACTCAAAGCAAAGGCCCCGAACAGGTTTGCTCGTAACATCCGATCGGGCTTTGCCGAGATTTTTCCCGCCGTCGTTTCCACGCATGTCCCCCCCCCGAAAACCATCGATAGGGGCTTCTGCTGGAAAATCATCGGAAATCGATTGGAATGTCTTGTTTCGAGGGTTTAGCTCTGAGAACCGGACTGACCGCTACCGGCCAGTTCCGTCATCTTGGACTAGCAGTTATGGCCGACTATTATGGCCAGGATGAGCGTAAACCGAATGCGCCACAAATATGAGCTTGAAGATGCCGGCCTCATGCTCTCGAAAGGCGGTGGGCGCGAGTTGAGGCGCCGATGGAGCGGAGTGAAAATTGATCATGACAGAAGCTGTCAACCTTGTTGCGATGGAAGAAATCCGGCTGCTCAAAGCGCGTTACGTGCGCGCACTTGATACAAAGGACTGGCCTCTTTTGCGGAGCTTGTTGACCGACGACATGATCGCCGACTTCCGCGAAATGCCGGGTGACCAACCGGACGAGAAATTGATTACGACCGGGGCCGATGCTTTTGTGGCGAGCGTCGCCGCAGAACTCGACAAGGCCACAACAGTCCATCACGTCCACAGCTTTGAAATACGCTTTACCGGTTCGCGCGATGCCGAGGGAATCTGGGCGATGGATGACCATTTCTGGGCGGGTGAGGGGGCCGATCTTGCCGGTCGATCACGCCACGGCTTCGGGCACTATCATGACAGCTATCGCAAGGCGAGCGGCCGGTGGCTATCCTGCCCAAGTCTGGTCCTACGACTTCGTCGAGGGTCGGACGCACGATGGGCGCAAACACCGGATCCTGTCGATCATCGATGAAGTGAGCCGGGAGTGCTTGGCGCTGCCGGTGGCGCGCAAGCTCATGAGCGATGACGTGCTTGCGGCCTTGGCAGAACTGTTCTTTACCCGCGGCCGAGGAACGCGCGGTATTCCGCGCCCGACGCCGGACCGGCTGCGGACAGCGATCAGCCTTGCCCAGCAATGCGATCTGATATGACGCTCGTAAGCTCCAAGGCGCACAACCACCGTTGACATCCGCCTCGTTCCGCAACCTTAAAGCGGATGCGATGACCTGAGCGCCTGGGTTTCCCGGTGCCGACGTGTAGCTTCAGTTACTGGACATGTCTCGGCGCGACCGCGATCGGCGAGGTCTCCGTTTGGCTGGCGGGAGTAGCGAAATCGGCGCCGCTTCAAGGTGCTCCGTGACCACCGGCACCTTTGCCACCGCATCGCGCAAATGTGCGAGGCGGGTGGCCTTGGAATAGCGACCGCCAGTCTCCGAACTAATCTTGTGGCCGACAAGGTCGGCGCGCACCTCTTGATCGACCATATTGGCTTTCAGTTCGTCGGTCAGCGTGTGGCGGAATGAATGCATGGCCTGCCCGCGCTCGATGAACGGTAGGCGGGATGCGATTTTGACCCAATGCAGCTTGTAAAAGGCATCGCCCAGCGTTCCTTTGCCACTCTCTGCGGACAGTTCCGGAAAGAGCAACGTTTCTCCGGCATCGCGCATCGCGCTCATATAGTCCGGCAGTCCCAGCCGCACGAGTTCATTGGCGAACGGGACGAGCCGGTTTGATGTCTTGGTCTTTAGCTTCCGGACCGTGTTGTCGCGGATATTGAAATGCCAGATGCCATCTTCCTGCGCGATATCGGCCAGTTCAAGCCCGCAAATTTCCTCGCGCCTGAGGCCGGTATACCAAGCGATCAATGGCACGAAATAGCAGGCGTCGTGGACGATCATCTTTCCCGGCGCGAAACGGCGGCTGGTTGATGCGCTCCCCGTCCAGGGCGCCAGATCGAACAGCTGCCTGCCTTCTGCGATCGAATAGGTATCGCGAAGCGTGCGGGGGTCGCGGTCATCAGCAATGATGAAGGCGGAATAATCGGGGCTCACGATCTTGTGATGCCGCGCGAACCAGTCGGTGAGCTGGCGCAGAAAGCCCCAATGCCGGTTGGTCGTTCCGATGCCGAGGCCGATTTCCTCCTCAGAGATCTTCTTAGCCCGCACGAGCGCGTCGGTCTGGTCCGCAATCTCCTGGATCGTCATGGTTCGATGCTTCGGGGACTTGCGGAAACTCGGACCATGCAGCCGGTTAAAGTGCGCGTTGAGCCGTCCGAGATCGACGTCGGTTACGCTGGCGAGCGGCCGCCCCTCCATGACCTGCTCGAGGAGGAGGGCTGGCAGTTTGAATTGCTCGCGTGTCTTCTCGGTCCAGCTTGGCCCTTTCTTGCGGGCGTTGCCGTCGCTGCCGCCCGTGCGCGGATTAGCCTCAATAAAGGCAGCGGCTGCCTCGGATGGAGACATTGTGCGCCACTGGGACATCGACGCGTCGGCCGCGTCGACGGTTGCTGCAGCGGAAGGGACGGGGAGGGAAGGAGGAGCCGACGCGATCGGCGCAGGCGAGGGCGCCAAATAGGCGGCGGGCGATGCCATTGCGATAGGGGGATAGGCCGCACCGGGATTGGCGACGATCTCGCGATATTCCTTGATTGCCTGAACGCCGGCCTGATGAATGATACGCTTGGCCATCTGGAGATTGAGCGGCGACAACGGAATTTGCAGGTCGCCGAGATGGAGAGGCGCCAACGCATTGGCGTCCTCGCCGGCCAGCGCGCCGATATAATCCTCCCAGGTCAGGATCTCGATCGGCGGCTCCTCGCCCGTTTCCGGATCCTCGGGCGGGATGCGGATCACGAGCAGCGGGCCAGTTTCTCCGTTAAGGGCGAGGTCGCCGCTGACGGCCTCGCTCATGTCGAGGCGGACTTCGAGCGCCTCCTCCGGGAGCTGGTCATCGAGATCGGCGAGCTGCAATTGCGCGTGTCCGGCTTCGAGGCGGTCCCGCTCGCGCAGCATCTGGCGCCGGAAAATCTCGGCGCGCTGGTCGGCGGTCAGACCATCCCGGCTTATCGTCTGCAACATGCTCATGCGTAGCGCCTCGCTCTTCACAACCAGCGCTGGCGTCATGATACGCGCGCGTGTATGATTTGTCGTCCGAAGCGACATGCGTATCCGGAAAGGCTTATCGTCGCCTAAACGAATGATACGGCGGAAATAATAAGTGCCATCCTTGCGGATGCTGTTTTGGATGCGCGTCATTGGCCGTGGCCCCCTTGGAAATACCCCGGCGTGGCGACGCCGGAGAGGATGAGGGCAGAAACCGTTTTATTTCAGTTAGTTGCTTGGACACTAGGTGAGTATCCTGCCGCCCCAGCCAGCCGGTGCTGTGCCTCAGCCAAGGGACGGAAAACCCC
>VFQO010002004.1_pt1 | contig 13605 bp, 13 predicted proteins | sample 3512331 | NCBI WGS metagenome assembly VFQO01 (sample SAMN10412371, study PRJNA504923) | tailings metagenome | isolation source: Replicate 3 from Balatoc abandoned mine | place: Philippines: Itogon, Benguet | collected 2017-08-28
CCTCGGCGCCGAAGTCGGCGTGGCCGGGGGTGTCGACGATGTTGATGCGGGTGGTGTTGCCATCCGATCCGGTCCACTCGACGCTGGTGCACTTGGCGAGAATGGTGATCCCGCGTTCCTTTTCGAGATCGCCCGAATCCATCGCGCGTTCCTCGATGCGCTGGTTCTCGCGGAAGGTGCCCGACTGGCGGAACAACTGGTCCACCAGCGTGGTCTTGCCGTGGTCGACGTGAGCGATGATCGCGATATTTCTCAGCGAGGAGGACATTTTTCGATTTTTCCAGTCAGCACCCGGGCGCGAGCGGCTCCGGGCAGGTCACAAGCATGGCGCACGGCCGGGCGCGCGGGATTAGGCCGGGTTTGTGGCGGGTTGGCGACAGGCGGCGACGCTACGGCACAGTGCCGCGGGCGCGCTGCTTGTTGCGATGCAACATTGCCGCGCCGCCTAGCGCAAGAGCGCTGCCACGGCAAGACTTGGGGTGTCGGCATGGCATTGCAAGGGCTTGGCGAGTGTTGCGCGCGCGCCACACAGGCCCGTTTTGCCCCGGAAAAGCGCGGGCTTTGCGCTTGTCGCGCAATCGCCGCTCGCTTATCAATCTCCGCAATGGCCGCGGGAGAGAGCGCAACGGGGGTTGCGTGCCGGAATGCCGGCGCTGCGGTCAAAGGGATTTTGAGGAGAGGAGCTTCCATGCGTTCGACCCACACCGGCATCGCCGGCACGTACCGATTCACCCTGCTCGCAGGTGCCGCCGCGGTCGCGGCTGCCATGCCGGGCGTCGCCTTCGCGCAGGATCAGGGCGATGAGCCCGAAGCTGCGCAGGGCAGCAATGTCATCATCGTCACCGCCTCCAAGCGCGAACAGACCCTGCAGGAAACCCCGATCGCGGTGTCGGTGACCAGCGGCGAAGTGCTCGAGCAGGCGCAGATCCGCGACGTGCTCGACCTGCAGACCGTCACGCCGTCGCTGCGCGTCAGCCAGCTCCAGAGCGCGTCGAGCACCACCTTCATCATCCGCGGCTTCGGCAACGGCGACAACAACTTCGGGATCGAGCCTTCGGTCGGCGTGTTCATCGACGGCGTGTTCCGTTCGCGCTCGGCCGCCGCGCTGTCCGACCTCAACATGGTCCAGCGCATCGAAGTGCTGAACGGGCCGCAATCGACGCTGTTCGGCAAGAACGCGTCGGCCGGTGTGATCTCGGTCGTCACCAAGGAACCGCAGTATGAATTCGGCGGTCAGGTCGAAGCCAGCTACGGCAACTTCAACGCCTTCGTCCTGCGCGGCGAAGTGACCGGCCCGATCAGCGAAAACATCGCCTTCTCGCTCGACGGCAGCTACAACAAGCGTGACGGCTACGCCACGATCGTCAACCTCGACGAGGAAATCTCTGAGCGCAACCGCTGGTCCGCCCGCGGCCAGCTGCTGATCGAGCCGACCCCGGACCTCAAGATCCGCGCGATTGCCGATTACTCGAAGATCGACGAAGCCTGCTGCCAGGTCTCGACCCTGGTCGCCGGCCCGACCGCACCGGCGATCTTCGCCGTGGGCGGCGCGCTCGACACCGACTTCTTCAGCTACAACACCTTCCTCAACCAGGTTCCCGAAAACGTCGTCGACAACTACGGCGGCTCGATCCAGGTCGACTGGAACGTCGGCAACCTGACGGTGACCTCGATCACCGCCTATCGTGAGCTGGAAAACTTCCAGAACCAGGACGTCGACTTCACCAGCGCGGAAATCGTCAGCGAGATCCGCAACCAGAAGGTCGACACCTTCACCCAGGAACTGCGCATCGCGTCGGACTTCGACGGCCCGATCAACTTCCTGCTCGGCGGCTTCTACTTCGATGAGTCGATCACGCAGGACAGCAGCCTGACCACCGGTCCGGATGCCCGCACCTTCTTCGCCCTGCTCGCCGGCAACCCGCTGGTGTTCAACGGCGTGGAACAGGGTCTCGGCCTGCCGCAGGGATCGATCTTCTCGGCCGGTCCGCTGACCGCCGAGCAGTTCGCGATGGACAACCGCGCGATCTCGGTGTTCGGCACGATCGACTTCGAGCCGGCTGACGGCCTCATCTTCACCGCGGGCTTCAACTACACCGACGACAGGAAGGACTTCGCGCTCGCGCAGCAGGCCTTCGACGAGCTGGCCAACATCAACCTCGTCGATGCCTTCATCACCGGCGCGACGCTGGCCAACCCCGCGCTGCCCGATGTCTTCACCCGCGCCCAGTTCCAGGCGCTGCCCGGGGCCGTCCAGCAGCAGCTGCTCGCGGCCGCGACCAACCCGGCGACCAACCCGCTGATCGGCCTCTCGCCGTTCCAGTTCCAGCCGCCGTTCCTCAATCTGCCCAACTCGGTCGAGCCGGGCCGGACCAACGACGACAAGTTCACCTACCTGCTGCGGGCGGCCTACCAGATCTCGAACGAGGTCAACATCTACGCCAGCTACGCAACCGGCTTCAAGGCGAGCTCGGTCAACCTCTCGCGTGACAGCCGTCCGGCCTTCGGCGATTACATCCCCGGTCCGGGCCGCTCGTTCTTCGCGGCGCCGTCCTCGCCGGTCACCGATGCAGGCCTTGCCGTGCCCAACCTGGGCACCGGTTCGCGCTTTGCCGGTCCGGAAGAGGCGGAAGTCTACGAACTGGGCATGAAGGCGCAGTGGGACGGCTTCGGCTTCAACCTCGCGCTGTTCGATCAGACCATCCAGGGCTTCCAGAGCTTCCTGTTCACCGGCACCGGCTTCCAGCTGAACAATGCGGGCGAACAGTCGGTGAAGGGCTTCGAGTTCGACAGCACCATCAACCCTGCCGATGGTCTCGTGTTCACCTTCGCGATGACCTATCTCGACGCGCTCTACGACAGCTTCACCGCCAGCCCGGTGGGCGATCTGACCGGCGAGCGTCCGGGCGGTATCCCCGAATTCAGCATCGCCACTTCGGCGACCTACACGCATGAATTCGGCGACAGCGGCAACAAGCTGGTCACCCGCCTCGACTACGCGCATGAAAGCAACACGCAGATCAACAACGGTCTGCCGACTTTCAACGCGGCGCTCGGCAACACCCGGGTCTTCCAGCGTGAAGTCAATCTGGTGAACGGCTCGATGATCTTCCAGATGGACAATGGTCTCGAGCTTGGCGTGTGGGCCCGCAACCTGCTCGACGACGAGTACATCATTACGGTGTTCGACGGCGTGGCGCAGGCCGGTACGGTGTCGGGCTACCCGAGCCAGCCGCGCACCTATGGCGGTCTGGTGCGCTTCAAGTTCTGATCCGAAGCGCTTCGGCAAGAAAAACGGGGCCTCGTGCGGTGACGCACGGGGCCTTTTTCTTTTTGCCATAGGGGGTTGGTTAAGGCATTCTGACGCGACGCTGCGTACCGAGCGCGGCGCCAACGGGGGATCGTTTCATGGATATCGGACGCGTTTTTTCCACCAGCTTTGCCATGATGAGGCAGCGGTTCTGGCCGCTCCTGGGCATGTGGGCGGTGTTCTTTGTCATCCAGGTCGTGGCGATGTTCGCGCTGATCATCGCGATTGCCGGGATGGGGATGGCAGGGTCTGCCGGGCTATCCGCGGGGCTTGAGGATCCCGCCGCGCTGGCCGGGCTCGGCATCGGGATGATCGTCTTCATGGTCGCCTTCTATGCCGGCTACATCGTGCTGGTGCTTGCCCAGCAGGCCGCGCTGGTGACGCTCGCCTCGCCGCTGGAGGAGCCCTCGTTCGGCGGCGCGCTGAGCCGTGGGTTCAAGAGCGCGCTGCCGTTTCTGGGGATCACCGTGCTGCTGCTGCTCGCCTATGTGGCGTTGCTGGCGGCGCTGGCGGCGGTGACGGGCGGCGCTTCGCTGGCCGACGAGACGGCGGGCGGCATGGTGGGGGGCGTGCTCGCGCTGCTGTTCCTGCCGGTGCTGATTTATCTCGCCTGCCGCTTCTCGGTGCTGGTCGGCGTGGTGGCGGTCGATCAGGTGTTCAACCCGGTCACTGCGATCCGTCGCAGCTGGTCGGTGACGAGGGGCAAGGTGCTGTCGATCCTGCTCGCCTTTATCGGCTTTATCGCGATTTCGGCGGTTATCATCGGCCTGCCTTTCGCATTGATGTTCGGCGCGGCGGCATCGTCCGAGCCGGGTTCAGCGGCAGGTATGGGAGCGGTGGCAGCCAGCCTGCTGCTCTTCTTCCCGCTCATCATCGTCTACACGATTTTCGCCTCGGCCTTCTCGAGCGCGCTGCACGCGGTTGTCACCGGCGGCGGAGCGGAGCGGCTGGAAGAAGTGTTCGCCTAGGCTAGAGTTCCCTCAGCGCCCGCGCCGGTTTCGCCCGCAGCAGCGGCAGCGAACCGGCCAGCGCGAAGGCCAGCACCAGCCCGACGCCAAGGCCGAGCACGCCCAGCACTTCGCCCCAGTCGGGCAGCCAGTCGAATTCGAACAGCTGGGTAATTACCACCCAGGCCAGCGCCGAACCGAGCCCGAGCGCGACCAGCGCCAGCACCCCGGCAATCAGGCCATATTCCGCGAGCTGGAGCAGCAGGATCTGCCGCCGGCTCGCGCCCAGCACGCGCAGCATCACCGTGTCATAGGTGCGCGCCGCCCGTGCCGCGGCAATCGCGCCCATCAGCACCGCAAGCCCTGCCAGCACCGTCACCGCCGCAGCCGCGAGGGTGGCGAGGCTCACCTGTTCGAGCAGTTTCCTCGCCTCGACCAGAATGCCGCCCACCTCGATCACCGAGCTTGAGGGCATCTCCTTGACCATGGCGCGCAGCAGTCGCCCGCGCGCTGCGCTGTCTGCGCCTTCGGGCAAATCGATGGTGGCCGAAAGGTTGTGGGGCGCGTCGCTGATCGCGTTGCGGGAAAAGACGAGGATGAAGTTGAACCCCATGCTTTCCCAGTCGATCTCGCGCAGATTGGCGATCCGCGCGGTGCGCTCGACCCCGAGAATGCCGACAGTGATGTAATCGCCCACCTCAAGGCCTGCGGCCCGCGCCAGTTCGACATCGACCGAGACCAGCGGCTCGCCCTTGTGGAACGGGCTCCACCATTCGCCCGCGACCACGCGGTTGCCCTGGGGGATGGTGTCGGCATAGGTCAGCCCGCGCTCGCCGCGCAGGCCCCACGCGCCTTCGGGGAGTTCCTCCAGATCGGCGACGCGGGTCATGTCGTCTTTTGGCCCATAGGCCAGCACAGCGCCGCGCATGGTGGGCACGGTGCGGATGCCCGCCTTGGGGAAATCGGCCTGCACCAGCTCGAAGAAGCGCGGCTCCTTGTCGCGCGGCACATCGAGCACGAAATAATCGGGTGCCTCCTGCGGCACGCGCTGCCTGATGTTGCCGTCAATCGCGCTTTGCACCGCGGCCAGCAGCACGAAAGCGGCAAGCCCGAAGCCGAGCGCGGTCACCAGCGCCCCCGTCGGCGCGCCGGGACGATGGATGTTGGCGAGCGCGCTTCTGAACAGCGGATTGGCAGGGCGCGGCAGGCGTTGGGCGAAGGTCTGGATGGTCCAGCCAAGCCCCGCCAGCAGCAGCAGCGCGCCGCCCGCGCCGATCAGGAACCCGCCTGACAGGCGCGGTTGATCGGTGGTGATGAGCGCCAGTGCGCAGATCGCGGCAAGGCCGAGCCCGGTGGCGATCAGCGCGCGCTTGTCGCGTGCCAGGGGCACGATGCCGGAACGCATCAGCGCCATCGCCGGGAAGGTGCGGGCGCGCAGCAAGGGCGCGGCGGCAAAGGCGAAGGCCACCAGCAGGCCATAGGCTCCCGCCAGCAGCAGCGCGCCCGGTGCGACGATGAAGCCGCTCTCGACCGGCAGCAGGCCCTGCAAGGCGCTCGCCAGCAGCGGGGTGACGAGCACGCCTGTGGCGAGCCCCGCAAGGCTCCCCGCCAGCGCCGCAACGCCGATCTGGAGTGCATAGATGCGCACGATATCGCCAGAGGTCGCGCCCAGCACCTTGAGGGTCGCGATGCTGGCGCGGCGTTGATCGAGATAGGACGAAACCCCGCCGGCAATCCCGATTCCCGCAATCACCAGTGCGGCAAGGCCCACCAGCGTCAGGAAATCGCTCATCTGCCGCACAAAACGGTCCGCTCCCGGCGAGGCGCGATCGCGGGTGCGGATGTCGAACCCGGCATCGGGGAAGGCCTTGGTGAGCGCTTCCTCGACAGCCTCGGCATCGCGCGACGGATCGGCAAAGGCGACGCGGTGCTTGCTCTGGTAGAGCGCGCCCGGTTGCAGCAGGCCTGCCGCTGCCGGCACGCTTTCGGCGACGATCACCGTCGGGCCGAGCTGGAAACCTTCGGATAGGCGATCGGGCTCGTCCTTGATGATCCCGGCGGCGGTGAGCGTGGCGGTGCCGACAGTGAAGGTGTCGCCCACCTTGATGTCGAGCCGTTCGAGCGCGGTTTCGGCAATCCATGCATCTGTGCCGCTCGGCGCGCCGACTGTGCGGCCGTCGGCGAGCACGAGGCGGCCGAACATCGGCCACTTCGCATCGACGGCCTTCAGCTCGATTGGCGCGGCGGCCGCGGGCGTGCTGGCCATTGCCTGCAGGCGGAAACCGCCCGAAACCTCGCCATATTGTTCGAGCGCGGCGAGTTCCTCGGGCCTGAGATCGCGCTGCCACACCTCGACCTCGAGATCGCCGCCGAGCAGTTCCTGACCGCTGGAGGCCAGTTCGCTCTCGATCGCGGCGGTCAGCGTCCCGATTGCGGCCAGCGCCGCAGTGCCGAGGAAGATGCACACCAGCAGCAGCCGCAGGCCGCGAAAGCGCGCGTTGAGATCGCGCCGGGCGATCGCCCAGGCGGTCTTGAGGGGGAGGCTCATTGCGGGCCTGAGGCGGTTTGCGCCGTATCCGAGACGATCACCCCGTCAGCCATGGTCAGCACCCGCTCGCAGCGCGCGGCAAGGCTGGCATCGTGGGTGATGATCAGCAGCGTCGCCCCGGTTTCGGCGCGGCGGGCGAACAGCAGCTTGATGATCTCCTCGCCGGTGGCCGCATCGAGATTGCCGGTCGGCTCGTCGGCAAAGATCAGTTCCGGGCGCGGGGCGGTGGCGCGGGCGATGGCGACGCGCTGCTGCTCGCCGCCCGAAAGCTGGGTGGGGTAATGCCCGGTGCGATGGCCGAGGCCGACCGCTGCGAGTTCGGCCAGCGCGCGCGGATGGGCATCCTCCATCCCGGCCAGTTCCATCGGGGTGGCGACATTTTCCGCTGCGGTCATGGTCGGAAGCAGGTGGAAGGCCTGGAGCACGATCCCGATCCGCCCCCGGCGCGCGGCGGCAAGACCGTCCTCGTCCAGCCCGGCGAAATCCGCGCCCGCCACCATGAGGCTTCCGCCGCTTGCCCGTTCAAGGCCCGAAAGCACCGCCATCAGCGAGCTCTTGCCCGATCCCGAGGGGCCGAGCAGCGCGACAACTTCCCCGTGGGGAATGTCGAGATCGATGCCGCGCAGGATCGTGACCGGCGCAGCATTGCTGCCGAGAGTCAGAGTGAGATTGCGGGCGCTGATTGCAAGAGAGGGGCTTGTCACGGGGTTCCGATGGCATAGGTGAGAGGATGCAACAAGATACAGCTAGGGAAGGCTCGCGGATGCACAAGCGCGGTTGGTCGAATAATGGCGTTGCCGGTGCGATTGCGCTGGCGCTGGCGCTGGCGGCGTGCAGCGGGGAGGCGGAGGAGGCCGCCCGTGCGCCCGAAGCCGCCGCGACGGCCAAGGCAGAGCTCCCGGCGATCCCGGTGATGGGGCCGGAACGGCGCATCCTCGCCTTCGGGGACAGTCTGTTTGCCGGCTACGGCCTCGATCCGGCGCAGAGCTACCCCGCGCGGCTCGAAGCGGCGTTGCGCGCCAAGGGGGTGAACGCCAGGATCGCCAATGCCGGCGTGTCGGGCGATACCACTGCCGCCGGGCTGCAACGGCTCGCCTTCACGCTCGATGCGCAAAGCGTGAAGCCCGATCTGTTCATCCTCGAACTGGGCGGCAATGATCTGCTGCGCGGCCTGTCGCCCGAGCAGACCAAGGCCAATCTCGACCAGATGCTCGAGGAGCTGACAAAGCGGGACATTCCGGTGCTGCTGATGGGGATGCGCGCGCCGCCCAACTACGGCCCGGAATACCAGGCGCAGTTCGATGCGCTCTACCGCGATCTGGCGAAGCAGCACGGCGCGGCGCTGATCCCGTTCTGGCTGGAGGATATCTATCGCGAGCCGGAGCTGTTCCAGGCCGACAAGATCCATCCCACTGCCGAAGGGATCGAGCGGCTGGTGGCAGCGACGCTGGGCGACGTCGAAGAGGCGCTGCCCGAGCCGCCTGCGTCCTAGACCCGCTCCACGCTCCCGCCGCTGACGCGCCAGATCGCCGCTTCCTCGCGGATCGCGTCGAACGGCGCGAGTTCGGTGCCGGTCATCCACACCTGCGCGCGGCCTTGCCGCAGGCGCCGGAACAGCTCGGTGCGCCGGACAGGGTCGAGGTGCGCGGCGACTTCATCGAGCAGCAGCACGCTCGGGCGGCCAGCCGCGGCGAGGATGCCGTGGGCCAGCGTGATCGCGATCAGCATCGCCTTCTGCTCGCCGGTCGAACAGCTGGCGGCCGGCTGGCGGGTGCTGGCCATCAGCACCTCCAGCTCGTCGCGTTGCGGGCCGGTGAGCGCGCGGCCCGCCGCCCGGTCGCGCGGGCGATTGCGGGCGAGTTCGGCGCGCAGGGCTGTCTCGTCCAGCGGCCCGCCGGGGCGATAGGCGAGGGATGGCCTCGCAAAGGGTTCGGGCGGGAGCGCGGACAGCTCGTCCGCCAGCCGCGTCACCAGCTCGGCGCGGGTGGTGGCCACGGCCACGCCATGTTCGGCCGCCTGCGCCTCGATGGCATCGAGCCAGCGCGCATCGCCGCCATTCTCCAGCAGCCGCCCGCGTTCGCGCAGCGCCGCCTCGAGCGCATTGACCCGCCGCGCGTGATCGGGTGCGATGGCGAGCGCCATGCGATCCATGAAGCGCCGCCTTGCGCCTGCGCTGTCGGTGAACAATCCGTCCATCGCCGGGGTCAGCCACGACAGCGCCAGCCATTCGGCCAGGCTCGCCGCGCTGGCCGCGGCGCTGTTGACCCGCACCAGCCGCCGCCCGGGTTGGCCGGCCTCGGTGTAGGTGCCGAGCCGCGCCGACACCGCGTTCTGCTCGATCAGGCTCGCACCAATCGCAAAGGGCAGCGGCGCATCGCCGGGGCTGGGGCGCCGCGCCAGATCGGCAAGGTTCGCCCGCCTGAGGCCGCGTCCCGGCCCGAGCAGGGAGAGCGCTTCGAGCAGATTGGTCTTGCCCGCGCCATTGTCGCCCACCAGCAGATTGAAATGCGCCGTCTGCTCCAGCGTGGTTGCCGCGTGATTGCGGAAGTTCTCAAGGCTGATCCGGCTCAATCCCATGGCTTTGGCGCGGTTATCACACGCGGGCGATTTGGCCAGCCTCGATGCCCGGAAATCATCAATCCCAACCCTTGGGAAATTTTCCCAAGCTTTCGGATGGATGAACGGGATGTTTGCGGGCTGAAAGCATCGAAATGGCGAAATTCCGCCGTTTTTCGAGTTTGGCACGCCTCCTGCAAAGTGTCTTGCGTCCCCGGGATGGTCCCGCCGGACAGTGAAAAAGACCAAGGAGACCTTTCAATGTTTGCCCTCGAAGCCTCGAACCGCATGTTCGCCGCCGCCTTCTCGCTCGCCATTTCGGCCGTGTTCATGGCCTACGCGATCGTTCCCGCCAGCCCCGGCCTCGTTGCCTGAGCCTGACGTTTCCACCCACGCTCTTCACAAGGACCATTTTCCATGTTCGGCCCTGAAACCTCTGCCCGCTTCGCATCTGCGACCTTCGCGGTAATCCTGACCTTGGCGAGCTTTGCCTATGCCATCGTTCCCGCCAGCCCCGGCATGATCGCCTGATCCGGCCACCACGCAACAGGAGACTGAGTGACATGAACAACGTTACCCGCAATTCCGGCAGCAAGCCGCCGCGCGAAGGCTTCCGCCTCGACAAGACCGACGGCAAGGTCTTCGGTGTCTGCGCCGGAATTGCCGACTATGCCGGGATCGACACCATGCTGGTGCGCGTCGGCTTTGTGATCGGTGCGCTGGTCAGCTTCGGCACGGCCGCCCTGATCTACCTCGCGATCGCGCTGATCGCCGATTGAGTGCAGCGACTGAAAAAGCGGTTCCCGGTTTTTCGGGCCGCTGCACACCGATCTGAACAAACCGGGAGGGGCCAGCTTGGCCCCTCTCTTCGTTTGGGCGGCCCGCCGCTCACATGGCGCTGATCCCGCCATCCAGTTTCAGCTCCGCGCCGGTCATGAAGCGGCTTTCGTCGCTCGCCAGATAGACCACCGCGTTGGCGATATCATTGGGCTCGCCCACGAATTTGAGCGGGATCTGCCGCGCCAGCTTTTCCAGCAGCACATCCTTGTCGAGCTGGGCCGACTTCGCGGTGCCATCAAGGATCGGCGTGTCGACGAAAGTCGGGTGCACCGAATTGCAGCGGATGTTCATGCTCTTTTTGGCGCAGTGCAGCGCGATCGACTTCGACAGCATCCACACTGCCGCCTTCGAGGCGTTGTAGGCGGGCATCGTATCGCTCGCGATCAGCCCCGCGATGCTGGAGATGTTGATGATCGATCCCGGCGCATGCTCGCGCATCAGCGGCAGGGCCTTCTGGCAGCCGTGGAAGATCGAATTGACGTTGATGTCGAAGCAGCGCTGCCAATCGGCGAAGGTGCAGGCCTCGATATTGCCCGGCACGCCGATCCCGGCATTGTTGACCAGCACGTTGAGCCCGCCGAGCTTTTCGCGCGCGGCATCGACGGCGGCTTCCCACTGGGCGGGATCGGTCACGTCATGCGCCATGCCGAACGCGGTGCCTGCGCCCATTTCGGCATTGATGATCGCCGCGGTTTCCTCTGCACCCGCGCCGTTGATGTCGGTCGCCAGCACCCGCGCGCCTTCCTGTGCCAGCCGGATGCAATGCGCCCGGCCAAGGCCTTGCGCACCGCCCGTCACCAGCGCCATCTTGCCCGCTACCCGTCCTGCCATAAGTCAATCCTCTCCCAAATATTCCGGTGTCAGCAACATCGCGATGCGCACGTCGACTGCATGGCCTGCGCGCCGCCACTCGGCCACGAAGCGCGAAAGATCGCGCAGCGCAACCCGGTGGACAGTGATGTTCTCGCCTTCGGTGCCGCCGCCTTCGCCGATGCGGGTGAGACCCGTGGCCTTGAGCAGCGTGAAGCATTCCGAGACCATGCCGGGCGAGGAATAGAATTCGCCCAGCACCTCCAGCCGCCCTGCGCGGTAGCCGGTTTCCTCCTCCAGCTCGCGCGCGGCAGCGGCGGTCGCATCCTCACCTTCGCTGCCGGCATCGTCGCCGATCAGGCCGGCGGGAATCTCGAGGCTGAAGCGCGACAGCGGCACGCGGTACTGGCTGACAAGGATGACATGGCGCGTGCCGTCCGGATCATCGTCAAGCGCGATGATCGCCGCCGCCTTGATGCCGCGCGCACGCCCGACATATTCCCAGCGCCCCCGCGTCTTGGCGGTGATGAAACGGCCTTCCCACATCACCTGTTCGGGCAGGTCGGCGTCACGGTCTTTGAGCAAGGTGCACTCCATCGCGGGCGGCAATCGCGCCCTTCGACAGGTTCACAGGCGAAGGGTCAAGGGGCTAATTGGCTAGACCTCGATCAGCCGGTCGGGCAGCTCGTTCACATCATCCGCGCCGCGCGGGAAATGTTCGGCCAGCACGAAGCCGACATCGCGGATGCCGACCGCGAGCCCCTCGGCGATCTGCCCCTGGCGGATGTGGGCGAGCATGTCGCCCATCGCCTCGCCCCACACTTCGGCGGGCACCTTGGCGGCGATGCTTTCGTCGGCGACGATCTCCGCGCGGTGTTCGCGCATCGAAAGGTAGATCAGCACCCCGGTGCGCCCGGTGGTGCGCCGCTCCGCGCCGACCTTGAACTGCCGCACCGCCTGATTGTGGACGCGGATTGTCTTGGTGGGGGCCGGGATCAGGGCGAACTTGAGCGGCTCCCACTGCTGCACCAGCAGCACTGCGAGGAATTTGACGAGGCCCAGCGCGATCACCATGCTGGCCAGCTCTCCGGTGGTCCATGCATGGCCCCAGCCGCCGATCAGGCGGTCCCACAGATCGAGGAAGGGCAGGGGGAAGGCGGCAAACACGCTCATCGCCGTAAATGCCGCACCAACCGCCCACAGCAGGGCGACGTCGGTGTAGCCATCCGAGCGGTCCGTCAGCACGGTGACGATTTCGCCCGAGGTTGCGCTTTCGGCCTCGGTCACCGCTTGGGCGATCAGCTTTCGCCCGGCATCATCCAGCCACGCCATGATCACCATCCCCCCGAGGCGCCGCCGCCACCGGAACTGCCGCCGCCAAATCCGCCGAACCCGCCTCCGCCGCCGCCGAAGCCGCCGCCGCCACCCCAGCCGCCGCGATCATTGTCACCGCCCGACATGGCGCCGCGCAGGATCGCGCTGCCGACTTCCCAAACGATGATGTCGGCTGCGGTATCGCCCAGGTCGCGCCCGCGGCTGCCCCATGGGCCAGTGCCGCGCGAACGGTATTTGCGCCGCCGCCGGCGTCCGGCCATCAGCGGCAGAATGAAGAAGAAGAACAGGAACGCCAGCCAGATCAGCACGCCGAAGGGAAAGCCGCCGTCGCTGCGGCTTTCCTGCGCGGCGGCGGCCTGCGCGGCCTCCTCGATGGCGATCGCGTCTTCCGGGCTCTTGGCAAGGTGAGCGAGGATCGCGGCGACACCGTCGGTGACCCCGGCATCGAAATTGCCTTCCTTGAAGCGCGGGGTGATCACGTCGTTGATCACGCGGCCCGCCATGATCCCGCCAAAATAGCCGTGCAGGCCATAGCCGACCTCGATCCGCAGCTTGCGCTCGTTGGGTGCGATCAGCAGCAGCAGGCCCGCGTCGCGCTTGGCCCCGCCGATGCCCCACTTGTCGGTGAACAGCGTGGTCGCATAGGTCTCGATGCTCGCCCCGCCGAGGCTCGGGACGGTGGCGACGATGATCGCGCGGCCGGTCTCCTTGTTATAGGCGCGCAGTTCCGCATCGAGCTGCGCCTCGGTCGCGGGCGAGAGGATATTCGCCCCGTCATAGACCGGGCCGTCCGGACGCGGCGGGTAGTCCTGCGCCTGTGCAGCCGTGCTGAGGGCCAGCCCGATCAGGCCCGCCAGCAATATCAGGGCATGGCGCAGGAATGCGATGGCTTGGTTCACCTCAGTTCGCGGCCGCCGGGGTGGCCGCGCCGGTGATGCCGCTCATGTCGACCTTGGGGTTGGCCTTGGCAGCCTCATCGGCCTCGAAATATTCGAGCGGCTTGGCCCCGTGGACCACGTTTGCGCCGATGCTGGACGGGAAGGTGCGGATCTCGGTGTTGTAGTCGCGCGCGAGATCATTGTAGCGCACCCGCTCGGTGTTGATCTGGTTGTTGGCCTCGTCGATCGCCACCATCAGATCGGCAAAGCGCGGCTGGCTGGCGAGCTGCGGGTAGTTCTCCACCACGGTGCGCAGCTGGCCGAGCGCCTGCGTCAGCTGGTTCTGCGCATCGTTGAACTTCTTGAACTCTTCCGGGTTCG
>VFQO010002005.1_pt1 | contig 13596 bp, 13 predicted proteins | sample 3512331 | NCBI WGS metagenome assembly VFQO01 (sample SAMN10412371, study PRJNA504923) | tailings metagenome | isolation source: Replicate 3 from Balatoc abandoned mine | place: Philippines: Itogon, Benguet | collected 2017-08-28
TATTTGGTTTATCACCTACAAGCTCATTTATTTTATCTGCAGCAGCATTCTCTATTAACGCTCCTCCAGCCTGTGAAATTGATGGATGGAGCAAAGTAAAGGCCATTAAGATAAAGAATATATATTTATTAATAATTTTCATTGCAATACTCGCTCCATAATTTCACTTCTAATCTACAAGTCCACTAACAGCAATCTATTTTTTATTTGTGAAATATTTCGCAGCGCTTTTTTCCGTATTGATTGCTTCTGCCTTTTCACGCGCTTCCCGTTCCTTTTTCTCTTGTGCATCTAAGCTAGATTGAACGGCTTTTTCTGTTGACATAGAGCTGACTTGAATCAAGTGAGTCATTTGATCTTGCAGTAAGGTATTTTGAGAACTGACAACTTGCAATAAACCCACCGTACCGTTTTGGCTTGGAATTACTTTAGATAAATGATCAGCACGTCTTTGATGTTGCTCCAACTGATTATTTAATGTTTTAAGGTTCTTATAGTAGTTTCTGTCTTGATCGATCCCTTTTTGCGCGCGCTGAAAGTCATACTGCAAAATGCGTGTTGGAGAGACCTTGGATTTAATGGAAGTTCGGTCTATATCTTTCATAAGAATGTCCATCCCCTGATATACAGCATCCATCGAGCTCATTGTTGAGTCTACCTGCTTATAGGATGAATAAACTCCCGCCGCCGCATTAGCAACATCTTGGGGCGATGCGTACTGCCCTGCCGGGATGTACCCTCTATTGATTCCTTGTGAGATTACTGATGGATTAAGCTGTTTTAAATCCCGCACCATCATTTGATACTGACGTATTTCTTCAGCCTCAATCGCTGCCTGATGTGCTGTTTGTAATACCTGTTGCCGCGCAGTAACAGTGTTTTTTCCGAAATTACTCGGGTCAAACACAACCTTGCCGCGCGCTAAAGACGTGCCGGTAACTAATAAACCCATAACCAAGGCTATTGAACTTACTTTAGTTGATAACTTATCCATTTACCATCTCCTTTATGTAAGATTGTTTCCAATTAACATCGCTATCTCTTACTTCATAATGTTTGCTAAATACCTGTTGTGCCCTTGAGTCTGATCGTAGGCAGGCCAATATCTCCGGCGGACATCTGAATCTGGCCATACGGCTCATTACTGGCGTATTGATGTAATAATTAAGCTTGGGCACCGCATTCCGAATACGATCTACCTGCTCATCATTCAGGCTGAATTTCTTCGTGTACATATCCCTGTGTGCGTTCGCATTTGGGTTAGGCAGGAATATTCGATTGGGAATGTTATCGATGATGGACGCGAAAATTTCTGAAGTCGCCAACTCATCCAGAGATTGTGTCGCCATGATCAGGAAAGCGTTTTTCTTGGCTAGAGTTTTAAGCCAATCATTGATTCTGCGCGTGAATCTGTCATCTGACAGCATCAACCATGCCTCTTCAAGTTCAATCAGTGTGGGCTTGCCATCGAGACCGATTTTGATGCGATAGAACGCATACTCCAGAAATAGACTCGCAAGGCGAGCGTTCATGAACAGCGTGCCAACTTCAATGCAGGTAAAATTGCCTAAGTTGAAATCATCGGTTTCATTATCGAAATATTTTGCATTTGGCCCGTCACCAATCCAAGGCATCAACTCCTCATTCAGCCTGTTTGAACCCATCAGGCCGTAGAGGGAACGCAACACCCACTTGTCTTTCGGTAACACATGCATCTTTTCCAGAGCTTTCCACACCAGCTGCTCATCTTCGGATTTGAATTCATAGCCACGGCTCGTTAACAAGCTCTCGACCCATTGCACTAAAAACGTCCAGTGCTCCTTATCACCAAGCAGGCTAAATGGATTGAGCCTTACAGGTGATTCACCGGACATATCGATATGCGCCCCACCCTGCAGCAAAGTAGGAATCTTGCAGGAATAATCCTTATCGAACACCACTCGCTTGCAAGGACTGTATTTGCCGAACTGGGATACTAGAAAATTCAGGAATACGGACTTACCTGTTCTGGAAGGTCCGATTACCATCGTATGCGCCAGATCGCCATTATGAAAATTGAAATAGAATGGCGTAGCAAACTCGGTTGATAGCGTCGTCAATGCAGAGCAATATCTGCCCGTCTGCTCAGTAAGATATGGGTTGTCCAACTGCCCGGTCTGCCGTGACCAGATAGGACTCAGATCCGCCATATTGCCGGTGTGAACAAAAAATGTACGCACAAGCTGTCCCCACTGGCCCGGCAAAGTTGCTGCCCATGCGGATAACAGATGCAATGTTTCTTTCACGACTAGAAAGCCTTTTTGACGCAGATTGCTGGTCACGGCCTTCATGGTTTCCTCGCACTCTTTCTTGCTTTCACCGTAAGCAATGATAGACAGGTTGTAATAGCCGAACTGACGGTTATTAATCGTCATGTTATTCATGGCTTCTATCGCATCCTGCGCTTTGTGCAGTTTCGATTCATCCACCTTGTCTGATTCAGTGTTGGTGAATGTTTCCTTGAGGTAAGTCATGATGGACTTTGATGTATTCAGATTGTGCTTGCGAATACCATCAATGAATTTTTTTGCTTCATCCTGATCGACATACATAAAGCATTGAGAAATCGTGATTTCACCAGCTACACCTAGCATGGTGTCCAGCATGCCTGGGTAAGACATTTCTGGCCAGTCCTTGACCGAGATTGCTGATGCGTAGCGCAATTCATCAGACTCAAACAGCAACGTATCATGCCCAACATACAAGGTGTTATCAGGCAAATAGGCATCCAGATAGCCAGCAATACGCTGTTTTCTAACTTTAGGCTGATTGTTCGCTGGATTAGTGCGCTTATGCAGAAATGCCAGCAATTCATCGCCTTCTATACGTTTTAACCCAGCGTCACGGATGGTTTCATCGAAAGCAGCCATCATGTCATCGAAACGCTCAATATCGGTATCAATTTTTTCTGCATCGAATGCAAATGAACGCTTACGGGATATTGCCGCCAGTGCCGCCATGTAAGCCGACTTCAGAAGGCTGTAATTCTTTCTCGTCGAGAAATAGCCAATTCTCTCCATGAAGCCCGATGCACCTGATTCCGGGCTAAAAAGAATTGACAAGTAATGTTTGTTCTCGTACTGGTTACCTTTAACGAATTCATCACGCCAGGTTTTATCAATGAACTGGCTGATTTCGTCGGGCATTTCTCCCTCCGTATACTTGTCTGTTCTGCGGCGATCCACTGTCCACCACACGGTCACGCGCTCATTGAACACACGCATGGCATGTTCTACCAGAGAGGCATACCTGTCCTTGTCAGCTTCCTGTAAATTTTCAACATCAATACCAGGCATTTCATAACAAAGAAGCAAGCTGCCATCCTTGTTCAACACCATGTCATCACGTATTAATTCCATCCATGGCAACAAATCCTGATAAGGGTATGCCTTTCCTTCATATTCACGTTGAACTTCAGTGAGATTTAACATAAGTTACCTTGATCAAAGCCTTCTGGTCTTGCGTTATTCGTTTTTACTGCATGTGGCCATGGGTCATAACGCTGATGTTGCTGGGAATATCTGAAATAGATTTTTCTCATTTTTGGATCGAGCTTGTGCAGCCAGACCAAAAAGAAATGGACGAGCAAAGCTACCACAGCCCAATACAGAGTCTGTGTCGCAAAACAAATACAAACGGCTAAAGTTGTATTGATTACAACCAAAGCTTTTTCACCGCCCGCCATTGTTTTCTCTTCGTTTAGCGAGCGGTGAACCACTGTTTGTCTAAATTCTTCTGCCATATTAACCGCAAGCAAAAGCAACTGAAGTGCCAAGCATGCCCAATACAGACGGAGCAAGAATAGCGATAGCAATACCGATCATCACAATCATGATGTTGTGAATCCAGCCTTTAACTTCACCCAGAGCAATCGCAATACCTGCTACCGCAAAAGCGAGAACACCAATTGCACGGGCTGTTGGGCCGCATAGTGATTGCGCAAATCTTTCCAGACCAGTTTCCCACGGCATAATTGCGGCAAATGCCGGCAGCGTAAAAAACGCCAGGGCTAACAGACACACCCCTTTGATTACATATTTATTTGATAACATTTTCTGTGACATACACTTTCCTTTCACGGTCGTAATGATGAAGTTTCATAATTTCACTCAGGCGTCGATTGCCTTTTTCTCGGACTAACTGCAGTACGAAATCGAATGTATCCCCGATCTGACTCCTGACTGACTCTAATGGCCAGTCAATGCCTTCAGTGGATAGAATGAGAGTTTCCAATGTAGATAAGGCTGACAATGCGCTATTGGCGTGCATAGTCCCAAACCCACCATCATGTCCTGTGTTCAGAGCGCGCATGAAGTCAAACGCTTCGGGGCCACGAATCTCACCTACGATGATGCGATCAGGGCGATAACGCAGTGCCAACTTGACCAATCGACGAATTGGGATGTTGGCCTGTTCATTGGCTTCAAGCGGAACCCAGTTCGGAACTTTGACGGAAAGTTCACGAGTATCTTCAATGGTCAAAATGCGTTCGTCTTCAGGTATGTAGCTGATGAGTGCATTTAAGAATGTCGTTTTGCCTGTACTCGTACCACCGGAGACAAGAATGTTTTTCTTGTTGCGGACTTGTTCAATTAGAAAATCTTTTGTTTCTTCTGTAATACAGCCGCGAGATACATAGTCATCTAACGTCCAGACAACTTTAGAGTGTTTACGGATACATATCGTAGAGCCCATTGTCGAAACACCATTGACTGCAGCTGCAATACGAAAGCCGTCCATACGAGCATCAACGACCGATGACTCCTGTCCGTCCTTGACTTCCTTATCGGAAAGCCGAGCCACAGTATCAATTGCGCCACGTATTTCCGTTTCTGATATCTTTACATCAGGCAGAAATATCATTTCTCCTGCCTGTTCTACCCATACATTGTTTTCACCATTAATCATGACTTCCTGCGTTCTGTCATCATCAAGATATGGCTTGATGGCACTCAGCTGGTTTTCCAGCATGGCCTGTACGTGAGCGGTTAGTGTGGATAAATTATTCATAGTTATGTCGTGATCTGTTTCATGTTCGATGCCACATAACGAATACACAACACTGCCATGAACGTCGCAAATGGCCACCAAAGGATAGGCAGGTTAATCGGCAGATAAGTGGCTACTACCGACATACCTGTAATTAATACTGTGATATGAGCCATACGCGCCTGAATGCCCGGCGACGTAAAGCCATACCCCACAATCTTGATTTTTCTGGAAACTAGTCCATCTATAAATGCAGCACAACCCAGCACCAAAAGCACTGGTATCCATCTTGAAGCGATACTGACGCGCAGAAACAAGGCATAAACTTCCATCTTAAAGGTCTTTAACACCTTATTACTTTGCCCGGCAGCTTTTTGCTCCACACCAAAGATTGCTGCATCTCTATGTGGCCTGTTATGCATGGTATCCACAGTCTTCTTTGCAAAGGTCTCGGCAAATATAGCGTTAAATGCATTATTGGCATTCATGACTATCTCTTTGCCGCCATCTTCGCCATAGGCAAGATATGCGTTCTCTATATCGTTCTGAGCCGCTTTGTAATAGTTTTCCGGCGTGGACAGTAAGGACATCGCAAAGAACAGCGAGATGCCGATGATGAACCAGAATTTGACATGACCCGTTAGTGTCACGCTGCCTCCTCCAGCAAGGTCGGCAATGAAGCATACTGGTCAATCCAGTAGAGATCTTTTGTGGTAATGATTCTGGCAAGAATCATCAATCGGATGCTGTCGTCCCTGACATCTGAATAAGGCACATGGTAAACCTTGACCAATCCTTTATTTTTAATCTGGAAGTCCTGTATGTCCTGAATAAACGGCTCCCAAAGCACTGGGTCATCATTTAATGTGCCAATAGAAACTTTAATCATTTGCGGCGTTTCCATCAGGAGGCCGTGAATAAAGGCCACCATTTGCGCTTCTGTAGCGTATTGCATGGCAGAGACTGAACGGAATTGGTTAACGGCATTGATCAGGCAAAGTTCTATCAATGGCATGTTCCGGTTCGATGGGACAATGTTGCCCATCAAAGACATGAGGCGAAGGGTGATTAGACGCAAATTAGGCCATGCCTGAAAAATATCCTTCAGGGGCTTCTTCAGCTCCGCGTTAGCGGCGGCCATATCCAGCGTTTCTTCTTCGGTTAGCGTATTCATCACATATCCACTAATAATTTTTAGTAATTATGTGTTATTTACCGACCTCAACTAGTTAACAATAACACGCATTTTTGCCTGTTATATTTATGCAGCTAGGGCTATATCCTTGGTCTTCATGTAGGCTTCAGGCTTCAGGCTGGATGACCTTACGCACAGTGGGCATTCATATTTCTGGTTGAGTCTGCCAACGTTCACAACGTAATTGCCTTCACAATGTACGCATTTGGTTGTGGCTAAAGAATTGATACGGACTTGCTGGATAAGATGCCAGCAGCGAACGAAAGTTAGTAAAGGTTCTGCCTTGATTGCTTGGCAGTGTTCTATATGTAAATCATAGGCTGCAATGATAATCTCAGCTTCAAGTGCTGACTTTGAAGATTCCCTTAATCTTCTGTAAGAATCCACAATAACCGAAGACTGTATCATTCGCATCGGGTATGTCGTTGATGAGTACCAAGTATGATCGCTGGGCAACGGACCGGTAATTGGGTTCTGACCAGTAACTTCTACGTGCAGTCGCATAAGCTTTTCACGTTTCAGTGGCATTAGCGCGCTGACTACCGGTACGCGAGCGCCACGCTTGAACATTTCCTCTGCAGCTTTTAGCATTCTCATTTCAAGAAGGACAGGGATTACTTCTTTGCATTTTTTGTCTGCAGAGGCCATGATTTAGTTACCTCTTTTTTCGCCAAGAACAGCAAGAGTTAATGCCAGATCATCTCCAGCGATATATTTATTAAGATGATCCAGATTTGATTCATTGAAGCGGAACTGAATTGTGCAGATTCCGCTTTCAGATAAACGCTGGATATCCAACGGCGACATATTGCTTAAGAAAGCGGCTGTAGTTTCATCCACACCAAGCTTATGTTTGGCCATAATTGGATTTGTTGATAGATGCTTTTGTGCAAGCATCAAAAAGTGGTGATTAAGTTTTACTAACTCATGGTTCACGCTGCTGCCATTTACATCAATCATTACAAAACCCCTTAATTATTTTTTGTGTTGTGATGCCATAGTAGTGATATTTTTTTTTATGCTTAACCTTTTAATTGCAGAAAAAAAGCGCCTTTTTCGCCTTGACATAAATTGCATAAATCTGTAAATGCACAAATCTATGGCAAAAAAAAACCCGCAATGAAGCGGGTTTAGGTTTTTAGGCTGCCTTTTTGTGTGACAGTCTGTTGCTCAGCATGCTGAAAATAGAGCCTGGTAAATCCTGCAAGTTATCGATTGAACACCAAACATCAAACAGATGATCCAATTCGACACCAATACCAACACCCATAATTTCAATTCCAGCATTGACTGCAGACTCGATTACAGACGCTGACTGATCGTTGTAATTTGGCTCGCCGTCAGTGATGACAAATAGGATTTTTCGCTCATTCTGCTGATTCAGCAAATCGATTGAAACCCTTGCCATCGCATCGCTTAGCGGTGTATCTCCATACACAGTTAACTGGTTGAAGTTTTCCGCGTTTGCAACTGGCTTTGTTCCAAATGGGCTGATGTACTCAACACCATCTGAGGTCGGGAACACGCTGACTGCAGTTGTTACACCATGTACCGAAGCTAAAGCTTCCGCCGTTGCATAACCACTTAATGCTGCAATTTTAAGCTTGTTGTTTTGTTGCATACTTCCGGAAATATCAATCAGAAAACATGCTGCCAGATCAATATTGATACCTTCCGTACGCTTTTCAAACACCTTGCCGCCAATTGCAACTTCATGAAGGTGTCGTGGCGAGAATCGCGAACCACTATTACTCAGCATACTGCTAGACCAGGTTTGTGATTGCAGCATATTATGCAATTTCAATTTGAGTGCGTTTACTGCACGTCTCGCTTCAAAATCATAATCTGCATTCCTTCCTTTGCTGGCACTTTTAATTGCATTAAATACCCGCATAGGACCTGAGCCGTCATAGCTTTCTACCGCGCTTTTTGCGGCGACTTCGTTGAGCTGCTCTGCAAGCACATCGCCAATATCTTTGTACTGGTCGTCATTGCCTGCATTTAATATGCCCTTCAAAGTCTCTGACATTTTTTGTCCATCTGGACTGCCTTGACTTGATGTAGCATCACTTGAGTCATCAACATCCGTACTACCTTGACCGGATGCTGAATTATCTGACGCATCTGCACTGTCGTCTCCATCGTCTTGTCCAGACGCAGAGGAACCGCTGCTTGCATCGTCGTTACCATCATCCTCGGCATCACTGCCTTGGGATTGATCGGCATCTGAAGATTGGTCGGATTGGGACTGTTGAGATTGCTGTTGTTGCTGAGCGCTCTCTTGTTCCTTTTCCTTTTCCTCTTCTTTTTGTGCTTCTTCTTCAATCATTTCCATGATTGCTTTAGTCAAATGAAACACATCCAATGTGGAACTTGCGTTTTCCACGTCATACGCCAGAGCTTCCAGGCGAATGCGCATGTTCAACGGCAGCATTTTCTCAACTACTGTATCGGCTTCATCGGCTAGAGGCTGCAACGCTTTCTGCTTCAATATATCCAATCTTAATTTTGCAAGCATCCATCCCTGCATAATCTGTATTGGTAATAAATCTTCAGTCGGCGCTTTAAATCCACCTTCTTCAACCATGATTTCCGTCAGCGCATCAAGATTATCTGAAACACCAGGAAAACGTGATTTCTGCTTTTTCTCTATCCTAATATCCTCAAGCAAATTCATAGTTCCAAAAAATGTGTTTCTATTTTTTTGCTGGTTAATGAGTTTGGTAATTTCATCTCCATTATCTGTAAATGAAATATGAGCCGTTTCGTGGCCAACAAACCCCAAGGCTTTAACCTTTGTTTTAGGATCATCATCCGGCAAGGGAGGGAGCCAGATAGTGTCAACACAGTTAGTTTTTGCCCATTCACCCTGCAATACTTTTACACCCTGTTTTCCTGCCAAAGCTCCGGCAATGAATGGCAAGGCATTTTTTAGACTGTTACGCATATTTTTTCCTTTTAAATGACGGGTGCCGAAGCACCCATCTGTTTTTAGAAGAACGCTGCGACTTTTTTGACGGGTTTAGGCGCCGGAATCGTGTTGACCAATGGCAGAGAAACTTCCTCTTTATCGGTGGCAACTTCATCCTGCACTTTTTCATTGTCAATCAAGGCAAGCTGAGGCTGTGATGGAACTTCCACCCTGGTCTCAATTTCAGGTTCAATTTCTTTTTCTGCAGTAATTTCCAGACTGGCTTGCTGTGGCTCGGCCTCAGTAACAACTTTAGGCTCTACCACTGCTACCACAGGCGCTTGAACTACAGGCGCCGGACTTGCTGTTCCAGCTGCTTTGACACTAGAGGCAATGCCCTGTTGTATCTTCTCAGCGTGCTTCAACATATCTTCTGGCTCACAAAGCATGTTTACCAGACCGATCAGCGCAGAATAATTCACGCCTTCAATCCAGCCTTCTTTTGGCATCGCATCCAGCACCTCATCCATTGAATCAACGATAGGCTGAATGTTTTTGCCGTCCAGCATGCTAAGACCTGCCAATTTGGTACGAATAGAGACGATCTGATTCAAAGCTCGCTGGCCAACACGGGGTTTGCCAAGGAAACTTTTCTCATACGCCTCGCGCGCGGAAGTTGAGACTTCCTGAAATAACTTGTTTACCAAATTATTTACAAGACCCTCACCATCACCTTGTGGAACGATATTGAACACATCAGTAACAAACCGGAAGCGTTTAACCGCCTCGGCTTTTGTCAGTGTCGAACGTTCTACGATTTCCCGTACCACTGGCTCGGTAATCTGATCCAGATGGTTTTTCAGGTTGGTGTCGTAATTTGCCATGAAGTCTGCAAGCATCTCATTGAAACGGATTTTGCAATCATCAAGATATTTTTGCACTTCCTTCATCTGGTTACTTGGGATAATGCGTGATGAACTGCCTAGGGCAGATACACCAATCGACATTAACTCCCTGCTGATTTCTTTTTTCAAGGTATTGAATGGCTTAAAAGTTTCTGTAGGGAAAATTTTCTTGCCACCTTTAGTGATGATGCCGCCGCCCGGTAAGGTTGCGTTCATCTTTGCCAAATCACCTTCGGTCGTGCGTTTATAGCCTGACCAGATGCCGTTATTGACATTTACTAAAACAATTTCCTTGAAAACGTCTTTTTTTGATGTACTCATGATGCTCTCCTTTTTAAAAAAATAAGAGGGCATCTCCCCAATGGGAAAAATGCCCCATCGGGTTTTAAAACTAAATCTACAATTTTGAAATGCGTACTTAAAGTACACTTCTGCCCTTACGAGCGAGAACCTTGCAAGCGTCTTTCAGCGCTACTCTTTTAAAGTGTCGGTGAAAAACGCCTGCCGAAGCAGGCGAAAAACCTTTCGGTTTAATTTTTTAAGCGGACTTACGTTTTGGCAACATCGGAACGACCTGGTATATTACGCCTTGCTTGTCTAGCAAATCGCAATGCGCTTTTACTACCGGATCTTTCATCAGCTCCTCAACTTTCTTCTGATGGTCTTTTTGGTCAGTATCATGGGTATTTTTTTCGATTTTTTTCGACATTTCACACCCCCTAACCGCATGAACCAGTTACACCACAAGCCGTGCAGAATTCGCATCCGTCTTTTTTGATAACAGATAACGAACCACATTCCTTACAGGCTTTACCAGCAATCACCTTCTTCACTTCCGCAAATTTGGTTTCTGATTGCTTGTCCAGTACACCTAATGTCTCCAGAGGCTCACCTTCCTCAGTCAGCAGACCGAGCATGGCATAGCGATGGATAATTAAGCGTGCGATATACGCCACTGTACTTGGGTAATTTTGTGATTTTTCGGAGCCCGGTTCTTTCGCCATGAAATCACCACGCGCTTCTGCAAAATTCAGTAGTTTGCGCAGTTTCATGCCTACCCATGCAATATCCACGACCTTCATATCGAGGGACAGGATTTTGCACAGACCATCAAGTGCTTTTGGATAGTCACCTGACAACCAGATTGAGTAAGGACGACGTTGGCCATTCGGCATAATCAATTCTTTCACGCCTAGAACAAAATCATCATTTGTCGTAGCGTTGAGAACGTCAACGGTCCAGCTCATTGTCCCGTCTGTACCTGATTTCGGCTCTGTAAGCGTCATCAATGCATCCATCACCGGTGTTGTGTCCCCTTCAACCGGAGTCAAAGAGTTCAGTTCTTCACAGCGATAACGCACCAACTTCGCAAAACCTGCCACCAGACTTTTCACACGAATAACGTCGCCATTCGGCGGATTACTCATTTCAAAGCCATCATCACCTGAAGTATTCTCAAGTGCAGCCAGTTTTGTATTCATCCAGGCCTTATCATTAACACGCATGTCCATTGATAAAGTTTTAGCCACAGCTCCCAAACAACGAGGCTGCTCAGCACCCATCACCCATGTTTCAAACGGTGTTTTCACGCCATTTTCAATATGAGAAACAAATACTGCGAAATCACCTAACGGATGCTCAATCATGTCCGACACCCAGCCCTCTGTACCTTTCGGCAGTTTCGGACGACCTGGCCAACGCAAGCTGGACAAGACAGGTTTTGGAATAGATTCAAGCTTGATGCGGCGATCCACCAGTGAAGGCAGTTCCACATCGTTCGGGATTTCAGCTACTTTTTGTGAAGCGGCTGTTTCCAGCACCGCGCCTGTCGTCATGTTAGGACGGTAGGTGGTGATGCCTTTCAAGCCGTATTTATGTGCTTCAAGGTAAATATCCTTAAAATCTTCATAAGGGTAATCTTCCGGCACATTGATGGTTTTGCTGATCGCACTATCTACAAACGGTAGCACTGCTGCCACTATTTTCAGATGGTCCATTGCGCTGATGGTTTGTGCTGACACGAAGTATTCAGGCAGGTTTTCGACTGCTGTCTCGCCGTATATTTGGTTATACAGACGATAAGCGTGATCTTCTACCTTAACCTTAACCTTCGAGCCATCCATTATGCGACGGTTCCTGTAATAGAACCAATCGAATGCCGGTTCAACACCATTGCTGGCGTTGTCTGCAAAAGCCAAAGCAATCGTTCCGGTTGGCGCGATGCTGATTAAATGGCTATTACGGATACCATGTTTGCGAATGTCCGCCTTGATTGCTTCAGGTAATCTTGAAGCGAAGCTAGGTGCGGCCAGATATTTTTCTGCATCGAATAATGGGAATGAACCCTTCTCTTTTGCAAGTTCTACAGACGCGCTGTAGGCAGAATCACGGAGAACTTCAGTGATTTTCGCGGCAAAATTAACGCCTTCTGCACTGTTATATTTCAGCTTCAACATCACTAACGCATCGCCAAGACCCAGATAACCCAGACCCACACGGCGTTTGTTCATTGCTTCGATACGCTGCTGTTCCAATGGCCAAAACGAAGCATCAAGCACATTATCCAACATGCGCACTGCCGTTTTGATTGTTTGAGCATACGCATCAAAATCAAATCGCGGTTTACTACCAAACGGATTCACTACAAACTTGGTCAAATTGATACTTCCCAAGCAGCAGCACCCATAAGGCGGTAATGGCTGTTCACCACCATTCTGTTACTTAATGACCATACGTTGATTTGTATGGCGGGCAAACCTCTTCGGGTTCACCTCTCTCCCTTCAATTCAGTTATAGGAGAGTTCTGACTGTCGCATCGTCTTATTAAGACGCTCATCCACTCAGTCGATCACGCTGCAATTACGCTTGCGCCCTGTCACCCTCTTCAGGGTTTCCAAGTCAATCAGGATAAGTTTTCCTACCCATCAGGTAGGCCGCATGATACATACGGGTTGGTAGCCGCAATCGTCTCGCAGTAAGCGAGATTATTGTCGCGATTAATGTTGTCTAAAAACAGTACACCTGGCTCAGCAAAGTTATAGGTGGATTGCATGACCTTTTCAAAAAGATCTTCCGCCTTCACCTTGCCATAGACCCAGAGGCCGTCTTCACGTTGATAGGCACCTTCTACTTCCGCAGATGGTTCTGCCTTGTGTACCAACTCCCACTCCCCTTTCGCCGCTAAAGATTCCATAAAGGTATCCGTCACACCGATTGAGACATTGAAATTGGTCAAGGCACCTGCAGTACGCTTGGCTTCGATGAATTCCATGATATCTGGATGATCGACACGTAACACACCCATTTGGGCACCGCGTCTTGCACCAGCCGACTCAACTGTTTGGCAGCTTTTGTCGAACACATGCATATAACTCACCGGGCCGCTCGCACGAGAAGCAGTTCCGTTTACTTTTGCATTTTTAGGACGAATTGGTGAAAAGTCATAACCTACACCACCACCGCGGCGCATCGTTTCCGCTGCGTAGGTGATTGCTTCATAAATGCCTGCGTTTGGTTGATCTCCTGGGCTGATGGCTTCTTCAATTGCCTGTTCAAAA
>VFQO010002006.1_pt1 | contig 13592 bp, 12 predicted proteins | sample 3512331 | NCBI WGS metagenome assembly VFQO01 (sample SAMN10412371, study PRJNA504923) | tailings metagenome | isolation source: Replicate 3 from Balatoc abandoned mine | place: Philippines: Itogon, Benguet | collected 2017-08-28
TGGGGCCAGATGAGCTTCTGGGGCGCGCAGGTGATCACCGGCTTCTTCTCGGCGATCCCGATCGTCGGCGAACCCGTGCGTCAGTGGCTGCTCGGCGGTTTCGTCCCCGACAACGCGACGCTAAACCGCTTCTTCTCGCTGCACTATCTGCTGCCGTTCGTGATTTTGGGTGTCATCATCCTGCACATCTGGGCGCTGCACATCCCGGGGTCGAACAACCCGACGGGCATCGAGGTGAAGGACGAACAGGACACCGTCCCGTTCCACCCCTATTACACGGCAAAGGACGGCTTCGGGCTCGGCATCTTCCTGCTGGTATTCGTGGCGCTGACTTTCTTCAGCCCGAACATGCTGGGTCACGCCGACAACTATATCCCGGCGAACTCGCTTTCGACCCCGGCGCATATCGTTCCCGAATGGTACTTCCTGCCCTTCTACGCGATCCTGAAGGCCTTCACCTTCAACTTCCTGTGGATCGATGCGAAGCTGTGGGGCGTCATCGCGATGTTCGCGTCGATCGCGCTGCTGTTCTTCCTGCCCTGGCTGGACAGCTCGCCGGTGAAGTCGTCGACCTATCGCCCGCTGTACCGCATCTTTTTCTGGGTGCTCGTGGTCGACGTGCTGCTGCTCGGCTGGTGCGGCATGCAGCCCGCAGAACAGCCGTGGGTGATCCTCAGCCAGCTCGGCGCGATTTACTACTTCGCCCACTTCCTGGTCATTCTGCCCATCGTTTCGCGGATCGAACGTCCGCTGCCGATGCCGAATTCGATCACCGAAGCGGTCCTTGCAAAGCATGCCGACGACAAGTCGGCGGCCACGGCCTGAGCGCCAGACTTTAACAGGAGCTGATACAGCCATGGTTCGCCCGCTCGGATTTCTCGTCGGCCTCGGTTTCATTACCGCGCTGGTGCTCGCGATCTTCACGACGCCGCTCAAAAATGAGCCGAATGTCGCCTATTCCTTCGTCAAGCATCCCCGGCACCTGAAGCTGGCGAGTGACGGCCTGTTGCCGCACTGGGATCAGGCGCAATTGCAGCGCGGGATGCAGGTGTACAAGGAGGTCTGCTCGGCCTGCCACAGCCTGAACCTGGTTGCGTTCCGCAACATTCAGGATCTGGGCTACACCGAAGGCCAGGTGAAGACCTTTGCCAAGGGCTTCCAGGTTCCGTCGGTCAACCCCGACACCGGCGAAGTCGCGACGCGCGACGGCCTGCCGTCGGATCATTTCCCGGCGCCCTACGCCAATGACGTGGCGGCGCGCGCAGCGAACAACAATGCGATTCCGCCCGACCTTTCGCTGATCACCAAGGCGCGCGAAGGCGGCAAGGACTATGTCTATTCGCTGCTGACCGGTTATCAGAACCCGCCGGCCAACCTGCCCGCCGAACTGAAGCCGGGCACCGGGTTGCACTACAACCCCTATTTCCCGAACTTGAATCTCGCGATGGCCAAGCCGCTCGCGGACAATCAGGTGACCTATGCCGACGGCACCAAAGCGAGCGTCGATCAGATGGCGAAGGATGTGACCGCGTTCCTCGTCTGGACCGCCGAGCCGAAACTGGTAAAGCGGGTGCAGGTTGGTTGGGCCGTGTTCTTCTTCCTGCTGATCTTCACAGTGCTGGCCTATCTGTCGTACCGCAATATCTGGGCCGACAAGAAGCATTGAGGACAAGGGGCAGGGCGATTGTGACCGCATGATCGCTCTGCCGCCCCAGCCCGACCTCGACCTGGCGTCGCTGGTCCGCACCATCCCCGACTTTCCGAAACCGGGCATCCAGTTTCGCGACATCACGACGCTGATCGGCGACGCGACCGGTTTTGCCGAAAGTGTGCGCCGATTGAGCGCGCTCGCGGCCGCGCACCGGCCCGATTTTATCGTAGCGGTCGAGGCGCGCGGTTTTCTGTTCGGCGCCGCGATGGCGACCGCGCTGGGACTGGGCCTGGTGCCGGTTCGCAAGGCGGGCAAGTTGCCCGGGGTGACGATCGGGGTCGACTATCAGCTCGAATATGGCGTCGATCGGCTCGAACTGCACGAAGGCGCGGTGCTGCCCGGACACCGGGTCGTGCTGGTCGACGATCTGCTGGCGACGGGCGGAACGATCCTCGCGGCAGCGGATCTGATGCGGAGTGTCGGCGCGGAGGTCGCGGCGGCGCTGTTCGTGATCGACTTGCCCGATCTGGGCGGGTCGACGCGGCTGAAGGCTGCCGGTTTGCGGTGTGAGACGTTGATCGCCTTTGACGGCGACTAAAAGGGCGCCGCGTCAGGCCGCCATGTCGGCCGCCGCGGCATCGCCGTCGACACAGAATAGCGCACGCGCCTTGCCCCCGGCTTTGGCCCGATAGAGCGCTGCGTCGGCGCAGGCGAGCAGCCGTTCCAATTCGATGCCCAGCTTTGGCGCGGTGGCAATCCCGACGCTGACCGAGATCGACATCGTGACGCCGTCGACGATATAGGGTTTGCTGATTTCTCGAACGATCCGGCGCGCCAGCAACTCGGCTTCGCTTTCGTCCTGCACCCCCGTTTGCAGCACCACAAATTCGTCGCCGCCCAGCCGCGAGACGACATCGTCGCTGCGGACCATGGCCTCCAGTCGGCGCGCGACCTGTTCGAGTAACGCGTCGCCCGCGGGGTGGCCGTAGCAATCGTTGATCGCCTTGAAGCCGTCCAGATCGAGGAAATGCAACGCCACCTGGTTATTTGCGCGCACCGCGCTGGCGGCATGGTGCTGGAAAAGTTCGCGCAGCAGCAGCCGGTTCGACAGCCCGGTCAGCGCATCGGTCCGCGCCAGCTTGGTCATGTCATGCCGCGCGGTATGATGTTCCACCGCCGAACGATACAGATGCGCGACCGTTTGCAGGCTGAGCCCGGTGATCATTGCGACGATGACTGCCTCGATCAGAAACAGTTCGGCGTGCAGCGGGGTCGGATGCGGCTGAAGCGCGTGCAGCGCCAGCGCGGCGATGGTGGGCAGCGTGGCGAGCAGCAGGCTGGTGACGCAGATTCGGGGACGGACCGAGGTGCGCGACACGACGCCCGCGCCAAAGCTGAATACCAGGCTGACGGTGATCAGATGCAGCAGCGGATAATGGGCGGATATTGCGACGATATTGAGCAGCGCCAGCAGGACCGCCGAAGCATAATTGCCATAGGCGTAACGGTGTTCCCAGCGCCGCAAAGTCTCAAAATCAATTGCCGGACCCGCCCGGACATAGGCCCGCAGCGTCGCCAGCCGCAAGACGGTCGTGACGACGCCCAGTACCGCGAGCAGCATAAGAAAGCGGCTGTCGAGCTCGCTGCCCACCAATATGCATATGGCGACAAACACGATGCCAAGCCCGAAAATCGGCAGCCGCATACCGAACAGCATATCGACGAAGTCGCGATACACAGGCAGGGGAAGAGCCGCTGGGCTTGGGAAGATTCGCAAGCCTGACCGAGGCTCGACCGGGGTGGGGGAATCCGATCGTCTCATCGGGCGATTGTGCGCCAACATCGTTAATGCTTGGTAACAAGGGGTTACAGCGCAGCTTGCGCGGACCACGCTTTGCCGAACGAAGCCAAGAAAAACCCGCGCCGAAGCGCGGGCTATCCCGTCGGCATCATTTGGTTGGCCTCAGAAGGGTACCCAATTCTGCTTCTTGCGGAACTTCATGTAGCCGACGTTGGCGCCGAGCCGGGCGCCGACGCCGACGCGGATCGGGATCAGCACGACATCGCCGCGGCGCAGGTAGCTGGCGTTGAACCCGCCGAGCAGATAGGCCGCGCCTTCGCCAGCCGGAAAACGCTTATACAGGTCTTCGCTGTCGAACAGATTATAGACGAGGACGAACGTGTTGCCCGCGTTGGCGCCTGCATCGAAGCCGATTGACGGGCCGGTCCAGTAAGCGGGCAGTTCGCCCTCGATCTTGTGATGCAGCGTCCCCGAGCCGTAGCGGACCCCCAATACGAGCGCCCCGCCTGCCTCGCGGCCGACGATATAAGCGTTGGGCTCACCCTGCTTTTTCAGAATGTCCTCGATCAAGCCTGCGAGGCCTTGCGCGCCCTTGCCGAACACGCCTTCGGCCGCGCCGATCAGGTCGTCCTGTTTATAGGTCGAGCCGTCATTCACGGCGACCTTAGTCGCTGTGACGTCGCCGCTTGCCGCCGTCGTGCCGCTCGCCACGTCGCTCGTCTGCTGGTCGCCGGTGGCGAGATCGCTGTTGTAGTCGATGACCTCGTCCGTCGGTGCCGGCGCGGGCGGCGCAGGGTTGTCGATATCGGAATCGATCGTCGTGTTCGGATCAATCTCGCGCATCTGCGCCGCCGCGGGAAGCGGCGACAACAAGAGGCCCAGTGAGGCCATGGCCGCCAGGGCAAGGCTGGTGAATGTCTTTGGCATAACGGACCCCCAAAATTCGACCGGCACATGCGCGGCGAAATCTATGTTCATCATGACTCGCTCTGGCCGTCAGGCAATGAACCGGCGATGACTTGAGTCGATTTTGCGCCAGACCGAATCGATTGGACGACAAAATGCCGGGCCACCGCGAAATTTTGCGCAATCTTTGGCGTTGCGGGGTGCGAAGTGCATGGCTATAGCGACCCGCCTAGGCCAGCCTGTCGTTAGCGCGACAGACCATGCGGAGACGTGGGTGAGTGGCTGAAACCAACGGTTTGCTAAACCGTCGTGCTGTGAATGCGGCACCGAGGGTTCGAATCCCTCCGTCTCCGCCACCTTTCCCACATCGTTGATCCAAGCCCTCGGGACTATCGGCGCTATGTCGGTTCTGGTGTGCCTCGAACGCTCACAAACTGCTGCGGCATTGGATTAATTATTGTAATTGCGAAGCGTTCGCGATATTCGCGTACATCCTTCCTGTTTAGAATTTCCCCATGCACGCACCCAACGTCCCGCGCCCGGCGATCAAAAAGAGCCGGAAGGCCTTTTGGCTGAAACAGCTGCACATGTGGCACTGGATGAGCTCGGCCATCTGCCTGATCGGCTTGCTGCTGTTTGCGATCACCGGCTTCACGCTCAACCATGCTGCCGACATCGAAGCATCGCCGGTGGTCACTGAAAAATCGGCCGAGCTGCCGCCAGCATTGCTCGCGGTCCTAAAGGCTGCGCCGCCTGCAGAGGCGAAGGCACCGTTGCCGGACAAGGTCGCCGATTGGGTCGAGCAGACCTTTCCGGTCCAAGCGGGAAACGACGCCGATTGGACGGCGGACGAAGTCTATCTGCCTGCGCCGCGGCCAGGCGGCGACGCTTGGGTCGCGATCGACCTGACTACCGGTGCGGTGACCAGCGAGGTGACCAGCCGAGGCTGGATTTCCTATCTTAACGATCTGCACAAGGGCCGCAATTCGGGCGGCGAGTGGAGCCTTTTCATCGACCTCTTTTCGTTCGCCTGCCTGGTCTTTGCGATCACCGGGCTGTTTCTGCTCCAGCTTCATTCGGCGAAGCGCAAAAGCACCTGGCCGCTCGTCGGGCTGGGGCTGGCGATCCCCGCTGCGATCGCGGTCATTTTCATTCATTAGGGAGTTTCGTGATGCAGCTTTCCACCCGCGTGCTTGTGCTAGGTTCGACTATCGGCCTTGGCGGCTCCCTGGCCCCGCCGGCGCTGGCCGCCGACCCCGGCACGATGGACGTGACCATCAACATCCCGCGGCTGAAGGTTGCCGAGTATCACAAGCCCTATGTGGCGATCTGGGTTGAAAAGGCGGGCGTGAAGGCAAAGACCCTCGCGGTCTGGTACGACCATGACATGAAGGCCAATGAGGGGACCAAATGGCTCCGCGATGTGCGCCAGTGGTGGCGCGTGTCGGGGCGATCGCTGACCTTTCCCGTCAACGGCATCACCGGCGCCACCCGCGCGCCCGGGGCGCACAAGGTTGCTTTCTCGCGCGCCCAGCTCGGCGCCACAGCGCCCGGACAATATACGCTGGTAATCGAGGCGGCGCGCGAAGTTGGCGGCCGCGAATTGCTGCGCATTCCGTTCAGCTGGCCTGCCAAGGCCGGGGCGGGCGGACGCGCCGCGGGGACGACTGAGCTGGGGGCCGTTTCGGTTTCCTTCCGCTAAACACGAAAGGGCAGGATGATGAGCAAGCGGTTTTGGGGATTTACGGCGGGCGCCGCGCTCGCGGCTTTGGCGGCGGTTCCCGCCAGCGCGCACCGGCAGTGGATGATGCCGTCGTCGACGGTGGTGTCGGGTGACGATGTGTGGGTGACGGTCGATGCCGCGGTGTCGAATGACCTGTTCTATTTCGAGCATCAACCGATGCGGCTCGACGCGATGAAGGCGTGGGCGCCCGACGGCACCGAGGCGGCGATCGAGAACAAGGCGACGGGACGCTATCGCAGCACCTTCGATGTCCATCTGACCCAGAAAGGTACGTGGCGGATCGCGTCGGTCGCCGACACGCTGATGGGCAGCTATGATCTGAACGGCAAGACCGAGCGGCTGCCGCGCGGCACGACGACGGCCAATCTGGCCGAGCGTCTGCCCGCGGGCGCGACGAATGTGAAGACCGCCGAGGCGAACAACCGCAACGAAATTTTCGTGACGGTTGGCGAACCGACGACGACATTGTTCAAGCCGGTGGGCAAAGGCATCGAGCTGGTGCCGGTGACGCACCCGAACGACATGATCGCGGGCGAGACCGCGACCTTCCAGTTCCTGTTCGACGGCAAGCCGACGGCGGGTCTGCCGGTCACGGTCATCCACGGCGGCATCCGCTATCGCGACCAGCTGGGGCAGATGGACCTAACCAGCGGCGCCGACGGCAAGGTCGAGGTGACCTGGGCCGAGCCGGGCATGTACTGGCTGAACGTCACGACGCCACAGGTCGAGGCCGAGGAAGGCGAGGGTGCCCCGCTGCCGCTGGCGCGCCGTGCTAGCTATGTGACGACGCTGGAGGTACTTGCGCCCTGAGCGACCGTATCCTGATCCCCCGGGCGCTGACGCCCGCGGCTTTTGCTGCGCGCGACCCGGGGGCGAAGATCGCGAGTTTTCGCGGCGAAACGATGGGGACGAGTTGGTCGCTGCAAGCGGTCGGGGCGTCGCCGTCGGTCGCGGCGGGGGTGCAAACCGCGCTCGACCGAGTCGTGGCGCAGATGAGCCAGTGGGAGCCGCAATCGGACCTGTCGCGCTTCAACCGCGACGCGCCCGAGGTGTGGCGCGAGGTGCCAGCTGAACTTGCTCATGTCGCAGGCGCCGCGCTGACGATCGCGCGGGCAAGCGACGGCGCATTCGATCCAGGTCTGGGCGCGCTGACCGACCGCTGGGGCTTTGGAGCCAGCGGCGCGGTCGATTGCGTGCCGGACGCCGCCGATGACGGTGAGCGCCAGATCGACGTCGACCCCGACACGTGCCGCATCCGGCGCAGCGCAGGCGCGGTGCTCGACCTCTCGGGGATCGCCAAGGGCTATGGTGTCGATCTCGCGGCCGAACGGCTGTTGGCGCAAGGGGTGCGCCATTTCCTGCTCGAGGTTGGCGGGGAGCTGCGCGGGGAGGGGATTCGTCCCGATGGTCAGCCATGGTGGGTCGATGTCGAAATGCCGCCATCGTCGGCGATTGCGCCCTATCGCATCGCGCTACACGATCTGTCGGCAGCGACATCGGGCAATTATCGCCGCGGCTTTACCGTCGACGGACGGCATTATTCGCACAGTTTCGATCCACGCACCGGGCGACCGATTGTCCATGCGGTGTCGTCAGTGACGGTGCTGCACCGCAGCTGCATGATGGCCGATGGGTGGGCGACGGCGCTGACCGTGCTGGGCCCGGCGGCGGCGATTGCGGTGGCCGATGGGCAAGGTTTGGCCGCCTGCGTGATTGCGGGGGAGCGCGAATATCGCTCGCGCGAATGGCGCGCGATGCTGGACTAGCTGTCGGCCCAGCGGCGCAGCAGATTGTGATAGACGCCGGTCAGGCGCACGACCGCCGGATCGCCCTGACCGAGTGCCATCGCGGCGCCCTGCACCCCCATGTCGAGATCGAACAGCAGGTTGCGCTGGCCCTGATCGCGGATCATCGATTGTATCCACATAAAGCTGGCGACGCGGGTGCCAGCGGTCACTGGCTCGACGCGGTGGACGGTGGTCGATGGATAGAGGACCATATGGCCCGCGGGCAGCTTGATGCCCGGCGTTTCGGAAAAGCCCTCGACGACCAGTCCGCCGCCTTCATAGTCGCCGGGATCGGCGAGGAACAACGTCGCCGACAGGTCGCTGCGCATCCGGAATTCGGTGCCGCGGCGCATGCGGATCGCATTGTCGATATGGTCGCCAAAATTCTCGCCGCCGCTGTAACGGTTGAAATAGGGCGGATAGATTTTGAGCGGCAACGCCGCGGCGATGAACAAAGGGCTGCGGCCCAAGGCGTCGAGCACCAGGCGTCCCGCCTCGGCGGCTGCCTCGCCGAATTCGGGCAGTTGCTGATTGCGCTTTGCCAGCGCCGCCTGGGGTCCTGATGTCTCGTTGCCATCGATCCATTCGGCGGTGCGGAGAATCGCGCGGAGCTTGGCGACACCGTCAGCGTCAATAACATCGGGAATGATCCGGATCATCGGCCGCTTCTAAGCTAAAAAGGGCGGGAACGGCAATCGCCGCGCCCGCCCTGTTCGATCAGAAGTTGTAGAAGAGGCTGAACACCGCCGAGCGCCCATCGCCCGGGGTCGCCCAACCGCCCGACACCGCACCGGTCGTGGCGTTCACATTGTTACGCACGCCGGTGTAATAATCCTCGCCCGTCAGGTTGGTGACGTTGAGCTGCGCGACCAGCCCGTTCTTGAAATCATAGGACACAAAGGCGCGGTGGATCAGATAGTCATCGACCATGAACTGCGTCCGCTGGAGCAGCGTGCGCTGGTTGGTGGCGAACTTGCCCTGATATGTGAGGCCGTAACCGACCTGCAGCCCGAACGGAAAGGCATAAGTGGTGAACAGGCTGCCCGAATGCTTCGGCGTCTGGATCAGCCGGTCGCCGGCCTGCGGATCGACGATCGCGGCACTGTTACCGCAGCCGGTCGCGGCAGGCGAGCGCAGACAGAAGTCCGAAACGCTCTGCCGCACTTCGCTGTCGAGATAGGTGTAGTTGGCGAAGATCGCCCATTCGGGGGTGACGTTACCGGTCACGCCGAGCGCGACGCCGTCGACGCGCGATTCGCCGTCGAGCACCTGCAGCGAATTGGGCAGCGAGGGGTCATTCGACGGGGTGCGGAAATTGCTGCGCTCGTTGCGGAACAGCGCGGCGGTGAGCAGCAGCTTCCTGTCCAACAGCTCGGCCTTTGCGCCGATTTCATACGTCCGCGCTTTTTCCGGTGCCACCGCGCAGGGATCGGCCGCGCCCGGCGTCGCGGGAATGACCCCGCAGCCGAGGCGAACGGTGGCTGACGATGGCGTCTTGGCGTTGCCATAGGCGGCATAGAGGCTGACATTTTCGATCGGATGGAACACCGCGCCGACGCGGTACGAGAAGAGATTCTCATCGCTGATCTGCGGGGCGCGCTGCGCCGCGGTCAGGTCGGTGGTGCCCGGCGGGACAAAGGTCAGCGGGATATTGCGGAATTCGGCGCGATTGCTTTCGTAGCGAATGCCCGCGTTCAGTTCGAACAGGCTGCCGAGTTCGAGCGTGTCAAAGGCGTAGATGGCGGCGTTGCGGCTATAGCCCTTGGACCGCGCGGTGACGGTGAAGTTGATCGGGCCGGTATAGACGGTGTTCGGGTTCGACAGGCTGATCGGCGGCAGCGGGGTGACCGCCGAGCCATTGGGATTACGCAGCAGCGACGCGGTAGTGATTTCATAATCCTCGCGCGCGAACGATGCACCGATGACAAGCGTGTTGCGCGTGCCGCCCGGTTCGCCGGTGACGATGGTCAGGTCGGTTTGGTTGTGGAGCGCGTCGTTGATCTGATCGCGAACCAATCCACGCGGGCCGCTCTGATAATAGGTGCCGGGAACATTCTGACCCGCCGGGCAGGCGATGCCGACGGTCGAATTGGGTCCGGCGCCGATCGGTTGCAGTCCGCTGGCAAGGCAGAACACGCCTTGCGGTGCGCTGGTCTGGGTATATGCGCCGACGCGCTGCCAGCGGGTGAGGTTGCGGATCGACACATTGTCGCTGAATGCGTGGCGGAACGTCGCGGTCAGCCGATCGACCTTGGTCTTCTGTTCGTCCAGATTGACGATGCCGAAATAGTCGCTGTCATCGACCCCGGCGAGCGGGCCGTCGTTGACTGTGCTCAGATAAAAGGGAACGCCAAATATCGGCGTGTTGTCGTCGTCCTGATGAACATAGGCCAGCGTCAGGCTGGTGTCGCGGTCGACGCCTATGGTAATCGACGGCGCGACGCCCCAGCGCTTGAAGTTTTCGACGTCACGGCCGGGCACGTCATTTTCATGATACATGGCGTTCAGGCGCACCGCGATCAGGTCGCTGACGCGCCAGTTGCTGTCGATCGAGCCGCGGTAGTAATTGTCGGTGCCGACCGCGGCCTGCACCGTCGTCGCGTTGCGCGCGAAGGGGATCTTGCTGACGAGGTTGATCGTCCCGCCGACGCTGCCCGATCCGTTGAAGACGGAATTGGCACCATTATAGACTTCGATCTGTTGCAGGTTGAACGGGTCGGTGCGGCTATATTGGGCGGCGTCGCGGACGCCGTCGACGGTCAGGTCGTTGTTGGCCGAATAACCGCGCAGGTTGATCGCATCGCCATAGCCGGCGCCGCCTTCGCCGGCGCCAAAGGTGATGCCGGGGATGGTCGACAACGCATCGCGCAGGGTGAGCAGATTCTGCTGGCGCAGCTGTTCCTGCGAGACGACCGTGACCGTCTGCGGCGTATCGACCAGCGGTGCGGTCGACTTGGGCGATTCCACCTCGGTCGCCAGCGTTCCCGATACGACGATGTCGCTGCGGCCGCCGGGGGCATCCTGCGCATCGGTACCGGTCTCGGTGGCGAAGGCGGGAGCGCTAATCAGGCTGCCGACGCAGGAGAGGGCGAGGAACGAGGCGGATGTCGATGGCTTCACGGTAAACCCTTTTTTTGTGATTGGCTTGGGGCGCCCGCTATTGAGAATTGATTGCAGAGTCAACGTATATTGCGAATTATTCGCATCTAAGTCGCAAATTGTCATGGCGACCGACATTTCGCTATGAATAGTGGGATCAGCGTCGCGGTTCGAGCCACCATGTCTGCCGCCAGCCATAGGCGCTGGCGACCGGGTCGCCTGCGGCGTTGGTCGCTGGTTTGAAGCGAAAACGTTCCTCGATCAGCCGGCACGTTGTCGCGTCGAGCGCCGCGTCGCCGCTCGACCGGATCACGCGGCATCCGGTGACACGGCACGTCGGCTGGATCGTGAAGCGCACCTCGACCTCGCCGCCAACGCGCGCGCGGCTGGCAGCGGCCGGATAGTCGCGGTCGCGGATCGTGCCGCTCTGCCATACGGCTTTGGTGCCGCCGCCGGTGCCGGTGCCAGATCCACCGGCGCCGGTCCCGTCGCCGCGCCCGCCCGCGCCCGACCCGGCGCCGGGGTTAGGTGTCGCGCCCGCCGATGCGTCGCTCCCCGTGCCAGGCTGCGGCGCGACGGCGACCGGGGGTGCTATCGGCGGCAGCTTGGGTTTGGGCGCGGCAATGGGAGCGGCTTTCGCGTGTCGATTTGCTGCCGACGCCTTGCCGCTTACGGTATCGCTGGCGGCATTTTGCGGCACGACCGGTTCAGGCGGCGGTGGCGCCGGGATGGCGAGCGCTGCTATCGTTTGGCCGACCTTGCGAACGACGTCAAGGTCGAGCCCGCTGGCGAGGCCAAATCCGACTGCGACCACGGCCAGCAAGGCGCCGCCGCCCGACAATATCTGCTGCCGCCTGGAAATCCGACCATGATAGGCCATCGTCTGCCCCAAAAAATGGGCGCAACTGCGCACCAAACCGGGGACCAGATTACAGGAAGTCGTCTAGCGTGGACATGAACCGGTCGAACTGATCGTGATGCAGCCAGTGACCGGCGTTTTCGAACTCGATCACCTTGGCGGTGTTGAATGCTGCCAGGCGACCGTCGCGTTCAGGGTTCGACGCCCAGCTGTTGGCGCCATAGAGCAGCAGGGTCGGGCAGGTTATCGCGCCCCACAACGCTGCGATGTCGTCCTGCGGCATGTCGAACGCGGGCCAGACGTTCAGATAATTGTCGAACTTCCAGCTCCAGCTGCCGTCCTCGTTGCGGCTGATGCCCTGGATGGTCAGGTGGCGCGCCTGCGCCTCGGTCAGATAAGCGTTCTCGCTCATCATCCGCGCCAGCGCGTCGTCGAGGGTCGCATAGCGGCGCGGGGTGCGTCCCGCGGCCTGCCGCTTGTCGTCGATCCATTTGCGAAAACGTTCGGCATAGGGTGTCGCGGCGCGCTCGGCGATGACCTTCGGCGACGGCCCCAGCCCCTCGATCGCGACCAGCTTGCGAACATTTTCCGGGTATAGCCCGGTATAGCGCAGCGCGATATTGCCGCCCATCGAATGCGCGACGATGCTGACGGGCCCCAGATCGAGCTGATGGATCAGCTGCGCCAGATCATAGACGAAGCCGTCCATCGCGTAATTGCCGTCGGGCGACCAGGCGCTGTCACCATGACCGCGCAGGTCCGGCGCGATGATGTGATAACGATCGCGCAGCTTATCGGCGACCCAGTCCCAATTGCGACAATGGTCGCGCCCGCCATGGACGAGCAGCAGCGGCGGCGCGCCGCGATTGCCCCAATCGACATAGTGCAGCTTCAGCCGCTGCGAGATGAAGCTGTTCGAGGTGGGGCCGGCACTTGCCATCGGATCGTCCTTGCTGTCTGTTCCCGTTTCAAAAGGCGACTGGTTCCGATCCGTCAACCCCGCATATTCAAGAGTGGCGGCACGGGCGAACGGCGCCGATAGATTGCATAAGGGAGAGAGCCACGATGACGACATTTCGCGATAACCTGCTCGCCGGCAAGACGGCCTTTGTGGCCGGCGGGACCAGCGGCATCAACCTGGGCATCGCCAAACGGTTCGCGCAGCTCGGCGCAAAAGTCGCGGTGGCGGGGCGCGATCCCGACAAGGCGGCGCGTGCGGCGGCCGAGATCGGCGCAGGCGCGATCGGCCTGTCGGGCGACGTGCGCGATTATGCTGCGATTCGCGGCGTGATGGAAACGGTGGTTGAGAATTTCGGCCGCATGGACATCGTGATTTCGGGCGCGGCGGGAAATTTCCTCGCTCCGGCGCTCGGCATGTCGGCGAACGCATTTCGTACTGTTGTCGACATCGACCTCAACGGCACGTTCAATGTATTCCGCGGCTGCCACGATCTGCTCAATCGTCCGGGCGCGTCCTTGATCGCGATAACGGCGGGGCAGGCGGTCAATGCCTCGGCGCTGCAGGCGCATGCATGTGCCGCGAAGGCCGGGATCAATCAGCTGATTCGGGTGTTGGCGCTGGAATGGGGGCCCGAGGTGCGGGTCAACGGCATTTCGCCGGGGCCGATCGCCGGAACCGAGGGCATGGCGCGGCTGGCGCCCGACGCCGGGACGCGCCAGTCGCATTTCGACCGCATCGCGATGAAGCGCTGGGGCGAGATCGAGGAGGTCGCCGAATCGGCGGT
>VFQO010002007.1_pt1 | contig 13592 bp, 9 predicted proteins | sample 3512331 | NCBI WGS metagenome assembly VFQO01 (sample SAMN10412371, study PRJNA504923) | tailings metagenome | isolation source: Replicate 3 from Balatoc abandoned mine | place: Philippines: Itogon, Benguet | collected 2017-08-28
TCATTCCCCTGTGTGTCGTCACCCCGTCATGGGTATTTCATCTGTTTATAATTTGTTTTTTAATGGTCAGATAGCTTGTCCCGAACTCGATTCGGGAGAATGCCCGAAATAATCACCTCCCTATGTGAGAAGCTATTCACCTGGGCATTTCTTAGGATGAATAGTTATTCAAAGGAATGCTGACAGGCTTAAATGCTATTCCCAAGTCTTTTATTGCCAAATCGGAATTGTAAACGATTTGAGGCTTGCCTATAGGAGGTTGATTGTTGAGCATCAATGTCACATCCGAGACCCTGTAACTTTCCCCTGACAAGAGATAGTTTTTTCCATGGATGTTTTTGGTTGTCGCCGCTTTGTAAATCGCTTCGGCAACATCTTCTACATCTACCAATGCCCATAAAACATCCACGTCATAGATCATTTGGATAAATGGGTTGGGAGCAATTTTATTTTTAAACAAAAATTGGATCCCCGTAGAAGTGGAATCCTGTCGGTTTGACAGAGATTTTCCCATCACACCCACTGGCGAAACTGATGTAATTTCAAAATTTAGATCAGGGTGGTCTACGGTGAATTTATCGACCGCCTGATTGGCGATAAACTTAGCTTGGGCATAGGGAATGCCTTCTTCGCTCATAAATGGCGCATCTTCTTCAGTGATTTGCTCACCTTCAGTTTTTCCTGCAGGTAAAAATGGAAAGCTGGTGTTAAAAGCAGCTACGGATGCAATGAATACTACTTTCTCAATCCCGGGAGTCTTAAGAACTGCTTCAAGAAAGTTTTCCGTTCCCTTGATAGTCGGGTCAAATAGCTCTTTCTGAAGATCTTTCACATCCAATTGAAATGGTGTTCCTCCGTGAATTACAATATCACAGTCTTTCAGAAAATCCAAAAGCTCCTCTTTGTTTTCCACATCCAATTGAGCGATTTCCAGATTCCCAGCATTTTTGAGGCTGAGCAAGTGTTCATACTTTTCTTTTTTGGAAAGGTCTGTGGTAGAAACTTTTACCTGGTATCCTTCATTCAAAAACTTTTGGGTGTTGTAGCTTCCAATAAAGCCTGAACCTCCGATAATGCCTACTGTTTGCATTGCTTTTTAGTTTGATCGAGTAATAAATTAGTGAAACTAACTTTTCAACTGTCTAGGTGTAGGACGAACAGTCTTAAAAAATGTCCGAATGATATGAATTACTTTTCGGAGGAAGATTTGGCAGTAAATAGGATTAATCAAATTTCCCTAACCCATTGATTTGTAATTATTCCTTGCTAAAAAGTCTTAGGTAACTGACTATCTCAACTAATACATTTATGTTTGGAATATGCAGGATAGTCTCCAAGATCAACTGAAGTATAAATTGTCAAAACAGATTTATTGCGATTTATCCTTCATACTGTTCTTCTCTTTAGTGGCAATGAATCTGAGAGAATACGGGTAACTATTGAAATGGCGGAACTCGAATTCGATGTCGATACTGCCGTGCCTTTAGGATTGATTGTAAATGAACTGCTCACCAATTCATTGAAATATGCTTTTCCCAATGGGGGAAAAGGAAATATCGAATAGAGTCTGAAAAATGTGGATGAAGACAATTTTCAGTTAAAAATCAGTGATAATGGAGTAGGTAAGGCCGTAGATGCTAAAGCGAAAGGCACCGGCTTTGGCTCCCAGTTGGTCGAGTTGCTTACCCGTCAAATTGATGGAAGTCTGATTCAGGATGTCAGTAACGGCACCATGATTTTGATCAACTTTAAAAGGCAGATTGCGGGAATTTAGGTAGAAATAAATGGATGGCGTAAAGTCAAATTAAGACCCCGTCAAATAAATTTCTAAAGAAAACGGTCTAGTGTTTATGATCCATTCGATGTTTTTTCAAAATATCCTCTCCGAAATCATTTCCTCTTTCTCTCCAAATGGAGTGGATATGATTGGCATTGTCCAAAAAGCCAATGTTGTCATATTCGATCAAAAAGTCCGGGCTGTGGACCACGTAATAATGGGCTTTCATCGGCTCGTAGCTTCCGATCCACGCAAAATAGACCTCTCCCATTCCTCGGGCATGAAGCTTGGCTAGGTATTCTTCTGCTTTCTGATGATCCAGATTGCCAAGGTATTCTTCGATGAGGTAGTGGAGGATTTTTTGTTGGCCATCGTTGAGATCGGAGCCTTTGATGCCTTTGAATTTTTCCAGCCATTGAGGGCGATCAGGGCTGGTAATGATGTCCCCGGGGACTTTTTCGCTGAGTGTTGCTTTGGCTTTTTGAGAATCATCCAGGGCATTGATCAGCCAAAATCCATAGTCCTCTTCCTTGCTAAGTGGCCGTAAGCCTGCATATTGGGTCGCCTCCACTACAGCAGGATCCGAACCCAAAAACAAGGGGGTCATGGTAAATTCATCCCCAGCCACGGTGAGATTGATAGACAAGTGATGTCCTTCAAATTTCAGCCCCCAAGTGTCTTCCGTTTCCGGATTTCCGGCGATAGCCAGGTAGTAGTTCCCGTAATCCCAATTCAATTTTCGGATAAACTCCATGCTTCGCTCTGGGACTTTTCCATGCTGAAACTGGATCTCAAACAACTCATGGAGGATGTCATCCACCTGCATGATGGCAAAGGTTTTCAGGTAGCCCTGAGAACTGAAGATGGAGCTAAGGACTTTGTGGAAGGCGATTTTGCTGGCTGGAGAAAGATCACCATATCGCAGTCCGGCTCGGGGTGCCAATCCTAGCGGGAGGTTGGTCCATTGAGTTCTGGCGCTGTCCGACAAAGCGATGGTGCCAGCATTCCGTTCTTCTTCACTTAAAGTGACAAGGAATCCAGTTGTTGATTTTTTCAGCAAATCGGTGGATTGAGTCCAGGAATTGGAGGTGGAGAAAAGGATAATTAAGCACGTAACCAAGAGCGCTTTCATGGATATTTAGTTTAGTATGAAGTTGACAAATTGCTCCCAAGCGGGGGTTTTGGTAAGGGTGAAATAACCTATCTGAACGGTGAGGTATAGTCCCAAAGCAATCAGGAGCGGCCACGATTTTTTGCCTTTTCTGAAGTCCTGAAGCAATAAAATAAGTATGATCAGGTCATTTATTACAAATGCCAAGGTTTCAACCGGAATACCGAAGCCCAGGGTTTCCAGACCAAACCAAAAGAAAAGGGTCCGATCCAGTGTCGGTCCCATAAACGTGAGGGCAGCGGCGATCATAAATCGGGCATGAATGGAGGACTGCTTTCTAAAGGCAATCGCTAACCCATAAAACACTATCAGCCAAAAAATATAGGTAAAGGCAAGTGCATGGTAGGCAGCAATCACTATTCTCCCTTCTGCTTCCGTGTAGGGTGCAATTCCCTGGGCCAAATCACTTTCTAAGGAAGTGATTTGAGTAGCGTAGCCGTTTTTCAAAACCCAATAGGTGACCAAAATCAGAACCGGTACCAGGAAGTAGCTCAACCTGCCTAGATTTCGGTGAAGTCGCACTTGCCTATATCGGATCAAGAGGGGTTGGATAATCATCATGCCCATCCAAATACCCATTAAAATGAAATGGGCATGAATCATTGTGGGACTGAAATCCAGCTTGGTAAAATAAGTGAAGTAAAATCCAGTAAAGACCAGCGGAATAAAAAGCATGAGCCAGTAACCCAGGTTTGGGTAGAGCCGATAGACATTTTCTTTCATCGCCATAATAAAATAGAATAAAGTGAAGGTGATTTCTATGGTGCTAGTTGGCGGTAATCAAAAAAGAATGGGGTGGTAATCGACCGAGAAATTCCAATACTTAGGTAAACATGGATTAAGTTAACCAATTTTGCTGGAAATCAAGATTTTGGGTTCAGCGCCACCAAAAATTAGATTTCAGACTTTTCGCCGTTCTTTCCGGAAAGGAAAAGATAATTCAAGTTTTCATCTACCACCTGGAGTCAGGTTCTATCCGCCTATTTCTCTTCCTCCTAGAATCCAAGATAAATCTCAAAAGCTTGACATTTCGAAGAGCCTGCAGATGGGACTTTTTCATCCATGTACTTTCCGTAAAACATCTTGAAGGAAAACGAGTTTGGAGTATGGAGGAATGTTGTGCATGAAGTAGTATTTTGATGAAGTATACGGCGTTAGTATTTTTCATTTGAACCAACCACTGGACGAGTAAAACCGCCTTTAAAGTTTAAAAAAGATCGTAAACCGTCAAACCAAGTAGGGTTAAAGCGGTAGAATAGTGTCAGACCAGGATCGGAGGTCTACACTTCAAAATCAATCTTAAGAAATAATTTATTTGCTTTCAGGGGATGGCGAAGACAGATTTTGTAGAATATTCAATAAGGATATCCGGGACATTGCACGTAGGGATCAAATAGCGGATTTTACTTTATGAAAAATCCCTCTAGCCATAAGAGAAGGGGGAATATGTCAAAATCCAGCATCAAAACTTTGAGTCCTTTGGCTGCTTGCAGGTTTGAGCATACTTAGACCATTCAAAAAATTTCATCCAAAAAACCAATGGATATTGGGGGAAAAAATGTTAAGCGGATCAAAAGAATTTCTTATTTTTCTAAGAATAATAAAAACCAATAAATAGAATTGTTAGAGAATTCTTTTTATAGTCCAATTTATTATTGAAAAAACCATTTTTCTTTCAAAACATAACTTTAACGTAAATGAAAACTAAAGTAGGGGTTGGCTACAGCAATCAAACGGATTCTTTTGCAGCAGGGAAGGAGGCTACAGCGGCAGCCTTGGAAAACGGGGGCTTGGAAAAAGCAGATTTTGCATTGATTTTTTGTGGAGGCAAACATAATCCAAAAGAATTTTTAGAAGGAGTGAATTCATTGATTCCAACCTGTCAAAAAGCAGGTGGGACATCTTTTGGAATAATTACTGACTCATTTATTGGGTATGACGGGTTTGAAGTGGGGGTGACTCTATTCAGCTCCGAAAAAATCAAATTCACTGTCTTGGCACAGGGAAACTTAAATGAAAATGAATTTGTGGCCGGTGATGAACTCGGGAAAAAGATTGAATCTGCCGGAGTGGAAGATCTTCAGGCACTTTGGGTATTTTATGATTCGAGTAAAAACCAAAGTCCTCCGATGCTTAATTTTGCCACGCCACTGTTTGCAGCCTTGGAACCTCATTTACCCAAGGGTCTTCCTTGTGCGGGAGGGGGATTTTTGGCAGATATGAGGCTCAGTCAATGTTACCAGTTTGTAGATGACAAAATCGTCTCTCAGCATGCCTTGGCCATTTTGATTTCAGGTGAATGTACCATGGAAACCACCATCCTTCATGGATGCCATCCCTGCAGTGATTACCTGACTGTTACCAAGGCCGAAGGTCCTGTTGTATTTGAAATTGACCATCGACCTGCAGTCGATGTCATTCATGAGCTTTTGGGAGGGAGTGAGGTTGTGGACATTAAGGATTTTGCCATGAACGTCACGCTAGGCATAAATAGGGGAGAAAAGTTCGGTGAGTTTAAGGAGAGTGAATTCGCTAACCGGCTTACCCTGGCAGTGGACGAACCCAACAAAGCATTGGTCATGTTTGAGCCGGATCTGGTAGCCGGTTCAGAGGTTCAATTGATGCACCGAAATCTGGAGCCGGATTACCTGAATTCGGTAATCGACGGGGTAAAGGATATTATTCATAAGTTGAACCCTGTTTTTTCACTGTATATTAATTGTGGAGGAAGAGCTCGTCCCTTTTCCGGAGTTAATTTTGAGGATGCTGAATCCGTACAGGACGCAGTGGGATCTGTTCCCTTGGCAGGATTTTATTCCGGAGTGGAAGTGGCCCGGGTAGGGGAGTTTTTGCAGCCCTTAGATTGGACGGGGGTATTGTGTTTCCTAGCTGAAAAATAATCACGATGTCCTCCTTGGAAGAGAAGCTTGCTCAGGCACAAAAAGAGATCGATTATTACAAAGGGAGATTGAAGCAGCTATCCACCTCCTATATGGCGCTTGAGTATAGGACGGCTGATCTTTCAAAGGATGTCCTTCAAATGACTGAGGGACTAAAAGTAATCGCCGAACTTCAGGATGTGGATGCGATGAGCGACGAGGACCAGCTGTTTGACAACCTTGCTGAAAGCATCAACATTCGTCTGAAAATGGATGTGGCAGCCATCCTCCTTCCTGTCAAAGAAAGGAAACTGGAGTTTGAGATGCGTTATCTGAAGGGATTTGGTAGCTACAATACCGAAGGCGTAAGGAAAAAAATCATAAAAGTTCCCGAAGAAGTTTATCAAAGCAAGGAGGCTGTCTTGTTCAATAAGACGGATGAAAAATCGGAGTTTGGAGCATATCTGTCCCAGGAGCTGGAAATTGAAAACCTGTTGTTTTCCCCAATCGTCCACAATAAAAATATCTTAGGATACTTTTTTGCCGGTAGGCGAACTCAGCTATTACAAAAAGGAAAGGGAATATTACCCTACCACCTCAATATTATGGATGCGATTGGCGGGGTGATTTCTACTGTTCAAAATCAGTTGGAAAGACAGCTTGTCCTCGAGCAACTGGTCAATGAGCGGACCAAAGAACTTCAAGAGGAAAAAGAGATCAGCGAAAATCTCCTATTGAATATTTTGCCATTTGAAACTACTCAGGAATTAAAAAAGAACGGTAAAGTAAAAGCCAAAGATTATAGCATGGTAACCGTGCTTTTCACAGACTTCATAGACTTTACCAAGTATAGCGAAGGCATGTCTCCCAAAGAGCTGGTAGAGCAGATTGACTTTTATTACCAGGAGATGGATCATATTACCATGAAGCATGGCGTAGAGAAAATCAAAACTATAGGGGATAGTTACATGTGTGCGGCGGGATTGCCGGTAGAGCGGGATGATCATGCTGTGGCGGCCGTTCGGGCTGCTTTGGAGATTCGAGATTTTGTAGAACAGACCAAGGAAAGGAAAATGAAGACCGGGGAGCCCTATTTCGAGATTAGAATAGGCCTCAATAGTGGTCCGATAGTAGCGGGTATCGTGGGGATCAAGAAATTTGCTTATGACATCTGGGGCGATACAGTCAATGTGGCGTCAAGGATGGAATCAAGTGGGATTTCCGGGGAAGTTAATATCAGTCAATCCACTTATTTATTAGTCAAAGACCTTTTTCACTGTGAATACAGAGGACAGATACCTGTAAAAAATAAGGGGGATATTGCCATGTACTTGGTAAATCCCAAATAATTTCAATTAACTCCTGGCCACCATTCAGAATTTTAGATGGGAAGCCTCCACTCATTTTTAACCCATTAAATTCATTTGGTATGAGTCAATTCGATTTCCCAAGAATTAATTTTCATGGCAGTGTTTTGCTGGATGTACCCACAGGAAACAACAACAAGTTTGCCCCTTTGATAATTTACGATCAGGTGGACGCTTTGCCATATAACCCTCCAAGAGTATATATCACTGCAGAACAATTGCCAGCGGTCCAACAGCTTGGGTATGCCGTTTCTACGGATGATACCGGGCAGAATTATGTGGCGATTGAGGGCATTTCCAGGGAAAATTACGATCAGTGGGCAACCAGTCTCTTGGGTCGTTCCGGCTTGGATGATTGCTATATTCCGCTTTACAAGGAGATTCCCTTAAAAGGGGATGGGGACCAGCCTTCGCTCTACGATGGATTGGTACAGCCGGGGTATTGGAATTATTTCGGAGACCTCAGTGTCTTTGCTGAGGATATTCGGATCACCGGGATTCAGGTAGCAGATGGTCAGGGTGGTGTGATTACCTTTACTCACGGAAATTCAGATGGGTGCCCTGCAGGTTTGGCCCAATTGCTCAATCAATCCTTTTCTTTCCATCAGCAATTTTTCGAACCCGGTTCCAGGACTACGGCCATGCTTTGTGACATAGACAGTGTGGGTGACACCTGTACCCAAATGTTTTGTTCTTTGGCAGGGATCTATGGAAATTCTCTAGGACAAGAAAAGACCTATTTCACTGGAGTGCCCTGTAAGTCCACCTTCAATTGGTTGTCTTTTTCCAAAGTGCTCAATTGGAATAACCCACTCCTGTCTCCCATGTCAGGGGGAACCTACTTCAACTCTACCCTTGCGCTAAATTCCGATCAAACCGACCCCTTATTCCAGCAAGACTTAAATCAGGAAGCCGGATTTTCGGTTGATGCGCTTTCTATGAAAATCCTCATCCATCAGGTCTATGAGGTCAGAAATCCCCTTTACGACAAAATGCCTACTGCTCCCTTGGGAAATAATCAGACCTCGGTACCAAAGAATCCAGCTCGGGTGGCATTTTCCGGTTCTTTATGTCCTTTTGTCGAAGGTACAGACATGAAGACGACCAATATTGCCAGAATCCTCAAAAATGGAATTGCAGCAAATCCTACCCTGGACCTGAGCGGAATCGTGACTCCTACGCCAATGGGACAAAACCAAACCCCGCTATCAGTCCCGTCCACGGTTCAGCTTGCTCCGGCGTTTTTAAAGGTAAATTATCAAAAGAAAGTGATCAGCCTGGATGTGTTAAACACAATTTGCGAATATGGTGTAGGACTTGGTGATTACAGCAAATATGGAGGTCCATCCTCTATTCCTCCATTCTTGGGTTTTGAAAATTATGATTTTGGACCACTCTCCCTAAATTTCCTTCCGGACGATCAATCGCCCTCAACCGTAATTGGCACATTTGACCATGCCAAAGATTACAATATGGCTGTATTTTTAGCCCGAGGAGGTGTCATGGACTTCCCCATTCCCCCCGGAATACCGGATTTCTCAAAAGGTAAATTCGAGATTTATCGTAATGGGCAACCTCTTCTGATCGAAGATGATTATTTGATCCAGTCGGACCAGCAAGGATCTTATGCTGAGCAAAATCAATCTGCCTCCGATGGATACAAATCCGATGGACCGGGAAGGGGACCAGTCATTTTGAGGTGCTTTTATCGAGGCAATCCAGTGACTGCACCGGTGGCCGGGAAAATCCGGAACGGAGCAACGAATGCTTTGGAGGATTTTAGTTTTTATGATGGGGTAACATTTGAATACGACACCCAAAAAGCGGGGTGCTTTCAATATGTATTAGGAATTAATCCTGCCCAGTATTTTACACCCACCAATAAGGCAGAAGTATTTTATTTGATAGCCAATGGATATACCGTGACCACCCGAGTATTGGCGGCCGCTCCAGAACTCGAGGTTTACCTGAATGGCTCAGTTCCCTTGACCTGGCAGGTACTGTATGAAAACATTTTGTCCAATTATCACAGTGTTTTGCCCATTATGAATGCGATCCTCCCATTCAATGAAGCGGTTTGGAGTGAGCCCTATACTATGCGCAGAATGCTGATGCTGACCGATAGCAAAAACTGGGGGGGATATATGTATATGCCAGTAACCCGGGAATTGTCCAAAAATCAACAGGCCCTGCTTCAAATGTGGGCCAAGCAGAAAATGGGTTAAGATGCCAACTCTCACAAACATGAAAAATTCAACATTGGTCCTATTAGGCTGTTCCATAAGCTTGCTGCTGCATCAATTTTGCTCTTCTCCCAAAGAGAAAAACACTGCGAACATAGAAAAAGATGCCTTGATGGCTTCCCCTTTGGTGAAACGGGTCCAACAGCTCTTTGAGACTGGTGGTGGGGACAGTACCCTACAGGATTTTATTCAGGTCAACTTGGAACCTATAGATCCCGGGTTTAAGATTCCTGCTCTTCAAAGTCCGGTTTTTGCCACCTATGGCAATCAGTGGGTCTTCTTTGGAGGCAGAAAATCAGGGCTGCACAACATGAACAATGATCCGCCCGCTTTTCCTAACCTGCTGGCAAACGATTCTATTTGGGTGGTTGATTTAATCCAGAAAACTGCGGTGGGGGTGCCATTGCCCAAAGCGTATTTTACCTACCTGAGTGGAAGTAGCATGCTCCACTTCCAAGATGGGGAGACGCTGTATGCTTCCGGAGGCTATACCTCTTTGGATAATTCTAAAGTCAGCAACTGGACTTCAGACTCCTTTTTCGAAATCAATATTCCCAATCTCATCCTTTACGTGACTTCCGGAGGCACCAGCCCAAGTTTGGAACAGGTTTTTACCAAGGTGATCAGCGATCCATTTCTGCAGGTCACTGGGGGTGAAATGATGGTTGTAAATGGAAATTTCTATCTCATAGGGGGGCAAAATTATAAAGGCGCATATCTTCCAGGAAATAATGGGGCTTACACTTCTGCTATTCGTAAATTCTCTCTCAAATCAGAGGGGAATGGCTGGATGCTCACCGATACGCTCTCTATAATTGACTCTGTCAAACTTCACCGAAGAGATTATACCCTGGCCAGAGTCATCACCGCTGACACGGATTCTATGGGGGCGGTTATCTATGGGGGGGTTTTTAACAGACAAGGTCTTGGATACCGTGCGCCGGTTTACCTCAATGGTCTCGGATCAGGAAATCCAACCGTCACCTTGGATCAAGAGACCTTGCAAAAAGTAAATTTATATTCAGCCGCCCAAATCGATGCTGTTTTAACTTTTGGTCAATATCGAGTGAGCCGGGTATCTATCTTGGGAGGAATCACTTACATGAGTTATGATTCCAACTCAGGAGGATTGATAGTCCCGGAGATTCCTCTTCCTTTTTCCAATTTGATATCGTCTTATTATACTAATGGACAAGGGGAAACCATCGAAATGGTACAGACTCCACCAAATCCCATGATGCCAGGATTTTTGGGTACAAACGCCCTGTTTTTTCCTTTGGAAAACTTGCGGTATGGAGACTCAGACACCATCATTGATTTGAACAAAGTTTTCCCTGATGGTACTCAAGGGCCGGTATTGGTAGGCTATATGTATGGGGGGATTTCTTCTCCCGTGGCCAATCCCATGTCTGGAATGCAGAATTACAATACAAAAGTGAATAATACTCTTTTCGGAGTGTATATGACCTTGGGGTTGGAATAGAGGTCTTCGTGGCGGCCGAAAGGGAAGAAGTATCCAAATAAGCTGGATCACTTAATGTCCCTAATTTACCTGACTTGATCTATAATTGTGGGAGGTGGATAATTTGCTTCTTTTTCAAGAACATACCCATTTTGATCCAGCATATGAAAATAAAGGAGAAGAGGAAAAAACATGCTTTCCTTTATGGTCTGCCGATGCTTACTTTTGGATCGAAATTTTAGGAATTCCTAATGCTTCACATCTTTAATTACTGAATCTTTGTGGTCTTAATATTTTTGGAATGGAGGTAAAAAAAAATTACTTTTTGATCAGCTCGCAGACTTCATCGGCGCTTTCGGTCTCGATCGTGTAGTGGACAAAAGGGTACTCAGCCAGGAGCTTTCGGATCGAATTTTTCACAGTCAGAATTTCCGCCGAAGAGATTTCTGCACGTAGTTTCACATGCGTGGTAAACACGTGATGCTCTCCGTCCAATGACCAAATATGGGTTTGGTGAAGGGAATCCACGCCGGGAATTTCCAGGATTTTAGCTTCGATTTCTGCTTTGTTGATATCTTTTGGTTGACCCTGAAGAAAGAGAAAAAGTGTCTCCCGAAGTCGCTTGGCCACATTCCAAAGAATAAAAAGCGTAATCATCAGCGAAAGTACCGGATCAATGTAAGGCCAATCCACAAAAAGCATGAGGACTGCGGCAACCAAAATCGCCGCCCAACCCAACACGTCTTCCAGCAAATGCCAAGAGATCACGCGTTCATTGAGTGTCTTGCCATGACTTACCTTCCATGCTGCATAGCCATTGACGGCTATTCCTAAGAGCGCCAATCCGATCATTCCCTTGGCATCGGAAGTCTCCGGCTCCATAATCCGAAAAATCGCCTCTCGAATGACCCAAATTGATCCTAAAATAAGCACTACTGAATTGATCAGCGCGCCCAAGAGGGAAAAGCGCCGGTATCCAAACGAATATCTGGAGTCCGGTTTTTTCTTGGCCAGCTTTTCCAAATACCAGGAAGTTCCCAAGGATAGACTGTCTCCCAAATCGTGAATCGCATCCGAAAGAATCGCCACACTGTTAACCCAAACTCCACCAACCAACTCTACTATTGTAAAGGCCAAATTGAGGGAAAAGGCCGTTCGGAGATTCTGCTCGGAGGGATGAGGATGGTGATGACCCATGGGTTTTTGCTTACTTGTTTAAAACAGGCGGTTTTCGGTGCTTGGTCCCCTGTTCATACGCATAGCTGAGGCGAATCAGGGTGGGTTCGGACCACATTTTCCCCAAAAACTGAAGTCCCGAAGGAAGACCCTTGGCGGTAAAACCCATTGGAACGGTAAATGCCGGCTGCCCCGTATGAGGGGAGATAATTTGGGAATTGTCGCCTTTGTAATCCTCCTGGAATCGCTCGATTAGTGCCGGAGGATGATTCCAACTCGGGTAAATCAGCGCATCGAGTTGGAGTGAATCCATGACTTTTTCGATTGCTTCGCGAAAAGCAATCCGCTTCAGATCAGTGAATGGATCTCCGCAGTCCTGATCCATATTTTCCGGAAGCTGGCTTTCGCGAAAGCTTTCCAAGCCATTTTTGGCATACTCAGATTTCGTACCCACCCGAATCACGTCCTCGATGGTCTTCATGGTATCCCGCTTCACGTAATCTGCCAAAAATTTTTCCAGATCCTGCTTGAAAACAGGGCACCACTGATTTCTGCGAAGGGAATCAAAGTTTTCCACCTCCACCGAGTCGATCACTGTAGCACCAAGGGACTTAAGGTCTGCGATGGATTGTTCAAAAAGGGCAGAAATCTCAGGGTCAGGATTCGCCTCGCTCAGCGTTCTAAAAACACCGATTCGAGCGCCTTTTAAACCTTCCTTTTGAAGGGATTGGAGATAATCCGTTGGAATTTTACCCGGTGATTTTTGGGTAATGGGGTCATTTGAATCGGTTCCTGCGATGACCTGAAGTACTCTAGCTGCATCCTCGACCGTACGGCACATGGGTCCGACCACATCATTTCTCAGGTAAAGCGGAACGATTCCTTCCCTGCTGACCAAGCCCAAGGTGGTCCGAAATCCCACCAAGGCATTGTGTGAAGATGGTCCGCGGATGGAATTTCCAGTGTCGGTTCCGAGTCCGATGGTTCCAAAATTTGCCGCCACTGCCGCCCCTGTACCTCCGCTCGATCCGGCGGGGACGTGATCGAGATGGTAAGGATTTCGGGTGGTACCCTCTGTCGAACTCTCCGAATGCATGGGGCTAAAGGCCCATTCGGCCATATTTGATTTGGCGAGAATGATTGCGCCTGCGTCTTTCAGTTTTTGGATGATGAAAGCGTCCGCCTCGGGATAAAAGTCAGCCAAAGCCAAAGACCCCGCAGTGGTCGGCAAACCGATCGTGTTGATATTGTCCTTGACGATCATGGGAATGCCATGAAGTGGTCGGAGTTTGCCGGTTTTGGAAAATTCCTCATCCATAGTTTTAGCTTGAGCGAGTGCTTCAGGATGGATAAAAGAAATGGAATTGGTCAGAGAGTCCCAAGCCTTGATTCGGTCGAGATAGGCTTGGGTGAGTTCTTCTGCTGAAAAATCTCCGTTTTGATAGGATTGATGAATTTGGGAAATGGTCAGTTCCTCCAAATGGATGGCGGCTTTTTCTGGCTTTTGGCATGACCAA
>VFQO010002010.1_pt1 | contig 13581 bp, 13 predicted proteins | sample 3512331 | NCBI WGS metagenome assembly VFQO01 (sample SAMN10412371, study PRJNA504923) | tailings metagenome | isolation source: Replicate 3 from Balatoc abandoned mine | place: Philippines: Itogon, Benguet | collected 2017-08-28
TGTGTTGACGCATGCCCCGGCGCATTGCGCTACCGGCGGGCTACTCCCCAAAGACCCCGGCATTTTAGCGCACGCAATGCCTATTTACCCCTAGGATGTGTTGAGAATCAGCGAGAGTTGATAACCCCAGCTGCGAGATAGATCATCGCTGCGAAGCTGCTATCCGTCTTGTCGCTGCGCATTGCGATACGTTTGAACTCCTTGAGCTTGCAAAAGAAGTTCTCGATCAAGTGGCGCCATTTGTAGACCTCAGCCCCTAGACAGGGCGTCGAAGTGTGAGAAATTGAAAACACCAACAACTGAAAAAATCGAAGGAACCGTATGTCCAAAATCCGCTCTTGTCTCCTGATCGCCGTTACGGCCGCAACCTTGGCATTGGCCGCCTGCGGTGAGAAAACTGCTGGCCAACCGAAAAGCGACGATGAGTATGCAAAGGTCATTGCACTCATCAAGCAAAACATCGCCTCGCCCGATAAAACGGTCTTCCAGCCCATGCTCAAAAGCGCAGATGGGAAGAAGTCGTGTGTGGCCTGGGATGTTACAGATTCTCTTGGTGCAAAGGCGTCCCGCGCATCGTTTCTGGTCAACAAGGACGGCAACTGGTCTTTCGAGATCTACCAACACATCGTCCAACTCAAGGAATCGTGCACACCAGCCGGGCTGGAAAAATGGAACCCGAATGCGCGCTGAATGCGCTTAAAATGAAATCGTGATCGCTTAATGCGTTCTCGCTGCATTCATTGCAGCACCATCAAATCTGCGGCCGCAAAGACCGTAATTCATTTCACCCAATGGGACCAGCTCCCATTGGGGATGGTTCCGTTCAAAAGGAGCAATCCATGACCGAGACCATTTCAGCCACCACGGCAATGCACAACGTCGAACAAGACGATGACGAGCACTACGCCGATTCCGTGGCTTTCCGCAACATCTACGCAGAACTCGCCGTTGCCAAATCGGTGAGCGGGAGTAGTGCGCCGTTGCAACCGCCGCTGATTCGCATGGACCTCATCACCCGCATGCTTGCGGGCGAGGAACTGGAGCCTGACGAAGCAATCCTCACGTTGCAGTCATCCCAAGGCGACATCAATGCGACTGTGGGCATGCTGTCAGACGCATCACCTCTTGGTGAGCGCGGATGGCTCTTGCCTTCGGGCTATGAAATCTTTCTGGAGCGACTCGAACAACACCGGGTCATGCTGGTGGAGTCCCCAATGGACCCCACTCTCGACCAGACGCCCATCGCATTCGATTGCTGGGCCGAGTCCCCTGAGCACGCGATCGAGCAGGCTGAAAACGCCTACCCCGGTTGCAAGATCGTTTGACCTAACACACCCTTGCGGGAAAGCTATCCCGCAAGGGATGGCTCCGCGACCATTCGAGGAGCAATAGCAAATGGCTGACAACTACAACGACATGACTGGCGTGCTGGTCCTGGACAAAGTGACCCCCGTGATTTCCGCGCTTTTCGGTGATTACAACCTGGATGCGGCATATCCCGGTAACGGGGAGGCGTACATCGCCAAAATTTCTGAGAGCAACAGCTGTACCTGGGACGGGGTTTTGGAAAACCTCCAAGGGCTTGCCGAAAAACTCGGGCTCGATGTGGAGAACATCGAAACCGTTGAGGATGCACTGGAGATCCTTGCAAAGCACTTCAAGGTAGAGCAAGACGAGTCACTGGCCGATCTCATCGAACAACAACCGTTCGAAGACGATGCAGACCTCGACGTTCTCTTCACGATTGCCCGGTTTTTCGATGACGGGCACGGGCTCAAAGCCTACAAGACAGAAGAATCGTGGCACTGCGACAGACCGCGATTGTTCGAATTTGGCGGCGCAGGTGCATTCACGGGCCTCCATGTCTCCACAGGCAGCTCATCTGGGCAAGCCGTACGCATCGGCGAGACGCTCGAAGCCGCTCTCGCTGCCGGGCATCTGGACACTGCGGCAGAAGCGGTACGTGAAACCGTTGACAACCTTCTGGCAGGCATCCGCGACGAAACGGCGCGCGCACAGGTGCAAAGCAAACTGGCTCAACTGCTGTCCATCACCACGACGCCCGAAGCAAGCCAGCGGGAGGCATATCAGGGATACCTGATTTACCAAGGCGTCTATATTGACGTCTCGTTTGAGGCGCCCATTGGTGCTTCCACCACGGAAAAGGATGCCGCCTACACGGCGGCTCTCGCCCAGAAGGCGGAAGTTGAATACTTGGCGATTGGCTCGCTCTGATCCAACCCGTTACCCACCAACCAACCCATGCGGGCACGCCGTACCCGCATGGGTACAGCTCCGCGCATATTCAATAGCCAAGAGCTAAAAATGAAAAACTTCACCGTTCACATATTCACGCAGTTCCGTGTCAAAGTAACCGGAATTCAGGCTGAAACGATGGTGGAAGCCATCTCAAAGGCCGAAGCAAATCTCAGCGAGGCGCATCTGGCGACCGCTGAATGGGCCGAGGGCACTGCCGATTGGTACGCCGTAGACCCCCTGTTGGAAAATGGGGACGTCGATTACGAAAATACGGGATGGTTTGGCCCAGACGAATTGCCGCTGATCGATGGAAAAACAACCATCGAACTGAAGGCGCAAAGGGCCGATCACGCTGTCATGTTCATGCAGGAACTGATGGACTCGGTGGAAACGCTCACCGGCATTGTGGAAGTGCATGGGTCGCGCACTCTGGGCGACCTGATGTACCTGCAACAGGCGATTCTGAAGGATGGCTTTATTGACCATTACCCGAATGAATCCAAGGCGCTGGAAATTGTCCGCACCTTGCCATCCAGCGAAAAGTGGGTGAAATTCTTCAGGATCGAAGACATTGCACCCGATGCATCCGGCCTCATTAACAATGGGGCTGACGTGGGCAAGGCGCCCGGCAACGACAGCTTTCTGCTGGCCGCCGGATGGCAGCTTGCCGATGGCTACACAAAGACCATCCTCCCTGGGGCCGTTTTCATGCGCCGCCTCGGTGGAAGCGGAACCAAGTTTGCGAGCTACGACCTCACTATCGTGCAGGCCGAGACTGGCGAATGGATCCCCGTCCATGGAATGGTCAAAATGCATGCCGTTGCCACCCCGCAGGAAGCGGCAGATGCGCTCATGAACCATTGGCACAACTTGCCCGATGCGGACAAGCTCGCATCAATAGCAACAGATCGAACCACATAATCTGTTGATTCAAAATGAAAGCCACCCTGCAAAGGGTGGCTTTTTTTCTGCTCGAAAGTTAATGATAAAGAACAAATTGTTGTAACATTCAATTCCTTTGAATGTGGAGAAATACGAACTTGACATCCTCTCCGGCCTAAACGCCGGAGATTCCTTCTGCAAGACGGCGATGTCCCGCCGCGAGAATGTTTTTTGCTACATTCACATCGCGGTCCTGTACCGTTCCGCACTCGCTGCAAACCCATTCTCTTATTCGCAAACCTGCTCTACCTTTCGGACTGCTGGCGGCACAGCAACACCAGGTTAGGCCTGAAAATCACTCCGGATAACGCCCTGGGCCACCTAACCCAGAAACAAAAAATCCCGCCAACTCAAACCCAGCCAGCGCTGCCCCTAATGCTGGCATGTGGCTAAAAAACAGTTGTCGCAACGAATGCACTGCTGCGAGCAATGCGGGCATGAGGAAAACAGGGATACGGCTTCAGCGCGTGTAGTGTTGCGCTGGGCCTTGGAATCAATATCTGGCCAGGAACTGGCCGAGACGGGGGTTCATTCTCCCCGTGAAACTCCATCCTTTGCAGCGCATAGGGTGGAGTAGTTCATGTTCAATCAATCCGCGGCAACGGCGCATCATCATTGCGCGGACACATTGCCCGCATCGCTCGCTCCTGCATCGCCTTCGCAATTTCGCGCTGCTCATACCGAAAGCGCTCCTCCAAGCGCTTGATGACCTTGCGACTGTGCGGCCTGAGATCAACTGGCATGTTGGCACTATTGCGTATCACAGATTGCATGTGGCTCCCCAAAAAAAGACGACCGAGTGCGTGACCATGCAAAACTACACAAATGACAGCACCAGTCAACAAACTACAGGCAAAAAAATCACGCCGGATAAAATTGACAATTCAGGAGAAATTTGATGTCCATTTCTAAGCATTGCTTCGACGCGCTTCAACAAGCGGGCCAATCCGTATTCGCCGCCCGCCAAGAATTCGCCAAGGAAGTCCAGGCGAACACAGCGAAAACCGTACAGCTGCTCGCCAGCGCACCGTTTGGACATGAGGCAGATCGTGCCTACGCAAACCTCCGTGCTGTCGCCCGTCTGGCCCAAGACCTCGAAGCCATCGAAGATCGTCTCAAGAGCATCTACATCTCCACGGATGAAATAATGCGCGAGCAGGCACAGCAAACGCCCGTTGTTGTCCTCTCGCTGCCCCCCGCATCAAAGTCCCCGCGCGCAGAGCAAAATGCCACGGCCGATGACGCCACGCCAAGGCGCCCGACACCCAAGCGGCCCACCAGCCCTGCGGCAGAGAATAAAGCCGTCCTCGCCTTCTTGCGCAACCATCTGAGCAGCACAGCCTGGAAGCGCGTGGCCGTTGCCGATGTTGCCAAAAGCACGGACATACCCAAAGCCAGGGTGGAACAAGCCTTGGCTGAGTTGGCGGCCACGGGCAAGATCGCCAGCAAGGGCAGGGGGCTATACCGCCTCGCCGCTTGAACTGGCTCCCCTATACAACCGCCTGGACCCCCATCACCGTCTCCACGCGTGCAGACATATCGGCCTTCACATAAATGGCGGTCGTCGAAATATCGGCATGCCCCAGCAACTGCTGCACCACCGTGAGATTCTTGCCGCTGGCCTGCAGCGTCTGATGGGCAAAGGTGTGGCGCATCCAGTGTGCAGAGGCCTTCGCGAAGTCCGTGTTCTTCGCGGCTTCATGGCCCTGCACATGCTTAAAAAAAGCCTTCAGGATGCCATGCAGCCGCTGGGCAGACAACGCGCCGGTGGCATTGAACGACCGGCGGGCGTTTGACGGCATATCCCCTTCGCTGCCCGCGCTGCCGCGGGTCAGCCGCTCATCGAGCACGCTCAGCAAAGGCACGTCCTCACGCGCCTGACCCGCATACTGGGACAACGCACCGCTTTCGATCAAGGCCAAGCGGTCCTGGTAGTGATCTTCCAGGGCTGCATAGGTCACCGGCTGCAAGGGCGCTACCCGCTCCCGCCCCCCCTTGCCCACAAAGCGGATCGACCAAACATCAGATTCCTGATTGTCCAGGCGCACCCTCTCCAGATGCTTCCACTGCAGGTGCACCACCTCCATGCGGCGCAATCCGGCCGTTTGCAAAAGCAGCAGGACGGCGCGCAGCCTGCGCCGGCTCGGGCCATCGGGCATGCTGTAGAGCGTTTCGCGGATCGCCCGCAGTGCTTCGTCAGAAAACGAGCGCATCACATCGAGCTTCATCTCTTTGCGGCGCGATCCGCGCACGCTAGCCACCGCATTGGCCTGGAGATAGCCGCTGGCATGCCAGTCGCGGTACATCCGGGAAATCGCGCTCATCGTCTGCTGGATGCTGGCGTCCTTCATGGGGCCGCGCAGTGGGCGCCAGTCCTGCGAACTTTTCATCAAAGGGGTGCGCTGACACCAATGGGCCGGCGGATTGCGCAGAAATTCCTTAAAGTCCAGGAAATCCTTGGTCACAAGCGCAGACAGCGGCGTCCTGCGCTCAACGATGGCCCACAGAACCAGGCGCTCGATGGCACGCTGATACGCGTCCACAGTAGCAGGCGATTTTTCGCGCAAGGTATCGAACCATGCCGTGATGGCATCCCGGTCTGTGAACGCGTTGAGCGTATTGGGCGTGGTTGAACGAAACGCCCCATACTGCAGATCCAGCGGCCAGGCCAGGGTCTCCAGCGGCACGATGCCGAACATCTGCGCATCAGACGGCACGGTGGCCACCACCGTCACAGGCGCATCGGGAGCATCGCCCACCACGGCCGCAATGCGCGGGTGCAGATCGAGCCCGATGGCCTCTTGATGGTCCACGATCCATCGGGTCAGGCGCAGCGCACGCCAGCGGCCCACCCCGGAGAGCTTGGCATACCAGCGACGGCCCCGCAGATTGATCCAGTTCACCAAATCCGACAGACTCAGCACTCCGTGCGCCTGCAACTGATCCACGAACGACACGTGCAGCCACAACGCGATGGAGTCGCTGCCCTTGGGTCGGTCGGCAATATGGGCTTGTACCCAATTGATGGTATCGATCTTGGCCCGCAGGCGCTCTTTTTCTGACAGCACGGGGGCGCTGGCTGCGGGTGCGGTGCTGGCCACTTCCTCCTGGTACATCTCCAGCAACTCGCGCTCGCTGTACATGTCCTCATCGAAGCGGGCGGCAAACGCCTCCAGTGTCAGGACGGGCGCGGCGGGCACCGGTGCGGCAGGCGCATCCTCCAGCGCCTGGAGCAAAGGCATGCCCAGGGGGCTCAGCGGTGACGCCTGGACAGCCAGGCGGATGCGCTGGTGCAGTTCACGGCAGAAGGCACTGGCTCGCCGGGCATCCATGGGCTCCAGGTGCAGCAGGTAGCGCTCGGCCGCAGCCTTGGGCGCAATCCCCTGCACCACGGCGCGCAGGAACGCGGTTTCACAGGCGTTGATGCCGGCGCTGGGGGCGGTGATCTTGGCCTTGGCCCCGAAAGGCCGTCCACGGCGGCGCTTGGGAGGCTGCAGCTCCAGCGGCTGGGAGGGCTGCAGCGGCCCCGAGTCATCGAAAACGGCAATGGAGGGGATTATGGCGGCTGTCATCTATTTATTCCCTATTCGTCAACGCATCATACCGCTCATTGTGTTGCGTTCTAATTAAATAGCGGATTCGCCTTAGTCAGGGTAGCAATGAAATTTTCAGGCGCGGAACTGTCGATGCGCGGCTCACTTCACCCGCGAGAGCGCGCCACTGATCTTTTGTTTTTGACCCCGCACCCACTGTGCCGTTGGCCAATGGCGCACCCGCAAGAGTGCCCCCCGCCGAGCCGCCCGGTGCTGGGCCCCAGCTCGCTCGCATGCCCGAGGCCGCGCCGGCACTGCGTGATGCGGACGACTACCCCCAGGCTGCTTCTTTGGCTATACTGACGCCGCCACCTCCGGGCGCACGGGCCGCAAGACCACGATGGAGGCGTCTATTTGGACATCGGCAAAGACCTTTTTTTCTTCGACTTCCCCCTTCTCCATTGGGCGGTGAAGCATCGCGATTGCGCCCTCCCGACACTGGCCTTAGCCGCCAGCGCGCTCCACAGCCCCTATAGGAGTTGTTATGGAATTCGAAATCAATGAAAACGGGAAGATCTACGCACGCAGCGTGGAGCTAAAGCGCATTGCCAAAAAAGCGCTTGCGTTGGGTCTTGCGAAGAAGAATGACCAGGCCCTGGACTTGATCGCCCAACTGGTGGGGCTCCGCGACTTTCACGCCCTGCGTCAAAGCGCCAAAAACATTGATCAGGACAAACTCATCCGCAAAAAAAGCGCGCATGACGCTCTTGCGCACGTTCGGTGCAAGGCTATCCATCGGGGGGAAGTCTTCCCCAAAGACCTCCCCGAACACTTCACCTCGGACTGGAAGAAACAGGCACTGCAGCTGCTCGACAATGCCTTGGCTACACGCACCCCTGGCACCCTGAACTTCGTGGCGCTGGTAGGTGCCAGCGACAGCGGGAAAACCATTCTGGCCAATGCGCACTGCGCGCGTCTCGGCGGTGGTTCACGCATCATCGAAGCAGGGCTGTTCGCCTGGTTCCTCTCGGGCTACAAACCCACCTCTGGCGATGTTGTCTACATGGATCGACCCGCATCCGCGAAGGTGCTGCCCGACAACATGCGCGGGGCTCCGAATTTGTTTCAGCGGCTCAAGGAATGGGAGACCACCCCTGAAAGCCAGCGCACGCTCCAGCGCGCATCTGAAATCTTCCGCGTCGACCACCCAGGCATCCCGGACGATGATTACACGCGGTTCCCGGACGAATCCATTGCGCGCAAACTTGCGCGCGAGTGTTCGCTGGTGATCGCCTTCCCGACCGTGGAGGCCGTTCACGCAGCTCTCGATCAGGCTGGAACAATCTACTCGGTAGGCAAACCGAAATCCTTCTCCGCTCTCAAAAACTGGGGCGCTGCGCATGTGGTCAACCTTGACGACATGACCGTCTGCACCCTGCACCCTGCACCGCACTGACGGGGAGTATGTCCCGTCTGTCTTGCCGGTTCTGGCATCGATTGCTTGAGTCCCCTCCCCCATGGGCGCCCACCGCGGCGCGCTCATGCGGAACAACCCTGTGCGCCCGCTATTTTGCCCGTGGGGCACAGGCGAGTCGCAGCACTATGGCGGACGCACCTTGCGTCATAGCGCGCCCCGGACCCTCACCATCGAAGACACAAACTCCCAAACATAGCCCTTGCCCACTCGGCGTGCCCCATATCCGGTGAACTGCAGGCCACGTCCAGATCAGCTCGCTGCACAACAGCCTGGAGCCAAAGGTGCCTGATTTTTTTCGGAAAGAATTCCCGCGTAAATGGGTATAGCTGCGGTGCCCCTGCCCCTCCATTTTCTCAATTTCTTTCTTTCTTTCTTTCTTTCTTTCTTTCGTCATTTGTCTGTATGATTCGCATGCACAACCACAAGGCACACCTATGCGTCCAACTGAAATCAGCGATGAAGACATCATCAATGCAGGCAAAAATCTGCAGGCGGCTGGACGAAATATCACCGGCTTCGCGCTACGTCAGCGCGTTGGCGGCGGGTCGGCCCCACGTCTCAAGCAAGTCTGGGATGAGCACATCAGCAGCCAGTCCGTCGTTGCCGCCGAACAAGAAGCGGAATTGCCAGTCGAATTGGAAGAACAGCTAAAGGCCGTTTCGCAAGCGCTTGTCGATCGCCTGCGTCAACTCGCAGCCGACCTCAACAATTACGCCGTGCGAGCATCAGAACGACGCGTCTCCGAGATTGTCCGTGCTGCCGGTGAGCAACGGGCCCAGGCAGAGCGTGAATTGGCAGACGCTTCCATGACGGTCGATGAACTTGAGGCGAAGTTGGATGCCTCGACATCGGAAGTCAAAGAATTGCGAGCCAGCCTCGCCGATCTAACCCAGAGCGCTCAGGCGCAAGCTGTCGAACTGGCCCAACTCAAGGAAAGACTGACTTCGGCCGAAAGTGCACTCAGGCTGTCAGACGATCGTCTCCAGGCAGAGCACACTCGGGCCAACGAAGCCCGGGACAAAGCATCTCGACTTGAGGGACAGGTGGAGACGCTCGAAAGACTGTTGGCATCGAAACGCTGACCACCGCCCCACCCTGGCGCCTGAAACATATTGCCGACAGCACTTTCTTGTCTCCCCTCCCCTCGCCGCCAACACGACCCTGGGAAACCCGCTCTCAGCAAGACCATGCACGAAGTCCCTCGCCAATCTTGGCGCGAGCCAAGATTCAGGCACGAATTCGAAGAGCAAAAAAAACCCGGCTGCGCAAGGCAACCGGGTTTTTTAGCACTGCACACCTCAGGACTCGATATGACAGTCGTAGTCACTCTCCAGGTGCGGATCTGAGTCTCAAAGCTGTCTCCTTTGAAAAAATGGAGGAACAAAGTCCTCCATTCAATGCAACTGCGCGATCAGGTCATCAGTCTGCATCATTGAAAAATCCTCGATCCCAAGCCACTTTTCGGTAAGCGAGCTGGTCGAGAACATGTAGACCGTCTGTCCGCTGTGGTCATGCGCACTAACAATGAACCGCCCCTGCTGAGGGTTGTTCACGATGTACGCTTCCAGCGCGCCGTTTTGCCTATAGAGGTGAATGCCCCTGGGTCCGCGCTTGTAGAAACCATGGTGACCAGAGCTATCGCCGGTCCCAAACGGAGCGAACGTGAGGTTATTGAAGCTAAGCATTTGTGTCTTCCATTGAGGACAGGTCCAGCCCGATGGGGCAGGAGCCCGTCCGGGGTTGGTGTTGGTGTCGGTTAGACCGTTTCGCCCGCTGTCAGGTGGCACAGGACTTCATCGGGCGTAACAACGTCACCACGACGCGCCTTGCGGATCAGACGCAAAAGCTCGCGGCCTTGCTGGGCTTCCACGACAGGCGTGTTCATCCATGCGTGGCGTTGGCCTATGGCGCGTTCTGATTCCGAAGCGCTCATTGAGGCCAAGCTCTGCGCAATTTCATTGAGCGAATCGATGTCCCAGTTGCCTGGCATCGAGTTTTCAATGTGATAGGCACAGTTGGCAGCCACTTCATCCTTCTCGTCGAATTCCGCAACAACTTCGGTATAAGTACCGAAATCGTGCACAAAATTCTTTACGACAAAAGAAACGCCTTGATCCTGCGCTTGTGGGAATTGGCGCTTGAGTTGAGCAACATAAGCCGTCAGCTCTGCTGTGCTGTCTTGAAGATAGAAGTCTGCTCCCATCTGGGCGCACTCTTCTTCCATGGGGCAGCTTGAAAGGGTAATGTAGTTCATGGCGAACATCCAAAATGACGATTCGCCCCGCAAGGACGAACCCTGCGGTTGAATTAAAGGGCGGCACGAGGCAGCCACATGCCAAAACGGCTATGTGCCTTTGATCCTAGTCTTTGTTCCCGGGTTTGCCAAGCAGGTGAAGCTATCCACCTACACCGCAAAACCTCGGCATACAACCTGCCAGCCAAATCTCCATACACCAAAGGATCAGATCGGTATACCGACCTGCGCGCTATTGCACACCTGGCACAGGGAAGTGCCAGCGCAGCGATGGCGGCCACAAAAACGGCGGCATTCAAACACCGGACATCCATGGGCACACATCCCTGAACCAAACCCATCAGCAAACATCTTGGCTCGCGCCAAGATTGCCAGCCTCCGAAGAGCACCACCCAAAAAACTACGGGGCGAAGCACTTTGGTTGCTAGGCTACTTTTGGCAGAGCCGCCCCAATTGGCTGGAGGGGTAAGCGCCGCCAGCCAGCGGCTGGCTTCAGTCGTCCTGCCTGTCCTGCTGCTGGATGTATTGCTTGATGATTTCTAGCGGAGCACCGCCGCACGAGAGCACGCAATAGCTGCGCGACCAGAGCACGGGCTTGGAATACACCCCCGCCAGTTCCTGGGCAAACATCGTGCGCAAACGCCTGCTGGTGCCCGTCTTGAGCGCATTCACGAATTCGGCCTGTGCCGCCGCGGGGGGAGCTCAATGAGCAGATGCACATGGTCAGGCCCCCCGTTGGCTTCGATGAGCCTGCCGCCCCAAGCCGCGCAGCGAGCCTGCACTTCGAACTCAGCCAGCATAGGGTGGAGTAGTTCATACACCGGATGAGTCTTGGCGCGAGCCAAGATGCACAACCCGCCCCGCAGGTGGATACATCGAACAGCAGCAAGCGTCACAATCACAAAAGAACGGAAGATTTTGCCGGGCAGCGTATTTCTTGCCCACGACAAGCGCGTCGAATGCAGGCAACCGCAACACACGCTTGCATGGCCAAAAAGAAAGCCAAATTGGTCGAGACAACAAGACTGCCGGCAACACATCTTGGCTCGCGCCAAGATCCTCATCACACATGATTCATGCATGAAACATGGTGTCATGCAGCCATTGATCTTGGCGCGAGCCAAGAAATCCGCACTCGGCACGGCCGCCATGTGCAAAACATGCAATTGACAAGATAAAACACGATAAATATTGACATGTAGTTGCGACATATACGAGAATAAAAGCGCAAATACAAAGAAAGGATTGGCAATGGTTATCACCATCGGGGCGGAGAAGGGTGGCGTGGCAAAGACCAGGCTTGCGACGAATATTGCTGCGTTGGCAGCAGGGAATGGCGTAGATGTCGTTCTGCTGGATACCGACAAACAGGGGTCGGCAATCAGTTGGTCGAATATTCGCAACGACGAGGGGGTAACACCATCGATTCCTGTGTTGGCTTTGCCGCCGAATCCGGCCAGAGAACTCGCAAATCTCTCGACCAAATACACATTGGTTGTTGTTGATATCGGGGCGCAAAACTATCGAACGATGCTTGAATGTGCATTGTTGAGCGATATGGTTTTGGTCCCATGCGGCGCCGATCAACAGGAAGTCGAATCGACACTGAATGTCTTCGACACCCTCAGACAGATGGGGCCGCGCCATGAGTCGGGGGAGATTCCTGCCCATGTCGTGCTCACGCGCGTCTCACCCCTGGAAGGCGCAAAGGCAACGGCAGAACTGCGCGACTTCTTCGCAAGTGAGAGTGTTCCTGTGTTCAAGTCCCAAATCGCCCATCGAGCATCATGGCTTGCCACTGGAAAGACTGGCCGCGCAGTGCACGAGCTGAAGGGCCGTGATCGCTCCCAAAAGGCCGTGGACGAAATGCAGGCGGTGTACGACGAAATTCTGCAGCGCATCAATGGCGAGGAGGTTGGACCATGAGCGGTTTCAAAAAGCGCCACGTATCAAGTGACCGCGTTGCGGCAGTCGAGGCGGTTTCGGCCAGTGTCCCTATCGTCGGTGATCCACGCATGAGCCCTATCGAATTGGGCGCGAACGATGCCACTCCAATACCGATGGCACAACACGCCAATGACTACAAGGTCGGCGGCGTCTATGAGGTGCCGCTTGGGCTGGTGAAATCGAACCCGTTCAACCCTCGCGCCGTTTACACGTCAAATGCGGTGGACAGTATGGCGCTTTCGCTCTCGACCTCGGGGCAGCGCATATCCGCCACCGGATATCTTGATGAACAGGGTGGGGTTACTCTGATCGAAGGTGAGACACGCTTGCGCGGTGCGCGTGCCGCTGGCCTGTCCACGCTGCGCATCGAGATTCGGACCCGCCCGACCAGCGACCAAAAGCTTTATGAGGAAGCACGATCAGCCAACGTAGAACGCCGGGATCAAACGCCACTGGATGACGCTATCAAGTGGACCGAACTGCTTGCAAAGAAAATCTACCCCACACAGGTGTCGTTGGCAAAGGCGCTCAACGTGGGCGAGGATTATGTCAGTCGCACTTTGTCTCTGGCTCAACTGCCGACACGGGTAATACATGCCGTGGCAGAGCACACAGATTTACTGAATCTGAAAATGCTCAACGCCCTGCGCGAATATTGGGAAGTCCAGGGTGATGAAGCCACGCTGGAACTCATTTTCGAGGTCGCAAAAACCGGCATGGGTTATCGCGATGTGATGGCCAGGCGAAAGGCTGCTGCCTCTGGTCCAGTTAAGCGACCACGCTCGACACGTGAGACTCTCAGCTTCAAAGGAGCTAAAGGGGAGCTGAAATCCTTTGAGGAAGACGGCCGCGTCGAACTCAGTCTGAAGGGGCTCAGTCCTGATGCGGCTCAGGAGATCACGCAGAAGCTAAAGGACCTATTTCCAAAGGACTGAACGCCGCCTGCAGAGGTGCCAACTTGAATGATCTGCTGGAGAACCGTTGTTCACAAAAAATGACGGTTGTGAGCACTTGCATACAAGGAGATCCGCTCAGCGCAAGACGACTGGCTTAGCGAATCGCATGCCAGCGTGCCCGTGCAGGATGCGCTATTGGCGGAACGCGTGCCAAACTGACTTGGCATAGCGGAACGCGTGACGAAACCACCCACCATGGGGCCGGTTCACTGT
>VFQO010002011.1_pt1 | contig 13578 bp, 14 predicted proteins | sample 3512331 | NCBI WGS metagenome assembly VFQO01 (sample SAMN10412371, study PRJNA504923) | tailings metagenome | isolation source: Replicate 3 from Balatoc abandoned mine | place: Philippines: Itogon, Benguet | collected 2017-08-28
CTACTTCTTGACATGGTTAGCCAGTTGGGACGTCGGGGCCGCGGGCCGCGGCGGCCGTTCCTGCATGGTCTTTCCGGTCCCAAATTTGAAAGACCCGCTTGGCCGATCTCGACGTCCTCAATGCGATCATTGCCCCCGAAGCCGAAGCCCTCGGCCTCGCGCTGGTGCGCGTCGCCTTCTTCGGCGGCGAGAGCGATCCGACGTTGCAGGTGATGGCCGAACGCCCCGACACGCGCCAGCTGACGATCGACGATTGCGCCGAATTGTCGCGCCGTATCTCGGCCCAGCTCGACGCGCTCGAAGAAGCCGGCAAGGACCCGATCGATATCGCCTATCGCCTCGAAGTCTCGTCGCCCGGCATCGACCGGCCGCTGACCCGCCGCGGCGACTTCGCCGACTGGGCGGGGCATGAGGCGAAGGTCACGCTCAAGGAAAAGCTGAACGGTCGACTGCGCTTTAACGGTGAGCTTGTCGGGATCGACGATGCCGGCGTGGTGACCATCGAAGACAAGGAAGAGGTTGAGCACAAGCTGCCGTTCGATGCGATCGACACCGCAAAGCTCGTGCTCACCGACAAATTGATTGCCGCAACCATCCCGCTGTCGCTCGACGGCGCGGACGAACTGGAAGAAGAAGGACAGGACTGATGGCCACTGCCATTTCCGCCAACCGCGCCGAACTGCTCGCGATCGCCAACAGCGTCGCCAGCGAGAAGATGATCGACAAGGGCATCGTCATCGAGGCGATCGAAGAAGCGATCCAGCGCGCCGCGCGCGCGCGCTACGGTGCCGAAAACGACATCCGCGCCAAGCTCGACGTCCAGACCGGCGACCTTCGCCTGTGGCGCGTCGTCGAGGTGGTCGAGCAGGTCGAGGATTATTTCAAGCAGGTCGACCTCGCCGCAGCGCAGAAGCTGCAGAAGGACGCCAAGATCGGCGACTTCATCGTCGATCCGCTGCCCGCGGTCGACCTCGGCCGCATCGACGCACAGTCGGCGAAGCAGGTGATCTTCCAGAAGGTCCGCGAAGCCGATCGCGAGCGCCAGTATGAAGAGTTCAAGGACCGCGCGAGCGAGATCATCACCGGCGTCGTCAAGTCGGTCGAATTCGGCCACATCGTCGTCAACCTCGGCCGCGCCGAAGGCGTCATCCGCCGCGACCAGCAGATCCCGCGCGAACTGATGCGCGTCGGCGACCGCGTCCGCGCGCTGATCCTGTCGGTGCGTCGCGAGAACCGCGGACCCCAGATTTTCCTCAGCCGCGCGCACCCCGACTTCATGAAGAAGCTGTTCGCGCAGGAAGTGCCCGAAATCTACGACGGCATCATCGAGATCAAGGCCGCGGCACGCGACCCGGGTTCGCGCGCCAAGATCGGCGTCATCAGCTATGACGGCTCGATCGACCCCGTCGGCGCCTGCGTCGGCATGAAGGGCAGCCGCGTCCAGGCGGTCGTCCAGGAAATGCAGGGCGAAAAGATCGACATCATCCCCTGGTCCGAAGATACCGCGACCTTCGTCGTCAACGCGCTCCAGCCCGCGACGGTGCAGCGCGTCGTGATCGACGAGGATGACGGCCGCATCGAAGTCGTCGTTCCCGACGACCAGCTGAGCCTCGCCATCGGCCGCCGCGGCCAGAATGTCCGTCTCGCCAGCCAGCTCACCGGCAGCCAGATCGACATCATGACCGAGGCCGACGCGAGCGAGAAGCGCCAGCGCGAATTCGTCGAACGCTCGACGATGTTCCAGGAAGAACTCGACGTCGACGAAACGCTCGCGCAGCTGCTCGTCGCCGAAGGCTTCGGCGAACTCGAAGAAGTCGCTTATGTGCCGCTCGACGAGCTGGCGAGCATCGAAGGTTTCGACGACGAACTCGGGCAGGAACTGCAGAGCCGCGCGACCGAAGCGCTCGAACGCCGCGAAGAGGCTGCGCGCCAGGAACGCCGCGGGCTCGGCGTCGAGGACGATCTCGCCGAGCTGCCGCACCTGACCGAAGCGATGCTCGTCGTGCTCGGCAAGGCCGGGATCAAGACGCTCGACGACCTCGCCGACCTCGCGACCGACGAGCTGATCGCCAAGAAGCGTCAGGACAACCGCCGCGGCCCGGCGCGCGAGCGCGCCGAGGACAAGGGCGGCGTGCTGGGCGAATATGGCCTGTCCGAAGAACAGGGCAACGAGATCATCATGGCGGCGCGTGCGCACTGGTTCGAAGACGAGCCGGAAACCGGGCCCGCGGCGGAGCCGCAAAACGGGGAGGCCGCCGATGCGGACCCCGCGCAATGATCAGCTAAGCGAAACCGACCGCGCAAAGGGGCGCGGCCACCATGTGCCCGAGCGGCGCTGCGTGATCACCGGCGAGGTGTCGCCGGCGGAGCAGCTCGTGCGTCTGGCGCTCGGCCCCGACGGCAGCATCGCGCCCGACGTCCATGGCAAGGCGCCGGGCCGCGGCGCGTGGATCGGCGTCGACCGGACCGCGCTCGAAACCGCGCAGGCCAAGGGCAAGCTCAAGGGCGGACTCGCGCGTGCGCTGCACGAAGGTCAGTTCGCCATCCCCGACGACCTCGGCGCGCGCATCGAGGCGCAACTCCAGCGCGCGACGCTCGACCGGCTGGGGCTGGAATCTAGGTCAGGCACGCTGATCAGCGGCAGCGAAAAGATCGAGCAGGCGGCGCGGCGCGGGCAGGTCCGGTTGCTGCTCCACGCGAACGACGCGGGCGAGGACGGGCGCAAGAAACTGGCGCAGGCTTGGCGCGTCGGCGAGGAGGACGAAGGCTCGGGCCGCGAAGGGCTGGTCTTGCCGGTGGACCGAAACACCCTATCTATGGCATTGGGGCGCGAAAATGCGGTGCATCTGGCGATAACCGACGCGCGCGCCGCGGCGCGCGTGCTCGCGCATTTGAGCCGCTGGCAGTTTTTCACAGGATGGAGTAGGGACGCGGCCAACCGCGATTCCGACCCGCATGATCCGTCGTCTGGCGATGGGGCAGAAATTGGGGTGGGGCCGACAAGCACCGCCGCTTCGGACGCGTTTTGAAGGAATGATGGTTTTCGATGAGTGACGAACAGGACAAACCGACCCTGAGCCGCAAGCCCCTCGGGCTGAAGCGGACGGTCGAGGCCGGACAGGTGCAGCAGCAATTCAGCCACGGCCGCCGTAACACGGTGGTGGTCGAGGTGAAGCGTCGCCGCGTGCTCGGCCGTCCCGGAGAAGCCGCACCCGAAGCGGTCGAAGAGGTGCAGGCTGCGCCCGCGCCGGCGCCTGCGCCCGCTCCGGTTGCCGCCCCGGCGCCTGCCCCGGCCCCCGCTGCGCCGAAGCGCGCGAGCGAGAATGACAGCCTGATGTCGCGTCAGGAACGCCAGGCGCAGCTGCTGCGCGAGGCCGAAGAGTCGCGCATGAACGCGCTCGAGGAAACGCGCCGCCGCGAAGAGGCTGCACGCGCCCGCGCTGCCGAGGAAGAAAAGGCCCGCGCCGAAGCACGCGCCGAAGCTCCCGCCCCTGCGGCGCCCGAGCCCGCTGCCCCGGCGACCGAAGCGGCACCCGTGGCCGACGCCGCGCCCGCAGCCGACGCTCCGGCTGCGCCGAGCGGCGAAACGCCCGCGCCGCGCGCTGCGACCACCAGCGCGGCCCCCGCGCCGCGCCGCTTTACCCCGGTCGAGGCGCCGAAGCGCCCCGAACCGAAGCGCCCCGAACCCAAGGCGAACCGCGGTGCCGACAACCGCCGCCAGTCGGGCAAGCTGACCGTCACCCGCGCGCTCAACGACGACGAGGGCGCCCGCGCGCGCAGCCTCGCGGCGCTCAAGCGCGCCCGCGAAAAGGAAAAGCGCTCGCATACCAGCTTCTCGGGTCCGCGCGAGAAGCAGGTCCGCGAAGTCGTCGTTCCCGAAAGCATCACGGTCGCCGAACTGGCGAACCGCATGGCCGAAAAGACCAACGACCTGATCAAGGCGTTGTTCAAGATGGGCAGTCCCGCAGCGGCCGGTGACGTCATCGACCAGGATACCGCCGAACTGCTCGTCGCCGAATTCGGGCATGAGATCACCCGCGTCAGCGAAGGCGATATCGACATCCGCCACGACGAGGATATCGACGATGCCGAGCATCTGAAGCCGCGGGCTCCCGTGGTCACGATCATGGGGCATGTCGACCACGGCAAGACCTCGCTGCTCGACGCGCTTCGCGGTGCGAATGTGCAGGCGGGCGAAGCCGGCGGCATCACCCAGCATATCGGCGCCTATCAGGTGAAGACCCCCGACGGGTCGCTCGTCACCTTCCTCGATACGCCGGGCCATGAAGCCTTTACCGAGATGCGCCAGCGCGGCGCCAATGTCACCGACATCGTCATCCTGGTGGTGGCGGCCGACGACGGGCTGAAGCCGCAGTCGATCGAGGCGATCAAGCATGCGAAAGCGGCCGGCGTGCCGATCATCGTCGCGATCAACAAGGTCGACAAGGAAGGCGCCAACCCGCAGCGCGTCCGCGAACGCCTGCTCGAGCACGAGCTGGTGGTCGAGGAGATGGGCGGCGACGTCCAGAATGTCGAAGTGTCGGCGCTCAAGAAGACCGGCCTCGACAAATTGCTCGAAGCGATCGCGGTGCAGGCCGAAATCATGGAGCTGAAAGCCAACCCCGACCGCGCCGCCGAAGGCACGGTGGTCGAGGCGAAGCTCGACAAGGGCCGTGGGCCGGTGGCGACGATCCTCGTCCGCCGCGGTACGCTCAAGGTCGGCGACATCTTCGTCTGCGGTGCCGAAAGCGGCCGCGTCCGTGCGTTGATCGACGATCAGGGCAAGCAGATCAAATCGGCGGGTCCGTCGATGCCGGTCGAGGTTCTCGGGCTCGGCGGCGTGCCGATGGCGGGCGACACGCTGACCGTCGTCGAAAATGAGGCGCGCGCGCGCGAAGTCGCCGCCTATCGCCAGGAACAGGCGACGCGCAAGCGCACCGTCCAGGCGCCGGTCAGCCTCGAGGGCATGTTCTCGGCGCTCGCCGACAAGGCCAATGTCATCGAATATCCGGTGGTCATCAAGGGCGACGTGCAGGGTAGTGTCGAGGCGATCGTCAATGCGCTCAACAAGCTGTCGACCGACGAGATCCGCGTCCGCGTGCTCCATTCGGGCGCCGGTGCGATCACCGAAAGCGACGTGACGCTGGCGGCGGCGACCAAGGCGCCGATCATCGGCTTCAACGTCCGTCCGAACGCCAAGGCGCGCGACATCGCGACGCGCGAGAAGGTGCGGTTCATGTATTATGACGTGATCTATCACCTGACCGCCGACGTCGCGAAGGAGATGGCGGGCGAGCTCGGTCCGGAGCGGATCGAAAATGTCGTCGGCCGCGCCGAGGTCAAGGAAGTCTTCCCGGCCGGCAAGCGCGACAAGGCCGCGGGCCTGCTCGTGCTCGAAGGTTCGATCCGCAAGGGGTTGCACGCGCGTCTCACCCGCGACGATGTCATCGTCTCGGCGACGACGATCGCGTCGCTGCGCCGATTCAAGGACGACGTCGCCGAAGTGCGCGCCGGTCTGGAGTGCGGTGTCGTGCTGGCCGATACGAACGACATCAAGCCGGGCGATCACCTCGAAGTCTTCGAAGTCGAACTGCGCGAACGGACGCTCTGACGGGCGTCCGCTCCGCATAACAGGGAAGGCGGCACCATGGCGCGCTACGTTGCCCTGTTCGGCAGCATCAATGTCGGCGGCAACCGGCTGAAAATGGTCGACCTGCGTTCTGCCTTCGAGGCCGAGGGCTTCAGCAACGTCGAAACCGTCGTGGCGAGCGGCAATGTGCTGTTCGACCATGACGCGCGGCCGACGCGCGGGCTCGAGGAAAAGCTCGGGCTGATGGTCGACGACCGCTTCGACATGACGAGCGCGGTCGTCGTGCGTGACCGCGACGAGCTGGCGGCGGGCGTGGCGGACAACCCCTTCGCGGGGACGAACGAGGACAGGTTCGTCCACACCATGTATCTGACCAACCAGCCGAGCCAGGAGCAGTTCGACCGGCTTGTCGGCGACCATCTGGGCCGCGGCGGCGAAAAGCTCGCGCTCGGCAAGCGCATGCTGTTCCTCGATTATGGTGACGGCGTCGCCGACAGCAAGCTCACCAATGTGTTCATCGAAAGGCGCTTGGGCTGCAAGGGCACCGCGCGTAACATGCGCTCGATCGCGCGCATCGTCGCGAAACTGGACGAAGAGAAGAAGGCGAAGTGAAGAAAGCCGAAAAGGACAATGGCCCGTCGGTCCGCGTGCTGCGCGTCGGCGAGCAGGTGCGCCACATATTGAGCGAAATCATCGCGCGCGGCGACGTCCACGACGATGTCCTCGCGACGCATCCCGTCAGCATCACCGAAGTGCGCATGTCGCCCGACCTGCGCCACGCGACGGTATTTGTGAAATCGCTGCTTGGCAAGAATGAGGAGGCGGTGCTGAAGGCGCTGCGCACCAACACCGCCTATCTCCAGAAGACCGTCGCGTCGAAGGTGCGGATGAAATATGCCGCGAGGCTGAAGTTCCTCGCCGATGAAAGCTTCGACGAGGCGAGCCACATCGAAAAATTGCTGCGCGATCCCAAAGTGGCGCGGGATTTGGAGAATAATGAAGAGGGGTGAAACCCTCGCCGTCGTGGCCGCGACGCTCATTGCAATTGGCGTTGCGCTCGGCATGTCCGTCGCGGAAGAGACGCCGGGCGACGTCGAAACCATCGTTTCTTCGCATAATTGTCGCGGAGCAGGGCCGCAGGTCGACGGGAGCGTTCGTTTTCAGCCCCCTTGTCCGATATCCGTTCCCTCGCCTGACGGTCGCTGGACGATCGTTCAGACGCCGCCCACCGGCGGCGAAGAGGAAATCTATGACGTTCTGGTCGAGAATGCGGACGGTCGTATCGTTGGATCGATCCCCGATGCCAATGACGGCATGCCGTTCACCCTTCGCTGGTCGCCGCGCCGCGACTGGATTCTGATCAATCATTATCTGGGGTCGGGCTTGGAGCAGCCGCGCGTTTTCCAGATTACCCCGTCCGGCTTGGTCGAGCATCGCCGCCATCTTACGGCCGGCCTTTTCCAGGCGCATCGCATTTCGCCATGCCTTCCCGTCGACAAGATGCAAGCATCGGGTAGCGGGTTCAAATGGTCGCGCGATGGCCGTCGGCTGGCATGGGCCTATGTGACGCGTCCCGATATGTGCGTCTTTTACGGCGATATGTCGGGACCCATTCCTCCCGACAAGCAATGGAAGCCGTTTCTGATGATCTCGGACGTCGACACCGGCGCGGTCGTCGCGGACTCGATCCGCCTGCTGCCGGACAATGGCAAATGGGATTTCCCGACCGACGGACCCTATACCGATTTCTGACGCGCGTCGGGTCTATTTCCCCTTGGGGCCCTTGATCCCCGCCGCCTGCTCCAGTTCGACCAGCGCTTCTTCCAGATAGTCGATCATCCGCTGCGCATGGGGCACGCTGCGGCGGCACGCGGTGATGCCGAAATCGATATTCTCGAAATTCGACACCTGCGTGATGTTCATCGCCATGCCGTCGACGGGGATGCTCGCGGGGTACATGCCGTCGAGCCGCGCGCCGTTCCAGTACATCTGCTCGCGCGGGCCGGGGACGTTCGAGATCGTTACCGAATAGGCCGGGAATTTGTCGGCGGTGCGCGTCAGCGCGGTCAGCATCATCGGGAAACTGGTGATCGCGGTGTAAAGCTGGATCTGCGACGCGGTCATCGCGCGGAGCTGCGCCTTCGCCGAGTTCATCGATTCCTGGATCGCCGCCATGCGCGTCGCCGGATCGTCGATATGCGTCGCGAGGTTCGCGGTCACCGACGCGACCGAATTGCCCGAATCGATATCGTCCTTGGGCCGGATCGACACCGGCGCCATGGCTTTCAATGGCTTGTCGGGCAGCTCGTTCAGCGACTGCAGATATTTGCGCATCGCGCCTGCGCACATGCCGAGCACCGCGTCGTTGATCGTGCCGTCATAGGCCTTGCCGACGCGGCGCACGCGTTCGAGTGACCAGCTTTGGGCGACGAAGCGGCGCGCGCCGGTGATGTTGCGGTTGAAGCTGGTGCGCGGCACCCCGGCAAAGGGGGTAACGAGCCCGTCACCGCCCATCCCGAACATCGCCGCGACATATTGGTTGAGCGCCTTGGTCACCCCGACGCTGTTGCCCCATTGCTCCTTCAGGAAATCGCCGATTGCGGCGATGTCGGTCAGGCTGGGCCGAGGCGCCTTTTTGGGCTGCGGGAATTTGCGCTTATAGGCTTCATAGGCCTCGACCGAGAGCGGCGAGGCGGTGCGCCGTTCCTTGGGGTCGGGCGACAGCATCGAATTATAGAAATGGATGCTCGCGGCGCCGTCCATCAGCGCATGGTGGATTTTCTTGAACGTCGCGATCTGGCGGTTGGGCAGCCCCGAGATGAGCGTGATCTCCCACAAGGGCCGGGTACGGTCGAGCAGCCCCGAATGGAGCCGCGAGGCAAGCTCGAACATCTCGCGATAGCGTCCCGGCTTGGGCAGCGCCGAGGCGCGGACATGGTAATGCATGTCGATGTCGCGGTCGGGCTCGAGCCGGATCGGGCCGTACTGGCCGAGCGCGGTGAGCTTCAGTACCTCGCTGAACGGTCGCCGCAGGCCCTCGGACTGGCGGAGCAAGGCGAGCTGTTCGTTCAGCCACTCGGTCTCGTCGACATCGTCGGGCAGCGTATAAAGGTTGATGCCGCCGATATGCATCGGCATCTCGCGGCTTTCGCCCACCAGGAACATCGCATCGCTGATCGGCATCAGGCGCATCGGCAGCTCTCCCCCACTGATTGTGCTGCGTTTATTCTGCGCAGCATGACAGGGGGGCGGGGGGAGTCAAGCAAAGCGCGCGGAGTCTCGTTGCCTCGTATCGGGCCAACCGCTAGCAGCAGCATATGGCCAAGCTCTATTTCTACTATGCCAGCATGAATGCGGGCAAATCGACGACGCTGCTCCAAGCGGATTTCAACTATCGCGAGCGCGGCATGGAAACGATGCTGTGGACCGCGGCGCTCGACGACCGTTATGGCGCGGGACAGGTGACCAGCCGCATCGGGCTGATGGCCGAGGCGCACAAGTTCGACCCCGACAGCGACGTCGCCGCCGCGGTGCTTGCCGAAAACCGCCAGCGCCCGCTCGCCTGCGTGCTCGTCGACGAAGCGCAATTCCTGTCGAAGGCGCAGGTGTTCCAGCTCGCGGCACTCGCCGACGAGGCGAATATCCCGATCCTCTGCTATGGCCTGCGCACCGATTTTTCGGCCGAGCTCTTCCCGGGATCGGCGGCGCTGCTCGGCATCGCCGACGCGCTCGTCGAACTCAAGGCCGTGTGCGAATGCGGACGCAAGGCGACGATGAACCTGCGCGTCGACGAAGCGGGCCGCGCGGTGGTCGAGGGTGCGCAGACCGAGATCGGCGGCAACGACCGCTATGTCGCAATGTGCCGCCGCCACTTCATGCAGAAGCGGCGCGAAGCCGCCGTAGAGCCGGTACCGGCCTGATTCCGAATTCGCGAAAGGATAATCATGCGTAACATCATGTCGCTGGGCCTCGTCGCCGCGCTGCTCGCCGTCTCGCCCTCCCAGGCGAAGCCGGCGTCGAAGCCCGAGGCGGTGCTCAAGACCAAGGCCTATCAGGCGGCGGCAAAGATTCTCGATCGCGATCACGACCGGATGGTCGAAGAGATCGTCACGCTGACCGAAATTCCCGCGCCGCCGTTCAAGGAAGCCGCGCGCGCCGCCGCCTATCGCGACATGCTCAAGGACGCGGGGCTGGAGGATGTCGAAATCGACGAAGAGGGCAATGCGATGGGCATCTATCGCGGCACCGGCCCCGCCGGCGGCCCCGCAGTGATGATCGCCGCGCACCTCGACACCGTCTTTCCCGAAGGCACGCCGGTCAAGGTCCGCCGCGAAGGCACGCGCCTCCATGCCCCCGGCATCGGCGACGATACGCGCGGCCTCGCGGTGCTGCTCGCTTATGCGCGCGCGATGAAGGAAAGCGGCGTCAAGGTGAAACAGGACATCATCTTCGTCGGCAATGTCGGCGAGGAAGGGCCGGGCGACCTGCGCGGCGTCCGCTACCTGCTCACCAAGGGCAAATACAAGGACCGGGTGAAAGCCTTTTTCTCGATGGACGGGACCGACGCCTCGCGCCTCGTTACCGGCGGCGTCGGGTCGAAACGCTATCGCATTACCTGGAAGGGGCCGGGCGGCCACAGCTTCAGCGCCTTCGGCCTCGTCAACCCGATGACGGCGATGAGCCAGGCGGTCGTCGATTTCTACAAGATTCCGGTCCCCGCAGCGCCCAAGACGACCTATTCGGCCAGCGTTACCGGCGGTGGCACTTCGGTCAATTCGATCCCGAACGAGGTCTTCATGGAATTCGACATGCGCTCCGAAAGCCCTGCCGAACTCGCCAAGCTCGAACAGGCGTTCCTTGGCGTCGTCAAACAGAGTGTCGAGGGCGAAAATGCCGCGCGGTCGGTGAAGGAAGGCCCGATCGCCGCCGATATCAAGATGATCGGCGACCGCCCCGCGGGCGAAACCGCCGCGACGCAGCCGATCGTGCTTTACGCCCAGGCGATCATCCGCGCGAACGGACTCGATCCTGTATCCACCTTTTCCTCGACCGACTCCAACCTGCCGATGAGCCTCGGCATCCCGGCGGTGACGATCGGGTCGGGCGGCGAGGGCGGCCGGGCGCACGCGCTCGACGAATGGATCGACGTCGAAAAGACCAAGAGCCTCGGCGGCGCCAAGATCGGCCTCGGCATCCTGCTGGCAACCGCCGGCGTACAATGATGCAGGACGCGCTTTATGTCGACCTTGCCGATGGCGACCTGAGGCTCGTCAAGCTCGCCGAGCCGCACCGCGAGGCGCTGCGCGCGGTCTGCGCCGCCGATACCGAGGTCTGGCCGATTTATTCGTCGAGCTTCGATCCTGAGCATTTCGACAAGAGCTTCGACGCACTGATCGGCGGTGGCGGGCGGATGCCCTATGCCATCCTCGACGGCGACCGGCTCGTCGGCATGACCGCTTGGCTGCGCCCCGACTGGTCGGCACAGACTGTCGAGATCGGCAACAGCTTCATCCACCCCGACGCGCGCGGCACCGGTTTCAACCGGCGGGTGAAGAAATTGATGATCGATCATGCCTTTGGCGTCGGAATCCGCCGCATTGAATTCCGCATCGACGAACGAAACAAACGCAGCCAGGCGGCGGTCGCCAAGCTCGGTTGCACCAAGGAAGCGACCTTGCGTTCGGAGCGCATCACCTGGACCGGGCATGTCCGCGACACCGCGCTCTGGTCGCTGCTCGCGGGCGAGTGGGCAGCGCGCTAGGGTGAGCACCGGTTCAGACTCGCGCGGTTAGGAGTCGCGCATCATGAAACCGAAACTCGCACTCTCCCTGGCCGCCTTGCTACTACCCCTTTCGGCAGCGGTGGCCAACGAGCCTGAAAGGCCGTGCGAAATCGGCGTCGAGGCGAGCATCGCCTTTCCCGCTCATGGCACCGTCCGCAATTTCGAGGCCGACGGCGACGACGGCATCTGGATCGAGGACCAGCGCCGCGACTGGTATTACGCCAAATTCATCGGCTTCTGCCCCAGCCTTGCTTTCGCCGAGGCGATCGGCATCGACACGCGCGGCTCGGCGCGGCTCGACAAGTTCGGGGCGATCGTCGTGAAAGGCGAGCGCTGCCAATTTTCTTCCTTCGTCACCGCCGAAAAGCCGCTGCCGGGCAAGGAGCGGCTGACGGCGGCGAAGGAAGCGAAGAAAGCCGCCGAGGCAAATTGACGCCCCGGCCGCTGCACCATAGAGCGCGGCGATGAACGGCTGGATCATCCTCGACAAACCCCTGGGGCTCGGCTCGACGCAGGCGGTCGGCGCGGTCAAGCGCGTGTGCCGCGAGGCGGGGCTGGGCAAGGTCAAGGTCGGCCATGGCGGCACGCTCGATCCGCTCGCGACCGGGGTGCTGCCGATCGCGCTCGGCGAGGCGACGAAGCTCTGCGGCCGGATGCTCGACGCGAGCAAGGTCTATGACTTCACGATCCGCTTCGGCACGCAGACCGACGGACTCGATGCCGAGGGCGCGGTGGTCGCGGCGAGCGACGCGCGTCCGACGCTGGACGAAGTGGTCGCGGTGTTGCCGCGCTTCACCGGGACGATCGAACAGGTGCCCCCCGCCTATTCGGCGATCAAGATCGACGGCGAGCGCGCCTATGACCGCGCGCGCAAGGGCGAGGCGGTCGAGATGAAGCCGCGCGCGGTGACGGTTTATGCGCTTCATCCGCACGGCGAGGCACCGGCGGGCGCATTGCAGGAAGTCACCCTCACCGCGCATGTCTCGAAGGGGACCTATATCCGCAGCCTCGCGCGCGACATTGCGCTCGCGCTCGGCACGGTCGGCCATGTCGTCATGCTGCGCCGCACGCGGGCGGGGCCGTTCACCGCAGAACAGGCGATTTCGCTGGACAAATTGAACGCTTTCGGCCAAGGGGCCGCCCAATCAGATTTCATTCTGCCGCTCGAGGCAGGGCTGGTCGACATCCCGGCTCTGAACCTTTCCCCGGAAGCGGCAGGGGCGATCCGCCAGGGTCGCGTCTGGACCGGGGTAGCTACGGATGACGGGCTCTATTGGGGACGGGACGACGATAATCGTCCGATCGCCCTGATCGAGGCTTTGGCGGGAACGCTGAAAGTCGTCCGGGGCTTCAATCTCTAATCAGGATGTTCGAAGGAAAAATACCATGTCGATTACCGCCGAACGCAAGGCCGAAGTCATCAAGGAACATGCCCGCGAAGCCGGTGACACGGGTTCGCCCGAAGTCCAGGTTGCGATCCTCACCGACCGCATCAACAATCTGACCGACCACTTCAAGGCGAACCACAAGGACAATCACAGCCGCCGCGGGCTGCTGATGATGGTCAACAAGCGCCGCACCCTCCTCGCCTATCTGAAGAAGAAGGACGAGGGCCGCTACGCCGACCTGATCGCGAAGCTGGGTCTTCGCAAGTAAGAACAAGAGGGCGGCTCCGGACACCGGGGCCGCTTTCATTTTGGCCGTCCGCAAGGACGGTGTGGAGAGGAGCCGCCGCAATCCGGCGCCGGCTTCCATTTGAAGGGGCAGACAGACGCCCCTTGCCGCCCCGGGTCGGACTACCCGGAACAGAGGCCCCGCCCGGCATAGGGCCCGGCGGGCGAAGGAAACACCATGTTTGACGTGAAAAAAGTATCGATCGAGTGGGGCGGTGAAACGCTGACGCTCGAAACGGGCAAGGTTGCCCGCCAGGCCGACGGCGCCGTGATGGCGACGCTGGGCGAAACGGTCGTCCTGTGCGCCGTGACTGCCGCGAAGTCGGTGAAGGACGGGCAGGACTTCTTCCCGCTCACCGTCCATTATCAGGAAAAATATTCGGCCGCGGGCCGCATCCCGGGCGGCTTCTTCAAGCGCGAACGCGGCGCGACCGAAAAGGAAACGCTCGTCAGCCGCCTGATCGACCGTCCGATCCGTCCGCTGTTCCCCGAAGGTTTCTACAACGAAATCAACGCCATTGCCCAGGTCCTGA